>Ga0136653_10001717_pt1 | contig 11898 bp, 12 predicted proteins | sample LakKivw275mmetaG_FD_94866 | JGI IMG/M metagenome (GOLD analysis project Ga0136653, IMG submission 94866) | Anoxic lake water microbial communities from Lake Kivu, Rwanda to study Microbial Dark Matter (Phase II) - Lake Kivu water 275m metaG... | ecosystem: Environmental > Aquatic > Freshwater >... | reverse complement strand
ATGGGAATAGACATCGTCCTTGAATGCACAGGAGCTTTCAGGGATATTAAAGGGGCTGGAAAGCACATAGCGGCCGGGGCCAAATACGTGGTCATTTCCGCTCCTGCCAAAGACCAGGAAATACCGACGTTCTTGCTTGGGATCAATGCCGAGAGATTCGACCCGGCAAAAGACAGAATCATAGACATGGGCTCTTGCACCACCAACTGCTTGGCCCCGGTGGCCAAGGTCATCCACGAGAAATACGGGATAAGGAAGGGATTCATGACCACGGTCCACAGCTACACGAACGACCAGAGGATTCTGGATTTGGCTCACAGCGACCTGAGGCGCGCCAGGGCGGCCGCCTTGAACATAATCCCGACGACGACCGGAGCGGCGAAAGCGATCGGAAAGGCCATACCCGGCCTGCAGGGGAAGCTGGACGGATTGGCTTTGAGAGTTCCCACTTCCACTGTCTCCATCATCGACCTTGTCTGCGAGCTGGAAAAGGATACTTCGGCCGAAGAGCTGAACTACGTCCTCAAGAAAGCTTCAGAAGAGAAGGATATGAGGGGCATACTGGGAGTGGAAGACAAGGAACTCGTTTCTTCCGATTACAAAGGGAACAGCTATTCTTCAATCGTGGATTCATCTTCCACCATGGCCAACAAGAATCTTATCAAGATCCTTGCCTGGTATGACAACGAATACGGGTACGCCTGCAGGCTGGCTGAACTTGCCGCATTCATCGGGAAAAAAATATAAAGCAAAAGATCTATGCCCGGCCAGCTCGGGCGAATTTATTTACAATGCCTTTGATCGGTTTTGAAAAAAGCGTCAAGCTTTTGAAACAATACGGGTTTCCGGTCGCGAAGACGGAAATGGCAGAATCTTTGAAGGAGGCCATGGTTTTCGGCAAGAAGACAGGTTTTCCTTTGGTCCTTAAGGTTTTTTCCCCGAATATTCTCCATAAGAGCGATGTCGGAGGAGTGAAAACCGGCATCAAGGACGAAAAAGAGCTCAAAAAAGCTTTTGAAGCCATTTCCAAGCTGGGCAAGGTATTGATTCAGGAAGAGGTGAAAGGGACGGAAATGTCTTTGGGGATGAAAAAGGATCCCGCTTTCGGTCCGGTTCTGATGGCCGGGCTCGGCGGCATCTTCGTCGAAATCCTGAAAGACGTGTCTTTCAGGATAGCTCCGGTGACCAGGAAAGAGGCCCTTGAAATGATGAAGTCCCTGAAGGCCTGGCCGGTTTTGCAAGGCTGCAGGGGAAGGAAGGGGATGAACGTCCAGGCTTTAGCCGACATATTGTTCAAGCTTTCCGAGCTTTCTCTAAAGGAGGAAAACATAAAGGAGATCGATTTCAATCCGGTGATGGTCGATGAAAAAAAAGCGAAGATTGTGGATTTCAAATTTTTGGCATGAATGATTTAAGCAGAATATTCAATCCCAAAAGCCTGGCTGTGATAGGGGCGAAACCTGAAAAAGGGTCGGTAGGATGGGGCTTGATGAAAAATGCGCTGGAAGGAAAAGAAAGGAGGAAGGTTTTTGCAGTGAACCCTTTCAGAAATAATGTTTTGGGAGAGAAGACATTCTCTTCCGTGCTTGACGTTCCGGGACGAGTCGACCTTGCAATCGTAGCCGTTCCGGCAAAATCGGTTTTGAAAATCGTTTCCGAATGCTGCCGGAAGCAAACAGGAGGGATCGTCGTCATATCCAGCGGATTTGCGGAAATAGGCGAAAAAAAACTTCAGAACGATATTTCAGACCTGGCCGGAAAGAACAACATCCCTTTGATAGGTCCGAATTGCTTGGGGATAATAAGGCCGGGATCAGGATTAAACGCCAGCTTCGCCCCTGTCTCTCCGAAAGATGGGGAGATAGCCGTGATATCCCAGTCAGGAGCTCTGCTGGATTCCATAATTGACAGATCTTTGTCGGAGAACTACGGATTTTCCGGCTTGGTCTCATACGGGAACGGTGCCGGGCTCGGCATGAACGATTTTCTTGATTGGTTCGGCCGCGACCAGAAAACCAAAGCGATCGTCCTTTACCTTGAAGGGATCGAAAAAGGCAGGGAGTTCTTGAGAATTTCCAAAAAGATTTCCATGGAAAAACCGGTTTTGGTCTTGAAGGCCGGGAAAACAACGGCCGGAAAGACAGCCGTTTCCACCCACACCGGATCCTTGGCCGGAAGCTACGACATTTATAAAGCCGCATTCAAACAGGCCGGGCTGATAGAATGCGAAACCCTTGAAGAAGTTTTCGATTCAGCCAAGGCGTTGGCCTGGCAGCCTCGCATCAAGAACGGCATTGCCATAGTCACGAACGGAGGGGGATACGGGGCTCTGGCGGCTGATTACTGCACTGACTCCGGAATAATGATTTCTAAGTTTAATGACGAAACAAAAGAGAGGATTAAGGCCTTAATGGCGATGCATCCTTTCTTTTCTTTGGCAAACCCCTTGGATATTTTAGGCGACGCTCCGGCTGAAAGATACAGAGCCGCAGTTGCCTGCCTTTTAGACCAGGATGACATCAACGGCTTGATAGTCATGCAGACCCCGCAGATAATGACTGAAACGGAAAAAAGTGCTAAAATGATAGCTAAAGCCGCAAAAAAACATCCTCGAAAAGCGATAGTCTGCGTCCTGTCGGGAGGAAAGCTGTCCTTGCCAGGGATGAAAATTTTAGAGATGAATCACATTCCAGCCTATTCTGATCCGAAGAGAGCAGTAACGGCCATAAGGAATCTGATTAAATGATTTATGCCAAAATACGTTTATGTTTTCAGCCAGAGGAAAGCTGAAGGATCTTCGAAAATGAAAGAGGTCTTGGGCGGAAAAGGAGCCGGACTCGCTCAGATGGCCAGGCTCGGCCTTCCCATACCGCCTGGCTTCACAGTTTCCACAGAAGCTTGCGTCCATTTCTACAAGAACAATTATACCTTCCCTTCCGGCCTGAAAGCGGAGGTTGAAAAGGCCTTGAAAGAGGTCGAAAAGGAAAAGGGATCCAGCTTCGGGGATTTGGAAAATCCGTTGCTGGTTTCAGTAAGGTCCGGCGCCAGGATTTCCATGCCAGGCATGATGGACACTGTTTTGAACCTGGGAATGACAGATGAAATAGCCGAAGCCTTAGCTGAAAAAGAGCCCAGGTTCGCCTGGAATTCATATTGGAGGTTTATTTTCATGTTCGCCGACGTGGTGATGGGAGCTTCCAAGGACGACTTGAACGAAGTGCTGGAAGCGGTGAAAAAGAGAAAAGGGGTGAAAGAGGATGTCAAGCTTTCGGCCAAAGACTGGGAAGAGATATCCGGGAAGCTGAAGATCAGGGTAAAAAAGCTCACCGGGAAAAGCATTCCCCAGGATCCTGCAGAGCAGCTCTGGATGGCGATATCCGCAGTTTTCAAATCCTGGAACAATCCCAGGGCAGTCACTTACAGGAAGCTGAACAGGATTCCCGACGAATGGGGGACGGCCGTGAACGTCCAGTCAATGGTTTTCGGAAATTTGAACGACAGGTCGGCCAGCGGGGTGGGATTCACCAGGAATCCGGCCACCGGGGAAAACAGGCTGTACGGGGAGTTCCTCATCAGGGCCCAGGGAGAGGACGTGGTGGCCGGCATCAGGACTCCTGAACCCATAGAAAAGATGAAGAATCAGTTCGCTTCCTCTTACAAGGAGCTGGCTAAAATAGCCGGATCTCTTGAAAAATACTACAGGGACATGCAGGATATCGAGTTCACCGTTGAAAACGGAAAGCTGTGGATGCTGCAGACCAGGACCGGCAAAAGGAGCATTCAGGCCGCAGTCAAGATAGCATTGGACCAGGTCAAAGAAGGGCTCGTTTCCAGGAAGGAAGCATTGCTGAGGATAGACCCCAATCTCATTGAAGGGCTGTTCAAGCCGAGGTTCGACCAGAGCGCCAAGAAAGAATGCCTGGCCAGGGGCCTGGTAGCTTCTCCGGGAGCAGCGGTCGGGGAAATAGTCTTCGATCCTGAAGAAGCCCAGAAGATTTCCAAGGAAGGGAGAAGCGTTATTTTAGTCAGAGTCGAGACTTCCCCTGAGGACATCCACGGCATCGCTGTCTCGGAAGGGGTGCTGACCGCCAGGGGCGGGTTCACCAGCCATGCGGCTTTGGTCACAAGGGCCATGGGCAAGCCGGCAGTGGTCGGGTGCGAGAAAATGCAGGTTGACTACAAAAAAGGGGTGCTTAAGGCCGGCGGGAAAGTTTTTAAAAAGGGGAGCTATATTTCAATAGACGGCGCGACCGGAGAGGTGTTTTCCGGCAAGGTTCCGACCATCGCCTCGAAAAGCGGCGGTCAATTGGCCAGCATTTTGGAATGGGCCGATGAAGTGAGGAAGATGGGAATTTACGCCAATGCCGACACGCCCGGAGACGCCAGGAAAGCCAGGGAGTTCGGGGCCGAAGGCATAGGCCTTTGCAGGACAGAGCACATGTTCTTCGAAGAGAGCAAATTGGACGCCTTCCAGCAGATGATCCTCGGGAACGACAAAAAGGAAAGGGAAAGCGCTTTGAAGAAGATTCTTCCCTTGCAGAAGGGGGATTTTATAGAGATATTCAAGGAGATGCATGGCTTGCCCGTGATAATAAGGCTGCTGGATCCTCCTTTGCACGAGTTTTTGCCGAAAGGGGAAAAGGAAATGAAGGACCTTTCAAAAATTTCCGGAATCCCTTATAGGGATATTAAATCCAGGACGGAATCCCTGAAGGAGACCAATCCCATGCTCGGGCACCGCGGATGCAGGCTAGGGATCACCTACCCTGAAATCTACGAGACCCAGGCGAAAGCCATAATGGAAGCGGCCTGCGGTTTGGCGAAGAAAGGGGTGAAGGTCATCCCGGAAATAATGATCCCCCTGGTGATCGATCTGAAAGAGTTCAGAATTTTGAAAGACCTGATCAAAAAAGTCTGCGAAGAGACCCAGCAGGAATACGGCCTGAAGCTGAAGTACAAGATAGGGACCATGATAGAGACTCCGAGAGCGGCCCTGATGGCCGGCCAGATCGCAAAGGAGGCGGAGTTCTTCTCCTTCGGAACGAATGACCTCACCCAGACCGCCCTGGGAATCTCCAGGGACGACGCCGGAAGCTTCCTTCCTTCTTATTTGGAAGCGAAGATATTCGACAAGGATCCGTTTTTGAGCGTCGACCAGGAAGGGGTAGGGCAGCTGTTCATCTCGGCCAATAAAGAAGGGAGAAAAGCAAGGAAAGACATTGAAATCGGAGTCTGCGGAGAGCACGGAGGGGATCCCGATTCCATCTATTTTTTCCATAAGACAGGGCTCAATTACGTGAGCTGCTCTCCTTTCAGGGTTCCGGCAGCAAGGCTTGCTTTGGCGCAGGCCGAACTCAAAAATCAATGAAAAAAAGCAATTCCCGGAAAAACATCCTTTGGTTCAAAAGCCTTTCTTTGAAGGACGTGAAGCTGGTGGGAGGAAAAAACGCTTCCTTGGGAGAGATGTATTCTGCAATGGCCAAAAAAGGAGTGAACGTCCCTGACGGGTTTGCATTGACGGCCCGGGGATACAGATACTATTTGAAGGCCAATAAGATAGAAAAGGAACTGGAAAAAGCGTTTTCTGAGATGAAAAAGGGGAATTTGGAGAGCCTGCAGAAAACCGGTGAAAAGGCGAGATCCCTCATCCTCAAAGGAAGTTTTCCCAAGGATTTGGAAAGGGACATTTTGAAGAGCTATAAGAAGCTTTCCGAAGAATACAGGCAAAAAGAGGCGGACGTTGCAGTAAGGTCGTCTGCGACCGCAGAAGACCTGCCTTCGGCTTCTTTTGCCGGACAGCACGAAACCTATTTGAACGTGTCAGGAGGCGAGGCGTTGCTGGAAGCTGTCAAAAAATGCATGGCTTCCTTGTTCACGGACAGAGCCATTTCCTACCGGGAGGAAAAGAAGTTCGACCATCTGAAAATAGCCTTGTCAGTTGGGGTGATGAAAATGGTGAGGTCGGATTTGGCTTCTTCCGGGATCATGTTCACTTTGGACACGGAAACAGGATTCAAGAACGTCATTTTGATAAACTCCATCTGGGGAATCGGAGAGATGATAGTGAAAGGGAAGATAACTCCGGACCAATTCTACGTTTTCAAACCGACTTTGAAGGAAGGAAAAGAAGCCATAATCGTAAAGAACTTGGGAAGGAAAAGCAGGAAATACGTTTACGGAGCTTCCGGAGGGCTGAAAGAGCAGAACGTGTCTGATTCTCAGCAGATGAAGTTTTCCTTGACGGACAAGGAGATCCTGACTTTGGCCGACTGGGCGCTCAGGATAGAGGATCACTATTCCAAGGAGGCGGGGAGATGGCAGCCTCAGGACCTTGAGTGGGCCAAGGACGGCAGGACGGGAAAGCTTTTCATAGTCCAGTCAAGGCCGGAAACGGTGCACGCCATCAAGAGCGGAAGATTTTACGAAGAATACGTCATTAAGACGAAAAAGAAGCCCATCCTCAAAGGGGTGGCGGTCGGAGACAAGATAGGAATGGGAAGGGTGAGGATAATCCAAGACGTTTCAAAGATAAACCAGTTCAGGGAAGGGGAAGTTCTGGTGACCAAGATGACCGATCCCGACTGGGTCCCAGTGATGAGCATGGCTTCTGCCATCGTCACCGAAGAAGGTGGCAAGACCGCTCATGCGGCCATCGTCAGCAGGGAATTAGGGGTGCCTGCCATCGTCGGGGTGAAAGGCGTTTTCGAAACCCTCAGGAACGGGGAGACGATAAGCGTGGACTGCACCCAGGGCCTGGACGGGAAGATCTATTCGGGAAAAATCCCTTTCAAGATAAACAGGTATGATTTGAAAGAAGTCCCAAAGCTGAAAACGAAGATAATGGTCAACATAGGGGCGCCGGATTCCGCTTTCAAGACATCTTTCCTTCCAGTCCAGGGAGTGGGGCTTGCCCGCGAGGAATTCATAATCGCAGACAAGATAAGGGTCCATCCCCTGGCCCTTTACCATTTCAACAAGATCAAGGACAAGAAGCTGAGGAAAGAAATAGAGGAAATAACGGCTGAGCACAGGGACAAAAAGGAGTTTTTCGTCAAAGAGCTCGCCGAAGGCATAGGCCAGATCGCGGCCGCTTTTTGGCCGAACGAGGTGATAGTGAGGTTCTCTGACTTCAAGACCAACGAATACGCCTCTCTGGTCGGAGGGAAGAAATTCGAGCCTGAAGAATCGAATCCCATGATCGGCTGGAGGGGAGCTTCAAGATATTATGACGAAGCTTTCAAACCCGCCTTCCAGATGGAATGCAGGGCCATTAAAAGGGTCAGGGAGGTCTTCGGCTTGAGAAACGTTTCGGCAATGGTTCCTTTCTGCAGGACGCCCGAGGAAGGAAAGAAGGTGGTTAGCCTCATAAGGAAGTACGGCCTGGGCAAGGAGCTTAAAACGTACGTCATGTGCGAAATTCCTTCCAATGTCATCCTGGCAGAGCAATTCCTAGAGATTTTCGACGGAATGAGCATTGGCTCAAACGACCTGACTCAGCTGGTTTTGGGGATAGACAGGGACAACGCCAAGTTGGCTCCGATCGGGGATGAAAAGAACGAGGCCGTCAAAGAGATGATAAGGGAGGTGATCAGGATCTGCAGGAAGAAAAAGAAGTACTGCGGAATCTGCGGCCAAGCTCCCTCCGATTTCCCGGATTTCGCTCAGTTTTTGATGAAAGAAGGTATAGAGAGCATGTCCTTGAATCCGGACACGGTCATCAAGACCATATTGAGCTTAAAGAAGCGGGGTTCTGGAAATCCGCCCGAAAGGGGTTGACGCGGATTGATTTATTTGTTATCTTATTTTTGTTTGATGAATTTTTCCAAAAAAGCGAATACAATACAGAAAACAGGCCGGGTGGTTGAAACTCTTCCCGGAACTTTGTTCAGGGTGGAAATGGAAGACGGTTCCGTCATCTTGGGCCATCTGGCAGGGAGACTTAGGATACACCGCATAAAGATACTCCCCGGGGACAGGGTTCAGGTGGAAATGACGCCTTACGACCAGACCAAGGGAAGGATAGTCTATCGGGGGAAGTGATCGGCTCTGCGGTATTTTTTTAAAACAGAATGAAAGTTCAGGCATCAGTAAAAAAAATTTGCAAGAACTGCAAAATCGTCCGACGCAAAGGACGAGTTTATGTGATCTGCAAAATTGCAAAGCATAAGCAGAGGCAGGGCTAAAAACATATGGCAAGGATCGCAGGGATAAACATACCGGACAACAAGCAAATAGAAATCGCTTTGACCTACATATACGGAATAGGCCGCCCTTTGAGCAGGAAGATTCTGTCCGATACGAAGATCAATCCCACTGTCAGGGCGTCAGACCTGAAGCCGGACGAGCTGGGCTTGCTGCGAGACGAGATCGAGAAGAAATACAGGATCGAAGGGGATTTGAGAAGGGATAAGATGAGGAACATAAAGAGGCTGAAGGATGTGGGCAGCTGGCGCGGTTCAAGGCACGCCAAAGGCCTTCCGACAAGGGGGCAGAGGACGAAAACCAACAGCAGAACCGTCAGGGGAAACGTAAGAAAAACGGTCGGGTCGGGAAGAAAGCCGGCAGCGACTCCTACATAGGAAACAATTATGGGTAAAAAAAGAATAGCTTCACAAACAGAAGAAGAACTCCTGAAAGAGAACGAGAAGATGGAGAAAAAATCGGGGAAGGAAATGAAAATAGAGACGCCCAAGATAAGGGAGGCCAAGGTTTACATTTCTTCCTCATACAACAATACGACGGTTTCTTTGGCTGACATGAAAGGGAACGTCCTGGGATGGTCTTCGGCCGGAAAAATAGGGTTCAAGGGGTCGAAGAAAGCCACTCCTTTCGCCGCTTCCAAGGTGGCTGAAACCATCGTCCAGACGGCCCAGAAAATAGGAGTGGGGAAAATCCACGTTTTTATAAAAGGGGTCGGATCCGGAAGGGATTCGGCCTTGAGATCCTTGGCAGCCAAGGGATTGGAACTGGCGGCTATAAAGGATATAACGCCGATCCCGCACAACGGGTGCAGGCCGCCCAAGCCGAGAAGGGTTTAATTTTGAACACGCAAAATGACGGATAAAAAATGCAAAATCTGCAGAAGGATGGGAGCCAAGCTGTTTTTAAAAGGGGAGAGATGCCTTTCTCCGAAATGCTCCATACTCAAAAAATCCTACCCTCCCGGGTCCAAAGGGAAAAGGAGACCCAAGCCATTGTCTGAATACGGAAAAGAGCTCCAGGAAAAGCAAAAGATAAAGAACTGGTACAACCTGAGCGAAACCCAGTTCGGGAAATATGTAAAAGACACGCTGAAGAAAAGGAAGACAATCGACAACCCTTCCGAAGTTTTGATACAGAAGATGGAGAAGAGGCTCGATAACGCGATTTTCAGGCTGGGCCTGGCCCCTTCTCATCCCCAGGCAAGACAGATGGTCTCCCATAAGTATTTCATGGTGAACGGCAGGGTGACGAACATCCCTTCATACGACCTTAAAAAAGGAGACAAGATCAGCCTCCATGCGGGAGTGGAGAAGAGGAATATTTTCAAATCCATAAAAGCCGGGGCCAAAAAGAGCGCGCCGCCTTCTTGGCTTAAACTCGACAAGGACAAAGTGGAAGCCCAGGTTGTCGGCAATCCGACTCTGGAGGAAGTCGCTCCTCCCGGAGAAATTTCCGCAATCTTTGAATTCTTTTCAAGGTAAAAGCGGATTTGCAGTGCGGCCTCTTTTCTTCCGCATTGATCCGCAAACTATAATCAAAAAATATGATATTACTGCCATCACAGCCGAAAATAACGGAAAAGGAAGGGAATTCAGCTTCCTTTGAGATAGAGGGCCTTTACCCGGGCTACGGCGTCACCGTTGGGAATTCGATAAGAAGGGTTCTGCTTTCCTCGCTTGAGGGGGCCGCGGTCACTAGTGTCAAAATCAAGGGGGTCCAGCACGAATTTTCGACTATTCCCGGGATCAAAGAGGACGTCATAAACATACTGCTCAATCTGAAGCAGCTGAGATTCAAAGTCTGGAGCGAAGAACCCCAGAGCATAGTCTTGTCCGCAAAAGGGGAAAAGCAGGTCAAAGGCTCCGATTTCAAGCTTCCTGCGCAGGTTGAGCTTATGAACAAGGACGCCAAGATCTGCACTCTGACTTCCAAATCTTCCCAGCTGGAAATGGAAATTCTTGTCGGGAAAGGAATGGGTTACGAGCCGGTGGAAAGGAGGAAAAAGGAAAAGCTGGCCATAGGGGAGATTCCCTTGGATGCCATTTACAGCCCGGTGCGAAAAGTGAGTTTCAGCGTGGAGAATATGAGGGTCGGGGAAAGAACCGACTTTGACAGGCTGAAGATGGATATCGAGACCGACGGGACCTTGAGCCCGGAGACGGCCATGGCCAAGGCAGCCGAAATACTGATCAACCATTTTGATCTTGTCAAAAACGCTTTTCCTGAAGAAAAACCCAAGGAAAGGGATGCTGCTGGAAAGGAAGAAAAAGACGCGGCCAAGACCAAAATTGAAGAGATGAAGATTTCCACCAGGACCATCCATGCCTTGGAGAATAATAATATAAAGACGGCCGGAGGGCTGGCAAGGAAATCAGAAGAAGACATCCTGGCTCTAGAGGGCATGAGAGAGGAAGGGTTAAAGGAGATAAAAAAGGCGCTGAAAAAGCTCGGGTTTGAGCTAAAGAAATGAGGAAGAGGAAAATAGGCAGAAAATTCAGCAGGGAATCGGCTCAGAGAAAGGCTTTGCTTAAAAGCCTGGTTCAGTCTTTGATACTCAATGAAAAAATGAAAACCACGGAAGCCAAAGCCAAGGAAGCAAGGAGGGCGGCAGAGAAAGCTGTCACCACGGCCAAGAAGAACAGCGTTTCCGCGAAACGCCAGCTGGCCAAGCTTTTTTCCAGCCAGACGGTGAAGAAACTGACGGACGAGCTCGCTCCCAGATACAAGGAAAGAGCCGGAGGATACACGAGGATAATCAAACTGGGCCGCCGAAGATCGGATGCCGCCAGAACGGCAATAATTGAATTTCTAAAATAAGATGAAAAGGGAAACTCATTCAATAGACGCGAAAAACAGGAATCTGGGCAGACTGGCGGTGGAGATATCTCTTCTGCTCAGAGGGAAAGGGAGACCCGGATTTGCGCCTAATATCGACCAGGGCGATTTCGTCGAGGTCAAGAATGCCGGTGAAATTGTCGTCACCGGGAAGAAGATGGAATCCAAGGAATATTACCATCACACAGGATATATGGGGACATTGAAAAAAACGACTTTAGGAAAGATCATCAAGGAAAAGCCGACGGAAGCTCTGAGGAAAGCGGTTTTCGGAATGCTTCCCGACAACAAATTAAGAGCCAGGCAGATGAAAAGGCTGCTGTTCAAATAAAATCATGCCAGTCAAAACAGCTGTAAAAAAACCCGCAGTCAAAAAAGCGGCTCCCAAGAAAAAGCCGGTTTTGAAAGCGGTTGAAGAAGACAAGAAGGAATCCAAGTATTTCAAAGCGACCGGCAGGAGAAAAACCTCCATTGCCAGCGTCAGGCTTTGGACCAAAGGGGACAAAGTGATCACTGTCAACCAGAAGCCTTACACCGAATATTTCCCTGGAAAGCAGCTGCAGCAGATAGTCTTTTCTCCTTTAGAGAAAATGAACTGCGAAGACAAGTTCAACGTCCAGATTCTAGTCAGGGGCGGCGGAATCCATTCGCAGGCTGAAGCCGCAAGACACGGGATATCCAGAGCCTTAGTGGAGTTCAACCAGGATTTCAAAAAAAGGCTGAGAAAAACGGGATACCTGACAAGGGATCCCAGAATGAGAGAAAGGAAGAAATTCGGGCTGAAAAGAGCAAGAAGAGCTCCTCAGTGGAGGAAGAGATAAGGTTTGAAGAGGAAAACCCGGGGTTCTGCCCCGGGTTTTT
>Ga0136653_10001714_pt1 | contig 11909 bp, 8 predicted proteins | sample LakKivw275mmetaG_FD_94866 | JGI IMG/M metagenome (GOLD analysis project Ga0136653, IMG submission 94866) | Anoxic lake water microbial communities from Lake Kivu, Rwanda to study Microbial Dark Matter (Phase II) - Lake Kivu water 275m metaG... | ecosystem: Environmental > Aquatic > Freshwater >... | reverse complement strand
GGCTACGTTGAGGGAGAGGCCCTGCTCATGAATCTCGATATGGAGGGCGTGGCGGTGGCGTCGGGTTCGGCGTGCTCGACCGGCAGTGGCGAGCCTTCGGCGACGATCAAGGCCATCGGCGTGCTACCCCTGTTCGCCAACTCGCCGGTGCGAATGTCGCTCGGGCCGGGAAATACTGAGAGCGAGATAGACTACGCGGTCGAGGTGTTCGAGAAAGTTGTAGCCCGGCTCCGTTCAATCTCGCCGATCTGGAAGCGGCGGTCCTGACCGAAGAGGGACATGACCGAAATCCTCGCGGGATTTCGGATCGTGTCCCGATGCCCAGTTTCCTATATGTCCCATCCGATTCCGGCCTCCGATCCTCCTAAGCTCTTCATTAGCAATCAGTTATTCGTCATTCATGTAGCTACCCTATCCCGTCCCCCAGGTTGTTGCTTAAGCTGTTCACCAAACTGCCCGGAAAGCAGTTCGGAAGACTGCTCCACCGGCAATCCGGAGAGGAATCTGGAGAGCTGACTGGTCTGCTGTTCGGTCAGTTGCCACGCGGGCTATTCGGAGAAGAACTCGCCGGGCTGCTACGAGAACTGCCCGGACCGTCGCTCTCCGGGTCGCTCCGCGGATTGCGCGGAGAGTTGCTCCGAAGTCAGCCTGGAGCGCAATCTGCCGAGCAACGAGGGGAGCAGTCTTCCCTGCTGTCCGGAGCGCAATCCGGCAGATTCCCTGGCCGGTTTCCTGGATGGCAGTCACTGCCGCACCGACGTCTATCCTCCGCACCTGTCCGGCCTTGGCCCGGCGCCCCGCCGCCAGAGCTGACCGAAAAGGACCTCACCGGATGGCTCCGGCGAGAGTTGTCTCGGCGGAGGCCTGGGAAACACTGTGCAGGCCCGGACCGACGGCGGAGCCGAGGTGTTTCGAAAGGGCGGCGCGGGCAGCTCCGGGAATGGTACGGGGGTATACCCCGGGCATACCCCTGTTAGTAGACAACGGGAACACGGAGGCCCAGGCGTTGTGTCCTGATCTGGCGTGAGTTATGGGCCGTGCGCCCGTCAGATGCTGGCAGATTGTGCTACAACTCCGTTCCGACTCGCGTTTTCCGTTTCCCACGCTGGAACACCCTGTCTCGCCCCGGCCAATTTGTGAAATGTTTTCCCGAGAAAAGGCCCCTCTGGCTTGGCTCTAGCGGGCGGCCTTGCGCCCGCCCTCCGATCTGGTTCTGCTTTCCGGGTCTCTACCTCAACCTCTGCCTTTGCCTCTCCTAGCGCGTCACCACTGCCTTCTGCACCGACCGGAAACCCGGCGTGTCGAGACGGACGAAGTACACGCCGCGGGCGACGGGCTTCCCGTCGCGGCCCTTGCAGTCCCAGATTGCCGAATGCTCGCCGGCTGGCTGGTTCTCGGCCACCAATCGCCTCACTTCCCGGCCCATCAGGTCGTAGACGGAGAGGTCTACTCGACACGACGTCGCTATGGAGTAGCGGGCTTCGTAACCGCGGGATGTCATCTGCAACTGCAGGCCTGCCACGGGGCGCGGTCCTGACGGCTTGGATTCCGCGACTCCGTACCCGGATTCACTCAGAACGTAGACGTCAAATGTGTCGACCCCGATGACGAATATGCGCTGGCGAATCGGGTCGAGTTGAATATCTTGGATTCCCGCGTTGTTCACCAGCATCTGCTTCACTATGAACGTGTCGGTGTTGCAGTCGAGCACCTTTATGCAACTGGACCAACTGGGTAGAGAGCCGCCGGTCACGAGATAGAGACGGTTGCTCCACGGCACCCAGCGCACGATCCACGTACCGCCTCCTGGACTGTAGTCGATCTTCCTCAGGACCGAGTCGGTGGCGCAGTCGACGACCCACAGCGTATCCGGTATGGAGCCGGCATCGTCATCGGCGAAATAGACCTTGTGGTCCCGTTCGTCCAGGGCTGCCTGGCCATATAGCCCGCCCCAGATCCGCACGGGCACCGTACCGACCAGCGTGTCGCGCTCCGTATCAATTATGCCCACATTCGCAGGTCCGGGCTCCGCCTGGAAAGGCGCCAGGTAGGCCTTCTTGTAGGTGTTGTCGAACAGAAGAGCGTCGGGCTGCATCGCGTTCACACCCCTCACGTCAATCACCTTCAGGACCGAGTCGGCGACGTAGTCGTAGACATAGAGCTTCTTGGTGCCGCCCTGTCCGACGTAGAGTTTCCGACCGGCCGAGTCCCATGACGCGTACGTGCTCACTCCTCCGAGCGTCACGCGGCTCACGACCGAGTCGGTGGCGCCGTCAAACGCGTAGAGGGTCTCCACTGCCGCTTTGTACAGGCGGTCGACGTCACTCAAATAGACCTGCGAGGGCATGTCGTCGCAGACGTGCAGCCAGCGAATGATCGTGTCGGCCGCGGCATCGATGACTAGCGTGCTGTCTACCAGACTCCGACTGTAGCAGTAGAGCTTCAGCCTGCGCCAGTTCCAGGCGTAGCCATGCTCGCCATACACCTCTGCCGAAATAGAATCCACCACTTGATACGTTGAACAATCAACTACGTAGTAGCGATCGGGCTCCTTGGCGACGTAGAGCTTGTTGAGCTCCGGTAGGAAGGCTGCAGTCCTTATCCAGGACTGCGAGGAACGGGGAAACCTGATGACCGTGTCTACTTGTACTTGCGCAAAGAGCACGATGGGGACAAGCAGCAGCGAGACCTTTTTCATCGGCACTCCTATCTCGGAGGGGCGGGAATCCCGCCCCTCCGAATACCGGGTCTATCTAACCACTGCCTTGAGCCTAGTCTGCTCCGTGCCCGTGTCAAGCAGCACGAAGTAAGCCCCGGCGCCCAGCTTTCGTCCCTCGCCGTCAGTACTCCAGTTCAACTTGTGCGACCCAGGTCCCTGTTCGCCGACGTCGAGCGTTCCGACCTGTCTTCCGACCGCATCGTGCAGCATGGCTCGCACGTGAGCCGTCTTGCTCAGTTGGTACTCGACTCCGAAGCCGCTGTTGCGGGTGATGGTGTGCGCCCGTGTTCTCTCAACACAGGTGCCGCTGGACATTGCGCCTTCCGCAATCATGAGGATGTTGTCCGGCGGCGGGTCTACTCTGAAGAACTCACGGTCGCCCGTCACCAGGTACATCACATGGGGTTCGCCGTACACCATCGAAGCATTGGAGGTTATGTTCTCGAGATACAGCGCGTCATAGTACGCGTCGTCGTTGCGGTAATTCCACTCGTACCACGCGTTCGAGTAAGGGCTGTAGAACCACGGGAAGTCCTCCAGGGCCTGCTGCCCACCGAACGACGCCCAAGCGTAGCGCCCGTCTTGCCCGGTCGGATCCTCAGTAGTCAACGAAGTGCCTACATACTGCGGATGTGAAGATGGGCTGTTCGCAAGCTGGTCCCATTCGTTCGACGACAGGTTATACTGCCAGAAGTGCGTCGAACCACCCCCGACCAGCAGGAGAATGGAGGCGTGGCCAGACTCGCCGAAACTACCCTTGTACGCCATGGATGCACCAACGCCGCCGGTATTGTCTGTCAGACCCGATAGTTGCGTCCAGCCAAAGTCGACCCTGAAGTTGTGTGTGTCGCTCCACGACCACGCACCGCCTATCCAAGAGGCCCATCGCCAATAGTACGGGCCATTGGTGAGCGCGGTTGTAGTTTGGTACTCCGGGTTTGACCCGGCCACATCAATCACGGTGTCACTGAAGAGCGAGTCGCTTGAGACCAGTAGGCGATACTGAGAAGCTGCGACGCTGCCCCACTGGAACAGCGGGGTCGAGTTGCCGATGATGGCGCTCTCGCCCGGGCAGATTCCGTCCACAACGATATCGTCTGACGATACTAGAGAATACTTCCAGAATTGCCCTCCGTCGCTCTGACTGAGGTAGTACACCCAGCCAGGATTGTTCCCGTACGGAACGTAGGTGATGCAGGAGCCGTCGCCTGGGGCAACGGGCAGATTGACTGAACTCGGGTTCAACGACCAGCCACACAAGTACAACTTGTTGGCGTTGTACGCATGCCCGCTGAAGAAGAATACTACGTTGCTCTGCCACTGATACGCGGCCGAGGTGTGTTCCAGGTAGGGGACGACGTTCCCGGCGTCGAGTTGCCAGAACGGGTTTCCGGTGTTCACCTTGGAGTACCCGAAGCGCGTGTAGCTGCCGTAGGGGAAAACTCCCCACACGTAGTAGTCGTACCCAGACTTGCCACCGGCGATGCGCGTGCCCGTCTGGGTCGTGGTGGGGATATCTTCCATCGGCACCCAAGCCATCGCCGCAGTCGCTACGAGCAGGATACAGACTATTGCTGACTTGAGCATGGTGTCCTCCTTTTGCTCAAGTTGGTGGCGCACTTGTGCACCTCGGAAGGGTGCGCCTTCTCTCGGTACCCGGTGCCAGTGGCGATGCCGCAAACTCGCAACGATTCATGATGCGAGTTCGGCAATCACTCTTTGGCCGTGACCGGCGAGCGGAGTACTCCGCCGCGATGGTCCAGCATCGGAGTCGTTGTGAATCGGCATCGCCGGGTGCGGGCAGGAGAAGACCAGCATCGTCCCGTACCCCCAGAATCGCCTCCGGCAGGTGCAGTTCCCGTGCCGGCCGGACATGGCGCGACGGCACGTGCTTCGGATTGAGTATACGACACTTGTCTGGTCATAGGGCACTTGCGGCGATGTCTGCGCTCGCCCTGCGACGTCCCACTCCTGTCGCACCAGTCGCCCCGTAGTCGTTGACAGCGCGACAGCGCGCATCTCACCACATCCGCACGGTTTCTCACGCCCGACCGAATAGGCCTCCTGAATTCCGCTCTGTCGCACCGTACGGGTGGAGTACAGACCCGCCCAACGTCCTCCCCATTGCCATCGGTCCTTGCCGACGAATGGCGAGTCATCCAGGCGGCGCGAGCCAGGTTTGCGGACTAGACGTCGAAGACTACGGTAGCCCGGAAACCCTCGTCGGTCTTGTCGATACTGTACTGGTGATAGGTCGGGGTCTTGACCTCGACCTTGAGGCCGTGCCGTTCCTGGCTGAATTCCTCACCAAAGACGGTTGCCTCGATTCTGGTTGGCTCGACTGCGGCAATCTCGACCCGGCGCACCGCGAGGGAACGGGCGGAGAAGAGGAAGAGCAGCTCGCGCAGCCAGTCGAGAAAGAGCTCGGGCAGCGTGGTTGCCTCAAGTGACACGGGTATGGTTCTGGTCTCGCCGACACTCTCGCGGTCAAGAATCAGGTCGAAGAGGCAGGTCGCGGCGTTGGCGAAGAGGTCGGCAAGGTCCGCGCCGTAGATCTCGACCCCGATATCCGAGGTGTGATCGAGGAGGCGATATCGAGGCAAGTACTAAGTATGAAGGACTAAGGACAAAGCAAGTGGGAAAGGACGAAGTGGCAAGTCCGATTGGGCCTTGTTACTTGCCGTGTTGCTTAGTCCTTTGTCCTTGGCAGTTTGTCCTTCGCCGCGAGAAGGCTCTATCTGGCACGGACCGTCGTTCGCGCGGCGGCCACGTTGCCCTGCGCGTCGGCGACCCAGACGCTGACCACAAAGGACGAGAGACCGAGGACGGAGGACGGTAGACGGACGTCGGCGCTGAAGCGCTCCGAACCGGAGTCGAAGATGTGGTCCTGGGGCTCGAGCGTCAGCCAGTCGCCGGCGTTGACTGAGACACGGGCCGCGGCAATCGGCGAGAGCGCGTCCTGCGCGGAGAAGCTGACGCGACAGACTCCGGTCTTCGGGTCCGGAGCGCCGGCCTTGAGACCGGCAACGGTGGGAGCCGTGTTGTCAACCAGGAACGGTCGGCTCACTTGCTCGGCGGTCAGGACTGCCCCGACCGGCTCAGTCGGTGCGTCGGTGGTCACGAGCCTGAGCTCGTACCACCCGTCAGGCAGCGCCCGCGTGTCGAGGTCGTACCGGTTGTCGTTGACCTCTCGTCCCACCTTCTGCCACGATTTCTCGGCCGCGCCCCGGAAGAAGAGCTCGAATGAGAGCGAGTCACCATCCGGGTCACTTGCTTCCCAGGTGATCTGGCGCGAAGGTTTGTTCGTCCCTTTGATTGCATCCTCAAGCGTGGGCTGGGCGATGTCCAACTTCTTGATGACCGGGGCGAGGTTGGCCGAACGGAAGTAGATGTCGACGCGCTGCAGTCCGGGTGTGAGGTTGGGAAATGTCGTACGCATTCGGCAGCGCCACTGGATGAAGCGGCGGGACGGCGACGTGATGTCCGGGGCTGCGATTGACCACTGGCTCCAGGTTGAGTCCGGCTTCTCTGAGTTGCCGGACCGGGTCTCGAACGTCAGTCCGGTTCCCGCCGGGACATTCGCGCGGTACGAGAGCGTGCCGAACAGGGCCGGGTTGGCGCAGTCGTGCGGCGCCGACGTGATGAATCCGGAATCAGCGTAGCTCGAGCCGGCTTCATAGAGCTTGCCCGGGTTGCCGGTGCCGAGCCGAAGCCCGCTGCTGAGTGGCGTCAGGCAGAGCGCCTGGGTCTCTTTCAGCCGGTACCGTACCGAAAGGCGACCGAGAGTGTCGAGTTCGTAGACCATGCCTTTGTTCCCGGTCGCGACGAGCAGGCTGGAGGTCGAGGAGGGGACACAAGCGAGGCTGAATACCATGGAGTCGGGCGCGGGCCAGAACCAGCGGCGGACTCCGAAGCGGTCAATCATGTACACACCGGCGTGGACCGAGTCGTCGGTGTCGTCGCCGGCGTTGGCACCGATGTACACGCGGCCGGCGGTGTCTGTGGCGACCGCCTTCACTTCGTTCAGCGGCGTGTCGTAGAGCACGGAGACGTCAGGTTTGGCTGCACCGGCGGCAAAGCTGAGACGGTACACGATGCCGTCGGGCGACGTGCCGACCAGCAGTTCTTTGCCGGGGACCAGCCAGGTCAGTGTGGTCAGGTGCGCCTGAGGGGCGGTGAAAACCTCGGTCGCGCTACCGTCCGGCGCAATGCGCAGCAACTTGCCGTGCCCGCCGGTCGCCGCGTAGATGGACGCCGAGGTTGAGGTCGATGGCGGAGCGGCGAGCAGGCTGAAGACATAGCTCTCATCGGTTGAGCAGAGCAGCTCGGGCTTCCCACCGGGCCGGATTCGATAGACTTCCGCATCGGGTGTAGTTCCGAAGTAGACCGTGCCGGAAGCATCGGAGGTCAGGGCGAGGACTTCCCCGGTTCCGGAGTCGAACACCAACTCGGGGGACGAGCGACGGGGGACGAGCGACGGCGGACGGATTCGATAGAGTCGTCCCTGATTGCCGGTCGCGACGTAGACATTTCCGCCGCGGTCAACGGTCGTCTGCCAGACCGCTGCCGCGTCGTTGAGTCCTTTGGCCACGAGGGCCGGCGCCAGCGTCACGGTTCCCTGTCCATGGATCGAGACGTTCTCAAACTCGATGTCATCGAGCTGCTGCAGCAGGCTGTCGGTGCCGTCGGTGGTCCAGACCGAACCAAAGCAGAGACCAAGTACAAAGGACAAAGCACTAAGGACAAAGCAGGGGGAAAGTCGGCGGGTACAAAATCCCGTCCGGACTTGGTCCTTCTCAGACTTGTTTTGTCCTTTGTCCTTGTTGCTTCGTCTTCTCATCGTCTCACCTCCACGTCGATCCTCGCCACGCCGGAGATGACGCGTTCGAGGTTGAATGTCTGGCGGAAGACCGGGCTTTCGTTGGTCGGCATCATCGGTTCATCGGACCGCGGGTCGAGCAGGACCGAGCGCAACGAGGGCGGCGGCGCCGGCAGTTCCTTTCCGCCGAGCGTCAGACCGGGATTCGCCGAGAACCCGGCGACCACCAACTCGTTCTCCCGACCAGTCTGCGAAAGCAGTTCGAGCAGGCCGGCAAACGAGGCGGGCTCGAGCTTCGCCGGGGCTCGCATGGCCTCCAGCGCCAGCAGCGAATCGGGTGGCGCGATGACGAGTCGCAATCTGCCTTCCGGCGTCGATTGAGGTATGCCGACTGTGACTACTGCCTCGGAGTCGTCGCCACGATAGTTGCGTAGCCCGAGCGTGACGCGAACCGAATCGCCCGGGCGGACCGACGCGAGTTGCGGTCGCGCGGAGAGCAGGTAGGCCAGGCTCCGGCCCCGGCTGAAGCGGATGTTAAAATCGATCGCGGAGATCGGCGCGGGCAGGAATCGGTTGTCGAACAGGACATCCAGTTCTTTGTTCGCCGTGCGAAACAAGTCGGCCGCCGGATTGACGCCGCTGAAACGGTGTTCGATGATCAGAGGAGGGGACGAAGGACGAGGGGCGGGCGTCGTCGCGCCGGAGGAGGAGAAGCGGATGGTCATAGTTGAAGCCAATGTCATCTCCTCGAGGTTCCCTTCAGTCTGGTACACGACTTCGGCGAGTCCGACGGCGGCAAGTGTTGGTGCGAGCTGTTCCTGTTCGACGACGCGGAACCGGTAGGTGTCCAGCCCGGACGGTGAAGACACCACGGCAATGACCGGGAGCATCCCCGGCACGGGGCCGATGTTGCCGCCAACACCAGCCAGCCGGTCCTGGTTGATGGTGCCGAGCGGCGCCGTTGGGGAGAAGAGCTTAAAGGAGCTGGCGACCGATGGCATGACCGAGTGAATCACGCCGCCGACCATCGGCGTCTGGACGCTGCCGGCCATGGACATCGGGTGCCCGAACGCGAGGATGCGGTTACCTTCACGGCAGGTGAGAGTGCCGATGCCGGAGAGTTGCACGTCGCCGGTAACCAGGGCAACACCGACCGCCGCGCCCGGAACCAGGGCCGACGTGTCGGACGCCGCGCCTAGAACGCCGGTGGCGCCGACCGGCATGAGGTCAAACTCCTTCAGCGCCGGTCCGATCAGTTCTGCCAGTTCGGGCGTGAATCCCGACATGGCCACAGGCAGCGGCAACGGGGCGAAGCCGGTGAGCCTGCTGCTGCCTGCGGTGCGACCGGAACGTGAGCCTCCTTCGTTTTCCGGAAGGTCCGGCTCATTCCAGATCTTCAGCATCTGGGCTGCCGGCGTGACTCCGGCGAGTGGTTGCTTGGCGAAGCTCCATGCATAGGAGACGGCGCCGACAAGCCTGCCGTCGATATAGACCGGGCTGCCGGACATCCCGGCGACAACACCGGATTCCTCGAGACCCTGCCCCGAGAGCCGGCAGAGGATCATGTCGCCGCGCGGCCAGACATGGCGCATGATGTCAACAACCTCAACGCCGAACTCCTTGATCTCAGTCCCGAAGAAGACTGACCGGCCGGTGCCCTTCATGCCGGGTCTGAGCTCATCCACGGTCATGATCGGGATGGCGGCCAGCGCGAAGGCGGATGACGCGAGCAGGAGAAACAACGAACGCCGGACGACGAAGGCTGAACGTGACCGAACTGCCGTCAAATGCCTATTGGTTCGAAAGCAGGGCAAGACGTTCCCATTTCTGGTGCCACTCGGCATACTCCGTGAAAGCGCGGCAGTTGATCGGCAGCCAGAAGCAGGATTGCCTCTCCCAGACCGTCTGGTCGGGATAGAACCACTCCTCCTCGGTGTCGTAGACCGCGAGCAGGTAACCGCGGCCTGCCTTGCCGGAATCCGTCCGCGACCGCTTCGCACCTTCGACGGTCCGACGCAGGGACGTCATCCTTTCGTTCATGACCGCAGTCGGGAATCCGCCGGCCATGCCCGGTGTGAGATGGAATTCGAGCTGGAAGACTGCGTTCAGCCTGCCGGTTCTGAACAAGGCGAGGTTGGGGTCGGGTAGCAGCGGCCGGCGTTCGCCCGTCAGCGGCGGGTCGGAGCGGAAGGACCAGCCGGATCTGGTGGACAGCGCCCGGCGGATATGGAAATAGGCGGCACAGGCGAGGTCGTGACGATTGAAGACCCGGAAGTCGCGTACGTCCTCTTTAAGTTTCAACCAGAGGGTGCCGGTGATGAAGCTGTGCAGATCCTCCGCCATCAGCGCTGGATCTGGGGTCCGGGAGCCCCGAGCAGGGCGGCCTGGACCGAGCTTGCGATCTCCGGCAGCTCGTGAAAGTTGAGCAGCGTGATGCCCAGGCTCAGTGTGCCGGCCCGCCAGCGGATTCCGTCCATCACGCTCATGATCTCGATTCGCTGGATTCCGGCATGGTCGTTGAAGAACCTGTCGGTCAGCAGGTCATGCAGGTTCTGCCACCCGGCGGAAGTGAGCTTGACCGTGGAGCCGAGCAGCAGCACGCCGAGCGGCTTGAGACCGAGCGACACCGCTTCCCGGAAGTAGTTCTCGAGGGCCATGCGGTTACCCGGTTCGGCGATGAACCAGGCAGTGTGCTTCGTTGCGTCGAGCGCCATGAAGACCTCGAGGTGCCCGTAGACGTTCTTGAAGTTCTGACGCAGCGGAGTCTTGTTGGTGAAGGCCCCGTCATAGAACTGCTTGAGCAGGCCCGAGTTCTCAACCATCTTCTGCGCCGTCTTGTCCGCAAACAGGTTCTCGTAGCCGTAGTTGGCCAGCGCATTGAGCAGTGGATCGGAGGCATTGAAGCGCGGCAGGCTGCTCAGCATCACGCCGCAGCCGTACTTCGGGCTGAGCAGGCCAGACGATATCTCCAGGGACCGATATGCCTCCAGCTTCAGCTTCGTCGGCATTCAGTTCCTCGCGCCCCGGCGAAGCGCGGCCGTGAATCGCCTGAGTTCGGCGTGGTCGTTTGCGAGTCGGGCGGCCAGTGGTTCGGCGGCGGCCTGGGGCAGGACATAGTCGATGTTGCCGACGACCGCCTCGCCCGCCAGCGCCTGCCGCAGCAGTTGCCGCGGGCTGACAAAACGCTCGTAGGCCTCGGCGTCCCGCAAAGGATGACCGGTGTCGGGATCGAGGAGCGCCGCGACCAGAAGACCAGGCAGCGTTCCGAGCCGGATCAGCAGTCCGGGCGGGCTCGGCGGGTCGGGCGGAAGGGCCTGCACTGACTTGACGTTGTCCGGCACAAGCAGACGTTCGAGGTCGGGTTCCGGCCGGAGCCCGAGACGTAGCGCGACCAGGCCGATTCCAAGGTTGTGGAGCGATACGCGGGACGGCGGCTGGCTTCTTGCTTCTGGTTTTGGACCACCCGGCGGCTGAGCCTGGCTGCGGCCTTCGGTGTCAACCTGCATGAGCTTGCGGACCGCGAAACCGCGGGTCCGCCCGGTGGCGAGCAACTCGCGGAAGGTGAGGCGGATGAGCAGCGCAGTCAGACCGTGGTGTCGAAACTCGGACCGGATGAAGATTCCCCAGAGGGTTTCGGTGCCCGTCTCTGCGTCACGGTCGAAGTGGCAATGCGCCATCGGGTCGGGTGCGACTGACGGCCGGCGGCTGGTGACGCGCGATACGTTGTCGGCGGTTTCGTAGAAGTTGAAGTCCGCTTTGGTCTTTGCCACGCCGCGCTCAATCCGCAGAGTGGTGCCCTCGAGCGGACCGGACTCGATTGCCAGCCGGTCGCCGGAGAGCGTGTAGCTGGGGCCGAACGGAACCAGGCCGGTGGATGGGTCGGTTTCGGAGCGCCGGAAGATGCGGGTCAGCAAGGCCGGCAACTACTCTCCTCGGGTCCGTCGCCGGTGTGCCGACGACCCGCAGTCGGAGTCTGCACCGTCCGCAATTCGAGGGAAGAAACGTCGAGCATCGGCACGCGGCGGCTCCGGGCGGCCGCACGAGTCCGCGTACCGGAAGCGACGAGTCCAACCGAGCTGCACCAACTGGAATCCTGGGGCGTCGAGGGGCCAAGTCAAGTTGGCAGTGCTCCGATTCTGCCTTCGCTTTGGCATGGCACGACCGGGAGAGAGTCGACTTTGAGCGCGAAATCGAGGTCAGCCCGGAACCCGAGGCCGGCGAGCCGGAGCGCGTGCTCGGTGGTGGTCAGGGCGCGCGCCAGGTCGGCTTTCAGGCTCTTGTATGCGGCCCGGGCGGCGAGCGCCGCGTCGTCGAGCTGTGTCGTCTTGCCGGCAAGTCGCGTGACCAGACCGCCGGCGCAGACGAAGTCCT
>Ga0136653_10001711_pt1 | contig 11930 bp, 9 predicted proteins | sample LakKivw275mmetaG_FD_94866 | JGI IMG/M metagenome (GOLD analysis project Ga0136653, IMG submission 94866) | Anoxic lake water microbial communities from Lake Kivu, Rwanda to study Microbial Dark Matter (Phase II) - Lake Kivu water 275m metaG... | ecosystem: Environmental > Aquatic > Freshwater >... | reverse complement strand
TCCAGGTGTGATGGGATCATCAACTGCCACGGCAGTATCGGCAAGCTGTGCGTTACCTCCATATACCCAAACATAGCCCGTGAAATTGCCTGAGGGCTGGGGAGCCTATTCATGTGATGCGGCTATGGCTATATCGTCATAACCATCGGCATTGAAATCTCCGGTTACCAGACTATAGCCATAGTTCTCATATCCGGGATTGTTCTTGATCATGTCAGCAGTTCCATTTACGTTTTGCCTGCCTAGCCAAACCGCGAACCCGCTCCCAAAGCTCGCTCCAACTGCGTCTTCATAACCGTCGTTATTGAAATCGCCATGCTCCAGGGAGCGCTGGAATTCTCCGCCATACCATGGTGGGTCCATGTCAAAATCAGGTACAGCGTAGTTGATGTTAGTGCCACCCAGCCAGGCATGCATTCCCTCATCAGTAATGTAGCCCATAAAGTCATCATAGCCATCGGCATTCATATCTCCCAGCGGTTTGCTGCCTCTTGACACTCCATACTGGCAATAGATGAGCGTGATGGGATTATCGGTATTCCCGGCAGCATTGCCATAATATAGCCGAATCAGATTGTGGGTGGGGTTCGTAGTTGGTGTGGCAAATGCCGTGGTAAAATCAGCGTAGCCGTCGTTGTTGATGTCGCCAATACCATTGATGGAGGACGAGTATGAAGTGCTGGCTTCTCCACCCGAAACAATATGCTCTTGATAAGTACCTCCCCAAATTATTGACATCCTGTTCTCTTGTGCGGGATATAAAATGCCAATATCATCATGGCCGTCCCCATTCATATCACCCAATGAGTACAAAGCTGTGAATGTAGGCATTTCTATTGTAAAGTTAAGAACATGATCGGGGTTGTCCAGATTGGGAGTTCCCCCATAGAAGAAGAGCAGCTTCTCATAACTCTCGTTCCAGGATATGTGGTCTTCTACATACATGCAGAGATCATCAAAGCCATCACCACTGATATCACCAACTCTGTAAATCCCCCAAATCCTTCTGCCCACGCTGCTAGCATAAGTGCCTTCCACCGTTATACTGGCAGGTGTAGTGGAATTGAATCCAACTCCCCCATAATAAATATACACTTTGCCTCTTGCTGGTGTTATACCATAGTTGTATCCGTAAGCATAAGAGCAGACTGCCAAATCATCTATTCCATCATGATTGAAATCCAAAGAGACCATCGAATACCCGAAACCTGAACTATGATGCTCTCCCTGAAAAAAAGCAACGATTGGCATATCATTTACTGCCAAAAGCATACTCGCATGGTAGAATAAGGCTACCATGAAGATAGCCGCATATACCTTTTTCATCTTTCCTCCTATTTGATCACGCTAAACTTGCTTATTGCGTGGTGTTTGCCGCACGTGACCCGGCATATGTAAATGCCATTACTGAGAGAAGAAGCTGCCACTTGCAGCGTTTTTGCCCCAATCTGATTCTGATAGACCTCTTTAAGGACAGATTGGCCTTTAATATTGAATATCTCAACAACAATTTGTTCGCCCACGTTTAGGTCAGCACTTTTCAAATCGACCTTAAGAGATTGACCAGCCCCCGATATTGGATTGGGGCTGAGTTTGATGGCCAATTCACCGGATATTCCAGGTGTGATGGGATCATCAACTGCCACGGTAGTATCGGCAAGCTGTGCGTTACCTCCATATACCCAAACATAGCCAGTGAAATTGCCTGAGGGCTGGGGAGCGTATTCATGTGATGCGGCTATGGCTATATCGTCATAACCATCGGCATTGAAATCTCCGGTCACCAGGCTGTAGCCAAAGTTCTCATAAGCCGCATTGTATATGATAAGGTCGGAAGTTCCATTCACTTGTAGCTTACCCAACCAGACTGCAAAGCCACGGTAGCCGTAATTTGCTCCAACTGCGTCTTCATAGCCGTCGTTATTGAAATCGCCATGCTCCAGCGAGCGTTGAAACTCTCCGCCATACCAGGGTGGGTCCATATCAAAATCAGGTACAGCGTAGTTGATGTTAGTTCCACCCAGCCAGGCATGCATCCCCTCATCCGTAATGTAGCCCATGAAGTCGTCATAACCATCGGCATTCATATCTCCCAGCGGTTTGCTGCCTCTCGATACTCCATACTGGCAATAAATAAGCGTTATCGGATTGTCGGTATTTCCAGCGGCATTGCCATAGTAGAGCCGGATCAGATTGTGGGTGGGATCAGTGGACGGGGTGGCAAAGCCTGTTGTAAAATCATCGTAGCTATCATTGTTGATGTCACCGATACCATGGATTGAACATGAGTAAGAATAACTTGCTTCTCCATTAGAAACAACTTGTTCTTGAAATGATCCTCCCCAGATGATTGATAGTCTATTCAGGTAAGAAGGAGAATGCAGGTAATAGAACCCCATATCACCGAAGCCGTCTCGATTTACATCACCTAGGGGTAATATCCTAAAAAAAGTGTATACACTTCCATACAAACTGATCACATAATCAGGATTATCCAGATTGGGGGTACCGCCATAGAAAAAAAGCAGTTTCTCATAACTTTCGTTCCAGGATATGTGGTCTTCTACGTACATACAGAGATCATCAAAGCCATCTCCACTGATATCACCAACTCTGTAAATCTCCCAAATCCTTCTACCCGCGCTATTGGCATAAGTGCCTTCTATCGTAACACTGGCAGGCGTTGCGGAGTTGAAACCTACTCCGCCATAATAAATATATACTTTACCTCTTGCTGGGGTTATACCGTAGTTGTATCCGTAAGCAAAAGAGCAGACTGCCAAATCATCAAACCCGTCATGATTGAAATCCAGAGAAACCATTGAATAACCATACTTTGAATTATGGTGCTCTCCCTGAAAAGCAGCGATGATGGGCATATCGTTTATTGCGTACGAGACGTTTAGAAATACAAGCAATAGGATTAAAAGAGTTGCACATCGTAGCTTACTCATAGTTCCTCCAACGATTATTGTAAAGGTAAATAGGAAAGGCTTCGTACCACTTGGTTAGATAAGAACTATGTACGGACATACATCCCCGCTATTGTTCCTGAACAACGAATGTGCGGAATACAAACTTTCTCTCTAACATTTATTCTCCAAATAAAGTTGTTTTCATCTGATAACAATTTTTCTTCAAGTACATTCCTTGTAGGCTACAATCCCAGCGCAATACTATTCTCAATTCATTCCAAGACCTACAAACCCAGTTTAACTCTTGCATTATTCTTGTCAAGATCTATTTTTCTGTCTCATCCTTGCTCATCCTGGAGACTGTCCAAAAAAGCAGACCATTCTACGCTGCTTCCTTTCTATACTTGGAGAATTTGTGCTCCAAACCAGGCCTGTCGACATTTTCTTGACAAATCCGGGAGATATTTAGATTGGCGATCAGTGATTCTTGATCAAGAATGAACTGTCCTTTTTCGAGCAGAACCTTGAACCAGAGAGAATATGCCAGCTGTCTGGCGGTTTCCACTGATTTGAGGTCATATCTATCTCGAAAGTTATCAATCGGAAACCATCTGGAATGCCTGGAAGCTCCAGGGTTGTGAGTAAATCCGAATGCATGTCGGAATAGGTATAAGTGATAGATTCAGAGGCGGGAGAGGTGGACATGACATTCTTGATCGGCACAAAAGACCAGCCACTACTCCTTTGAAAAGCACATTTAAATGTGAAGGCAGGATCAGGCCCAGAATAAGCAGAATCAACCTGATAGCAGTATCGTAGATACAGCTTATTGGTCGATAGATACTGCTCCGTTTGTCCACCTTCACCCCAGGCAGCGAAACGGAAATCAGGGCCAATCACTCGTTCATCTAAGGTGGATACAGAATTGGTCAAGCCAGGTCCATACTCCTTCCATCTTGTTTTTAAGCCATGCAGTGCAACACCGCTACGGGGAGGGGTTATGCTTGGATCGTAATTACATTTCCATGTATATCTACCTGTATCGAATGATACATCACCAACACGATTCGGAGCCGAGAATTTATAAAAATACTTATATGCAGTATTGTTAATACCTCCGGAGCTATCATACTCTGCTTCAAATTTCAAGAAGTTTCCGGTTGAGACCGCGTGAGAGCCGGATCCCGATGTACTACCTGTACTCGAATTATAACTCCAATAGTAATCACACAAATACGAATCAATCCCACTGACACGAAGCTCGTTTATCAAAGTGGAACTATAGCTTGTATTGGGGTCGTTTGTTTCCCACATCGCCAGGTTGAAACCTGCATTCTGCATATAGGTTCGCAGTTCGTTATTAACAGCAGAATTTGTATCCCAAGCCTTCATGTAGGTATAACATCCTATGGTAAAATCATCTGATCCAACAGAATATCCTAATGCTGCCAATGCCAAGAGAAAGATTGCCATAAGTAAGCTTTTCATTTACTTCTCCTTTATCTGATAGTTATCTTACCGGAAGAGACTCTCTTCCCGTTTATCATCAAAGAAATCACATACACTCCCGGGGCCAGCCTTTGGGGCTCAAGGCTTCCTGTTTTGTTCCGTGCATCCAACCGCTCTGGTAGCTGTCTGTGGACGGCTTGCCCTTTAATGTTGTGTATCGTCCATATCGCAGATTCAATATGAGCAGGCAGATCCCCTTCAATCTCATATCTAATCGCGCCGGAAGCTGAGTCAAGCGGATTGGGATAGCATCGGATCCTGATGCTGTCCGAGGCTGAGGGCAGACACTCATCGTCATTTGCCACTGTGGTATCGGTTAACTGCGGATTTCCCGCAAAGATATACACATAACCCACATAGATGGGATCTGGTGAATCCTGAGAATGTGGTGCCGACAAAGCCAGATCACAAAATCCGTCCCCGTTAAAATCGCCGGCAGCCATGCTCCAGCCAAACTGATGATATGGCGATGTGTCCGGATGAGTGAGCCTCAGATCATATAGCCCGTTGGGATTAGGCTTGCCCAGCCAGATCCCGGCGTTTCCGCTCCAAAGTTGTGAACGGTAGTCTGAACCAGCGATATCGCTGTAGCCATCTCCGTTGAAATCGCCATGGGCAGTACCTTTGGTCTCAATATACATCAAGTTGGGTTGATAGGTTGAAACTGTAAGAGCGAACTCGTCTGATGACATAATGTCTAAAGCACCCAATCGAAGTTTGTTATACTCTCTCCACGAATTGCCGTTGCAATAGATAAAATCGTCATATCCGTCCCCATTGAAATCTCCGGCGTTGTACGCACCAGGAAACCACCACTCTCCATCATCGGCAAGACTACGAAGCAATACGCGGTTATCCAGGTTAATTGGGTTACCCCCGTAATACAAGTATCTAAATGTGGTGAGAACATTTTGAATCCGAATCGCATAGGCCACCACAAAATCATCGTATCCATCATTGTTGACGTCGCCGACTCCATTGATCTGTTGTCCCCTATTCGTTGTTACAGAGGGTTGAACCGTTATCATCTCAAAACTACCACCCAATAGAATTGCTAAATCAGGTGTACTAGTGTTGAACCAGTGTCTTAACCCCAGATCATCATAACCATCGCCGTTGACGTCTCCCAACCTCCATATAGGCTCAATAGCTGGGTGAGAATTAATAACGGCTGTGTTTATCGAATCATCGGGAACCAGGTCAGCGTCTGGCCCTCCGTGAAAAATCCGTAATGCCAAGGAATCGGTAAGCATATACGCGTACCGTTCCGATATCATCAGATCATCGTAGCCGTCTCCGTTGATGTCTCCGGTATTCATCATTACCTTATTGATCACCTGTCCCCAAAAATCTCCAGCTCTAAAAAGATCTGCCTCGGAGTCCATCGCAATGCCACCAAAAAACAGCTTAACAAAACCCCATTGATTCGGATCTGCTCCACTATGTGAGTATATCACCAAATCATCGTATCCATCGGCATTGAAATCTATGGCATCCAGGCTAACGCCATACCAGGATTCCGCCCATTCTCCCTGAAAGCTCTGCATCAAAGGCATGCTGTTTTGAGCATTCATTTCTATGACTAGCATCAATAGAATTACTATTAGAGTCAACATTGTAATAATCTTGGTCATATAATCCCCCATCTTCATGGTTGTGAATTCTCTACCAAAAAAACTATCAGCTCTAGCTCTGTTATTTTCAGCTCCTGTCCCACGAAGCACACAATGTCATTTGTAGTTTTTTTGTCAATATCTATTTTCTGTCTCATCCATGCTCATCTTGATTTGTCAGCATACAGTGTAGTGCTTTCCTGGCTCTGGATCAATGATCACATCTGGAACAAGGAGATAGCATTACCGAAGCGTTGATGAATCGAATCAAAGCTCAGTTAGTCAGACATGAAGGTCTGAGACTGAAGCCATACCGATGTACTGCGGGCAAACTAACCATCGGCGTCGGCCGTAATCTCAGTGACCGGGGCATCTCCCAGAAAGAAGCCTATACCATGTTAGAGAGGGATATCAAGGACTGCGAGCAGTGGCTGATTGATGAGATACCCGAGGTTTACAATAATCTCGATGAGGTTCGCCAGTCGGTGCTGCTGAATATGTGCATAAGCATCCCACAAAGCCGCATATAATAGTAACGGACTTCGTCCATGCGCTTCTTTGCGGGAACCCTGCTACTTGGGTATCAAGGGACTCCTGGGCTTTAACAACACTTTGGCTTTTATCAAAGCCGGAGACTGGGAACGGGCTGCCAATAACATGCTTGCTTCCAAGTGGGCGAAGCAAGTGGGCATGAGAGCAATTGAGCTTTCCGAGATGATGAGGAAGGGTCAGTGATACCCAATCCGGTTGAGACGGATGCCATGCTCGCCATCCTCAATCTACCCAAGGAGATGTCCAACAATGGCATCTTCAAGGAGCATCAGGGGCTGGTTCTGGAGACGATCCATTCACTGGTTCTGCAGGAGCACTATGATCGGGCGACTCACGATGACCTGCCGGAAGAGGAGCCTTTTTTGGTTTCTTTTCGTTTTGGGTTCTGTTTCCTGATGCTGCATTCAACTGCCGAGTTTCTCAATTTGAAGACACTGGGCGAGGGAATCGTCAAGACCGTAGGCTTAGACCAGTCGGCTACCGAACTGCTCACAGGGAGCGAAATAGACGCCTTCAAAGCCAATCTTGAACTGAGAGCACTCACTATCCTGCAAGCCTATCTCAATCCTGCCGGTCTGGATCGCTTGAACGAGCTCAAGCCCAGACAACCTCGACCTATCCGGGTGGGAGTTATCTGAAATGAATAGAACGCAGATGACGCAGATCGAGCTGATTAACGCAGATTTTCTTGTTATTGTGATTAACTGCTGGAGTGCAAGTGCCTGAGCAGAAATCCAATACCCTTGATGAGGTCATGGTAGAGATCTACCGGGCTATCTATACCGCCCTGGAGAGCCGTTTACACATGATCGGTTCTGTGATCGATGCCGAGTCCCGTAAGGAGATTCTGGCACAGCAGATTTACGATAAAGGCGATTTCTACGGAAACACAGGCTACGTAGTGGAAACCGACGACTCCGGTATGACACTTCGAGTGGGCTCCAACGAACGCCACGAGCCTTTTGTCTTGGGAGGTAAAGTGCCTTCCTGGACTCCCATAGCACCTCTCAAGTCATGGGTAGAGCGCAAAGGGCTCTCCTGGACTGACAAGAAGAGTGGTAAGCTGCTCACTGTGGATCAGATCGCTCACATGATCCAAGCCAAGATCAAACGGGAAGTCATCGCAGCAAGGAACGTATTTGCTCAGGTTATAGCTAACCGGGAGCACACGTCAGTATGTGGTAGCGTGAAAAAGACTGCCTTTTCATTAAACAAATCTGAAGAAACGGTGATGGTATTTGAAGAAATGGTGATAAGAACTACCAGCCCCGAAAACTCCTTTTATGAACCGATTTTCCCGATTTGAAGTTTTGGTGATTGGATTTGAAGTTTTCGGTGAGGGTTTGTAGCGGGAACAGCTTTCGCCTGTCCCGGCTGGTTCGGCAGAGAATGATGGAGTGGGGCTGGGGCACTCTGCCGGCGGGGACGCCGGCACGACTTTCCTGCGGGGACGCAGGAATTCCGGTGTCCTCACCGGAAGGGTTATCCGGGCTCCCGCCCGGATTGGTGCGCAACCTCAGGCGAAGGCTGGTGCCACCACTGCCGGCGGGGACGCCGGCACACCTTTCCTGCGGGGACGCAGGAATTCCTCTGGCAGGATTCCTATCGCAGTATTCCTCAATCCTTACAGCTACAGATCAAGCATCGGCGGATCGGCAAATTTGCCCAGGAAGAGGATGGTGGTGGAGGGTTTGTGGATGATCAGGTAGAGGAAGGGATGGTCAGCCCGGAAGACAGGAAGGGGTGGTTCTTCGAAGGGAGCGGCAGAGGTGATCTCCATCACCACAGCCGTGGCGGCCGCCGCTTCCGTGCCGGTTTCGTTCACTTCCACAAAGGCTTTGTGCAGGATGTCCGAGATGAAGAGGCGCTCGGAAGGGCTGATAGGCATGATGCCGGAGAAATCCGCCCGGCCCGGATCAAAGGCATCCTTCATCCCCAAAGCCTTGAATTTTTCCACCAATTCCTGCAAGGTGTGATCGAAGGTGAATTTGGGAATATAGACTTCCACTTCCTGGGTGTTGAGCGCCGCCAGCCATTGGGCATAGCTGTCAGTATTCAATTGGGTGGTGAAAGCATCCAGATCGTCAGGCAGGATGAAGAGCATCGCCAGATTCTCCTCTGCATAGGGAAGCTCCAGGAGTTGGCAGCCGGGAAGCCGGGCATAGCGGAAATCATCCTGGATGGTCATCATCTGCACCGGTTTGGCGGTTTCGGGAGACCGCTCGCTGGAAGTGAAGAAATCATCCGGAGCGGTGTAGGCAGGATCGAATTTGTTCAGCCAATTGCCCTTGAAAAAGATGGCGTTGACCAGCACCAGACCGTCGTTGCTGCGGCGGATGTGGTTTTCGCTGACCAGGTCTTTGATCCGGTCGTTGGTTTTGTCCTCCACCCAGCGGTTGATGAATCCTGCTGCGGCTTTGGCATCGGAGAAATCGAGGGAATAGAGTTCGCTGGCATAGGAATCCCTGAGCAGCTCCAGATAGTCCTTGTGGAGCCGGGCCTGGTTGCGTTTGGCGCCAAACAGGGCGTTGGCGACGTTCAGCTCCGCTTTCTTGCGTTTCTTTACGGCATTCAGCTCCTGCTGCAGAGCTTGGAAAGCGGCATGTTGCTCTGGAACCGGCAAACTGAAGGAGAGGGCGGAGGCGATTTCGGAGGCGGTGTTGCCTTTCGCCCCGCCATAGACCATGGACAGCGCTGAAGAAATGCTGTAAGGAGAAAAGAACAGGTTTTCTCCCGGCTCATCCACCCGGGCGAACAGCTGGAAGGCAAAATCGTTGTTTTGCTGCGCCAGAACGGGCAGCAGGCCGGTGGTGTCCACTGGGTTTTCCTGTTTGGCGCGGTTGCAGGAACAGCCAAAAGCCAGGCTGAGTGATATGAGCAGTAACAGGCAGAACGATCTGAGGTTCATGATAACTCCCTTGTGAATTTATCGTATCTATTTGAAGTTATTATAGTTAGCATTGTCTGACCAGGCCTGCGGCAAAGGATCGCTACACCACAATCCGGGGTATCTGATAGGGCAGCCGGGAAAGCAACTCGTAATTCACCATCTTGGTCAATTCGGCAAAGGAAGCCACCGAGATCAGCAGATCTCCCTGTTTTCCAATCAGAACCACCTCATCGCCGGGTTTCACACCCGGTATCTGGCTGACATCCACCATCAACATATTCATATTGACTATTCCCACCACGTCGGCACGCCTGCCCCTGACCAGCACCTGGCCTGAATTTCCCAGGCTCCTGCTGTAGCCATGATGATAACCGATGGGAACAGTCGCCAATTTCATTGGTTTGGTGCTGAGAAAGGCATTGCCATAGTTGACAAACTTTCCCTTTTCCACGGATTTCAAACTCATGATCCGGCTTTTCCAGCTGAGGATCGCTTTCAAAGGATCTCTGGTGAACTTCGAGGCATCGGAGAGGAGGTTGTTCATCTTGGTTTCCATGCTGGGCCAGAAGCCATATTGAGCTATACCAAACCGCACCAGGTTCATTATCGTGTGGGGGTAGATCAGCGCGGCGGCTGAACAGGCACTGTGGTAAAAACGCGGGATGATGCCGTTTCGTTTGAGCAGCTTACCCAGCTTGGTAAATTGCTGATATTGTTGCTGGATACGATGATAATTGGCGATACTCTCCGCCCCGGCATAGTGGGTGCAGATCCCTTCAATCTTCAGATAACGGCTGTTTTTTTTAAGCGATTGAATGATCCCGGGCAGCTCATCCTCCTCCAGTCCGGTTCGGTGCATGCCCGTCTCCAGCTCCAGATGGATCAGGGCTTTTCTCTTTTGTTTCCTGGCTTCAGCGATGGCAGCGGACAGACGCTCCGGTTCAAAGACATAGAAAGCGATGTCGTTGGCGATCACCCATTCCAATTGATCCTGATCCAACATCCCCATGATGATCAATTGCGATTGTGTTGCTTTCACTTGCAGCGCCTGGAATGCCTCAAAGGCGTCGTATACGGCAAAGTACTTTACACCGGCAGACTCAGCCAAAGGCAGGAATTGCTCGATCCCATGACCATAAGCATTACCTTTGATGACAGATACGAACACTGTGCCGGTGCCGATCCGCCGGGACAGATATCTGATGTTCTTGGTTAAGGCGGAGTGATCGAGTTCGATCCAACTGGAGGCAAGCATGTTACACGAAAGCTATTCCGACCAGGCTGGTGGGGACACCTAAACGACACCTGTTGGGGATTTGAAAAGGGATCGGATCCTCCTCAGCGTCTGCGCACCAGGCGGAAGCCGATATAGTTCGACTGAGTGTGGGGTTTGGCATAGTTACGGTTGGTAACCCGCATTTCCGAGGCATCGTGGAACCAGGAACCACCACGGATCACCTTGTCCGTGCCATCGGAGGGGCCTTCGAACAGGGCCTGTTGGGAATAGTGGTAGCGGGAATACCAGTTCCACACCCATTCGAAGGCATTTCCACTCATATCATAGAGGCCCAGGTCGTTTTTCTGTTTTTGCCCCACCGGATGAAGGCTTCCCTCGCTATTGCCTTTGTGCCAGCCGGCATTATCGGCGCTGTTCGATCCGCTGTAGCGGGTGAAGTTGTCCCTTTTTCTGCCTTTGGCGGCAAATTCCCATTCCGCCTCCGTGGGCAGGCGATAGCCTGTAGCATTGAAATCGCAGGTAACGCCGTTGAGCATGAAATCATAACAGGGTTTGTAGCCATCCAGGATGCTCTTCTGGTTGCAGTATTCCAGCACATCAAAGAAGGAAACCCGCACGATCGGCAGGTCCTTTTCCTCCGGATCGTATTTGTAATCCGCATTTGCCATGCTCCACTGCTCCCGGGTGATCTCGTGCGGAGTGATGTAGAAGGAAGGGACATAGACATCGCGGGGCGGAAATTCATCGTCATCGGCCTCATAGCCCAGATGGCCGATTATGGTGGAATCGCCTTGCACAAAGACCATGGCCAGTGCCCGGTTGGGGGCTTGCAGGCTGGCAGCCAGGGTTTCATCCTCCGGCGCTTTCACCATTTCCGAGAATTGGGGTTCCTCTTTGAGCAGCCAATACTTGAGGGCTATGAAGACCACAATCGCCAAAGCGATCACGCTCAGGATCAGGAAGGTTCGTTTCATACCATTCAGATTCTCCGTTTCTGGCGCGGATTCCGGAATCCGAACCACTGTCTCGGCCTTGGATTTTGGTTGAGGTGGCGGTTCCGGTTCGTAGTTTTGGGATGCCTCTGGTTCTGGTTCTGGCTCCGGTTCAGGTTCAGGCTCCGGTTCTGGCTCTGGCTCAGGCTCCGGCTCTGGTTCAGGCTCTCGCTCTGGTTCCGGTTCTGGCTTCGGCTCTTGCTCTGGTTCCGGTTCTGGCTT
>Ga0136653_10001709_pt1 | contig 11934 bp, 7 predicted proteins | sample LakKivw275mmetaG_FD_94866 | JGI IMG/M metagenome (GOLD analysis project Ga0136653, IMG submission 94866) | Anoxic lake water microbial communities from Lake Kivu, Rwanda to study Microbial Dark Matter (Phase II) - Lake Kivu water 275m metaG... | ecosystem: Environmental > Aquatic > Freshwater >... | reverse complement strand
CGCATCCTCAGGCCCGACCTGGGGGAAGAGTTGCTACAGATCGCACTGGGCCTGGATACTTACCAGCCTGCCACCAATTACCTCTATGGCATTATTAAAAAAGGGAAGGGCTCCTTTTACCAGGCCAGGGAAGCTTTTGGAATAGCGGCCCGGTCCATGGAGTTCCGGTCGGCGGCTTATACCCAGCTTGCCGCAATTGCCCTGATTGAGAAAAAACAGGATCAGGTTTTAAAATATTCCGGATTGGCGCAGGACTATAACCGTTACAACATCCAGGCAATACAATATGAAACGGTATCCAACCGGCTGATGCGCCAGGTTGAAGCAGCCAGCTCCGGCCTGGACAAGCTCCTTGCCATTGATCCCCTGAACCATTTCGCCCGTTACGAATCCTGGCTGCTCAATCCATCGGAAGAAAAGCTGAGGGCATTCACTGGCTTGATCAGGAACGAGTTTCCCGAACAAACCTACCTCGAGCTGGCCATTTTCTATCATTCCTGCGGATTGAACAAAGAAGCCATCCAGCTGCTTCAACTGGCCCCGCCTTGTCCTGAAGTCGGGTACTGGCTTAATTTTCTGCAAAAAACTGCCTCGGGTTCTTCAACCTCTTCTTCAACCAAATTCTCCTTCCCCTGGCGGGTTGAAACCCTGCCCGTGATCGAACAGGCGGAAGCGGAGCATCCCGATTGGAGGAACCGCTACTATATGGGGCTGATCCGCTGGAACCTCGATGATACGTTGAAAGCCCGCGACTTGTTCAGGTCCTGCAAAGATGAACCGGTTGAAGCGCATTTCTACCTCAGCCGGGCGAAATTATTCGAGGGTCATGACAATGAACTGGTCATTCACGACCTGGAGCACGGTACCCGGCTGGAACCGGGGGAATGGCGGACCTGGCAAGCCCTCACTGACTATTTCCTGAGGAACCGGTCGTGGCACCAGGCCCTTCTAACTGCCCGGAAAGGAACCGAACAGGTACCCGGGCACATGATCCTGGAATTCGTGCGCGCCAAGGCTGAATTGTATAATCACAATTATGATCAATGCCTGGACGTTCTCGCGCATCTGACCATTCTTCCAACCGAAGGTGCCCGCGAAGGGCACGAAATATACCGGTCGGCACTCGTCCTGAGGGCAGTGGAACACTTGCTGCATCAGCGTTACGGAAAGGCCTTGAATGACCTTGAAAATGCACGCCGGTGGCCCCAGAGCCTGGGTGTCGGAAAACCCTATCTCACCGATGAACGGATAGAGGATTACCTGAGCGGGATTTGCTGTCTCCAGATGGACAGGAATGAGGAGGGTGCCCGGTATCTGCAGGCAGTTGTTGACTGGACTCAAAGGAACAAACCGGCCTGGGATACACCCTGTCTCCTGGCAGCCCTTTCGCAGGTATTACTGAACAAGGAGGCTGATGGCGACCGGATCCTGAACGATTGGATGAAGGTCCAACCGACCAATCCGCTGATGTTATGGGCGGTTGCCGTCTACACGGATAATCAGCCGGTGGCTGAAAAAGCGCTTGCCAAAACGGGTTGGAAACCCGAGGAAACTCCCTGGGCACTCGGCGACGGACAATTGGCGCTGGTGTATGAGGTGGTGAAGAAGGTGAGGGTGAAGTGAGGGATGGTGAGATATGGTGAGGAATGGTGAGGGATAGGGAGGAAGTGAGGTACTAGTTTGATCGGTGAAAGCGTTATAACAAATAAAAGGGATGATTTGGACATGTTGAATGCTTTAAAATGGTTCATGTGGTCTTTAGTCTCTGGTCTTCAGTCTTACGTCTCTGGTCTTATGGTCTTTCTACTGATGACCATGGCTTGCGAAGCTTCGGATCCGGCCGATGAACCCATGTTCAGCCGGGCAAAAATCCTCCGGCTGGTCAACCAGGCCCGGAGGGAGGGTCGCTATTGCGGATCGGAATGGTATGGCCCGGTCAAGGACCTGAGATGGAACGACAAGTTGGAAGAGGCGGCCAGGATACACAGCGATGACATGTATCAGAATGGCTTCCTCAGCCACACCGGTTCGGACGGGAAAAAGGTGGATGACCGGCTTTATTCGGTTCACTATTTTTGGACAGCCTGCGGGGAGAATGTTGCTTACGGAGCGCTCTATGAAGATGAGGTAATGAAGGAATGGCTTGACAGCCCGGGTCATTGCGTCAATATCATGAATCCCCGTTATACAGTCATGGGAGCCTGGCTGACGGGGCTCTACTGGACCCAGGTCTTCGCGCAGCCGCAGGATTGATTTGACTATCTTTGTGCGAAAAGTGAGTGATGACATCCAAAGAACGTCTTCTTGCCGCTCTCAGCCGGGAGAAACCTGATCGCTTGCCTGCATCGGTACACCAGTGGCAGGCCTATCATCTCAACAAGTATATGGGGGGGATCCCTGACCTCGAAGCCTTCAGGCGGACAGGCCTGGATGCGCAGATCCAGTATTTCGAGGAGATGGATCAATTCTGGGTGGTGGATGCGGATCATTCCAGGCATAATACCAGGACCTGGCAGGACCAGGCAAAGGTTATCAGCGACCATCCGGATCAGCGGATAGTCCACCATACCATCCACACACCGGAAGGGGTACTGACCTATAAAACGGAAGGCAACCGGAAGACGACCTGGATAACGGAATACCTGATCAAAAAGGATGAAGATATCCATTTGATCGGGAAATACATGCCAGAGCGGACGCTCACCCTGGAGCCCGTCAGAAAAAAATACGACGAAGTCGGCGATGCCGGAATCCTGAGGGGCTTCGTATGGGGAGACCAGGCGGGATGCTGGCAGCATGCAGCCTGCCTGTATGATATCACAGACCTGATATATGCCACTTTTGAAAAGCCCGGCTGGGTTCATGAACTGCTGAATATCCTCCTGGAAAAGAAACTGCGCTTTATCGAGTCGATGAAAGGCGCCACGTTTGACCTGATCGAAACCGGAGGAGGATCGGCTTCTTCAACGGTTATCTCCCCTGCCCTGTTTGAAGAATTCTGCCTGCCCTATGACCGCAGGATGCACGATGCCCTTCACGACCTGGGCTTCAGGGTTTCCTATCACACCTGTGGAGGAACGGTAGGCATCGAAGACCTGATCGTACGGACCGGGGCCGATGCATCGGAAACCCTTGCACCGGTGAGTGTCGGTGGAAACCAGGAACCTTGGGATTTCAAAAGAAAAGCCGGAAACCGCCTGGCCCTGATAGGCGGGGTGGACCAGTTCAGCACGCTCGGTGAAGGACCGGTTGAGCGGATCCGGAAAAACGTCGTTGAACTGTTTGAGAAAGTCGGTTATGAAGGCGGATATATCTGTTCCGCTTCAGATCATTTTTTCGATTGTCCGCCTGAGCACCTGTCGGCGTTTGCCGAAGCGGCGAAGGAGTGCCGCTACTGATCAGTACCACAATGCCCAGATAATAACGTAGATCCCGAAAGCGATCAGGATGATCCCGGTAATCCTGAACAATCTGGACATCAGGTGCGGGGTGATCAGTCTCCGCAGCTTTGAAGAAAAAAGTATTTTAAGCATATCCACAACCATCATGGTCAGGACAGTGGTTGCGAAATAGTAAAGGATCTGGACTCCAACCAGCTTGAGGACCGTAACCGCGAACGTCATCGTGGCGAACCAGAAGATCAGAACTCCGGGATTCAGGGTATTGATCGCAAATCCTTTGATCAGCAATATGGCAACCCCCTTTCCGGCCAGAGGCTTGACCGTTTCACCCGGCTTGCGGAGAAAATAGGTCAGGCCGAAAAACAAGAAAGCCGCGGCGGCAACCAGCTTGAACGCGATATTGTGTGAAATCGGCTGCATCAGTTCGGCAGCACTGAAATAGGCCAGGAAAATGCAGCAGATATCGCTGAACCAGACTCCTGCATTGAGGAAGACAGCCGCCAGGGGTCCCCGGCGGAAAACGGTTTCCATGACCGTAAAGAACGTGGCTCCTACGTAAACGCTTAGGAGCAACCCGGTCAGTATGCCTTTGAGAATAATCGGAAACGTCATGCTATTCAGTTGCCTGGCTGGAAAATCGACGGGCAGTCTCAGTTCAGTTCCGGTCCCTGTATTGCCCGGGAAGCTAAAAACTCCTCCCAGTCCTTTGACAGGCCGTTCATAACCCTCGGAAACTTGTGCTGGCCTCCATCTTTCCCTATTGATTTCAGAAAATCATAGAAAACCCTGTTCGGGAGAATCTCTACGATCAGTTTTCTCAAGGCTGCCTGCCGCTCAACAGCATAATCATCATTGAGTGTTTTCAATGCATTGTCGAGTAGCTCTCCGACATCCTCACTGCTCACCCCTTCAATGTCAATACCCAGGTACCATTTATGAGCGAAGAGGCCCTGGTCCGAAACACCCTGAACTGAAAACTCCTTGATGTCAATACCCATTTCCTCCGAAACCATCTGGATACCACGGACCATGTTATCCACCGACAGGTGTTCCCCGCAGAGGCTCAGAAAATGCTTGGTACGCCCTGTTATGACCATTTCGGCTTTTGATTTGTCGGTGAAACGGATTGTGTCCCCGATCAGGTATCTCCAGGCGCCGGCGCAGGTTGAGATCAACAGGGCATAATCGCGGTTCTCTTCCACCTCGTTCAGGAGCAAGGTTTGAGGCGTTTCCAGTATTTCCCCGTCAGGATTGAAATTCTGACTATCAAAGGGTATGAACTCAAAGAATATCCCGTTATCCAGTACCAACTGCATGTCGGAGTCCCTGTCACGCTGGAAAGCCAGAAATCCCTCGGAAGCAAGATAGGTTTCCAGGTAAATGATAGGTTCCCCGAGCAACTGGTCAAAACTTTTTTTATAGGGTTCCAGTGAAACACCGCCATGGGCGAAGGCTTTGAAATTGGGCCAGATCTCATGGATGTTTTTCAGGTGATATTTATCAATGATCTGTTTCAACAGGATCTGGACCCAGGCCGGATTACCCGAAATACCCCCGATATCCCAGTTGGGAGCTCGCTTGACCATTTTATCAATCTTGGTGGTCCAGTCCCTGACCCTGGCAATCGGTTTGCCGGGCTTATAAAAGCGGTTAAACCAGAATGGCAGGCTGCCTGCCAGGATCCCGCTGAGATCGCCTTCAAAATAGGTCGCCATCCGGGTGAGGGAGGTGGAACCTCCCAGCATCAGGACTGATTTCTCATAAAAGCGCGGTGGCAGATTGTAATCCGACAAAGCCAGCAACTGGCGGATTCCCACTTTCCGGATGGCCCGGATCATGTCTGTTGTCAGGGGCACTCTTTTCGATGAATCGTTGGAGGTGCCAGAAGTCAGCCCGAAATATTTCACCTTTCCCGGCCAGCAAACATCATTTTGCCCGCCGTTCAGCAGTTTATGCCACCATTCCTCATAAATCCTTTCATAGTTAAAAATGGGAACGTTTTTCTGGAATTCCCTTGTCGGATCATCCGAAGCAAGTATCCGGTCAAACTGATAAGCAACACCGAACTGGGTATCCCTTGCCCGGGTCAGAAGTTTGACCAAAGTGTTGGCCTGAACATCCTGGCCGATCTTTTGCTTGCGCTTGAAGTTCGCACTTTTTTTGCGCACCACATTGTTTAACAAGGCGCCGACAACAACCATTGGACTTGAATTAAAACGCCCAAAAGTATACGTTTTTCGATTAATAACGGCGGGGATCAGGCCTTTGCCTTCAATAGCCTGGAGGTGACGGAATTACCGGATTGGGTCCTCAACCGTATCAAATAGAATCCATCGACCAGGTCGTTAACGTCAATCCGGGCGGTCCCTCCGGGCTCCATCTGAAGGATCTGCGACCGGACCAGCCTGCCGGTCATATCGGTAATGGTCAAATTGACCTCGTTCTCCGGAACGGTAACATAGAAACAGTCGCCGCAAGGATTGGGATAGACCAGGATATCGGCAGACAATGACCCGGCATCCTCCGTTCCGGTCATTGAACTGGACTGAATCGCGACATCATCGACCAGCATCAGGCGGTATTTGGGATCCGTATCATTCTGCGCTGAATGGATATTAAAACCAAGGCACGACAGGGAAACAAATCCTCCCGGAAACAGCCAGGGCTGGTTGACGATCAGCCTGTTTCCCGCCCATACAAAGATCTGGTTGTTCCTGGCATTGGCAGACAGGCGATAATCGGTCCATCGATCGGCCTCAACCGGGAAGTCAAGACTGAGTTTATCGTTTAAGTACACCCTGCCCTGCCCTGCTTCATCAGTTTCAATTGTGATCTCCAGACCATTCAGATTATCGATCCTGCAGGAGCCTCCGGCACCAGGCGGAACCAGTACGGAAAACCTGACGGTCAAGGCTGTCAGCTTCAGGTGATCCAACGGTAACCTGCAAACCGCTGTCCCCCTGATCTGAAGGCTGAGAGATCCGTTCCGGGCTGAAGAACCGACGATTGCCGCGTCCGATTGTCCGGGCACTTCCCCGTCAACCATCCAGTGATCGGATTGCCTTTCCAGCGGCTCGGATTCGTTAAAATTCTCGAAACCTTCAAAATAAGGGATGTCCCATAAAGAAACAGGATAGGCCTGATAAATGCCGGAATAATAAACTGAATCTGAGGTCCGCATGGCAACAGCCCATCGAAGGGATCCCGCAGGCTTACCTTCAAGTTCCACCAGGTTGGTAGCGAGGTCGCCCTTTAGAAGGATCAGGCTATCGCCCTCCAGCCGGAAGACATCATACACGGCGTTCTCAGCCGTTTGTGGCGAATGCCAGGAAAATTTCATCCGGTTGCCGGGAAACCGGTCTCCGTCAGCCGGAGTGGGGTAACACGGGCTGTACGGTTCATATGTGTCCGGATAATAAAGGCTGTCGAGGATTTCGCGGAAAACAGGCAGGTTGGTTTCGAATGATTCCTTTGAAAGGGGATTGCCGGTCAGGGATAAGTATCTCAGTTGCCTCCGTTGAACCATCTCCGACAGGCCACTTATATCACTGATCCGGTTGCGTGACAGGCCCAGGTGTTTGAGATCCGGATGAAGTGCCGGCCAATTCAACCCGATAATCAGGTTTCCCGTCAGATCCAGGGTTTCAAGATTGGGGCATCGGTAGGTTCCCATCCCCAGGATGCGGTTGTTAGACAAATCAAGTTCTTGAAGGGCAGGAGTATAGAGAAAAAGCCGGCCCGGGGAGGAAAGAAGATTCCCTGAAAGATCAAGCCGTGCCAGGGAGGGAAGATCCCCGGAAATGATCAGGGAGGTGATCCTGTTATTCTCCAGGTTAACTGTGGCGAGGGATTTCAAGCCATCCGTCAAACGCATTACCGTGAGCTGGTTGTGCGACAGGTCGAGTTGCCGCAGGTCAACCAGCCGGTCAAGAAAAGCAGCGTCATGGATACGATTATCGGACAGGTTGATACTCATGAGGGTGGTTTTCCCGGAAATGAATTCCGCCTGCTCAAGGCCACTGGCACTCAGGTTGATATCATTCAGGAATGGCAGGTCTGAAAGAGGCGCAGGATCAGGAGCCCTCGCCGAAACCGAGCTGAATTTCATCAGTCTGGTGATTGACCGAAGGAATTCCCAGGAATCAAAAGGACATCCTGACAAGTGCAATTCAGTCAGGCTGACGAGACCGTCAAGCCCTGTCAGATCACCGGCCATCTGTCCGCACCACTCCAGCACCTGCAACCGCGGCAAGTACTGAAGGGGGCCGGGATCAAGCCCTGTTTCCGGGGGACCGGTCACACGCAACCGTTTCAGCCTGCCGCACAATTCGATATCTTCCAGATTCCTGACTGGCAGATCCATGCTCAAGGTGATGATCCGGCCGAGGTCGCCCTGGCTGATCAGCGGCATCTCCGTGTCAGAAGAGGCATATCCGAGAGCTTTCTTTACGGCATTATAAACTTCAGGATCCTTGATTGTCACCAATGTCCCCATGATGAACACCTCCAGGGGTCCGATCCAGAGTGATTCACCATCAGGAGTGACGGCTGAGACATGAATGGTATGGATCCCGGGTGACAGGTTCCCCAGCGGGTACAGCGTATCCGTTGTCTCCAGAAGGAATTGCTCGTCCACATAAATTCGACTTCGTTCAGCCCGGCTATCAGGAAGATATTTCCATGACACACAGGGTTCGCTCCCCTGAATGATCCGGGATACTGCCACCGGGCGGAGAGGCCAGCTCACCGGTTCCAGTTCTGTGATCGCTTCCGATACGGGAAAACCCATCACCAGCCCGGGCGGGTAAAAACCATCACCGTAACCTGCGGCTCCCAGGTTAAAATGGAAGTAGCCCTCTTCGTCATACCCATCACAAATAAAGGCATGTCCGCCACCCGCAACCCAGATGGGTTTATATTGTGAGAGATTTCGATAAAGCTCCTCTTCCCAGGATGAAGGGGTGAAATCCGACTTGCGGAGCAGGGTTGCCCCGGTGTATCCCAATTCATGAAATGCCTCGAGGGTCCGGTGGGTATTGGCCGAAGAACCCGAGACGCTGTAGGTGGTGTGAAGCAGGACGCCCAGATCGTAAAGAAAATCACTGATCTCAAGGTTCACAGCCACCTGGACCTCATCCATCAGGGACCAGTTGTATTGACCGATGCTGGCGTTCAGGATACCAAAAAAGCCGCTTTGATAAGAATGATTGAAATTAAAGCTATTGTAAGGCCCATAGTATCTCACGATCTGTCCCATCGCCACCGCAGTGCATCCGGCGTAAACCCTGCCGTTCGGCCCCCTGGGATCCTTGGGGCAGAAATAATTGAAAAACTGGCTTTGCCCCCAGTGGGTCCGGATCAGTGGACCCACAGCTCCCTCGGGCTTGCCTGTAACCTTTAAGCGGCCAGGCTTGTTTACATTGTCTTCTATGCACTGCGCCAGGACAGGAACCGGTGTGAGTTCGTCATTTTCGGGAAAAAAACAGTTCTGCAGTGAATACCCGATGATCCGGGTGTGACCCTGTACTTCCGCTGCGATGACAAACATCTGAGGATGGAGTTGTTCATAGACCACCGATTTCCCCAATTGGGTTTTCCGGTCAAAACGGTTATTGACCGGAACCCACTGCGGTTGTTTCCTCCTGAGATATTCAAGAGCGGCCTGCTCCATTTCCGGATTGCCCTGCGAGAACGTCCGGAAAGAAAATAAAATCATGGCAGCCAGTACCATGCAAAGACATTTCAGATGGCCTGAAGTCTTCATCTCATCAATAAGACGTGAGCAAAAATCCATTTGTGTCAGTACAGAGTATGTAGTTTTGGTAAACGGCCAGAACTTTTTGGTATCCTCGTAATCCAGGCACGAAAAAAAACTCAGGGTGTTGCTTTTCAATCGAATGACTTCTGATATACCTTTGCACGTCCATCTCAAGAAATTATGTCAGCAGCAAAAATTGCCGTTATCGGATTAGGCCAGTTTGGTCGCGCAATAGCCACCGCCCTGACCAAATGCGGAGCCGAGGTTCTGGCCATTGACCACCGGGAGGAAGTGGTGGATAATTTCTCCGACCAGGTAGCCTATGCCGTTGCCCTGGATGCCACTGACAAAAAAGCGCTTTTGTCTGTCAATATCCAGGACATGGATGCAGTTGTGGTAGCCATTGGCCAGGATATGGAGCAGTTGCTTCTCTGCACGGTTCTTCTCCTGGAACTTAAGGTCAAGCGGGTCATTGCACGCGCTACGGGAAAACGTGCCCGCCTGATCCTCGAGAAGATTGGGGTGCATGAAGTGCTAAGTCCGGAGGGTGAAGTGGGTCAGATCGTGGCTGAACGGCTCACCAATCCAAGCTTGGTTTCTTATTTGCAATTGCCTGACAATTATCGTATTGCCGAGATCAAGACTCCACGGCAGCTGGTCGGGCGCACACTTGGGAACATCAGCCTGAGGGAGCGCTACCGCCTCTCCCTGGTAACAGTTAAATCCATCAAGGATAACGAGAGCCATATCGAAGGGGTTGTGGACTACGAATTCAGGATTGAAAGCTTTCATACTCTCGTATTGTTTGGGCTGAATAAGGATCTGGAACGGTTTGTCGCCATTAACGAATAATCCGCTTCATGCCCTCCCGGGAGAAAATTCAGCAATTCCGCGAAAGGATCAACCTGCACCTTTTCTCGAGTAAAAACACGGTATTGACGGTACTCATGTGGGGAACCTTCTTCGTGTCCCTTGCGGCCATTATTGCCATCATTTATTATTACGGATTCCCCCAGACACCCGATTCATTGACTGTGGTGGGCCTGACCATCAGGCTGAGTATCTGGTTTTACATATTAAAATACCTGATCCGGATCTTTTACGATTTCCATCCCGGTCATTTTATCCGTGAAAACCGGTTCGATACCGTCATTTTCCTGTTCCTGGTTGTTGAGGAGGTTTCGTTTCTCCTGTTCGGGGGGGAGATGCTCAACCAGATATTTTCAGAATGGATCGGCATACCGGTTGGTGATATTTCCATTCTGGCTGTCCAGCTCTATTTCTTCATCATCATGGGAAGTGAGCTGGGGAAAGCTGCCGTCAAACTGTCAAAGCTTTCCATTTCGCCGGCCAAATTGCTGGCCGCCTCTTTTTTCCTGTTGATTGCCTTCGGCACCGGCATGCTGATGATGCCGGAAATGACCACTTCCGGCATCCGGCTGATCGACGCCCTGTTCACTTCCACCAGCGCTGTTTGTGTGACCGGATTGACAACGGTCGATATCGCCACCTTTTTTACCCATAAAGGTCATTGGATGATCATGATATTGATCCAGTTGGGGGGGATCAACATCGTGGCTTTCGGTGCATTCTTTGCGGTTTTCTACCGCGATTCCTCGAGCCTTAAATACCAGTCGCTTGTTAAGGACCTACTGGATACGAATGAAATGTCAAAATCGAAGTCCATCCTTCGGTCCATTATTTTATTTTCCTTTGTTATTGAAGCGATCGGTACCCTGCTGGTTTTTCTCACCTGGGGCAAGGATTATACCTTCCCTGATAATTACAATAAGCTTTTCAACTCACTGTTCCATTCCATATCCGCATTCAACAATGCCGGATTTAGCCTGTTCCCGGGCAATTTCGCGGAGGAAGGGATCCGTCTGTCCTGGGGACTTCACGGTGTCATCGTGATGCTGGTATTCCTGGGGGGCATCGGCTTTCCCGTGCTGCAGGATTTTGTCCGGGTTATCAAAACCAGGAGCAGCCGGTGGAATTTCTTCCGGCTGCTGCAGCCATCGTCACGGATCGCTATCAGGACCTCGCTGTTCCTAATAGCCGGCGGCGCCGTGATGTTCTATTTCTTCTACCCGGTTCATCCCGCGGATGTTTCCGTCGGAGGCCGGATCATGCAGGGCGTGTTTCATTCCGTCATTGCCCGCACAGCCGGATTCAATTCCGTGGATATCAGTCAGTTCAGCGAAGTCCTGATCCTTGTTTTCTGTTTTCTGATGTTCATCGGGGCCAGTCCCGTGTCAACCGGCGGCGGCATCAAGACGACCACCTTTGCGGTCATTGTCCGATCCACGTTCCTGGGTTTGCGGGGAAACCGCAACATGGAGATACTGCAGCACACCCTGAAATCCACGCTCATTCAGCGGGCGGTTGCCGTTGCCGTCATTTATTCAGGATTCTTCATCATCGGGACCCTGTTGCTCTCAATAGTTGAGCCCGGTATCCCTTTATCCCGCCTGATCTTTGAAGAAATATCGGCTCTCTCGACCGTGGGGCTCAGCATGGGGATCACTCCGTACCTCTCCGATGCGGCAAAAGCCATTCTGATTCTCTCCATGTACATCGGCCGTATCGGATCCATTACCATCATTCTGGCACTCATCCGCAAGGCCCCCAGTGTCAGTTATACGTTCTCCCACGCCAATGTCCTGATTGGTTAGAAGCACGCGGCTGAACAGGGACACTAGGAAAATAAGAAGGACAACGGAAGGAAGCCAGAAGTTCACCGATCATCACATCCAGGGCCCTTTGAACAACGTG
>Ga0136653_10001704_pt1 | contig 11947 bp, 11 predicted proteins | sample LakKivw275mmetaG_FD_94866 | JGI IMG/M metagenome (GOLD analysis project Ga0136653, IMG submission 94866) | Anoxic lake water microbial communities from Lake Kivu, Rwanda to study Microbial Dark Matter (Phase II) - Lake Kivu water 275m metaG... | ecosystem: Environmental > Aquatic > Freshwater >... | reverse complement strand
TTATGGATTTTAAGTATCTTATTCATGAAAAGAAAGATAATAATGTGGTTTATTTAACTATGAATCGTCCTGAGGTAATGAATTCTCCTCCCATGACGGGCAGGAGTTCATCTTCGTGCTCGAAGGCGAGATAAAAGTCCAGGTTGGCGACAAGGTCGAGTTCCTCAAGCCCGGCGGCGCCGTTTACTACGATTCCACCCAGCCCCACCTGGTCAAATCCGCCACCAGCACCAAAGCCACAATACTGGCAGTCTTATATACCGGCTCAAAATAGCCCCGATTCAAAAACCGCCAGACTCGTTGGTATATAGATAGCGAATGTTCCTTAGGGTGCAACGTATCTCCGCAACCATTCTTCTACTTCAGAAATTGAAATATTTAAATCTTCCAATGTGGTACCACGATATGTAGTACTTGTAACTAGTCTACCTGTCTTTGCTTCTCTCAGTTGAACATCTAAACTGTATGGGTACCTATCACTTACATGATAGCAACGACAGGGAAACCAACTCCCAAATGGAGCTTCGTTGCCCTGTCCACATGGACAATATGTATAATCTCGTGGAGCGTATCTTTCTTCTCCGACGCAAGCCACCAATTGGGTTCCCTCCACTGTCGTGGGCAGCCATTCTATCGATAGGTCATCAGACCATTCATGTTCGCTGCTGTCCGAACCTAGCAGCACCACCGGATGTCTGTTCCCCCGATAAGCTGCCGCCTCAGGAATTCCTATGCCCTTGCATGCCGGTGATAATTTCTGCGAGAAAAACATCTTAAAATTGGCAGAGACACTCTTATTGCTGTTCATATTGATGGTGACTGACCTGGATGTGCCACTAGCATCTCCACTCCAGTGGTCGAAGACATAGCCAGACATTGGCGTAGCGGAAAGGGTCACCATTTCACCAGCAAAACAAATGCCATATGGTCTAATTATACCAGCATTTGCGGGACTCACCGAGGTAGTCAACCAGTATGTTTTATTAAAATGCGCGGTGACGCGTTTGTCACTATCCATGGTAATTGTGACCTTCATGGCTGTGCCTGTAGCATCACCACTCCAATGATCAAAGGAGTTATAGTCAGGTGCACATTTGGCAAAGAGGGTCACCTCGGTGCCAGCATCGTAAGTACCGCCCTCTGGGATAATCCTACCACCACCTTCAGGAATGACGGAGGTGTTTAAATTATATTGAGCCGGACCACATGCCGAAAATAGCAGAACCGCAATAAAAGCAAGCATTACAACTCTAGCAATTTTGTACTCCATTTTTCCCAACCTCATGAACTAGTGTAGCTACTATATGATTGAAAAGATGATGTAGACCCCAATGTTAAAAGGTGTATCAAAAGCCATCACGCAAAACTGCCAAATTCACGGTTTCCTTACAGAACATATCACCTCAAAAACAAAAACCGCCCACTTGAGTGGTCGGTTTCACTATTGGCTCCACAGCGTCCAAGTGACCCCGTACAGACGCCATTTCCTTGCCACCACCAGCCTCATGCCCCATATATGTTTATCGTTAACACCCTTACCGAAATTATACACTATTTGTCAAGCCCTACCGTATTACACCTTATGAGTTCCTGTCTGGCAATCTTATACACCGGCGCAAGATAGAGCCGGTTCCGAAACTGCTAGGCTGAACAAGGCGCTAAAAGGCGTAGCGGATAACAAAAGCCAGTTTTGTTCAGGCTTGTACACAAACCGCTACTTTGTTCCTATGACAGATGCACGTAATTTCAGTAGCTCGTTTCAGGATGAGTGCTGCCCTCCGGCTCGTATTTACCCCTCTAGTTGCTCTAAAGCAGTATGATTCAGAATGGCTTACTCCTATCTGCTGTCATGGTAAGCTTCCGAATTCCCTTGATCTGCCGATATGTAGCTCCCTCACTCACACAACGCAGGGTCAAGTCTGGGTCAATAACCTTTGTGCCCGATACGGCTTTGATGCCATAATCAAACAGAATGGGAGATAAGGGAGCGGTATCCCCAAGTACTAACACATAAGCTCCAGGACTGCATAAGTTCAATAGTTGCTCAATGGTATGGTTAGTAAAGGCGGTACCGGTGATGCCAACAACATCTGCCTGAGGGATGAAGTCTCCCGCCTCAACTTCGGTGAAGTCTCCTTGCCTCGGGTTTTTTTCAATCACCCATAGTTCTTTTACTACCTCACGCAGCTTGGGTATAAAAGGGAAATGACCCACGATGGCTACCTTCTTGTTCTTTCCTTTCTCAACAATGAGGTCTCGGGCATTCAGGTTCTGGCATCTCCTCTCATCAACTTCGAGCAGTGAATTAATCGTGGCCATACCAATAGCAGCCTCGAGGATGCTATCTGAGTAACACATTTGAGCAAGCTCCTGTACGCTCTTTTTCAGAAGAAACCCTGGCTCTTTTACCAAGGGCTCCTCCTGACGGAGAGCGTCGCGCGGAAGTGTTGCCGCTAGGCCGCAGTTACGGGTGAGCACTGCGGTGTGGAATAGACCTTGGCGAATATCCCGAACACCTGCTCCCATATTCAGCGCTGATATCACCTCATCCAGGATCTTCATTTTTACTCTTAACCCAAAAACGTCTTTATATCTGAGTCTTACGTCTTAATCACCTAAAAAGTGGAATGTCTAGCTTTTATAAAGGCTTCCATATATTTTAATCCATAACCAAGGTGTTAGCACCAATCAAATGAACTCTACTCTCGGAGAATCGTTTTGTTTTTCACTTTGTTTGTAGCCAACAGGGGAAGGGATGCTAAATGTGCTAAATGTGCTATATCTTGCCATACCTCCATTTGTATTTTATTGGATAAGGCCGATATCACACAAATGTCATGTATATTGTTGAGCGTGTATTTAGCGTGGCCGAAGAAGATGGCGGTTTTAGTCACTCAGTTTGCTCAGTTGAGCGGAGCTGAAAACGCGGCCGATTTGACTTGTGAATAATTGCAAACTTTTTGTAAGCAGTTGGTAGCCCACGTTGTTCAATATATAGAATTTCGGATTGTCCTAGATTAAGACAGCAACTTATTTTAAGGTTTTTATCTTGGGTTTCTCTTAAAATTCAAAATTCAAAAAAGAGGTGTCGGAGGCAGAATTAACCATGGGGATGGCCTCCGAAAGGGGGAACTCTATCGTATTAATTCAGATTTCGCTTGAGTACTTCATGGCGATGAATAAACACTTGTTTCATGAATCGCGCAACTAAATTCATAGCATGCCGGGGTTCAAACGTGATCTGATCTGTTATAACTGTACCGTTCTCGGAACTAGAAAGAGATCGTTCATGACGCCAAAGTTTCATAAAGGTCATGGGAGACTGTTCGATGAATCCCTGTCCTTCACATAGTGAGATTAATGTCATATCATCATGACCAAAAGGTAAAAAACCAAATAAATAGATTTTGCTTCGAAATAAACGCTCCCCGGGTTTAAATTTTACGTCTTGAAGGGTCTTGACACCATGAGGAGCAGTCATTCGGAAATAAGGCCACATTTCCTTTGAAATTCCATTAAGTGAAGTAATCCACTTCCATACTTCTGAGATGGGTGCGGAAACACACGTCTGAAATTTTAACTGAATCTCCATCGTCTAATTCTCCAATAAAGTTTAATGTTATTATCGGTGCTCGTCAATACCTAATAGCCTGTGGAAACCAACCTATAAAAGCGGAACGTCCCCTTATTCTCTCTTTGCACAGCAGTCTGCACACATTAAGAAGGTGGATATCACTATAATCGAGTCTGCACCACGCGTCGCAAACCTTGAAGACTCTGCGGGCTTTACCCATATCTAAAAGTTAACAATACGTCATAAGGTGCAGGCTGTTCTATTTTGCTAACCACTCAACTCAGCCGTGGTTTTTTGTTCAACCTGCTTACGGCAGGCAAAAGCTCACCGACCTTAACAGATATTGTATAATTTGCAGGTAATGCTCAACAAAGGAGAAAAAGATGAAGGCAGCCGTGTTTTATGGACCGAAAGATTTCAGAGTGGAGAACGTAGAAGTCCCCAGGAGGGAACCGACGGATGTGCTAATCAGGGTTAAGGCTTGCGGCATCTGCGGCTCGGACGTGCATACGTATAAAACGGGCATTATGGGACGCCCTGGATTCGTGATGGGACACGAGCTGTCAGGCGAGGTCGCCGAGGTGGGCAAGAAGGTTAAGGATATAAAAGCGGGCGACCGCGTAATCGCCATAGTGGTTCAACCTATTGAGACGGCGCGGGGTTGCGGTAAATGCTTCTGGTGCCAGCGGGGACAGATACAATGGTGCCCCTCTATCGCGCATAAGCCGTGCGGCGAATGCGAGTATTGTAAATCGGGCAGGTTCTGGATGTGCGACAGAATTCAAAGGCATATGCTCATCGGCTACGGCAAAAACGGCGGCTACGCCGAATATGTGCTGGTCCCGGACGCGGCGCTCAACGTGAACGTATTCAAGATACCCGATTCGCTGAGCTTCGAGGAGGCGGCACTTATAGAACCACTGTGGGGAGGATACCGCTGGGTGATGATGGCAGAACCACAGCCCCATGAGACTGCCGTGGTCACAGGTCTGGGCGCCATCGGTTTATCGGTGATGCTGGTGCTCAAGCAGTACGTGTCACAGGTAATAGTGGCAGAGGTCTCACAAAAGCGACTGCAACTGGCTAAGGAGCTCGGCGCCGATATAGCCATCGACGCCAGCAAAGAGGACCCGGTGCAAAGGGTAATCGAAATCACGGGCACGGGACGCAGCTTCAGCGGCAAGGGCGGCGGCTGCGCCGATATCGTCATGGAGTGCTCCGGGGTGCCATCCGTGCTGCGGCAGGCAATAGAAATGACACGCAGCGGCGGACGCATCGTCATGGTGGGGCTGTTCGAGGAGGAGGTGCCGCTGAATATCAACCGCATAATTCATAAGCAGCTCCGCCTTATAAGCTCTTTCAGCAGGGGGCGACAACCGGTAAGCCAGGAGGTCAGGGAGGCGATAAAGCTAATCGGCAGCGGCAAGGTGAACGTAAAACCGCTTATATCTCACACCTTCCCGCTGGACAAAATCATGGAGGCGTTCGACGTCCAGACGAAGCCGGAACAATCGATAAAGGTGATAATAAAGCCTTAGCCGCCCCTGGCAGCCACCAAAATAGTGCCGGGACCGCCGTGCACGCCCAAGCCGGCGCCCAGCCTGGCCATCATAATCTTCTTCTCATCTATGAGGGAGGCGATACGATTTTTAAGCGCGTTTGCCTCATCGGGAACCGTGCTCTGGACGATAGCCACTTCCTGCAGTCTGGGAACATTTTTTACGAAATCGAACATCTGCTCTAAGCCCTTGGCATAAGAACGAGCCATGCCCGCCTGAAAGAGTTCACCATCGCGTATGTTCAGTATAGGCTTCACGTTCAGCAGCGTGCCCACCAGCGCCTTGGTTCTGGTGATGCGCCCGCCCTTGAGCAGATATTGCAGGGTTTCCAGCAGGCCGCGGATTTGAGTCTGGCTGATAGCCTTCTTCGTCTCCTCCAGGACATCCGCCAGCTTGCCGCCTGCCTTAGCCACCCGAGCCGCGGCCATGGCTATTAGCGACAGTCCCACAGACACACACAAGCTGTCCACCACGTGGACTTCACATTTAGGCTTGGCTATCTCCACGCCCTGCAGCGCCGCATTGTAGGTGCCGCTGAGCCTGGCTGGCAGATGTATGGACACAATGGCATCGGCATCTTTAGATAGCTCGTCATAAGCCTTAGCGAAGTCAGAAGGCATGGGCTGGGTGGTGGTGGGATAAATGGGACCGTCAACCAGCCTCTTGTACAGCTCATCCGGTCCTATGTCCACGCCGTCCTTATAAGCCTTATCACCGAAATAGATATACACGGGCACAATGGTAATGCCCAACTCCTTGACAATCTCAGCCGGCATGTCCGAGCCGCTATCGGTTACAACCTTTACTCCCAAAAATCACCTCCAAATTTAATACGGCAACAAAAGTCTCAAGATTGTACCTGCGTTTAAAAGGAAAAGCAATACCTAGCTATGCTATGGACGGCTAAACAGAATGTGGACGTGGCACCGGATAATGGCGTGAATTTATCCGCAATAAGCTATCAACGGGCAAGCTATCATAAGCTTATGTGCGCTCTATCGTAAGCCCCGGTCCCGTCGCCGCTATAGAACCTATAGTCATCCCGACCCTGCTCTTTAGCCCGGTACATGGCGGTGTCAGCGTTCTTCAATAACTCTTCAATCTCTTTCCCATCATCGGGATAAACGGCGATGCCGACGCTGGTGGTGACATTGAGCTGGTGACTATCAAAAACAAACGGCTCCCGGAAAATATCTAATATCCTCTGGGCTAACATGGCAGCGTCAGAAGGCCGTGAAATTTGCGGTAGCACCAGGACGAACTCGTCTCCGCCCATACGGCCAACGGTATCACTCTTACGCGTAACGCTGGCTAATCTCTCTCCAACGGCTTTCAGTAGCTGGTCACCGATGTCATGTCCCATGGTGTCGTTAATAACTTTAAACTTATCTAAATCGAGCATCATTACAGCCAGCCTGCTACCACCGCGCCGCGATAGAGCCAGCCCCATGGTAAGACGGTCATTCAGCAACATCCTGTTGGGCAGACCTGTAAGCGAATCATGCGTTGCCATATCAGCAAGCTTCTGCTCAAACTGTTTACGCTCGGTAACATCACGGCTGACCGACCTGAACCCTATAATCTTTCCCTCCTTGTTACGCAAGGGAGAGACCGAGTTTTCTAAGAATAGCTGCGTGCCATCTTTCCTGATTGTTGCGAAAGGATAAGCTCTCAATGGCTCGCCCGTCCGATAGACCTTGTTCCAAGCTCTGTACACACTCTTCACATCCTCTTTTTGCACATATTCCCGATAGCTCATCCCGATTAACTCTGCCTCGGAGCGTCCGAATTGGCGGCAGGCTGCTTTATTGGCGAAGGTGATATCACCAGCCAGATTCACCTCATAGTAACCTTCCTCTATCTCCTCCAGTATAGTCCGATATCTCTCCTCCGAACGCCTTAGAGCCTCCTCCATCATCACTCGTTCGGTAACATCATGGCTGACTCCACGAAAGCCGATTATTTCGCCGCTCTCATCTCTCATAGTGAAAGCCGACAGCTCACCCACCCCGAAGCTGCCATCTTTGCGGATGAATTTGAATGTAAGGGCTTTGACTGGCTGACCGGTAAGATAGACCTGGTGAAAAGCCTCATAGATTCTTTTAGCATCTTCACCAGGGGTGTTGACGCTGTATTTCTTACCTATCATATCTTCCGCCGTGCAGCCTACGCTGCGGCAGATGGCATCATTTACGAAGGTGTAATTGCCCGCCAGGTCAACTTCAAAATAGTCGTCATGCGTCTCGTCCATTATGGTCCGGTATCTCGCCTCCGACTGCCTTAAGGCTTCCTCCATCATTACATTCTCGGTAACATTATGGATGACTCCACGAAAGCCGACTATGTCGCCGTTCTCATTTCGCATAGGAAAAGCCGATAGCTCACCTATCCCGATGCTGCCATCCTTGCGAACGAATTTGAAGTTATGGGCTTTGATTGGCTCACCGGTAAGATAGACCTGGTGAAAGACCTTATACATTTTTTCAGCATCGTCGCTATTGGTGGTAAGGTTGTATCTCTTGCCTATCAGCTCTTCAGCGGTGTACCCTATGCCGCGGCATAAGACATCATTTGCAAATATGTAATTGCCCGCCAGGTCAACCTCAAAATAGTCGTCATGCGTCTCGTCCATTATGGTCCGGTATCTCGCTTCCGACTTTGCCAGGGCGTCTTCCGCCTGCTTGCGCTCGGTGATGTCCATGAAGCTTCCCACGGCAGCCCGCTCTCCTTTATATTCGGTTGAGGTGAGCCTCTCCAAGACCCACATCACCTCACCACTCTTCTTTATGAATCTGTACTCGCATGGAAGAGAACTACCACCCTTGAGGCTTTCTATTGCCTTACTCCTGACCGCTTCTCTATCATCAAGATGAACCAGGTCGAGAGCGCGCACATCTCGTAGCGCCTTCTGCGTATAACCTGTCATCTCATGGAACAGCGGGTTAACATATTTGAATTTTCCATCCTGGATGATATAAATCCCGGTCCCGGCACAACGAACCAGGGCTTGAGCCAGCTCCGCTGAGCCGTTTATCCTTGATGTGGTTTGGTTGCCTGTCTTTTTCACTTAAATTATCTCCCGAAACATCTGATTACTTATCGTTAATTCAGCTTACTTCAGTATACCTACCATTAGAGCTACAGTGAATAGCCTATAGGTAATTTTATGCATAGAGAAAAGGTACCACGTACTTTCAGAAAGAAAAACAGGCGCCAAAAGCCAGCGTATCGGACAGGGCTAAAGCCCTGTCCCTACATTTGCCTGCACTACCAGCCCCAATTCTGTGTCATTCTGAGCGTAGCGAAGAATCTTACTTGTGATCTTTCCGCAGCTAAAGCAAATGGCTGAGTAGTATCCTGATGCCGATGCCGATAAGGATTACGCCACCGATAGCTTCGGCATACCTGCCGAATAGCGTCCCTGCTTCTTTCCCCAATAGGAATCCAGCTATAGTGCCTCCAAAGGCGATAATACCAATGGTCAGGCAGGCGAGCACGATGTTCACTCTGAGAAAGGCGAAAGTCAGACCGACAGCCAGAGCATCTATACTTGTTGCCACCGCCAGGGTCAGAAGCAGGACACCTCTGGTTATATCAATTCTCTTCTGGCTATCCGCAGAACGGAATGACTCCCAAATCATCCTGCCACCAACGAGCGCTAACAAAGCAAAAGCCACCCAATGGTCGTAACCCGCTATAAAGTCAACAATAGTTCGACCTGCCAGCCAGCCCAATACTGGCATCAAAGTCTGGAAAGCTCCAAAGACCAGAGCAGTACGCAATATTTGAGCGGGAGAAACTGTTTTCATTGAGATGCTGCCGCTAAGGGCTATGGCAAAACAATCGGCAGATAAACCCAAAGCTATAAGCAGAATGGAGATGAAGTCTAAATCAGACACAGCCTGACAATTATGCCATTATATGCTTTAATACAGCAATTCGTACGACAAAGGATACAATCGCCTAACCTGCTGGCAGGAGTCTTTACAGCTTACCCTACGCGGTCTCTGCTATCCTCTGATAGTTTTTGACCATCTCGGTCTTTATCATCTTGCGAACCATCTCCCGCATCTCAGGCGTCTTGATTAAATCCATCATCTCTTTGCCGTATTTCAGGTGCCTTTTATCCTTCTGCGGGAAGTCGAACATGCCATGTTTGCGATAGAACTTAAAGTCGGCCAGAAACGGAAACCGAGCCCTCGCCCAGATGAAATCCCGGAAAATCTTGTGCCCGCCGACGCCAAGGAATGTATGCGGTCTGATATAGCTCTCTGCAGAAAGCTGCACACATCTACTGGCGAAATTCTGCAGCAGGGCATCCAGTCGAGACGAGTCTTCACATTCGTCGGTGATAATATCGGCAAGGTTAGCCTGTGACATCTCAGCTTCAGCTTCCAGTATCTGCCTGAGGTTGGGTATCTGACTTAAAGGACCGGAAATGATGAAGCCCCTCTGCTTTCCTATCTGGACTGGAATATGCCCATTGAAAAAGCTCCGGTCGAAATACATTTTCCACCTGGAAGATAAATACCTGTCTTTAATAGCTCCGGCAAACACGGTAACATCAGCATTTCTCAGCCTGGTATTGAAGAAGTCAACGAACTCGTCCTGTCCCTGATAAACGCATACATTGTCGAAGCTGCATTGTAAACAGCCCAGACAACCTCCCTTAATATTTATATCATGCAGGTCATAGACCTCGATGTCCTGACTGAAGGCGACTCTGAACCTCTCCACCATTTTTGCCAGGTTGGACCGGTCATCATGAGCATCAGTCAGCACTACAACCCTTTTACCTCCAGTATCTACCTTGCCCTTTGCCTTGCCCGGCGTATAGCAGAATTTGCTGTAAGTCAACGGGGCAAAGATTTTTGCGGTTGGAAGCTTGTTATCAATCGCCTTGAAGAAGCCCCGGGCAAAGAGCAGTAGCCTGGCTCTCATCTCTTCGTGGAAAATATCATCCATATCGGCGGAGAACGATTCCACAAACTTCATATCCAGGTCATCGCAGATGGCATGTATATAATTGTGCGCCGTGTGGTCGTAGAAATTAATCGAAGTAGTCAGAGCAGCAGCGTATTTATTCTTGAAAGCCGCCTGCGCCCCCCTTTCATAGATAAGCTCGATGAATCTTTTATACTGTGAAGGCACAAGCAGAACATAAAGCGGAAAGGCCCAGAGTACACCATCGGAGCCTTCGATATCATCTATAGTCCTTTTGAAAACCTTCTCGTCCTTCTCAATCTTCTGAATATCGTGGGATATATGAATTATTTTCAGTTCATGTTGAGGGAATTTCCTCTGTATAAATTTCACATACTGAAGGGTAACGCTCATCTCACCTTTGGGGCTGCCGCTCAAGACTGTGATTTTCATTTTACAAACCTCCAATTATTGTTGAGCCAAAGCAAATGCCTCAAGCTCTTTATCAACCTCACCCCTCAGTCGCCCTCTCCTTGAAAATGAGAGGGGGATGATATTTCAGAGAGGGGCAAAACCCCTCTCTAGTTACACTCCCCTTCATCTATGAATCAGGCACGTTAATTGCTCCAAACGTCCCGTGACTCAGATGCTTTGACCAAACTGCTGCAGGAATTCATACGCAAGTCGATTATTCGAGGCAACGAGCTCAGTATCCCGGAAACTTGCCTGTCTACCCTGCCAATCTATAACCTCACCGCCGGCTTCTCTGACTAACAGTAACCCGCTGGCGATATCCCAGGGAAAAAGGTAACGATGAAAATAGAGGCTAACCCGACTGCAGGCAACATAAGCCAGACCTAAAGACGATGACCCCATAGCCCTGATGCAATGCACCTGTCCCCACAGCCTGTTGACTATCCGGAGCATCTCCTCGCCCCGCTCATGGCTATAACCGAGGTCAAGACCTACCAGAGAAGCCTGAAGTGAACTCTCCCCGGAAACCTGAATCTGCGAGCCATTGAGATAAGCACCTTGCCCTTTCCGGGCATGAAACAGCTCGTCTCTCACCGGGTCATAGGTCACTCCCAGCAGGATATCCCCATCCTTGACCAGAGCAATATTGACACAGAAAAAAGGAATGCCGAAGGTGTAATTGTTGGTGCCGTCCAGCGGGTCGACTATCCAGGCGCAATCGGTAAGCGAAGCGGAGGAATTCGATTCTTCGGAGAGAATGCTGAAATCCGGGTATTCGTTTTGCAAAAATTCCAGTATGAATTTTTCCGACAAAATATCGGCATCGGTAACCAGATTGCCCTTGCTCTTTTGTTTTACCTGTATTTTAGAGCCGAAATAGTCAAGGAGGATTCCACCGGCTTTTTCGGCTGCTGCGATGGCTACTTCCAGGGCATCTTTACCGCTTCTGGCTGAGGGCAAGTTATTCAAAGTCATTAGCTTGTCTTGCTACCTTCAATTTATTTCCCACCGGGGGATAGGAATTCAAGATGTCATCCTGAGGAAGTCCTCCCGTGGAAGGGCGACCGAAGGATCTGACTCAGAATAAACTCCGCGACTGAAGAATCTCATCTAAACGGAACTTCCCAGCTTATGAGATTCTTCTCTTCACTCAGAATGACAAGGGTCTAATTTTCAAGCGTCCCGCGGAAGCAGACCCATCTTTTCTTTAACTTCAGCCAGAGTCTTTGCGGCTATCGCCTGAGCCCGCCTGGCTCCGTCAGCAAGAACCTCAGTCACATATTGCGGCCTGGAGGCAAAGGAGGCTCTCGTTTCCCGAAAAGCAGCCAGTTTTGAATTTATGCCTTCAGCCAGCAATTTCTTGCAATCAACACAGCCTATCTCTGCGGAGCGGCACTCAACGGCAATCCTTTCTACA
>Ga0136653_10001696_pt1 | contig 11979 bp, 10 predicted proteins | sample LakKivw275mmetaG_FD_94866 | JGI IMG/M metagenome (GOLD analysis project Ga0136653, IMG submission 94866) | Anoxic lake water microbial communities from Lake Kivu, Rwanda to study Microbial Dark Matter (Phase II) - Lake Kivu water 275m metaG... | ecosystem: Environmental > Aquatic > Freshwater >... | reverse complement strand
GGCCCGATGCGGCACCATTACAACCATCCCAACCATCACTACAATCATAACTTTCCTAACCAGTCCGTTTTTGGAAATGGTTTTGCACTGTTTAATCGAACAAACCCTCATCTCTTATCAGCATTAAAATGGATGAATGTGAAAGGATTACGTATTTCTCATTTTTAAACTCGATCTCATAACCGGCATTTTGGAGATAGATGGCAAGGTCTCCCTCTTTGGCCTGAAGGGGAACATACCTGACATCTTCCTGTTTGGGTTTCCAGGTCTCATCCATATCGGCCATGGCTGGTATCGGGTAGCCAGGCCCGACTTTCACCACGTAACCACTCTGAACCTTCTCTTTTTCCTGGACCGTAGGCGGCAGGTACAGACCTGCTTTGGTCTTGTTTTCAGGTGTTTTGGGCTTAACCAGCACCCGTTCCCCAACCAGTATGAACTTTGCCAGTTCCTTTTCTTCGATGATCATATTCAAAGAGGCATTCAGGCAAATATACGGTTAGCTCCACAATAAAAAACGCTTGCACAAACATTAATGAATATTATCAAGTGTTAATCAGTGTTACCCGGGGACGCATCGTAAGTCTGCTCTGCTTACATTTACAGGATGAAGCGTAACCTGGCGTATGTCATTGTCCTGATGTCCGTGGCCCTGATCGGGATCATCATCCTTCAGGTCTACTGGATCAGCAATTCCTTCGACCTGCACAACCAGGTTTTCCGGAGCGAGGCAAACGCGGCCCTGGAGCAGGTTGTCAACCAGGATGTTGAAGTCAGCACGGTAGGTGCCATCCTGGATGCCCGGGATACAGCCGCCGGCATCATCACGATAGAATCGCACAGGACGTCGGATAGCCTGACGAAAGACAGGATCTTCATTCCCCGGGAGGACCTTGACCGGATCGTTACCAACGTGGTGATCTCATTGGGAAGCATCCATCCTGAGATTGAACAACTCGAGAAGGATTACCGGGCCGCCCTGAAAGACCGCAGGATCTCCACTCCCTTTTTCCTGGCTTTCAGCCTCGATGACCGAATCTACAGCAAAACGGGAGGAGACGATCCTGATTTCCTGAAGTCACAGGCCGTTCAGCGGCTGCCCGGACTGATGATGGGCGACGAGAAGGTCATGGCTTTTTTCCCGGATAACCGGTCGTTCATACTCAACCGGATGTGGTTTACGCTGATCGTGTCCATTCTCCTGATCGGCCTGACAGGCGTTAGCTTTGCTTACATGCTGGTGACCCTGGTCAGGCAGAAGAAATTATCGGAAATCAAGAATGATTTCATCAACAACATGACCCATGAACTCAAGACACCGATCTCGACCGTATCGGCAGCCATGGAGGCCCTGGTCAATTTCAATGCCCTCGATGACCGTATGAAAAGCCTGAAATACATCGACCTCTCCCGCAAGGAGCTGACCCGCCTTTCGGGAATGGTTGAGAACGTCCTCAGGATCAGTACATTCGAGAAACAGAAAGTCATGCTGTTCAAGGAGACCTTCAATGTATGCCAGGTGCTGGAAGAGACTGCCAGGAACTTCTCCCTCCAGAATCCCGACCGGGTGGAATTCACCTTTGACCTGAAGGGACCCGGTTATATCCATGCCGACAAGTTCCATATCCAGAATGTGATCAGCAACCTATTTGACAATGCCATAAAATATTCCCAGGGCAAAGCCGTTATTGACATAAGCTGCAGCCGTTCCTGCGAATTCGTGGTTTTTTGCGTCAGGGATCATGGCATGGGTATCACGCGGGAGCAGCAGCAGCATATCTTTGAAAAGTTTTACCGGGTTCCGACCGGTGATTTGCATGCGGTGAAAGGTTTCGGGCTGGGATTGGCTTATGTGAGGCAAATGGTGGAGGTGCACGGAGGCACCGTCGGGGTAAAAAGCCAGTTGGGAGCGGGATCGGAGTTTACTGTCGCATTACCTGAGATTCAATGAATAAGCCTAAAGTACTCTTTGTCGAAGATGAACAGTCGCTCGGACTGATTGTCAAGGAGAGCCTCGAATCCAGGGGATTCGAAGTACGTTACTGCCAAGATGGAAAGACCGGTTTCCAAGCCTTTCAGGAATTCAAGCCCGATATTTGCCTGCTGGACATCATGATGCCCGTCAAGGATGGTTACACCCTTGCCCAGGAGATCCGGAAAATGGATGCCGTGACTCCGGTCATTTTTCTCACTGCCCGTTCCCAGACTGCCGACGTGGTCAAGGGTTTTGAGATCGGGGGCAATGATTACATCAAAAAACCTTTCAGCATCGAGGAACTCATCGTCAGGATCAAAGCCCGGCTGAACAGCGCGGGCAATGCCCTCCGCTCAGAGGATGAAGCCACCCTTTTCCAGATAGGGCAATACCTGTTCGATTATGAAAAGCAGACCCTGGAATTCCGGAACCAGGTGACCAAGCTTACCCACCGCGAAGCCGAGATCCTCAAGCTTCTTTGCATCAACCGCAGCCAGGTGGTTGAAAGGAGCTTCGTCCTGAAGAAAGTCTGGGGCGATGACAACTTCTTCAATGCCCGCAGCATGGATGTCTTTATCACGAAACTCCGCAAGCACCTTCAGTACGACAGCAATATCGAGATACTGAACGTGAGGGGGATTGGGTATAAGATGATTTTCTAAGGCACAAGGCAGAAGGCAAAAGGCAAAAGTAAGGAGGAAGGAGGAAGGAGAAAGGAGGAAGGAAGGTACAGGTTTGTCTATCCCCAGACTTCAGTCTGGGGGGTTACCCCAACCAGATATGTCTATCCCCAGACTTCAGTCTGGGGGGTTACCCCAGCCATATAGGTTTATCCCCAGACTTCAGTCTGGGGGGTTACCTCAACCAGATATGTCTATCCCCAGACTTCAGTCTGGGGGGTGCCCCAACCAGATATGTCTATCCCCAGACTTCAGTCTGGGGGGTGCCCCAACCAGATATATCTATCCCCAGACTTCAGTCTGGGGGGTGCCCCAACCAGATATGTCTATCCCCAGACTTCAGTCTGGGGGGTGCCCCAACCAGATCTGCCCACCCCAGACTGAAGTCTGGGGTTATTCATAACCACAAAGTTAAGACCTTATTTCTTAACGACTTTTTTACTAATTTTTGTCTTCTGCCCTCCTGCCCTATCCTCCTTTTACCTTAAAACCCAAGTACCTCTTTTAACCGCTTCATCCCCGCCTTGCTGGCATGGATCTTTTTCCCCGATTGCATGACGAGGACCTTGGTGTCCTTATCGTAGGGTTCGAGCTGGACGATCTGGCTCAGGCGGATGATGAATGACCGGTGCACACGAAGGAATTCCGAGGGATTGAGGTGTTCCTCCAGGTAGCCCATGGTCATTTGTTTCATGTACCGGCCTTCCTGGGTGTAGATCGTGATATAATCATCGCCGGCTTCCAGAAATTCAACCTGTTCGATCGGGATGACCTTGATCTTCTGGCCGGTCCTGACCACCAGCCGGTCGAGGAACTGCCCCGCAGGCAGGGCGCCGGCCGATAGTTTGGCTATTCCGGCAGCGGGTTTCTCCTTATGGCGGATCCTGTCAACCGCCTTGCCGACGGCCTGGTCGAACCGCTCTTGTGAATAGGGTTTCAAGAGGTAATCGACCGCATTGTATTCAAAGGCCCGTATGGCGTATTCGTCAAATGCCGTGGAGAAAATGATCTGGGGGACTTCATCCAGCAGCTCGAGCATCTCGAATCCCGATATCTTGGGCATCTGGATGTCGAGGAACACCAGGTCGGGCTTGACGGCCTGGATCATTTTCAGTCCCTCAAAGCCGTTCGCCGCTTCACCGGCTATCTCCACGCCGGCCTGGTTCTCGAGGAAACTCCTGACCAAGATCCGGGCGGGCTCCTCATCGTCAATGATCACCGCCTTGATCCTATGGTTCATGAGGGATGGTTTGTGGAATTCTGAGGTAAACAAAGTAACGCCCGGTTGTCATCTCGGTCGCCAGGCAATTCTCGCAGTTATACACAAGGTACAACCGGTTCCGGGTGTTCTGGAGCCCGATCCCCTTCCCTTTCCTCGGCGGGGCCCCGGGATCAAAATCGTTGGCAACGGTTATCCGGAGTTCGCCGGTCGGCAGCTGTTCCGCACCCAGATCGATCCTCACCGGTTCGGTGCTTTCATACACCCCGTGCTTGATCGAATTCTCGACCAGCGGCTGGAGGATCATGTGAGGCACGGTCATCTCCAGGCAGGGATCCGGGACCTGGATTTCAAACTGCAGGCGGTCGCCGAACCTGACCTTTTCGATCTCCAGATAATGCCTGATATTCTCAAGCTCCACCCGGAGGGTAGTCAGGCCGTTCTGCCTGTTTTCGAGCGAGTAGCGCAGGAAGCCCGACAGTTTCACGATCATTTCCCGGGCCTGACCGGGACTCGTGGTGATCAGTGAGGAAACGGAGTTCAGGCTGTTGAAGAGGAAATGCGGATTGATCTGGGCCTTCAGCATATCGATCTCGGCTTCCCTGACCTGGACTTTCAGCGTGGATTCCTTTTCGATCCGGGCTTTCCGGTCCTCATAGTTGATGTAGAGATAATAGATGAGTATGATCAGGCTGTAGAGGAAGAAACCCGATATGGCCCGCAGGGTGATCGATTCGTTCAGGAAGTTGTGGTAGATTTCGTTTTCTCCCCACAAACCGCTGAGGATCAGGTATCCGGAACCCAGCCAGATACCCAGTACAACCAGCGCGATAAGCAGGTGGTTCAGGAGACGGTCTATCGGATTGCCCCTGCTGAAATCGTTGAACCGGATGGAATACCAAAGGCTCAGGCCGATGCCTGCAAACAGGGTGTTGAAGACCAGGCTGTCAATGATTGCCTTGATCAACTCCTGGGAAGAGGCAAAGTACAAAACGGCAACATGGATACCGGCGACCAGTATCCATGCTGCTGCATAAGTAATTGTGTATGTACGGTTTACGAAGAAAGGATTCTTCATCGGTTAGAGGCCGAATGATTTGACTTCGCCGCCTCCAAAGATAGCCAAACCTTTTACCACCAGCATGGTGTGCTGGTCATAAACGATATTGTGAAGCCTTTCGCGTTTGTCGTTGAAACCGCCGAACACGGCGACCACATCCACCCTCACCGTCCAGCCGGCCGGAACCACGAGGGTTGATCCGCCGAAAACGCTCAATGTATCAATGATCTGGGGGCCGTCGGCCAGCTTGGCATTCATCAGGTTGATCTTCGAGCCTCCGAAGATGCTGAGCAGGCGGCCACCTTTGAAGTTTTGAGAGGTGACGATCCGGTCGCCGCCGCCAAAGACAGACACCTCATCTATAAAATCCCGGTCTTCCCCAACCTTGTTTGATCGTTTGAGGGAGCGGAAGTACCGTGGTGGCGCCACTATCAGGTAAACCCCGACCAGCAGGATCAGGCTGGGCCAGAAGATCTGCTTGAAATAATAGGGCAGGTCAAGGTAATGCATGGCACCGAAGTATAATCCCAGGGCGATCAGTATGATTCCCGGAACCACGCTCCGGTTGTTGATCAGGGACAGCAGCCCGATGGCAACCAGCAGCATTTCCCAGGAGATGATGGCATGCCAGATGCCATAAGGCAGGATGTCGAAGATCCGGAGAAAAATGACCATGGCAAGTAGCACCAGGATCACACCCCAGCTTCGGCGGGCATTGGCGTGACTTCTCTGGTCAAAATGCCCGTGATGGCGTGTGCGGCCATTCTGAAAATCCTTGTCTATCAGTTCCATTTTAGTTTTTATTGGTTTAATGATTGTTCCGATGAATTCACCGGTCAAAAATAGCGGCAGGCATGAAGCCATGAATCCGCCTGTCGGCAAACAGGGGAAGAATTGCCGGTGAATGGCGGAGGAAAAATGCTATTCAGTTTTTGACCCAGCGAACTGAACAGCCGAAACTCCATGTCCCTATCGATACCCTAAAGGCAGAGGGCACAAGGCAAAAGACAAAAATTAGTAAGAAGGCAGAAGTAACAGGGAAGAAGTTGGTATGACTGCCCCCGGACTTCAGTCCGGGGGCAGACGCATCACATCATCACATTAGCACGCCATAACATCATCACATCAGCATATTCTTCTCGTCACGCGACACGCGTCACATCCGGTATCTCACTAGTATTTGCCCGTACTGATTGTACTCATTCGATGCACCTACAACATTGCCATCCTGATCGGTCAATGTTATCTGAGTTGTATAGGTAATGCCATGATTGTACCGAAGGCCGATATCAACATGGTCGCTGATTCGGTAGTTCACTCCGATTACCCCTGAAAGCTCCAAGCGGTTATTGTACCAGTCGGTGTTGTTATATACCTCGCCTCTCAGTACGTCATACCCGTTGATCAGGTAGCTCAATTCGGGACCAACAGAGACAAACAACTTATCGAAAAGGAAGCATTCAAGCAATACAGGCATCTGGAAACAGTTCTCCCGCATCTGAAATTTCCCGACCGAAGGTTCGTAAACCGTGCTCCCCTTTTGGATAAATCCGGGTTCGAGTGAAATCCCGAATTTTTCAGAGATCCTGTAACCCAGATACGCGTTCACATTAAAGGCCATCATGGGAGCATAAGTCCTCACGGCTCCCATCACAGCCCGGTTGGTCCCATGAGTTTCCGCCACATCGAATCCGGCAGTCACTCCGAAACGCAGATTCTGGGTATAACCGGCCAATCCAATGGCCAACATCAGCCCAAAGACAAGAAAGATTTTTTTGGTGCTCATGGTTTGTTGGTTTTATAACCTTATAACGGGAACCGGGAGATGATATTGTACACGGGATTAGGCTTTGCAGGGCAGGAGGGCAAGAGGGCAGGAAGGCAGGAAGGAAAGGCTCAGTGCAGAAGGCAAAAGGCAAAAAATAGTAAGAAGGCAGAAGTAACAAGGAAGAAGTTGGTATGACTAACCCCAGACTTCAGTCCGGGGGCAGACGTGTCGGTCAGTGACAGATTGATTGTTTGTAACTTACTTTTTTCCTTCCTTCTACTTTGCCTGGTTACCTGGATTTCTAAAAAAGATGGTTAATGCTAAGGTTTTTTTTGCCTTCGACCTATTATTCTGAGAAAAGGCTCAGGATAGACTGATCATCATTCAATTTAAAACCTTAACCATGAAAAAAAGATTCATTCCCTGGTTAATCGTTGGGATCATCGCAGGCTTGATCATCGGTTATGTCGCCGGCTTGTTCATCAATTTTCCCAGCGTAGATGAAAGCCTGGTATCCGGAACCATAAACAAGGTGGACAAATACCGGAACATCAAAGCTTCAGAAGCGGATATCCAATTGAAAAAGGACCTGGTCAGCGATACGGCTACCTTGAGGAAGTTGAAGAACTACATCACCTTCCATTATCTCGATGCTGTCAAGCTGGACACCGATATACAGCAAGCAATTGCAGCAGCCAATGCAGATGAAGGCATGAGTGCCGTAGGAGCAGAAGAAATGGAGGAATTGAAGAAATACGGGCAGTACCTGGGCAACTCCCGGTTATGCTTCCTGACAACGCTGGGAATCCTTGACGACCCGGACAAAGCCGATCCGTCAGCCATCCGTCATGCACTGAACCAGGTGAATAACGTCATTGCCCAGAAAAATTACCGAAACCGGATCGTCCTGGCTTTTATTGACCGGTGTGAAACGTTTCTGGCTTCCCAAGCTAAAGGTGAATGCCAGGAACTCCGCAAAGTTCATGACATCCTGTCTCTCGACCTGTTTACCACCTCGGGCTTTAGCAACGACAAGATCATGCAGAAGATCCTGAACAAAAAGCAGTTACTGACTAATTACAAAGAGCTTGCCTGGTATGAAAAAACCCGGATCTTACAGGTCGTCGCAGGGGATATCCAACGGGTAGGTACTTTTTTCGATGAAGAAAAGATGCAGGCCTACGACAATGAGCAGTTGAAAGCCCTTGATGCCGAGAAGATAGGCATCATTGCGGATGCCGAACGCATGGGGTATTTTGACTGGGATGCCGAAAAGATGGGATTTGTTGGTGATCTCGAAAAGCTGGGCTTCGTAATGTAACAACAAAGACAAGAGTTGTCAACTTTTTGAAAGACAAGAGTTGTCAACTTTTTGAAAGTTGACAACTCTAAAGTACCAATATCATCTTTCTTATCCTCTTCTCCCCTGATGCTACCTGTACGGAATAACCACCGGAAGGCCATCCAGCCGTTGAGACTTGTACAACACTCAATGATGAAACCTTGAAATTTGAATAGACTATCTGTCCCAGGTAGTTCCTGATTTCAATCCGGTCAACCGCATCTGGAAATTCCCTGAGATCTATATGGATCACGTCCGCAGCAGGATTTGGATAGATGGAAATCGTGTTACCGATATCTAAATCATTAATCCCGGAGTTTGCAGACAGAACAAACGGGTGGACAAAAACATTGTTGTTCTCGTCAGATTCGGCAATGCTATTATCAGGATCGATCACGGCTATCAGATAATAGGTCCCAGCAACCAACCTATAAGGCATGTTGAAAGTGTTCTGCAGGATGATATTCGAGTTGCCCGACATGCTATGGGTAGCCGTACGGCCAAGATTAATATCCCGTCCGCTAATATTCTGATCCGTTGAAATGTAGTATTGAACAATCATCCCAATCGCATCAGTTGACCCGTTGTTGGTTACATCGGTAGTCATCAATACTAGTGTGCCGCAATAAATTATCGGTGGTGACAAGGTTATGCCGGTAATCACCACATCAGGCTTACTCAAAACGGCAATGCTGACCACATTGGAACCCGTTGATTCACCGACCGGATTACTATATAATGTAGTCAAGTAATAGGAATAAGTTCCGACGGATAGACCAGCATCTCTAAAGGTCAGAGCGGAAGGATCGCTTACGTTAGCGATTGCCACTTGGTTCCTGTATACGCGATAGCCGGCATTAACTGCAGTGGTGGTCACCGGCAAACTCCAGTTCAGAATGACATCCTGATCATCCAGAGAGGCGGTTAAATCCTGTGGCGGCTTAAAAGGATCCTCGGTCGACACAGTAAAATCAACTGAGTAGGTACTGGTCGAAGTACCATTTGCAGCGGTTACAACAATAAGAGTGGTACCGGGCAGGTTTAGGGTCGGAATGATGGTTTTTGTTGCACCTTCGTTGGTTGTCCTTGCCGTTACTGTTGGAACCGTTATGGTTCCGAATGGCAATTCGATATAATAATCCAAAATGGATGGACTAAAGTTTTCGATAGTAGTGCCATCGACTTTTAAATCGCTCAGGGTGGCATCTGACGAAGCTGTCGGAATCGCTGTCACAGAAACGTTTACGGTTCTGTCATTGGATTCGATAGTCAACGTTCCCGTATCTTCTTGACTTCCCACCTTGCTCCAGTCAACTGTGACGACGACCTCCTGACCGTTGCCGGAACCGATAGAAAAAGGAGTGTCCGGATTTTGAGCCGACAACCATTCCCGGTTTGCAGTAATGGAAGTTATCGATAAATCGCCCATTCCGATATTAGAGATCATAAACTCATTACCGGAGGTCAGGTAGTCGGTATAGACTCCTGAGCCCGAATATGCATACCAGCCAAAATGAATGTCATCGGTTACATCATCATAAGCAATCCTGAAATAGCCATTGTCTCCCCACGATGTACCCCAGCTGTTTTTCACCTTAAAGCACTGTAATGCATCGTCATATCCAACCAGAAGGACAATATGACCATTGCTTTCGCTAACAGGACCTCCGCTGTAATCATAGATCCCCGTGGGATTACTGTCGAAAAAATCAGAAAAACCATCAGGTATCAACATCCTGACTACCAACGGCCCTTCCTGCAATTGGGCCTTGATATTATTCACGGTGCCTGCCCCCCACAAAGAAACAGAAGGGACAGTCGTTATCCTTTCCAAAAAAGCCGGGCTGTTACATTTGTCAGAGCAGTTTCCGTTAGTTTCTGAATAGGGATAACAGGATTCCGGGGGTACACCGTTGCTTTGAATATATTGCAACGCAATACGGGGGTAGCCACCTTCCTCACAGGTTCCTCCATACGAGCAACTCAGAACCGTTTGTTCTGACAAATCGTTCTGCTGACCCAGGTTCTCGATTAAAGCAACAGCCGCAAAAACCCAACAGGAACCACAACTGCCCTGATCCTTGACTGGGCTGTCATTGGAACTCCAATCGATGACAGCGGCGCTGGATTTCAGTGTGTAGGTTGGCGGTTGATGAGTGTTCCAGTAAGCCAGGTCGGCGGGTGAGACCCTGCCACCGAGTCTCCGGCCGTTACCGTCCGTGGACGGACCGCTGAGCACGTGATTATCCGGTCGATACACAGGGATTAAACCACCTCCCGGTTGCTGAATGGTCAGGGAGGTAGGCTCAACGGAAATTATCGGTTCGTTCGGAGGAGCAATCACCGTAAAACTTCTCGTATATTCATTGTTGGTCTCATCCGACTCGGAGATCACTCCGGTTGCATCAGTAACGATCCTGACAGTATAAGTACCAACTGAATATTTTCCAAGGTTAAAGTCTTTAACAAAACAGTAATAGTTAGTTGGCAACGGCGGATCCGTATACCAGGTCTGCAATAATACATTATTGACATACAACTGCGTGAAAAATTGGCTTTCGGTTGGATTTCCACGATTGATGACCGCCCAATCAATGAAAAGTTCTTCAGTGGAATAGAGCGGGGAATCATCCGTTTGAGAACCTGTCGAATTGCAAACGACAATTTTATCGGACCATCCAGACGGCTGGTAGGGTGTCAAGTCAGGCAGGTCGGCCCTTGTTACGGTAAAAGTCCGGGTATATTCATTATTCGACTCATCGAATTCAGCGATTACACCGGTCGCATCAGTGATAATCTGAATGGTATGGATTCAGGCTGCCAATTGGCCCAGCGAATAATCAACCACATAGGAATAGTAGCCGGCCGGTAATGGTGGTGCAGAATACCAGTCAGCTTTAAAAACTCCATCCAGGTATAATTGGGTCATGAACTGAACGCTGGTAGCCGCTCCATTGTTAATTACAGCCCAGTCGATGTAAATCTGATCCGTTGGTATCAGCGGGGAATCATCGGTGTTGGTTCCGGTGACCTTTGAAACCACGATTTTATCGGACCAGCCGGATGGCTGATACGGCGTCAAGTCCTGATTGGACGGATCATTGATGGTGATCGTCCTGGAATAGGTGTTATTCGATTCATTGGATTCAGCAATTACGCCGGTTTCATCAGTAATAATCTGAAGGGTATGGCTTCCTGCAGCCAGTTGACCGATGGAATAATCCGTTACGTATGAATAGCTATTATTCGGCAAAGGTGGCGAAGAATACCAGGTGGCCACCTGGACTCCGTCAACATATAAACTGGTAAAGAATTGTACGGCGGTGGCAGTTCCGCTGTTCAGTACCGCCCAGTCGATATAAAGCTGATCGGTTGATAACCACGGAGAATCATCTGTGTTTGTCCCTGTGACTTTGGAAACTACAATTTTATCGGACCAGCCATCAGGTTGATAGGGTGAAAGATCAGGCTGGGTAACGTTTACACCGTTAACGGCCGGCAAATTGAACCTGTTTGTATTAAAAATGTCTGTAATATGGCCTTGAATTACCGGGTTGTACCGGCTACCCGTCAGTGTAAATTGAACCTGTGACGAATCGCCCGGATTGATTGTATTTTCCTGAATATCCTGACCCGTTTTTGTTGTTCCATAACCAACCGTAACAGGCTGTTCGACGAGACCGGATGCCTGCTTTTCCGTTGAAAGGATTTGATTGGATTGGCTTTTAATCCCCTGGCCAAAGCTCTGGGCAATAGGAGCTAAAGCTGCAGCCACAAGCAACAAGGTAGTCTTTTTCATAGTTTAGGTAGGTTATCGATCCACAAATCGACTGGCACCGTTCAATTCGTAGGTCTAGGTTTCCTGTTCATCGAAATTACATTGAAATAGTAGTACGATGTTATCCCTACAAAAAAAAGAGTTGTAAAAAAAAGAG
>Ga0136653_10001695_pt1 | contig 11983 bp, 11 predicted proteins | sample LakKivw275mmetaG_FD_94866 | JGI IMG/M metagenome (GOLD analysis project Ga0136653, IMG submission 94866) | Anoxic lake water microbial communities from Lake Kivu, Rwanda to study Microbial Dark Matter (Phase II) - Lake Kivu water 275m metaG... | ecosystem: Environmental > Aquatic > Freshwater >... | reverse complement strand
CTTCTCAACCTCGAATCTTGAGTACACTTTTCCGTCGAGATCAAACTTCAGCAGAAGCTGCTCAAGCCAATCGTGAAGGAGTGAGACCTCGTCGTGGGCCGTGACTTCAAGCCGATCCGTGAACTCCAATCCGACAGCGGTAGGATCGGTCATTACGTCAAACATAGCGAATGCCGCGGCCTCAAAGGCAGCGTTGAGAGTTGGTGCTTGAACTTCTACATACGCGTCAGTCATGTGAGGAAGGAGTCTGTATCGCGGACGCGCACGTTTTACCATAGGAACTCCAGCAGGGTATTCTATGGCATACGTAAATGGATTCTCGCCCACGCCTCGTCTAAAGTCTTTTAGATAAGCCGGTCTCGATAGATTCGTACCGCGGTGCCGGGAACGGATGCCGGGATATGAATGCAAGTTTCAGATCCCGAAGGCCGAGTGGATTAACGTCCCATGCTGGCCGGTCTATAGGCGCAGGCCTTGAGTCCGCAGGGATGCGTGTCCAGAGAGCCTGTGGCCCTTTGGGCCTCGGGGGTTCGAATCCCTCTCCCGGCGCCAAATTCTTGTTCTAGCCCGATGAAACCTGACAATGAATGTCTGAGTTCCGTGTTCTCGGAGGCTCAGCAAGTTAAGCTAATAACTACTCATTCGCGCGTATACAGGATTGCCCCACTGAAAGACATGCATCTTAGGTCTCCCAGTGAGCCGTTTGATGAAAGGCAACTGGCCAGGGACTTCATCGACATTCTATACGTCAGAAAAGGAGAACCGGCAGAGGGACCGGCAAGTTAAAGGTTCTGGTTACCGGCGCATCGGGTTTCTTGGGAGTCTTGGGAGGTCACCTTGTTGAGCTTCTGGTCGAGAAAGGATACGACGTTGCCAGCATGGTGAGGAAGACCAGCGATACATCTCTCCTAGACAGCTTGGGCGTCGAGAAGCGAGTTGCTGACCTCACAGACCACCCTCACTTGACAGGAGGGTCCGCGGAATGGCAGCCGTCATCCATCTCGGTGCCTACTACACCTTTCACGGAAAGAAAGAACTCTACGACATGGTCAACGTGCAGGGCACCCAAAACCTCCCCGAAGCGTGTCTCCGAGCGGGAGTCCGGAGATTTGTGTACTGCAGCACAACTGAAGCAATAGGCCCCGTTGGCGAGATTCCAGCTCGCGAGGATCATCCACCAAACCCTTAATACGAGTACGGGAGATCGAAGCTCAGAGCTGAGAGCGTGGTCAAGGAGTGCGCGGATAGAATCAAAAGTCACCATGATTAGACCGCCCGGAATCTATGGGCCGCGAAACGTTGACGACATCTCTTGCTACTTCATCACTTCCTTCGCCAAGAAGTCCTTGGCGACGATGATGTTGATTGGTTCTGGATCGAACGTGGTTAAGTTCGTCCACGTCAAAGACGCGGCTCAAGGATTCTATCTTGCCTTGGAAAAGGACAGCTCTTGGGGTCTAACCTATTTCATAAGCGAGAATGGGTGGCATTCCTACTCCGAGGTATACAAGATCCTCTCCGGAATAACTGGAAGGAAGGCTCCGACTGTCACCGTGCCAAAGCAAATGGCAAAGGCCTTGGTATATCCAGTTCACTTGGCACGAATAGCCTCGGGGAACTGGCATTTCATGTGGGACCCGAAGACTGTTGACGCCGTCACAACTGACAGGGCGTACAGCATAGAGAAGGCAAGAAAGGAGCTTGGCTACACCCCCAGATACTCGCTCGAAGAGGGTCTGAGGGAAACTGTGCAGTGGTACAGGCAGAACGGAATGATATAGTGAACCAAGAATTGGGGACTCCAGCAGGTTCCTGAGCTTTCTGCAGACGGGATTGTCTCAGAGCAGGCTTTTGGGAAGCGGAAGTCTCGACGAGACTTGTGCTCGACGAGGAACCAGTCAGGCCGCGTCTGGTTGTGTTAACTACTTCTTCAGAAGTTGTTATCTAGCTGGGCGATTGGAAAGGGAGAGCGAGAGCGGATGAAACCAAGACCGGCGGCGATCGTCGTTCTGTTGGTTGCCGTCATGTTCACTATTGGTCTTCCAGCTCTCGCGATGGCACAGGCGGCCCCTTCTCTCCTGACGGACCAGCCATTGTACACGTTGCGAGACAAACAGATTGTCCTCCGAGGTGCAGGTTTCACCCCAAAGAAGTTGTATGCGATCTGGCTTCAGACGCCGCTCGACAATTCGACTCGTAATAGCGGGCGCTCCTTCACGACAACGGATAAAGGAGAGATTCCGTCAGCTGCCTCGCTGCCGATTGAAGCCAGTTTTCCGCTCGGAACGTACTTGGTGAGCGTCTCCGACTCATCTGCATCGGACCTCGCGGTCGCTCGAGCACACTACGGGATCTGGGGCACCGACAAGTTCGTCTACCCGCGCACAGAGACCGTTCGAGTAAGAGGAGGAGGTATATTGCCTAAGGCGGCTCTCAAGGTAACTATCCGCGACCCTGCGGGAATGGACGCGTACAAGGAGACATCCGCCGCAAACGAGACCGGAGTCTTTCTCACGACTTGGAAGATACCTCCGAACGCGCTGACGGAGGAGTATACGGTTTTCATAGAACCTACGGGAACATACGATTCCCCCACTACAGAGTTCGTGGCGAAATCAAAGTTCTCCGCAACCCCGGCCCTCCTCAACGTAACAACTTTCCTGCAACCGAGTGGATCATACGAGAGAATGCGGGCGGCATCCGCTGACTTCGTGATTCGGTATCCCGATTCGAGCCCGGTCCTAGCAATGAAAGACGGCCTCAAGCCGGTTGCGCTGTATGCTGGGCAATTCAAGATAGCCGATCTTGATCTTTCGACATCAGGGGCGACAAGTGGGATTTGGACGGCACAATCAAAGATACCAAGGAATGCCACGCTAGATGTAACGTACAAGTTCCTGTTCCAGGCGAACTCGTTTGATGACGGAAACGGGAACGTTGGCCCTGGAAGTGATCTGGAGACCAGTGGCTTCAGTGTTGTACCGGCCACGCTTCATGTGACCGTCACTCCTAACGCGACTCACTATCAGGTCCCCTTCGAGACACTCACAGCGTACAGTCAAGTCAGCTACTCGGATGGAACGCTGATTTCGAACGCTACAATTCGAGCATGGTCGAGTAGTGGAGACTGGAAAGTCGAACCCTCAGTGACTCCTGAGAGCACTACTGGGGTCTGGATCATCAAGTACGCCTTCTCGTGGGGTGACCTGATCAGGCCAGGGAGCTGGGAGCTGAGGGCTGAGGCGACAGACATCTTCGGAAACACGGGATCTGGATCTGTTGAAATCTTTGCAGAACCCTACCTGCTGATCGAGATTGTTGTGGGGGCTCTTGCTGTTCTTCTTGTCGTGAGGTGGTTGTTGTCGAAGTTCTGGCGACGTCTATATCTTGGCGCGAAGCGGGGCCTGTCAAGCATGAGGGAACGTTTGAAGCCGCCGTCTGTTGGTCGCTATCTTAGCGGTTCGCCTGTTACTCCGTGAACTCGCAGTTCCTTTTCTCGGCCCGAGTATCTGAACCTGAATAGATAGACCGGCAGTTCGAGAAGGTGCAGTTCTGTCACCTCATACCTGTTGGTCAAGATCTTGTTGAAAACTGCCGGCGGCCTGACTACTTTGCTGTGAAGCGCTTGGACAGCGTTCTCTGCCGTGAAGCTCAACGAGGCGAACTTCACATCTATGGCGTCACTCTCAAGTGCTTCGCGTTTCTCCAATCGTTGCATGCGCGGCTTCTTCTCTAGCAAGTATTCCATTGAGAGATCGTCTTTTCCTTCCCAGTTGAGAAGCACTGATCCTTCCTTATACTGGTAGGCGAGTTCCGTTGCATTCTCAACTGTGAAGTATCTGGGCTCTATCTGGGCAAATAAGATGTGTCTGGTCGTGGCCGTGAGCCTGCGCAGCAGAGTGCGCTTGGCCTTGGCGTCTGAAGTCAGGGCCTTGATTCGTCCGCCAACTTGAATCGCAATAACGTCGTCAGGCACGGTCGTCCGGTATGTCTTGCCCCTGAAGTAGAAACACTCGTGATATCCTTTCGCTCTCCAGAACGGAAAATAGACGAGGGAGGGAGGCGCGACGCTTTCGATCCTACTTGACCGAAATCTCATCAGTCCGACAGGCCCAAAAAGACGAGCCTTTCTCGACTCCGCGATCTTCGCTGCTTCGTTGAGAGGCATCGCTTCGATAGCATACGTCTGAACTGGGATGCTGGAAGGTGTCCAGCCGTTTCCTACCCTTGATTGATCGAATGTTCCAGCTGATTTGAATACCGCCTCGAATTCTGCTACGGTAGAATCAAGGAGATCTTTGATCTTTGCCAGTCTCTCGTCTTCGCTCATGAGCCAATGGCTCCCGTTCGATGCTCCGTCGGACAGGGAGCATTTCGTGGGGATTGAGCAAGTTCCTTCTTGTCACGGTTGCTTCGAGGTAAGGCGACCGTATCTTCCTACATTAAGCTGCGGTTCGCCTCTGAAGCTCGTGACGTATCCGTTCTCCACGCGCACGTCATCATTGACGTTGAAGTTGTCTATCTGTTCGTTCCACAGCGACATCTTGATCGAACCAGAATCATCTGTCAAGACTGCGTCGGCGACTCTGCTGGTTTCACCAAACCGGGTCTGAACCTGCCTCGGCTCCCCTTTCTCCACTATTCTGCCTTCCACTTCGACCCGTCTCATCCCCGGCGTCAATTCAGATACTTTCATGGTAAACCGCTGTCCTAACAAAACGAGTTTCCGTATTAAAGACTTCGCGCCTAGAATTCCGCAGCTAACTGGAATTCGGGTTCTCTCTCCGATTCCGGTTTACCAGTTGCGGGCTTGATCTGCACAATCTGCACGTTCTGAACAACAGCGATTTGGCAAATCGCATCGATGTGGCGGCTCAGTATCTTCGCTGCTTCTTCCCGTGCCTTGATCTTCAGCTTCTTGATGGGCGCCTTCATTGACAGACGCTTCTCGGATTTCATGCGGCGTATTTCTGAGAGCAACCGAACCAGAGTCGATCCTTGCTTTTCGGATTCGTCGTCAATGAGTTGCTCGTTCACCTGTGGCCAGGCGTTGGCGTGAATGCTCCTAGGCTTGAGGTGGTCGCGCCACAGTTCACTGTACAGAGCATCGGCGATGTGCGGGCAAATCGGGGCAAGAAGCTTCAGAACAGTATCAAGAGTGCAAAAGAGGGTGTATTGTGCAGCTCTTCTGCTCTCGGCGCCCTCGCGGTTGTCTGAGTACAATCTGTACTTGGCGGCTTCAAGGTACTGATCACAGAGATCGTGCCACGTGAAGTTACGTGCAGAGTCTGTAGCAACACTGAATTGGAAGTTCTCAAACGCATCCGTTGACGCTCTGATCAGATTGTTGAGCTTACTCAGCAACCATCTGTCTAGCAGATCAAGTTCTGGAGCGGGGAGATCAGGATCGTAATCCTGAAGCGATGACAGTATCAACCGGGCAGCATTCCAGAGTTTCGTGAGGAATTTGCGGCCGTATTCAACATCAGCCCATCTGTATGGGATGTCGTATCCTGTGGATCCGCCGGCGGCTGCCCACTGTCTCACGGAATCCGCTCCATATTTCTTCACTGCCTCCGTGACTTCTACGTAGTTCCCGTACGATTTGTGCATCATTCTGCCGTCGGCACCTCGAACCATCCCGTTCACGAGCACCGTCTTGTACGGTGGCTTTCCAAACATCGCAAGGTGTCTTGCCATCAGGTAATAGTCCCAGGTACGAATGATATCCAAACCGTTTGGTTGCAGATCGGCTGGAAATAGTCTCTCGAATTCCGTCAGCTTCTCTGGCCATCCAGCGTGCACAGCGCATGTTATGGAGGAGTCCATCCACGTGTCCATAACGTCTGCATCGCCAACAAACTCATGCGATCCACAGCTCGCGCACGAGGCTGCTTGCGGCGACTGCGATCGTGGGTCCACTGGCAGCCATTCTTTCTCGGCTGGAAGTATTCCGCCGCACTGCCGACAATGCCAAACTGGTATCGGGGTTCCGAAGGATCTCTGCCTCGAGATCACCCAATCCCAGTCAAGCGATTTCGCCCAGTCTATCATTCTATTCTTGGAGAAGTCTGGCACCCATGTCACATTGTTTGTCTGCTCGATGATCTGATCTGTCATGTCTTTGGTTCTCATGAACCATTGTGGTGCGGAGAGGATCTCGACGGGAGTATGGCATCTCCAACAAGTGCCGATCTCTCGACTGAGCGGTTTTGATCCTCCCACTTGCGAGGCTTCTTTCAGGTCACGAACGATAGCTTCTCGAGCTTTCGATGTGGAAAGCCCAGCGTACTTTCCCGCCTCCTCCGTCAAGCACCCCTGACTGTCGAGAATCTTCACGACTGGAAGACTATGCTTGTGTTGCCAAAGTACATCGGTTTTGTCTCCGAATGTGCATATCATCACCACTCCACTGCCGAAGGTTGCATCAACGAGTTCATCTGTCAATATGGGGACTCTGCGATTCACAACGGGAACAACGGCTTCGCTGCCAACGAAGTTGACGTAACGTGCATCAGTGGGGTTCACTGCAAGTGCTACGCATGCGGGTATTAGCTCAGGTCGTGAAGTCGCGACGATAAGGCTGCCCTTGTCTGTGGAGAACCTGATGTCGATCAGCGTACCCTCACTGTGAATGTATTCAACCTCAGCTTCAGCGATGGCGGTTTCGCATCTTGGACACCAGTTGACTGGGTGCTCTCCTCTGTAGAGGAATCCACGTTTCAGGAGTTCAAGAAATGAAAGTTGGGTCAACTTGTAGTAATCAGGATCCATTGTGCGATACTCGAGGCTCCAGTCGATAGAGTAACCCATCGACTGCATCGCCATCTTCATTTTCTCGATGTACTCGGTTGTGAGCTTCACACAGATCTCTCGGAACTTGTCAACCGACACTTCTCGCTTCTTGATGTTGTAGGTGCGTTCCGCCCTGACTTCTGTTGGAAGGCCATGGCAATCCCATCCCTGAGGGAAGTGAACATTGAACCCTCTCATTCGCTTGTAACGAGCGACAAAATCGAAGTAGCACCAGTTGAGAGCGTTCCCCATGTGGAACTCTCCACTGGGGTATGGGGGAGGAGTGTCAATCGAGTAAGTGGGTCTTGCGCGGTCATCGCGGTCAAAGCGATAGGTGTTCAGTTCTTCCCATTTCTTCTGTAAGGCAGCCTCAAGCTCAAGCTGGTCATATCTCGTGGGCAGACGCAAGTTGGCTTCCCCAGACCCTTTCCGTGCGTCAAGAGTCGACGCTTTGGTATCAGTGTTCATTGCGAGAAACCCTCCAAACGAGATTTGCTCAGTCGTGATCGTTGTGCCAGCGACGAGTCCTACAGACGCGTATGAACTTGGCGGTGATACACACTCCGACACCTGCACTAGGGTGGATTCCACACCTGACTCCTTATCAAACATTCGGAGATCTTCCGGCATAGTCTCCTTGAACCTGCCTTGCCCGTCTGCTGGATACCCAGACTCTCGCAACGAATACTCCAACCGCAACGATGAGCAGAACGGTGCCGACACCAAGGTTCAGGAGCTCAATCCCAAGAGCCATCGCGCCTGCTCCTGCAAGGTTCAACTGCGACGCGAGATCGAATGCCCCGAAATAGTAGTTGAAGAACCAATGAAGCAGGATCGGAGCATATGCTCCGTACCGCAAATACACAATGCCCATTGCGAGGCCGGAAAGCATGGCTGTCGAGATCTTCCCAATCTCCCATCCGCCTCCAGATAGGTAGTGAACTGCCCCGAAGGCTCCCGAAGTGAGGACCAGCAGAACCCACTCAAACCGCGAGATGCCCTTTCTGAGGCCGCCATTGCGAATCGTGTTGAATCCCAGTAATTCCTTTGTTCTATCCGGATTCCACATGGTCAGTGCCACGAGATGGATTGTCTTTCTACGTCCTTGGCCGCCGGCAACGCGGTTCTTGCTCCACAGGAGATATAGTGCATCGAACAGTCCTACGGTCGTTATTCTGTAGCTCAGCTCTTCCAAGAGGGGGGCGTACGAAACCGTAAGAAAGCCTACGAAAGGACTTTCGGAGGAGATTCCGCCGGTCTGGACTCCGGCTGATTCCTGCAGTGTCTGCAGCAGCACAACGGCCACAAGTAGTGCAGACGCCAGTTGCGGCAGAACTACGAGATAGTTTGAGCGCAGCAAATCAGAATGAGCCATAAGATCCTTGAAAGAAGAGGGAAAGTTCTGTCTGTCGAGCCAAGCGCAGGCGAAGGCAGCGACGTAGAGAAACCACATGACAAGGAAGAAGGCAGCTGCGCTGATTCCAAGCGGCATCCTAAAGTTGACAATCATGAGTATGCTCAGCGGAAGCTCAACAACCTGTCTCGAAGCCACATCGAGGCCCCCAGGAGACATGTAGAAGAGAAGCAAACCAAGGGCCATCGAAAGGAAGTAGGAGAAAAGGAGAATCCCAACTAGTACTGCCAGGCTTTTCCTCCACGCGAGTGCTGCATCGTGCTTCAGTGTAGAAGGCAATTCCGAATCGCAGTCCTCGCAGTCCAGCGATGTGGTCTGTCAACTGGTGGAAGCAGCTCAGATTGATCGGAGACTCAGCTGCCTACCGTCAGCACACTGGGATTCGCCCGTGAGCAAGTTCGTCGCTGAACTTGTTGATGTTCGAAAGTTCCGTGGCAACAAGATCTTGAACGCTGCTCGAAACCTCTTTCAAAGTCGTCCCAGGGTCGAGGGTGAGTTGAACTGATGCAATCTTGGGCTCGTTTATCGGTCGCCCGATCTCACTCAGAAGCCAGACATACGCCTCTCGCACTCCGGTTGTCTCACGTTGGATGCGATTCGCCACTTGATATGTGAGCAAATTGTAGATCTTGCCGACATGACTGGCCGGGTTCTTCCCAGCAGCAGCCTCTGAACATGTCGGACGGTTCAGAGGAATGATCCCATTCACTCGATTGCCCCTTCCGACCTGCCCGCAGTCAGCTCCGTCCGCAGATGTTCCTAGTACCGTGAGGTAAAGTCCGGCAAGGCCTCTTCCATGGCGATCAGCTGTGTTCACGTTCACATCAACGGAGTCCAAGTGAGCATTCGCATTCACGAAGTCGAGCACTGCTTGCTTGACCTGATCCTTGCGCTTGAAGTAGTTTGCTTCATCGTTCACGTAGCGATCGACGAAAGCGACTGCTACGGTCAAGTCCAGATGCCTGTTCTTTCTCATGCCCATGACTTTGATGTCCTCTCCGACCTCAGGGTGACGTTTCTTGAAGTCAGCGGAGTTGAGGAATCGTTCTGTCTCGAGAACGATGCGTTCAGTCGTGGTCATGGGTGCGAATCCCACAGCTGCGGATGTGTCGTTGGCACCGAGGAACTTGTCTTTTCTATTGAAGATGTCAGTTAGCGAGTCAGATCCTTTCTTGAGTTCGATCTGATATCGCACGTGCTTGTCTGGGTCGACCATGCGTAGGTTCTGTTGGAACCATTTTTTTGCTGTATCTTGTACGATGCTCTCTACTGCTATCTTCTCTTGTCCAACAATGAAGGTGGCTCGGTCACCGAAAACCATGAGCATCGGTTCGATGACTTTGCCTCCGCCGAATCTGCATTCAACTTCGCCTGCGACGAGGAGTCCCTTGTCGATGTTGTGATGCATGATCGCACCGAAACGCTTGAGGTATTCCTCGCTCAGAGCGACTGAGATCTTATCCATCATGGAGTCGCATATGGTATCGGGGTGACCCTTGCCCTTGCGCTCGACTATCTCGATGGGCTGGTCTTCCACAGGGCTTTGGCTTGTTGCATTGACGGATATGTTCGTCATCACGAAACCTCGCGGCCACTACAACCAACATGACCTATTAATACAGTTGTGATGAACCTATTCCAACTGGAATAGTCTCTGCGGGTGCCTACATGCTTCCGAAGCTTGAGGAGATATCAAAACGCCGCCGTGTTCTAGGATTGAGCCAGAAGCAGCTTGCACGGCTTGCCGGTGTCAGTCAATCCCTCGTCGCGAAAGTGGAGGGCGGTAAGACTGAGCCTTCGTACCTGAGGACCAAATCCATCTTCGACACGCTTGAAAAGCTGCAAAGGGAGAAAGAACTGCGAGCAAAGGATCTCCTCCAGCCTAGAGTCATCGGAGTCTCAGAAGACGACGCCGTATCGAAAGCTGCAGCCATCATGAATGAGACAGGTTTCTCTCAACTGCCGGTCTTTGGTGGACGACATATCGTCGGAAGTATCGCGGAGAAGGCGATCATGGATCGAATCGTATCGGGGATGAGCCCTCGCGAGCTTTCCAGTATGCCAGTGGCCAAGGTGATGACTGAAGCGTTTCCGCAGATCGACGAGAAGACGCCTCTGTCCCTGATCTCGGCGCTTCTGCAGTATCACTCAGCTGTACTTGTGATGAAGAGAGGACAGGTCATCGGAATAATCACAAAGGCCGATCTGTTGAAGGTGTTCTCCGACTAGGCCCTGCGTCTTGTTCTCCGTTCGGCGGCTGCAACTATCTTGATCACATCTCTATCCCTGACAATGTAGTCAGCAGGTAGTCGTACGCCTGTTCTCGCGTCGATTCCGTGAATCATAGTCTCAGCGAGTTCTGTGTGGATGCGTCCTGCCACATCTGACAGCGTAGCATTGTAGGGGACCAGTAGAACATCAGGCAGGATGTTTCCTTTCTTGTCGCTGAACTTTGTTTCATCTTCCACCGGATAAACGCAGTTCATATTGAGGAGCTTGAAGACGCAGGAGTTCAACGCAAACTGAACGCCTGTCCTAATCCACTTGATGAATACCCTCTGCTGAACGTACACGAGTGCCTTGGATTGCTCGGGAGTGAGCTTGCTGGGCGCTAGGACTTGAAAGGTTTCCTCACCGGGAATGTATCGGATGTAGCCCTTCTCTTCTGCCCTGCGCAGAGCCAGCTCAGCATCTGCGGAACACGGAGTGACAAGGGCCCTGCCGAATTCATGGCCCAGTCTCTTGTAGTTCTGCTCTGCATAAGCGAGATCCATCTTGTTTGCTATGATCATGGTCGGCTTGGCAAGGTCCCTGATCTTGCTGGCGAATCGTTCAATGTCATCTGACTTCCAGTTCTTCAGTTCCGTGCCAACGAGATCGGTTTCACGAAGGGATCGTTGAACTTGGTCGAGACGAACTTTCAGCCCAGCAAGCGCTCCGAACACGGCCCTATCGACATCTTTCTCGGTCCCTTGGCGACGCACCTTTGAAATGCTCTTGTCGACGATTTTGACGAACCATCGAGTCAGTTCTTCTTCGATGTCATAGACATCTGCTACCGGGTTGCCCAAACCTGGTCGTGTGAGCTTTCCGTTCGCGTCGACGCTCCCTGAAGCGTCAACGACGTGTAACAATGCGTCTGCCTGAGAGGCAATGCTTAGGAATTGGGCGCCCAATCCTTTGCCTTTCCAAGAGCCTTTGATCAATCCCGGAAGGTCAACCAGCTCGACGGGGATGAATCGCCACCCATCGATACACCTGGAGTTGCGTGGCCTGTCTTGCATCCCGAGTTCTCTGCAAACACAAACAGTCTGAACATACGCCGTGCCAGTGTTGGCCTTCTTAGTTGTGAATGGATAGGTGGAAACGTCGGCACGTTGAAGCGTGGCAGCATTGAAGAACGTCGTCTTACCTGTGTTCGTCTTCCCGATGATGCCTAGGCGGATCATCTTCGTCATTCCAAGTTCCCTGCTCTGCGGCTATTAGACTTCACGTCCTCAATAGGGTACTGAATACAGGTGATCGTTTGAAGAAGGGTTGGTCCGGAGCAGTGGTCTAACAAATGGCCTTGTCGGTCGAACCCTCATTCCTTGGTGCGTCAAACATTATATACGGTGTGTGCGTGCGAGTTTAGCCCGGTGGGGCCAGCGAGTCGTCAGCCTGTGGGGCCGTAGACGACCAATACAGGTCGGCGGAGTCTAGCCAGGGATGACGACAGGACAACCCCGTTAAGGGCTCCAGAAGCCTTTGGCATAGCACGGGTTTGCTGACCAT
>Ga0136653_10001694_pt1 | contig 11985 bp, 11 predicted proteins | sample LakKivw275mmetaG_FD_94866 | JGI IMG/M metagenome (GOLD analysis project Ga0136653, IMG submission 94866) | Anoxic lake water microbial communities from Lake Kivu, Rwanda to study Microbial Dark Matter (Phase II) - Lake Kivu water 275m metaG... | ecosystem: Environmental > Aquatic > Freshwater >... | reverse complement strand
GAACTTTTACCTGAAAAAGAAGGAGATACAGGTATTGAAAGGTCTGGATTTGACCGTGCGCAGGGGAGAGAAAGTGGTGATAACCGGCAAGAGCGGTTCCGGAAAATCAACGCTGATTAACCTCCTGGCGGGACTGGAACCTCCGACATCAGGAGAAATAGTTTTTGACGGAAAATTGCTGAACGGCCTCTCAAACAATGAGATGTCCGCGCTCAGGCACAGGAGAGCCGGCATAATTTTTCAGAACTTCAACCTCCTGCCTTCGTGGAATGCCTGTGAAAACGTTGAAGCGGTTCTCTTTTTTTCCGGATTGCCCCGGGATAAGCGCAGGAAGAGGGCGGTTGAACTCCTGAACGGCGTGGGACTTGGAGACCGTCTTGACAATCTGCCCGCGGAGTTAAGCATGGGACAGCAGCAGAGAGTTGCCGTGGCCCGGGCGCTGGCCAATGAACCTGAAATAATTTTTGCCGATGAACCAACAGGCGACGTTGACCCGGAGACCGCCGGCGAGATAACAAAAATTCTTTTTTCATGGATAGGGCAGAGGAATACCACCCTTGTGACCGTAACGCACGGGGAACTTCCTCTCGGCCTCTTTGATACGGTTTACTCACTCAGGGACGGCATCCTGCGGAAATGACGGGTAACTGCCTGAAGGGGGGACAAGTGGCGCGGATATTTGAGGACATAACAAAGACGGTGGGCAACACGCCGCTGGTCAGATTGAGCAGGCTTGGCGAGGGGCTTGACGCCAGGATAGTTGCGAAAATTGAGTCTTTCAATCCTCTGTCGAGCGTCAAAGACCGCATAGGACTGGCAATGATAGAGGACGCCGAAAAAAAGGGGCTTCTCAGGAAAGGCGGAATCATCATTGAACCCACCAGCGGCAATACCGGGATAGGTCTGGCATTCGTGGCGGCCGTGAAAGGATACAGGCTGATTCTGACAATGCCGGAAACAATGTCGGTTGAACGGAGGCGTCTGCTCAAAATATTCGGGGCCGAAATCGTTCTGACCGAAGGCGCAAAAGGAATGAGGGGTGCCATTGAGGAATCGGAAAAACTCGCAAAGAAGATACCGGGAAGCATCATCCTCCAGCAGTTTGACAACCCGGCCAACCCTGGAATCCACAGGAAAACAACGGCCGAGGAAATATGGAGGGATACCGACGGCGAGGTTGACATCCTCGTCGCAGGGGTGGGAACGGGCGGTACGATAACAGGCGTTGCGGAGGCAATCAAGAAGCGCAAAAAGACTTTTAAGGCGATAGCGGTCGAGCCGTCTGATTCTCCTGTGCTTTCTGGCGGCAAACCCGGTACTCATAAAATTCAGGGGATAGGCGCTGGCTTTGTCCCGAAAGTGCTGAACAGGGAGATTATTGACGAAGTAATCACTGTAACCGATGAAGATGCCGCAAAAACAGCGCGGGAACTTGCAAGAAGGGAAGGCATCCTTGCCGGCATTTCCGGCGGAGCCGCGGTATGGGCGGCCATGAGAGTCGCGGCCAGGACCGAAAACAAAGGAAAACTCACAGTCGTCATACTGCCTGACACAGGCGAAAGGTACCTCTCAACCTGGCTCTTCCCCGACGGTTAATTTTTCAGGATATCTGTGATTTTCTATATTGCCTTCTTTCTTCTTCTCAGGAGGATGGCGTTGGAGACGACCGAAACCGAGGATGTTGCCATCGCCATCTCGGCTATGACCGGATGCAGAACTCCCATCACAGCCAGGGGGATTGCTACTATGTTGTAGAAAAACGCCCAGAAAAGGTTCTGCCTGATTTTTTTGAAGGTTCCCCTGCTCAGCATAATGGCGGAGATAACTCCATCAAGGTTCCCTCTCGCAAGCACGATGTCTCCCGCCTCAATCGCAATATCGGTACCCGTGCCTATCGCAATACCGACATCCGCCTGTTTTAACGCAGGGGCATCATTTATGCCGTCGCCCACGAAAGCCACCCTGCCTCTCTTCTGAAGTTCTCTGATTTTAGCCATTTTATCATCCGGAAGAACGTCAGCCAGCACTTCTGCAATCCCGGACTGCCCGGCAATCGCCGCGGCTGTTTTCCCATTATCGCCCGTCAGCATGACTGTCCGGAACCCGAGTTTATTCAACCGTTCTATAACTTCCCTTGATTCCGGTTTCAGCGTATCGGCAACTGCAAGAATGCCTGCAAGTTTCCGCCCTGCGGCAACATACATAACCGTTTTGCCCTGCCCTTCCATCTCCGCCGTTGCCACCTCCGCTGTTTTCATATCAATATTCCCTTCAATCATCAGTTTTCCGTTGCCGACCATGAATCTTTCACCGCTGATTGACGCCTGAATCCCTTTGCCGCGCAGGATTTCAAATCCCGCGATTTCATATGGCTCTGCGTTTTCTTTCTTCCCTGCCTCAACTATCGCCGTGGCAACGGGATGTCCGGAGACGGATTCCAGAGATACCGCAATCTTCAGCAGTTCTTTCCGGTCAATCCCGGCACCCAGGGGTATTGCATCTGTCAATTCTGGTTTGCCCTTCGTTATTGTTCCGGTTTTATCAAATGCTATGACTGAAATATCCCTCATTGTTTGTATTGCTTCCCCACGCCTGATGAAGATTCCCTTCTCGGCGCCTATGCCCGAAGACACCATCAAGACCGTGGGCGTTGCCAAACCGAGCGCACAGGGACAGGCAATAACCAGAACCGCTATGGAAGCAAACAAAGCAAGCGTTGTGGAGTTTCCGCCGTCGCCAATCCAGGGGAAAAAAAAGAATGCTGATTTTATTTCACTCATGGGACCGGGGAAAACAACCCACAGGATAAACGTCATGACCGCAACAATCAGGAGCGAGGGAACGAAGATGCCGGTCACACTGTCGGCAAACTGCTGTATGGGGACCCTGCTGCCCTGGGCTTCCTCAACAAGTCTGATGATGCCGCTCAAAAACGTCTCTTTCCCCACCCTGAGCGCCTTCACGTACAAAACGCCATCCTGGTTTACCGTTGCGCCTAGGACTCTGTCTCCTTCATGTTTGTCCACGGGCATGCTCTCCCCGCTCACCATTGATTCATCCACGGCACTCGCGCCCCTGACAACAACACCGTCAGTCGGTATCTTCTCGCCAGGTCTGACGAGCATCGTATCGCCAACCCTGACTTCCCCTGTCGGGACAGTTCTTTCACTGCCGTCAATGAGTATTACCGCCTCCTTTGCCTCCAGCGTCAAGAGTTTCTTTATGGCAATCCCTGCCCTGCCCCTTGCCTTTGCCTCAACATACCTGCCCGTCAGGTGAAACGCCATAATCATAGAAGCTATTGCGGCATAATTCTCCACCGGGAGAAAAAATTTCAACAGGCCCGTGATAAAAGCAACGATTGTTCCCATGAAAATCAGAAAGTCCATGTTGAAAGAAAGGCGGCGCGCGGATTTGAGTGCGGATCGGTAGGTCCTGGCACCGAAAATAAACAAAACAGGAACCGCGGCGATAATGTATAGAAGGTCAAAGAGCAATTCCAGGCGTCCCGGCGCATGGGCGAGCATGTGGGAAATCATGAGGATTCCGACAGGCAGGGCAAAAATCCACGAATATATTGCGCGCTTCCCGGCCTCGCGCATCTCCTCCATCCCGGTATCTTCCATGCCGGCAGATTCCGCGGGCCTTGCAAGGTACTCTCCCGCCGAGGAAACCGCCTTCAAGATCTCCCGGTCAGGGATGTCTTCCGTGGCCGTGACATAGAGTTTTTTTGCGGGAAAATTCACGTAGGCATCGCGGACTCCGGCAACTTTTCTCACAGACTTTTCTATGTTTCTCGCACATGCCGCGCAGTCCATTCCCTCAACATCAAACACCCTTTGTCGAGTAGACATTTTCCCTCTGCCAAATCCCCCTTCAATTCCCCCTTTGACGAAGGGGGAAACAGGGGGATTTTTCATTCTGTTTGCTCCCCGTATCTATTTCGGGATATCAAGATTCAACCGGTTGATTTCCTCTTCTGTCAATTCAAGAGAAACTGCTTTGATACACGACGCCAGCTGCTCCCTGTCATTGGGACCGACAACCGGCACTACGTGAAACGGCTTGTGCAACAGCCATGCCAGGGCGACCTCAACGGCGGTGTACCCTCCCTTTTTCTCCCCCATCGCTTTTGCCCGCGCAAGCCGCTCAAGGTTTTCTTCCGTGCCGTAAATCCTGCACATCTTCCTGATTAACTCGTCGCTTTCCGCCTGTGAATAACCGGGAATCCCTTTGCCGATATTATCGGGCTTATAATGCCCGGTGAAAAAACCCCTTGCCTGTGCGGACCATGAAATAAGTGGAATCCCTGTCTCTTTGTGCCAGCGTTCGCCGGTCTTGTCTGTGGAGATAACCCCAGGATAGAATGCGGCTGCAGGCGGGGCCAGGCTGAGGTTGTTGCTGACCGTATCAAATCCTTTCATCCCATGCCTGCCGGCATATTCATTCGCTTCCGTTACACGCCGGTATTCCCAGTTTGACGCGCCGAGCGCACGCACATATCCTTTTGATATTGTTTCGTTCAGGGGGTCAAGAATTTCCCCGACCGTCATCGTCTGATTGTCCCGGTGCACCATGTACACGTCAATATAACCTGTCTTCAAGACACGCAGAGAAACAGCAAGTTCACGATTGACAATCCCGGGGAAATCTTCAGCAGGCAGGATTCCATCATTCGTAAGTCCGCACTTGGTAATAAGTACAATGCGTTCGCGCACTGAACGGGATTCCATCCACAGGCCGAGGACCTCTTCGCTAACTCCGTATCCCCTGCCGGTATCAATAACCGTACCGCCGGCAGATACGAAATCATCCAGGATGTCAAAATGCTTTTCTTTGCCTTCCATCCTGTAAAGGGCAGTCCCCAGAGCCAGTTTTGATACAGATTTTTCTACCCCGGCAATAACAAATCCCGCATTCATATCAACCATCACATTCTCCTTTTATGTCAGAATCCTGCTCAATCCTTTTAAGGTAACCATTGAGTATGACAAGGTCCCTGCTTGCTGTTTCAAAAGGTCTTTTCGCAGCGTCCTCACCCAGGCATTCAACGGTAAGATAACCCCTGTAACCCGCCCTGCGCAAGAGTGAAAGCACCTTCGTATAATCCGTGAGCCCTTTGTCCAGTTCAAGGAAACGGTAACTGCCGTCTGCGTTGATTATCCCGTTTTTGATATGCGTATTGTAGATGCGTCCCCGCAAAGAAGAAATAATATCAGCGGGTTGTTCCCCGGCAAAGACAAGATTTGAAAAATCAACCGTCATGCCTATGACTTCGGATTTCGCCATATCCAGCAGTCTTCTTGACCCTGCAAGCGTATCCGTCAACTGCCCCATGTGTGTCTCGAAAGCGAGAAGGACGCCCGTCTCCTCAGCCACCGGTGACAGGCGGTCCAACGCCGCAGCAAGAGACCGCCAGTGTTCTTCCTTTGCATTTCTGGAGTCCGGTGGTCCCGGAGTCATCTTGATAACCTTTGCCCCGAAAAGCGGAGCCATGCGTATATATGTCTGGGATAATGCGACCTGTTCCTCAAGCAATTCAGTGTCCGTGAAATTGTTGAAGAGTGAAAGTGCCGAAACCTTCAATCCCTTTTCGCGTATAAGTTCCACTGTTCCTTCAGGATTGCCTGATGTCGTATTCAAATCAAAATGAGGTTTTACACATGCGAGCTCAATAGCAGGGAAACCGATTGCCGCTGTCATCTCTATCGCCTCCCTGAGCGGAACGGCAAAGAGACTCTGACTGAAAAGTGACACCTTCATTTTTCTGCTCCTTCGGGTTTCCTTGCGCTTATCCTTTGTTATTATCGCTTCGCTTCTTTTCTTTTACAAAAAACATCATCACTATCGCAACCATGGTCAGGGAAAAAGAGAACAGAAAAGGCAAGAATTCCCCGATTTTATCCCATAGCAGGCCCGCAAACAGCGAAGCGGGAAGTGCGCACAACCCGGTGACCATCTGGAAAGCGCCCAGACTTCCAGCCCGGTATTGCGCCGGCACAAGTTCCGAGACGAAAGCTTTCTGCACCGGCTCAATCGCTCCCTTATGAGCGCCGTACAGAACAAATGTCAGGATAACCGACCAGTATGCCCTTAACAAAACGCAATTAACGCACACCAGTGCCCACAGGAAGAAAGATATCATGATGACCGATTTCCTGCCGATCCTGTCAACCCCGGAGATGCCTTTTCCTGCAGGGGTCCTGCAATCCCGAGGTATTTCCAGAATCCTTCTTTCTCTTCGCGGGAGCTTTCCCGTTCCCACCAGGTATTCCAGTTTGACGTATCGTGGGTTGAAAGCGCAGACACCGAAAGAAGTCGGTAACCTTCAGGCGGCAGGAAGTCCCGATTGCCGCCCCAATCCCTTGTCCAGCGCTGGACGTCAACCCCGGGTATCCCCAGCGATTCCATGGTCCGGGGGCAGACCGCGGGTATCATGCCGAGGTCTTCCCCGCAAAGAAGCATGGAAGTGCTTTCCTGCATGACGGAAAGTATCTTTCTGCCGTGCTCCTCCCACGTATTTTCGTCCGGAGGGTCAAAGAAACCGTTCAGACCCTCATTCTCCAGCGGTTCTTCAAGGGGAATACTCCATATGCGGAACAATCCGACAACATGGTCTATCCTGAGGATGTCATAGAATTCCCCGGCATACCTGAGTTTCTCCTTTACGTAACGGTACCCGTCTGCGGCTATCCTCTTCCAGTCGTATGTGGGCATGCCAGGATTTCCCCATCTCTGTCCCCTGGCGCAGAACATATCCGGAGGAGCGCCCGCGGCAAGGTTGAGTTTAAAAAACTCCTGGTGCGCCCAGACATCGGCGCTGTCGCGGTTAATCACCACAGGAAGGTCACCCATAAGGAGGACCCCCTTTTCAGCCGCATAGCCCCTTGCGTCGCAGAACTGCCCGTGCAAGAGTTTCTGAACCCATATCTCAAATTCAATATCCTCCCTGAATTCCGAAAAGAAAGCCCTGAGGGCCTTTTCGTCCCGGTTTCTGTAGGCGTCAGGCCATTCGTACCACGGCTTTCCTTCAAAATACTTCTTTAAGACCTTGAAGAGCGCAAAATCCTCAATCCACCAGGAATTTCTTTCCCTGAATTCCCCGATTCCCCGGAAATATTCTTTTCCTGCCCCGACATGGATTTCCCGCAGAAGTTTGATTTTTTCATTCTTTATCCCGTAATCCACGCGGCTCCATGATGAGCCCGACGGATGCATCCGCCTGTCCACCGCGGCATACATCGGCTCAAGGGCGAGGGAGCTTATTGATTCGTAGGGACAGAAGTTGTAACCTGTTTCATTCATGGGAAGAAGCTGAACGATGGAGTTGCCTGTCTTCACGCACCAGTCAACCAGCAGTTTCAGGTCCTCCATATCGCCGATGCCGAAACTCTCTCTTGAATACAGGGAGAACAGCGGGGCGAGTACCCCGCTCCGCTTTTTCCATTTTTCCATTTTCCCCCACATTATACCCTATTTATGGCGACACCCAAACATGGTATCTCTTGACAATGCAAAACTTGTATGTTATACAGTAACTGATAAAAATCCCTTTAATCCATATTGAGAGAAAGGGTATAATTAAATTGAAAATTATGCAGGGATTTCCCCTGTATAAAAAAGGAGGCGGCCATGTCAAGGAAAATGGGGATAGGAGCAATTCTGCTCGGCGTTTTATTATGCCTGTTTTTTGCAGGATGCGCCACAGGGCCATCCAGCCAGCAGGACTTCTCATGGTACGGCAAGTCTGGAGCACAGAATTCTCCGGTCTACGACCAGCAAAAGGTCGGATACTGGTGGATGCCTGAGCAGATACCTGCGGGAAAAGAAAATACACAGTGGGGAAACAGGGGTTATGTGTTCGTTGCAGAAAAGAAACCGGCCCCCGCACCGAAACCGGCCCCCGCACCGGCACCTGCTCCTGCGGAAAAGGTCGTTGTCAAGGAAAAGATAGTTGAAAAAGTGGTTGAAAAGCCTGTAGAGAAAATCGTTTACAAGGATAGGCCCGTAGAAAAAATCGTTGAAAAATACACCTTCCTGAACCTCCAGCATGTATATTTCCCGTACGACAGTTCCAATCTTACATCCCTGGCTCTTCAGACGCTGAAAGAGAACGCGGATGTGCTCAGGGCAAATCCTTCTGTCAAGGTTCTGCTGGTCGGTTCCGCATCTCCTGAAGGCAAATCTGATTATAACCTTAAACTCTCGGAAAGGCGGGTGGCAGCGGTAAAGAATCATCTGGTCAGCAAGGAAGGGATTGCGACCGACAGGCTTAACACAGAAGCCAAGGGAGCAATACCCATGGACCAGCCATCCTGGCCATTTGCCCGGAAGGTAGGCTTTTTCGTTTCAAAATAGACTATAAGAATCCCACCCTCGCGGGTAGAAAAGGAGGCAGGGATGAAAAAGAAAGAAGGAATGTGGGCAATTCTGCCCGTTATTCTGATATGCCTGTTCTTCGCGGGATGCGCGACCGTACCATCCGGACAGAAGGATTTCTCATGGTACGGCAAGTCAGGAGCAAAAAAGGCTCCGGCGTACGACCGGGAAAAGTGCGGCTACTGGTGGATGCCTGAAAAGGCACCTGCGGGCAAAGAAAATATACAGTGGGGAAACAGGGGTTACGTTTTCGTTGCCGAGGCACAGAAAAAGGCGGCACGCAGGGTAGCGCCAAGACCGGCGCCGATGGTTAAGGAATCAATAGTCCTTAAGGATGTTTTTTTCGCAAAGGATAGCGCAGGTCTTTCATCCGCAAGCATACAGACAATCAAGGAAAATGCCGGAATTATAAAGAAGAGGGGACTGAGAGTCCTTCTGGTCGGTTCCGCATCCCCGGAAGGCAAGGCTGACTATAACCTTAAACTTTCCGAAAGAAGGGTGAATGCGGTAAAAGACTACCTGGTAAAAAAGGAAGGTATTTCCGAAGACCTGATCGGCACAGAAGCCAAGGGAGCAATACCCGCTGATAAGGCAGCCTGGCCTTCTGTAAGAAAGGTTAAGTTCATGATCAGGCACCTGTTCAGCAGATAGGCGCAAGACCTGGGTATTTGGTGTGAAAGGTGACGTTCAACCCTGATGATTTTCAGCGGGGAACCCTCCGGATTGCAAGAGTCCGACGATAAATCTGGTTTTGGAACCAGGAAAAATACCGGTTCGGGAAAAGGAGGTCTTATGAAGAAATTTCTGGTAGTGATTTTGCTGGCGAGTATGTTCATGAGCGGGTGCGAGACGATTGAGGGACTCTCGCCAAAAACCAAGACAGGTGCGGGTATAGGAGCGGTGGCCGGTGGAATCCTGGGTGCCCTCATAGATTCCGGAAAGCCGTGGAGAGGCGCAATTATCGGAGCCGCGGCAGGTGCTGCAGCGGGTGGATGGATCGGGTACAAGATGGATACCAAATCCGCGGAGGTGACGGCCGACGCCGACATAGTTGCGCAGGCGGCCAGCGAGGCGGCAAAGCAGAATGCCAAGGTAAAGTACTCGCGCGTAACCGAAGCCGGGATTACCGAAGAAGTTATAGCAACTCCCGGGGAACTGACAGGCAACCTCCGCAATGTGACCGTACAGTACTTCAGGAACGGAACACTGATTTCAACCGAGACACGCCAGGTGCAGGTTTGAAAGCTGCATGAAGGAGTAAATTATGCGCTTGAAAAAATTCAGGTATTTCGTTATGCTTGCAGTTTTTGCCTTCCTTGCCGGTTCTGCCCTTCCCATGTCAAAGTCATCAACCAGTCAAAAAACAGAGGGAGAAGCAGAGAAAGTCGGGACGCTGGAGGATATATGGCTTCCTCCTGATATCGGGGCGGATGAAAAAGCGGAATGGAAGAACGGACAGCCTCCGGGATGGAGCAGAGGCAAAAAGAAAGGATGGCACGGCGGCAAAATGCCTCCTGGCCTTGCGAAAAAAGAGGGCATATCGGAAACTGAAGAGAATCCTCCCGATTGGAACACCTGGAAGAAGGAACAGCGCACCAGGTGGGAAGAAGAATTAAACAAAATAAAGGAGCGCGTCCGGAAGAACGCGGACAAGACAAGCGTTGAGACCATGATATACTCTGCAGAAGCGGCTGCAAGGAAAGGCGTTCCCGTTCAGCAACTGGGAACCGTGACAGACAGGTCCATCAAGAAGAAATTGTCCGGAACAGAGTATGAAAAAGTTACAAGGGCAATGGCTTATGGAGTGGGCAAGAACGTTGATTACACAAAACTGGGTGAGTTTGTCAACTCAAGTATAGACCAGGGCTTAAGGGGAAACGAACTGGCAATCAGCATATACAAGGAAATTGCTGCACGTTCCGGGAAATAATCTCATAAAAACCAGATGCCGCTTTTCCGCGGACAGCGGAGAGGCGGCATTTCCTTTAATTTCACTCAAATGGTCCAGATACTCATAAAAGAAGATTCTGCCGAGATGATGCTTGACCTGAAACCGCACATAGCGCTTTTCAACCTGCACGGTAAGATACTCTCCCCGTACAGGGAGACCCTGCTGAAAAACTGGGGTTCGCTGTACAGGAGACATTTCGGGCAGAAAAGCAGACTTGCGGATGCGAAAAGAAGGGTTGTTTTTGAGAAGTGGATTGACCTTTTCCTTGAAGCCCTGAGGATGAAAAACCTGGCGCCTCACTACAATGCAATGGTTGAATTCGGGAGGGAACTCACAGACATGGGTATTTCCCTTGAAGAGATTATCTTCTCCCTCCATTTTTTTGAAGAGGTCTCCATGCCCTTTCTGATGAAGCATTATCCGGACAAGAAGAAATTGACCAGGATGGTATTTGCCCTGGACATGCTCTTTCATAACGAACTTGCATGCCTCTCGCTCGCCTATTTCTACAGATACCGCAGCGAGATAGCCCGCCTTGAAAAGATGAAGGACGACCTCACGCACATGATCGTGCACGACTTGAAAAACCCCATGAACGTTGTGTCAATCGCCGCAGATTCACTTATTGCTGACATCAGGAGTGATGGACAGATCAGGGACACGCAATATCTTGAGATAATTTCCAATGCAAGCAAGAACACATGGCAGATGGTGAATAACCTTCTTGATATCAACAAGATGGAACAGGGAAAATTTACTGTCCGTAAGACCAGGAACGGCATGGACTCGCTGATAGATGAAATAACAAACGGAGTTAAACCCCGGCTTGAAAAGAAAAGAATAAGGATATCCTTTTTGAAAGGGAACGTGCCGGAATTTCCGTTTGACAGGGACATCATCCGCAGGGTTATAGGCAACCTTCTTGACAATGCGCTGAAGTTCTCGCCGGACCGCGGAACCGTGACGATTGCAAGCCGGGTTGAAAACGGCAGGGCCTTTGTCTCGATGCATAATACGGGTCCCGGGATCAGGAAGGAGGACAGGGAAAGGATATTTGAAAAGTTCGGTCAGGCAGGTCTGGCCGCAAAAGGGAAGATACACGGCACGGGCCTGGGACTCACCTTCTGCAGGATGGCCGTGGAGGCAAGCGGCGGGGAAATCTCAGTTGAAAGCGGAAAATCCGGCACCACCTTCTCCTTCTACCTGCCTGTTTCCTGATATCCCGCTCCATTTCGTCTATTTCCCGGGGAAGACCGTCCCTATACAAAATGGCTGAAGACACGGTTGCCGAGGAGGACTCCCTGCCCTGTCAGCCGGTACCTGCCCGAATGCTCTTCAATAAGCCCTTCACCGAGCAGTTCTTCAACATCCTTCTCAAACCCCTCAAACAATCCTGCCTTCACGCCCTCATCCATCCGCAGTCCGAGGAAGATGGTCTCCTGCCTGCCGGAAAAAGGGTCCGCCTTCCTGCGTTCAACAATGGATTTTTCGGGAGAATCAAGGTAATCATTGAGGGAGGATGTATTTGCCCACCTTTCGCCGGCTATATGGGAATGCGCGGCAACGCCAAGCCCGAGATAGTCAGCGTTCTTCCAGTAGGCGATATTGTGGAGAGATTCCCTGCCGGGAAGCGCAAAGTTTGAGATCTCGTAGCG
>Ga0136653_10001691_pt1 | contig 11993 bp, 9 predicted proteins | sample LakKivw275mmetaG_FD_94866 | JGI IMG/M metagenome (GOLD analysis project Ga0136653, IMG submission 94866) | Anoxic lake water microbial communities from Lake Kivu, Rwanda to study Microbial Dark Matter (Phase II) - Lake Kivu water 275m metaG... | ecosystem: Environmental > Aquatic > Freshwater >... | reverse complement strand
TTAGGCTGCCAACATGCGGGATTCCGGAAGCGCCCAATCCGCTTTCGGTCCTGATCACCTCCGGCGTTCTGCCCAGCTGATTCTCTCTCTCGAGCAGCTTATGAGCGACTAGGTCGAGCCAGGTCCCCCGTCCAATGATCTGCCTCGACATGTCATGCGCTTCCGAATTGCCGTCTGCTATGCTCCTTGCAGATCATAAAGGTTTGATGTGACCGTGGATCGAACATGGACATCACGGATCGCCAGACCAAATCGAGAAACGCTTTTAGCGTGGCCAAGTTGCTACCTGCGGACATCTCACAGCTAGAGGAGTGAGACAAGGATCAATCACTAGAATCAACACTGGAAGGTCGATGAATTGTCCAGCCAAAGAAATACCCGAAACTGGCTTGTCCTGCTCATTTTCGTGGGGATTGTAGCCGTAATGGATTACGTTCTTCTGAATTATCTCATGTCCCACGGTCTTGAGGCGAAGTCTTATCCGATCCAAGTTGGGAACTACCAGTTCTCCGTCCCGCTCCTCAGCCTGACCTTCGTAGGCGTGATAATCGTGGCGATCGCGGCTTGGCGCTACATGTCAAGCACGATGCCCATCTCAGCCCTGAAGGAAATGTCGCAGCTGGAAACCATCCGCACACTGAGAGCTGCAGGAGTCGCGCTATTCTTCTTCAGCGCCGCGCTCTTTGGGCCATATATTGTCGGGGCAGGTGCCTTCTGGACGCAAATGTCCTCTCTAGGCCGAGCTGTTCCATCACTTGCAGGTCCCCTTCAAGGCCTATTGTCATCGATCCAGCCTGCCATGAACTTGGATGCCCTCACGAAGCTAGCTGTATCCCAGAATATCGCAGCTGCGGCACTAGTGGCAGTCTCAGGCTTAGTAGGCTCCCTTCAACGTCGGATGAGACGTACGCGATAGAATCCTTGGGCAAGAACAAGCTCTGCAAGGCTCGAACGGAGTGAAGGTATTTTAGACTTCGAACGTTCACTCGTTACATATTGCACCTTGAACCCGTTGAAAGGATCAGTCGTGAGGTCATAAATGACTCAGTTCACATGCAAGACAATTGACATCTTGACCGGTCGGCGGACGGTCTTGTTGAACCGCAACGACTGCGAAAGGGTGGACATTCGAGCACACGACCGCGTTAACTTGAGACGAGGCGACAAGAATGTGACAGCAACGGTCGACACGACCTCGACAATCGTGAACACAGGGGAGATCGGAATCACTAGCGACTTAACCCCAGAGCTCAGCGTGAAGGAAGGCGAGATCATCGAAGTAACCCTGCTGCCTGCACCCAACTCGGCGCTCTTTATTCGAAAGAAGATAATGGGGCAGAAACTCACGCGGGATGAGATCTACTCAATTGTTGAGGATTCAGTCAAAGGTATGCTGAGCGATGTGGAAATGGCCGGGTTCCTGGTAGCCCAACAATTCCACGGCCTTACGGATGAGGAACAGGTCTGGCTAACAAAAGCCATGGCTGAAACCGGGGAAACGATTGATTTCCAGAGACCCGTCTACGACAAGCACTCGGTCGGAGGCGTCCCCGGAAACAAGGTGAGCCTCCTCATAGTTCCAATAGTCGCCTCCGCCGGACTGTTGATCCCAAAAACATCCAGCCGCGCGATCACTAGCCCATCGGGGACCGCCGACACAATGAGCGTCCTCGCTCCCGTGGAGTTCTCCACTGTTGAGCTGAAGAAGTTGGCCCTGAAGACGGGTGGAGCAATTGTTTGGGGTGGAAGTCTCGGGCTTGCGCCGGCAGATGATGTCTTCATCGGTGTCGAGCATCCGTTACGAATCGATCCTGAGCCGCAGATGATCGCAAGTATAATGGCTAAGAAGCTCGCGGTAGGAGCGGACTTCATGGTGCTTGATCTGCCGGTCGGGCACGAGGCTAAGGTTCCGTCTTCAGACGAAGGAAGGAGGCTTTCGTTCAAGTTCATCGGCATCGGAGACAAGCTCGGCATCAAGGTGCGATGCGGAATCACTTACGGTGGTCAGCCAGTTGGGTACACGATAGGTCCAGCATTGGAGGCTCGCGAGGCACTTGAAGCGCTAGAGGGGAAAGGCCCGACCAGTCTAATCGAGAAGTCCACTGCGCTTGCGGGCATGCTGCTTGAGTTTGGCGGGAAAGCCGTTCGCGGGGAGGGTCAAGCGCTCGCGAGACAGATCCTCGCATCAGGCAAAGCCCTAGAAAAGATGTGTGAGATAATTGACGCTCAGGGCGGAGACAGCAAGATTCGATCCACCCAAATCCAGGTAGGCAAATGCCGGGCTGAAATCATCGCCCCATGTGATGGGTACGTTACACGTGTCTCAAATGCTGCGATGAACCAAATCGCACGAGCTGCGGGTGCACCGGTCGAGAAGGGAGCAGGCATATTGCTCTACGGAAAGGAAGGCCACAAGGTCTCAAAGGGGGAGAAGGTTATGGAGATCTTTGGGGAGAGAGACTCCCGCGTCGACGAAGCATACAATTTGGCCGTAAAGCTGGCCCCGATCAGCATCGAGGGCATGCTTCTGCAAGAAGTCTCAGGTGACTAGTCCGCTGGATGAGCGGTTCGACTGAGATTCTCGTGGTCAGATCAGCCAGACTACGCTGTTCCTGTTCTTACGTTCGAGTTTGTCGCCAAAAAGGAGAAAGCAATGCCACGTACCGGCATTGCTCGCTCTCAGGTGAATGAACAGATACTGCAAATACTATCAAGAGCTTTGTAAGGAGACTCGCAGTGATGATCGTGAGGTTCGATACCTCAAGAGACAACTCGATTCGACTATTCAAAAGGATTCGGTGATGATTACCCACGCAAGTCGCCTGTCCGATCTGCAATGACCCGGTCCCCGAGGAGTCACGATTCTGCAAACGTCACAGTCGAGCACACAAGCAGTTAGAGTCGGCCTTCGAGAAATGGAAGTCAGCCTACGGAGGCCAACTGGACAAGAAGGCCTTCCTTGAACGAGTCCTGCAGCTTCATGAGACGGGGCAGAAGGCGAGAGAAGTCATCCAATTTCTTCTGGAGAAGGAATCATCCTGACTACCACACTCATCGTAACTGAGAAACCGGATGCCGCGCTACATGTTGCTGAAGCGCTTCAAACGAAAGGAGAGCCCAAGAAGTTCATTCTCAACGGGGTCCCAATGTACGAGGCCGAGCGTGCCTCTGAAAGGTTGTTAGTATGCTCAGCGCTCGGCCACCTGTACAAAGTTGACCAGGCCAGCAGTTCTCAGCACAGAGAATATCCTGTCTGGGAATACGAGTGGAAGCCAATCCATGCGGCTGAGCGAGGGCGTGAAAGGCAGGAGAGATGGCTGAATGCCATTACTGAGATCGCCAAGAAAGCCAAGGCGTTTGTGAATGCTTGCGATTTTGATGTGGAAGGCTCGCTGATCGGGTATATGATCCTGAAATACGCGGGCGCAGGAGCGGACGCCAAAGCGAGGCGAATGAAGTTCAGCACACTCACGCGGGAAGAGCTGCAGTACGCCTACGAGCACATGCTTCCGCAGCTTGATTTCCCACTCATTAACGCCGGTCTCTGTCGACACGAAGTTGACTGGCTCTACGGGATCAACCTCTCTCGTGCCCTAACGGAATCGGCGAGGAAATCAAGTGGAAAATACGCAACTCTCAGTACAGGGCGCGTCCAAGGACCTGCGCTCAGATTTGTTGTAGATCGAGAACAGGAAATCGAGACATTCCTCCCTCTCCCATATTGGGATATTCAGGCGATTGTGGAAATCAATGGGGAGAAGCTACGAGCAGAATTCGAGGTCGAAAGATTCAGCGTCAAGACGGAGGCCGAAAACGTTGCATCACTATCCGAGGGCAAGGAGGGATTGATAGAGGAAATCGAATCCAAGTCCGTTTCGCTCGCTCCTCCGTTTCCGTTTGACCTGCCGTCACTCCAAGCAGAAGCGTACAGGCAATTTGGAATGACACCACGCCACAGCCTCGGAATTGCCGAGCGTCTCTATCTTGATGCTCTAATCTCCTATCCCAGAACCTCGAGCCAAAAGCTACCTGTTTCGATCGGCTATCAGCGAGTTCTTCAAGGTCTAAGTAAGGACTCGAACTACTCACAGTCTGCAAAGAAGCTATTGAGTCAACAAAGTCTTCACCCAAACGAAGGAAAGAAGACTGACCCGGCACATCCGGCGGTGTACCCAACCGGAATGCTACCGAAACGGCCTCTTGAGTCCAAAGAATCGAAGCTGTACGACCTAATCGTCAAGCGCTTCATGGCGACTTTCGCGCCCCCGGCAACTCGAGAGACAGTGAAGGTCACAATCAAGGTGAACAATCTCAGATTCTACCTAAGAGGCTCCCGCATCTTGGCCGTAGGCTGGATTGACTTCTACAAACCGTACGCAAAATTCGAAGACGTGAACCTCCCTCAGCTCAGCAAGGGGGATCCCGTGATGTTTCTCTCCGTGAAGGCAGCTGAGAAGTTCTCGCAGCCTCCACCAAGATACAACCCGAACAGTCTGCTGCGGGAAATGGAAACCAACGAGATAGGAACAAAAGCCACGCGAGCTGAGATAATCGAGACTCTGGTCCGGAGAGCATACATCCACGGAGACAAGATCGAGGTCACTCCCCTCGGAATTCACATAGTTGAGATTCTTGAGAAGTTCTGTCCAAAGGTTCTCGACGTGGCGTTCACTCGAGAGCTCGAAGAGATGATGGAGAACATCGGACTCGGAAAGGAAGAAAAACAGCGTGTGGTCGACGAAGCAGTCAATCACCTGAAACCGATCATGGAGGAATTGAAGGCTCACGAGCAGGAGGTAGGCAACCAGCTAAGCCAGATGGTCCAGCAAGCACGCACCGCAGATCTGACTCTATCCGTCCCATGTCCAAGATGTGGTCGCAAGTTGCATGTCGTCAAGAGTCGGAAGAGTGGAAAGAGGTTCATCGGATGCCTTGGAAAGTGGGAAGGAGGATGTAGCTTCACGCTCCCGCTTCCACAGCTCGGGACATTGACCCTGCTCGACAACAAATGCAGCAAATGCGGATTCCAGCTTGTCAAAGTTATGTCGAAAGGAAGACGTCCCCTCGTCACCTGTCCGATGTGCTACGTCAAGAAGTAGCACACTCATTTAGTGGTAGCAATCCTGCTCCACGTTGCATACTGCCTGCCCGCTCGTAGATCCAGCCAGGCAAGCAATCTGACCACAACCTCAAGCTCCAGTAGGAACAAAGTCCGGATTACGCTCATCGGATGCGAGGCAGCTTCACTGATCATGGCTCGCGCGAGGATCGGAGTGTGGTCAAGGGCCATTCCTTCGACATTTGCGAATCTTCCCATCCGTGCTCTGATCAACAGGTGCCCATAGGTCACCCGTCGTCGCTGGGCAATGTAGTCTGGGATCGATGAAGGGACCTTGAGAACGAAGTTGGCTTCGGGAGCGTGGACGACCTTGAAGCCTTTGTTTCGAGCGAGTGTGGCTATGTAGGCGTCGTCATTCACGACCTCAGAAGGGATTCGTTCAAGAAGATTGGTTCTGAGGCAGTACAACTCCCCCATGACAAAAGACAGTTCACCTGTTGAGCCAAGTTCGGTCATCGTTTGTCGCATGACTCGCCATATGATCGCTGCCGACTTGGCAATCGCCCCGTTCTGAGAGTTCTCAACAATTGGTAGTCCTCCTGCCACAGCAATTCTCTCATCCGAGATTGCTCGCAGGATTCCAGCAACGGAATCCTTAGGAAGTCTTATGTCGGCGCTCACAAGCGCGAGGAGATCCGTGGAGCAGTTTGCCAAGATAAGGTTGATTGCGTTTGTTTTGCCGGTTCGGCTCTTCTCCTCGACTAGCTCGACCTTGTGATTCGTTTTGGTGATGTCGCGAACAATGCTAACCGTATTGTCAGTGCACCCAGATGCGACTACGACCACCCTGGCGAGTTGAGGCAGGTTCCTCTGATCTAGAATATCTCCGAGTAATGTCTTGATGTTCTTCCCTTCATTGTATGCGCAGACGCCGATTGTCAAGTTCATGGGCTTGCCTCGATGAGCCATCTCCTCTCATGCGGGCCCAATGGAAAAAGAGAGGTCAGCACGTTTATCAAGAGAGCTCAGGTGTGCGAGATTGTCCACGGTCAGGATCGGTTCTGTGCGCGCTCTAAGACCCAGCAGCGATCCTCCGCATGGACAAGGGCAGGTCAGCTGAGTCATCAAAGGAGCACCTCGGAACTCTGAACTACGTGGCGACAGGCGTCCCATGGGTCGATGACGATTATCACTTCAATCCAAACGGATACAAAACAGAACGAGCATAATCCAAGGCCAAGAAGACCCTAGCCCCGGAATACTCCCTGATTGGAACCGGGGAAAGGCCTCGCAATCCCTGACTGACATCAAAGAGAAGCTTCGCTATCCCTTCTTGAGTGGAAGTCGCTCGGTCCGGACCTTCTCCAGCTTGCCTAGGCCCTTGCGGATGTTGCGCTTGAATGCATCTTCACTGCGAATTGTTCCGAGCCGACACAGGGAAGAGTTATGTAGAATCGAACGTGGTGACATGTGTCGGTCGTAGATTGGTGGAGTCTCCTGTCGGCCTTCGCGGTTTCATCGCTCAGCTTGCCGCAGCAGATTATCCTGATACTTTCCGTCATAATCTCTGGGTTGCTTGGGATATATGCCATCCATGCTTGGATGCTTACGTTGTTGGCATTTCGGGGGAGAACGCCTCCGGTAGCTAGGTCTCCGACTGTTTGGCCGTCTGTGTCGGTTCATCTGCCGGTCTACAACGAGAAGCGGGTCATACCGCGATTACTTGATTCGGTCCTTGCGTTCGACTATCCTCGCGACAAGCTTGAGGTCATAGTAGTTGACGATTCAACTGATGACACAACGCAGCTTCTTCAATCGTATCAAGAAAAGTTACCGGAGCTCGTTACCATAATTCATCGGGAGAAACGCGATGGGTTCAAGGCAGGTGCGTTGCAAGCAGCTCTGGATAGGAGTAGAGGCGAGTTCTTCGTTCTCTTCGACGCTGATCATGTGCCAGCCCCTGGTTTTCTGAAGAGGATGGTTCCATACCTGTGTTCTGACACTCTGGCAGCGTTCGCGCAGCCTCGTCAGAGTTACCTGCATGATGTGAATTCATGGGTGGCGCGTGCTCTTGGTCTGGGGACCGATACATATGCTTTCATTGATCAAGAGGCTCGGTTTTCGGCTGAGCTTCTTACGCACTTTAGCGGTAGTGGTGGCGTCTTTAGGAAGACAGCGGTGGTCGACGTGGGGGGGTGGAGCTCAGATACGCTTGCTGAAGATCTTGATTTGTCAATACGCCTGCGTTTGCGTGGTTGGCGTTGGGTGTATGACAAGTCGATTGAGTGTCCAGGCGAGCTTCCCGCCTCATTCACAGTTCTTCGTCGACAGCAGTTTAGGTGGGCCAGCGGGTTCGCAGGTTGTTTGAGCAAGCACCTACGGAATCTAGTCACGACGGATCGGATGTCTCTGATGCAGAAGGCGGAGGCCATGATCTACCTATCCGGATATGTTGCTTCTCCGCTTATCGCGATTGGGGTCGTTCTGGCAACTCTGTACTGCCTTGTGTTCCCGCTGGATTTCGTGTTGAATGGGTTCTGGCATAATGTCTTCTCTGCTTTCACTGTCGTAATGTCTACACTTATCTACACAGCACCATTGGCAATGTTCACAGTTGCCGTGTATAGGTCCACAAATGGTTGGCCGCAGAGGATAAGGCGTGTATCAGACCTATTCTACCTTGGAGTTCTTTCTGTAGGGATCTTTCTGACAAGCGCCAGAGCCGTAGTTAGTGGCTTTCTTAACAGAGCTACATACTTCTACAGGACGCCGAAACGAGGCTACGTGACGGCGTCGAAGTCAAGTGCGTGAGGGATGGGTTGGATGTCTAGGGTCTGTGTCACAATTCCCACGTATAATGAGCGTGAGAGCATTTCAAAGCTGATTCCCACACTCCTCCGTGTCTTTCAGGAGAACGGAATAGATGGGTGGGTACTTGTCGTTGACGATTCGAGCCCAGATGGAACTGGCGATGTTGTGGAAGCACTGTCTCAGAAGCATCCGAACATTCGGGTGATTCACAGAAAGGGGAAGCTGGGACTTGGAAGCGCCTACAAAGACGCATTCGGTAGAGCTCTGGTGGACCGTAACACGGATCTCGTCGTCGAGATGGATGCTGACCTATCACATGACCCCGCCTATCTCCCCGCTATCCTGCACGGCGCTCAGCGTTCCGGCGGAGTTGGACTTGGGTCACGCTATGTCAAGGGAGGACGCATTGTTGGCTGGCCTTGGAGGAGAAAGGTCGTAAGCTGGGGCGCGAACTTCCTCACTCGGGTGATTCTCAGTTTACCTGTCAAGGACGCAACAAGTGGGTATAGGGCGTTTACGAGAGATGCTCTCACCAAGATCGGATATGCGGACGCCGGCACGAAAGCTTACGCGTTCCAAGTCGAGATTCTCTACAGGTGTCGACGGCAGAGCTTGTTGATCGAAGAGGTACCGATCACGTTCTATGAGCGTCAGCTGGGCAAGTCGAAGCTATCGCGAGGAGATATGTTCGATTTCTTGAAGACAGTTCTGCGGCTTCGCTTCAGTTTCTGAGACTGTGCTACTTGAGCTGGTTTCGTTTGTCTATTACCAAGAGAAGCGAGACGATCAGCCCGACTGCGTACAGTATGAGCGAGGCGTTGAACGCCGCGACCACGTTGTTCGAGTACCAGCCCGACAGTGTCACCGAGTAGAACAGTGTCGCAATTGCCTCAACGATTCCGAGCGGAAACAGCAGTAGCGTCAGCCAAAATGCAAAGCGTCGTCCAAGAAGGACTCCAACCCCGGTGGCAAGTGAGACGACGCTCAGCGCGATGAGAGGAATCAGCCCCATGTCGTAGAGGGCAGAGAAGGCAAGTCCGTAAATGCCTAAGACAAAGAATATCCCGCTGGCGACGAGCAGTCCTGTCGCATGAGTACGTTCTAGACCCGCTTTTGCAGCCAACGCTTTCAACTCACGGTCGGACGCATAACGCGGGGTCACGTATATCATTTTCACTCCCAGGCGCGGCCGGCAGCGGGCGAGCTAACCTCTCCATTCAGTGTGGGTGCTCCCTTCAAGGATAAACAAATAGCACAATGATACGCAGAGTCCTGTAGCGTTACACTATGAGAGCTGGTACCGTTGGTCTTGGACCAAATTGAGTTACACGTTTCCCAATCTCAGATCTTCTCGGGATTGGGGAAATCGCTTGATGAGGCGGAATTCGTTGTTCTCGGCGTACCCTTCGACAAGACGAGCACCTACCGTGCTGGCTCCAAGTTTGCTCCGGCGGCTATTCGAGAGGCTTCATTGAACATAGAGACGTACAGTTTCCGCTCTAAATTCGATCTTGAGGATGCTCAAATCTGCGACATAGGTGATCTGCACGTTGTGGATTCCGTCGATGAAACGATGCGTCGTTTATCGGCAGTAGAAGGTGAGATCCTCAAGGCGTCAAAGATCCCTGTCGCCATTGGTGGCGAGCATACGATCTCGTTCGGTACAATTCGCTCGTTTCCTAGAGATACCGGCATTGTGTGCTTCGATGCTCACGCAGATATGCGAGACGAATACTTGGGCGAGAAGTTGATGCATGCGACATTCCTCAGGAGAATAATCGAGAAAGTCGGTGCGGACAAGGTTGTGCATGTCGGGCTGAGGTCGCTCTGCAGGGAAGAGCTGACTTTCATAGAGAAGAACCATGTGAGGCACTTCTCGATGCGTGATCTTAGGCGCCACGATGTGGAAGAAGATGCCCGTCTTATTCGGCGAGCAGTCTCCAATTTCGGGAAGCTGTACGTAACCGTCGACATGGACGTTTTCGACCCAGGGTTCGCTCCCGGGGTTGGGAATCCAGAGCCGGACGGCTTGTGGCCTGATCTCTTCTTCACGATTCTGACAGCACTTTGTGATGAAAAGCTGGCAGGACTGGATCTCGTCGAGCTGTCCCCGAACCACGACAATGGAGTAACTGCGGTGCTCGCAGCAAAGATACTCTTCGAAGCGATCTGTGCTGCAGAGTCGGCGAGAATGAAGAGGTCGGGAAAGTAGGATCAATCAGTCCTTTTCATCTTTGAAATGAAATGGCCGTTGCAGTCGTGAGTATGAGGGTATAGACGCTGGCTTGGTTCTGAGCCATAGAGACCTGGCAGACCAATCCTTGGGTTTGAGTCAACAGCTCTGAAGTCAGGATTCGCCGCCAAGAAGCCATTGACGACATGCTCATTTTCCTCAGCCAGAATGCTACATGTGCTGTACACGAGTGTGCCTTCCTTCCGTACAAAAGGTGACACGTTCTCCAGCATTGTCCGCTGGGCGCGTGCAAGCACGTGCACGCGTTCCGGCGTAGTCGTCCACTTCTCGACAGGTGACTTCCAAAAGGTTCCCGTATTACTACACGGAGGATCAAGGAGAACGACATCGACTTGTGTGTTTGTCGCGAGTGGTTTGCTGGCATCCGCGAGCAGAGGATGTGCAATCTTTACTCCAAGCCGAGATACTTCTCGCCTCCAGAAACTCATTCGTGCAGAGGACTTGTCGATTGAATAGATAGTGCCCTTGTTCTCCATCAGTTGGGCTAGGTGCGCAGTCTTCGCACCAGGTGCTGCACATACGTCGAGAACCGAATCTCCCGGCCTTGGAGCTGCGACTGCACCTGCAAGTATGCTGGCCTTGTCCTGAATCACTATCCTTCCCTCCCTGTAGGGTTTCGTCTGCACGATAGGCCGCTTGAAAGACAGAACCTTGAAAGCCAGTGGAAGGCTCTGGATGGGTTCCAGCGCGATTCCTGTCTCCTCAATCTCACGGAGACATGCCTCCTCGTTCGCCGACAGCGTGTTAATTCGAATGTAGGACGAGGCTCTGTGCGCGTTTCGCTGCATCAACTTTAGGGCCGCCGGCCTTCCGAGTAGCACAGTAGAGGCAGACACAAACCAAGTAGGATGAAAGACATTCAAAGCCACGGCTTGGTCATAGGGAAGTCTGCCTACCTCCTCAGGGATGTCAAGAGCAAGGATTCTTCCCAACATGGGTTCGATCGGCTGCATTTTTCGCCAGCCAAGTGCAGAGCGAGCGGCGTGCAGAAAACGAACCACATCACGATCGTCCGCTCCGTGCAGTCTTGTCCAATAGCAGAACAGTCGCAGAAGGCTCGCTATGCCATGCTCAAGGGAGGCGAGATCAAGCTGCCCACTACTTGCCCTTAGAATTAGATAGTCTATGAGGTTTCGACGACGAGTCGTCTCTAAGATGAGCAACTGGGCAGTTCTCAACTGATCGGCCCTCGTAATTCCCAGCTGTTTCGAAGTTCTTGCAAATGCAGTTCGTTCGCTGAGTCCCTCGTGTTCCATCCAGCTTAGGGATTCGATGGCCAAAGCCACAGCGTCTTGCACTATTCTCATCCACTTAGAAACTAGCCCAGATTGCCTCGGACCTCATTCCTTCCAATTGGCCTCTGCCACTATATGTGTTTCCAGATTTCAGGGGGGCGGCCGGTCGGGCATATAGTTCAGGCATCCGTACAGTCAGAGCGCAGACATGGATCTGTGGCCTACCGTGCGCCACAAGGAGGCAAATGACACAAACGATTTCTATCCGAGTGGGGTCCCAGTACTTTGGAGCATTTCGCTGCATGCTGACACTCGACCAGTTCGTTTCTCCGGCATCGGGTCAGAAACCCAAGCCGGCATCTTCCGGATTGGTCGAGCTGAGATCCCCCGCAGCTCCGCCTGAGATCCCGCCCTCGTATTTCGTTTCAATAGGCTATGATGGTCAGAAGCGCAGCTGCTATCTCCTGCTATATGAGCCGAAGAGTCATAGAATCTATGATTGGTACGACACCTCAGGTCATAAGCCGTACTGTTTTTCAGACAAGTCAAAGGACGAACTCGAATCCATCGACTCCATTTCGAAGAATCCCGGATTTGAGAGGTTCGAGTCGGTGGAGAAATACGATGCACTCCG
>Ga0136653_10001689_pt1 | contig 11998 bp, 11 predicted proteins | sample LakKivw275mmetaG_FD_94866 | JGI IMG/M metagenome (GOLD analysis project Ga0136653, IMG submission 94866) | Anoxic lake water microbial communities from Lake Kivu, Rwanda to study Microbial Dark Matter (Phase II) - Lake Kivu water 275m metaG... | ecosystem: Environmental > Aquatic > Freshwater >... | reverse complement strand
GTGATTTCGGTCATCGATTTTTTGAGTGAGGTAGCCGATTTTTCTCGTCCACATCTTACTGCCGCTATCATAAATAATTTCTGCTCCTTCAATCTTAAACCCTTTTGCCTTTACCTCTTTAATGGCGATCGCTTTGATCTCATCTTTGGAAAGCTCATCTTTACCGGCAAAAGCACTCGGGAAAGAAAACAACACTGCAAACGCTAAAATAACCAGCAGGGCCTTCTTCATCTTGCCACCTCCTTTTTTAATGAGCATATATTAATTACCTATTCAAGCGTCTGCGAATTGATACTTGACATTTACCTAAACTTTTTTATTTAGGTAGATGTCAAGTATAAATTCAGGCACACAACTTAGCTTCACTTATCGTTCGCTAAGTTGTGCCTTCATTTACTATAACAAAAACAAAGCCCCCCTGCAATATTTTTCTTATCATGCAGAGGGGCAGGCGGTTAGGTAAAACTAAGCGCTTACTTTGCGAACTTATTATACAGCCAGGCCACTACTAATCCCCCGATGCCGGCGTCAAAGAAACCCCAGATCCCTCCGATAATGCTGCCGACGACCGTAGGCTGGTATCCTATATTATATGGTGGACATCAACGCGCCCCAGGCATCGCCCCAGGTGGTAAAAATATCCGCGATGCCTAAGACAAACATCGCCCCTCCCCAGGTAATCCCGCAGGCAAAGCCAAAAGCCTTAACATTGAGCTTAGCCATCTGTCCTCCTTCTCTATTATTTAAATGATCTATTTATAATAATCCATGCCGCGCAGGATAAACTGCGCATCCATGCGCTTCGGAGAGAAAAATCTGCGGCAGAAATCTTTGGCTTTAGCTACATCAAACTCTTTGCAGCAGTAGATATCGATGCTGATGTAGTCTTTGGGAGAGAGGGTATGGATGACAATCGAGCTTTCCACCAGCGGCGCCCATCCGGAAAGCCCGGCTTTGTCGGGGAATCTGCTGGCATCGGTAAAAAATATGCTGGGGGGAGCCTGCTTCTCCATTCCCAGATAAGAGACAATCTCATCCAGGAATCTGTAACAGAGCGCTAAATCATCACAGGCGCCGGGATGGCAATTATAGAGGTCAAGCAACAGCTCAAAGCCGAAAGCCGAACTTTTCAGCTGAGGTTGTTCAACTTTACTTTTGACTAAGGCCTTCATTTCTTGCCCTTCTAACCCTTTCAATTGTCAGATTATACACGAATTACGGGAAATGCAAGAATTATTTTGAATTTTTTATTGCTTCCTGACTACCTTATGCATAGTCAACATCTTTTCGATATGGGACCAGAGCTCATGCGCGTCCTTTGCATTAAATAAGGCATCCCGGTTTTTTTGGGAAGCCATTAATTTTGCGATAATCCGCAATATCTGTACTTGCGACCAGTCTTCTTCTTTTGAAGTAAGGATAAGGAATATCAAACGCGTAGGCTCTCCGTCAGGAGAATCCCAGTCTATGCCGGAGCGCGACCTGCCGAAAGCCACTATCGGCTTAAGCAGAGAATTCAGGCGCGCGTGCGGGACAGCTACTCCTTCTTCAACTGCCGTGCCCATATTATTTTCCCGCTGCATTACAGCCGCAACAAGTGCCTCTGCCCGGGGCACGTTGTTATGCTCGGCTATAGCCGAACAAAGCTCGCTGATAGCGCCCCTTTTGTCGGTTGCCTTAACATCTTCAATAAGCGTATGGCGCGAAAAGAATTCCAAAACCTCCATTTCTTTACGCCTGCTTATGGCATATCTTAACCACGGCCCCAGGATTACCGAAGAAAATACCGCCCCGAAGACGATAGCTTCAAACATCGGGGCCGAAATCAGGCTATATTCCAGCGCGATTAACCCGACAATGATTTCCATCGAGCCGCCGGGGGTATGCGCGATCGCTATGGTGAGGCGGTTAACGCGGGAAACCGTGCTTATATTAACCCCAATCCATGCGCCGATAAACCTTCCGGCTATGCCGATAATGGTAATAAGCAAAACGAGGAAAATATCAAAATTCTTCAAGAAATCTATGCGCAGGCCGGTATTGACAAAAAAGAAAGGCACAAAGATAGCATAAACCATTTGCGAGATAACATGGCGTGTTTTTTCCGGCAAGGCGTGAGAACCTCCCGCCATAATCCCCGCTAAAAAGAACCCGAATAAAGCGTGTATGCCGATTTTCTGGGTAATCGCTCCGCAGATAAACCCCAGCATACAGATAAAGGTAAGCGAGCTGCCCGGCTCAGGCATGCTTTTATCTTTAATCTTGCGGATTATGCTGTCGGCGAATTTCCTCCCTGGCTTAAGGCAGATTATAGCGAACCCTATGGTAGCGATAAATATAGACAAAACTTTAAAAATATTTATATCCGGCTGGATAAACAGGCCCAGCACTAAAGTAAACATCAGCCAGCCAATGACGTCGTTGACCGATAAAGCCGACATGATCAGCAGCCCAAGGTCGGTTTTATATATATCCAAATCCTTTAGCGCCCTGGCGGCGATAGGGAGCGCGCTGATTGTAAGCACGGTCCCCATGAATATGACAAAAACCATCCTCTTATCGGCGTTGACAAGGTACGCGTCGGGAAGGAGATAATAGAAAAGCAATATCGGAATCAAGGCCGGAATAATGATATCGGCTATTGCAATCTTAAGGGCATTGCCTCTATGCCTCCAGGCGGTGGAAAAATCCATCTCCAGCCCCATTTCCAGAAGCAGGAAAAAAATTCCCAACCAGGCGACTGTCTCAAGCATATTTTGCTGAATGATGTCAGCGGGAAAGATAAGCTGGTAGAGCTGCGGAAAGAACCGGCCCAGTATAGTCGGGCCGAGAAAGATACCTACGATAATCTCGGCGGTAAGGGCCGGCTGCCTCCAGCGGCGGAAAATCTCGCCCAACCCTCTGGCTAAACTAAGGATAAGAAAAACTTGAATCAGAAAAATCAGGATATGCCTATCGCTCAAGCCTGTCTGCCTTCCTGTGCCAAGGCGCTATTTTTATCTCTCCTGCTCTTTCAAGCGCAAACTTGGCGAAAACCGGGCCGATAAATTCGTGGATAACGGTAGTTCCGATGGTCAAACTGAGGATAATATCGCCGATTGCCGAAAATGCCGGGTTCTGCTTAATCACCAGCGCCAGGCCGATGACAATCCCGCCCTGCGCGATCAGGCCGGCCCCGGTATATTTCCTCACCTTTGCCGGGGCATGCGAGATTACCGCGCCGGCATAGGTGCCCGCGAATTTCCCCGCCGCGCGGAATACCGCAAAAAGCAGCGCCAGCGCCAGATACTGCGCAAGGACCGTAAAATTCAACAGCATACCGCTGATCGTAAAGAATACCACGAAAATCAGCTCCTCGGTATAACGCTCCAGGACCTTAAATATCCTCTCGTGCTTTACGTTGAAATTGACCACGATAATACCCATCGTCATCGTGGCCAGGAGTTCGTCAAAGGCAAGCAGCGTACCCGTACCGTAGCATAAGGCAAGCAGCCCGATAACCAGGACAATGAAAAATCCGTCTGTCTCTCTTTTTATCAGCCGGGTAGCTGCGTTAAAGGCCATCCCGAAAGCGCAGCCTAAGGCGATTGAGCCCAGAATCACTATCACGGGATGCAAAAGCGAGTCGGAGAGGGTAAACTTATCCCCGGCGATAAGGGTTGCCGCAGCCGCCACGGCAATGCTGTAATTGACAATGCCCAGCATATCATCCAGCGCCGCGGCGCTCAACATCGTTGATGTCACAGGGCCTTTTGACCTGTATTGCCGGACAACGGCAAGCGTACCGGCGGGGTCGGTAGGAGAACCCAGGCAGCCCAACAAAAGGCTTAATGCCAGAAACGCATTCCAGCTTGAGATATGTTGGTGGGTAAAAAACGGCAGTATCAGAAGAATCCCCAGGGTGATTGCCGCAAACGCGCACTCCGCCTCAAAAAGGGTAATACAGGTAATTACCTTGCCTAAACGTTTCAGGCGGCGGTAAAACAGCGTCCCGCCTACGGCAAAGGTACTCACGCTTAAGGAAATATTGGTGATGAGATTGGTGTTGGCTACCGCGTCAAAGGGGATAATCCTGAATACGCGGGGATTAAGCAGGACTCCGCCCATAATGTATCCGGTTACTTTCGGCAGCCTCAGCCTGGCCGCTAATTCTCCGAATGCCAGGCCGATGATAATTACTATCCCGATAATCAGGATTCCGTTCATCTCTTATTTTATCCTACATGTTTAAATCTTTTTTTCAATAGCTTTCAGCGATTCAATCAGTTTAGCAGCCTCTTTCCTGGTGAGTATCTCTAACGCGGCCTTATGATAATATTTCTTAATAAAATTATTCAGGTGCTCCGGGCCCCAGGCAAGCTGCCCTGCAAGATACTTTATGTAGAGCTTCTGTTTTATCGTCAGGCCCTGCGGATTGGCGCGGTAATAGCGGCTGCGCACGAAGAAATTCATCAGTTTTCTGAAGGACTCTTCGCTTAAATCTTTTGCGCTCTCTACGCCGGAAGCCTGCCGCAGTATCCGCCGGTATTGGGCGTCGCTTAACCCCAGCTCCTTTTTGACGATATGGATAACCGCCAGCTTCTTGGTGTCTAACGGCATCTGCTTAGGAGATCCGCCAGATTTTTTCTTTATATTCGTCCAGCATCCGGTAAGTGTTGAAGCGCGCGCCTGCGGCGATACAATTAACCATTAAGTCAATCCATTGCCCGGAATAATCCACCTTTGCCTTGTTGTTGGTCTGATAATACATGCGGGCAAGTTCTTCCAGCGCTGCATAAAGTTGATCTGCGTCGTCATCCATGTGCAGTTCCTGCTCATTGCCGGCCTGGCCTTCTTCGCAGCGGTATCCGAAGAACCTGCCGATTCCCGTATCCTGCGCCTCAGCCACCCAGCCGTCAACCGTACTTAGCTGGACTACGCCGTTTAAGATCGCCTTCATGCCGCTGGTGCCGCTGGCCTCAAAAGGCGGCAGCGGATTGTTTAGCCACAGGTCCACGCTGGAAGTAAGCAGGCTGCCTAAGAAAATATCGTAATTCTCAAGCATTACTATTTTTAAATCTTTGTGTACGGCGGCAAGCCCGTCGACTTTGTCTAACATCCGGTCAATAAAGGTAAAACCGAGGTTATCATTAGGATGGGCCTTGCCGGCGAAGATAATTTGTATCGACCCGGCTTTTTTGGCAATATCAACCAGCCTGCGCGGGTCATTAAGGAACATGCTCGGCCTTTTATAGGCAGCCACCCGGCGTGCCCAGCAGAGCGTAAAGACGTCTTCTTTAAAACCCCATTTTTCAAAAAGCGCGCAGAAGCGCCTTTTATTCTCCTGATGAGCAAGCCATAATTTTCTGCGGAAGTCTCTGTCATCCCTTATCCCAGAAACTTGCGATAATACCATCGGATTTTCTTCTATATTCTTAAAGACTGATGGGTAATCCTTATACAATTTCATAAATTCCTGAGATATCCAGGTATAAGGATGTACACCGTTAGTCACATAAGCTATCCTCTCCTTATATGAAGGAAATTGAATTGCCATCACATCACGGTGTCTCTTCGATACTGCGTTAATCGAAGAGCAGGCATTCATCGAAAGCAGCGTCAGGTTAATCAATCCTGATTTTTCTTCCCCGAATTTTTTTACCAGGTTAAAATCATCGTTCTCAAGCACCGCGGAAAGTTCTGCCTGGGAGAATCTGTCGTGCCCCGCCTCTACGGGCGTATGGCAGGTATAGACGAACTTCTTTGAGATTTCTTTTATCTGCCCCTCTCCTAAACCGCGGCACTTGGCAATAAAAGCAAAAATAGCGTGGCCTTCATTTAGATGGTAAAGATCAATATTGTATCCCAACGCCTCAAGCGCCTCCACCCCGCCTAACCCAAGGATCAGCCTTTGCATGATCTTCGTCCATGCCGAATCGCTTCGGTAGAGCTGTTCGGTAATAGTTTTATTCTGGTCCGTATTCTGGCTGATGTCGGTATCCAGAAGGACAATCGGCACGGCATAATCTCTTTTATAACTATAGGCGTAATATTTCCAGAGCTTAGCGTAAATCTCGCCGCCGTTAACTTTTAGTTTGATCACGTCTTTCAGGGGAATCAATCCGGGATAACTATGGGGATGCCAGTACATCTTATCCGGCACCTGGCCGTACTTAAACCAGAACTTTTGCTTAAAATATCCGGAATGCCAGAGGATGCCTACGGCTACGGCGGGCAGTTTATAATCGGCCATGGTTTTGACCGTGTCCCCTGCCAACACGCCCAGGCCTCCGCTGTAAATAGGCAAGTCCAGCAGGCCTTTGAACTCCACGTCAAAGAAATAATCTGCCAGGCGGTAGTTGGAAAAAATAGTATTTTCCGGAATCCGGTTATGGTAATCGCTTTTCTCCTGGCAGCAGAAACTGTTGTAGAAACTCGTAGCCAGCCCGTACTCCATGGAGAAATAGGCGAGGTTCCTACCTGAAGCGGCCCTAAGCCTCTTCTCCGATTCTATTATCGCCTCAAGCGGCATACCGAAAAAACTGCCGTTTCCGATATCACCCTTATAATGTTCCTTAAAACGGTCTACGGAAACAAGCGAAAGAAATTCTTCTGTTAATCTATCTTTGTCCATAGCTTGTTATATTAGCAGGCAACGCCTTATCTTGCAACTATAAAAAAAGCCCGCGACTCTTAGGTCGCGGGCTTCCCTTCTCCAACCGCATTGCTGTCTTTACCAGCTAAGCAGGTTAACCTTTAATCCGTCCCTGTTTGGGTCTGCAACCTTATACTCAGCCTTCATCAGGGGTTTTTCATCATAAGGAGGAAAAATCGCGGTACCTGAATCGATTGCCCCTGCAGCGCCTCTAACTACTCCCGAGATTATTCCTTCCCCGAAACCGAGCGTACACCCAGCCAAAGCGCTCTGTTCCTGGCTTACTTTGCTGATCTTCCTGGGGACATCCGTCCAGCAGGTAACCACATTAATCACACCGTCTCCCCATTTTTCCGAAAGATATTCTTCCGGAACCGGTTGGGCGTTGATAAATTCAACAAAGCGTATCTGCGGATCGTTGGCATAAGTTTTGTAAATCGAAAATAACGGCATAATCTCTTCCTGCGCCCAGACACTTAAAGATAAACAGAATACCAGTATCGCCGTAATAAAAAGTTTCTTAATCATCGCACACCTCCTCGCCTGCCGCCAGGCAGGCCTTTTACCCTTTTATCTTTTTATCCTTATTTATACCTATATAAACAAAAAACCCTAAGCAAAGCTTAGGGTGATTATTTTCCCCTTTGGCAACCGGGCTGCCCTTAGTTTAAGGGCCCCTTGGCTTTGCGTCCCCCGATCACTCGGGGTTTGCTATTATCAGTGGGTATTCCAAATTGTCATATTGCAATATAATTATAACATATTTTTGCACTTTTATCAAGCCTGGCTGATTATTCGCAACATCCTCCCGTGCAGCCTGCTGTTAGAAGCGACGATAAAACCCTTTTCAGTAAGCGGCGCTGGTTTGCCGGAATTATCCGTAACCCTGCCGCCTGCTTCCTCTACAATGAGTTTTCCGGCGCAGAAATCCCATGGGCTAAGCTCAAATTCCCAGAAACCCGCAGCCCTGCCGCAGGCAACATAACAAAGGTCCAGCGCCGCAGCCCCTAACCTGCGTATCCCCAGGATATGCTTAAAAAGGAACCTTTTCATTGTCTCAAGGGTAGCAACCATCTCTTTGTCGCGGCTGTAATAAAAACCGGTTATCAAAAGGGCATCCTTAAGCCGGCCGATCTCATTTACCTTTATAGGATTTCCGTTAAGATAGGACCCTCTGCCTTTAGCGGCATAGAACATTTCATTGCGGTTTGCGTCATATACCGCTGCCGCAATAATCTCATCCTTGTGCTTTAATGCGACAGAGGCGCAATATATCGGCAGGTTACTAGCAAAATTATTCGTGCCGTCAAGCGGGTCAATCACCCAGGTATAATCGCTTACCGTCTTCCTGTATCTCTTCTCTTCGCAGAGGAAATTATGCTCCGGGAATTTACTCCGGATAAAAGAAACCGCGGCCTTCTCAGCTTGGGTATCGGCAGCGGTCAGGAGGTCAAAAGAAGCGGATTTATACCTTATCTTGAAACCTCGCCTGGAATAATGATTATGGACCTTGCCTGCCCTGGCCGCGGCCTCGATTGCCGCTCTAAGATAATCCATGAATCACCCCAGCCTCCTGCGGAACCTTAATGAACTTAATGTGATTACGCTAAGCCCGATGGCTAATAAAGGTATAAACTGCTCCCAGAGTATCTCTATCCCCACGCCTTTGAGGAAGATTCCTCTGATTACTACCAGAAAATACCTCAGCGGATTTAAAAAGGTAAGATACTGGATGACTATCGGCATATTATGAATCGGGTAGGCGAATCCGGAAAGTAAAAATACCGGGGTGTAAAAGAGAAAAACCGACATCATTGCTTCCTGCTGGGTCGAAGCGATGGTCGAGATATATAACCCCGCGCCTAAAGTGGTAAATAGATACACGCAGGTCCCTAATAATAATAACAACAGGTTCCCCCGAAAAGGTATATGAAACCAGAATACGCCTAATGTTGTAATCAACATTGACTGCATCAAGGCAATTATTGCAAAGGGAATCAGTTTGCCGATAATCAGCTCGATCGGCTTTAAAGGGCTGACGGTAAGCTGCTCCATGGTTCCGATTTCTTTTTCTCTGACGATCGCCATTGCCGTCAATAATAACGACATCATCGTAACGATCGAAGCAATTACGCCGGGCAGGTAATAATTCCTTGAAATTAGATTGCCGTTAAACCAGGCACGGTCACGCAGTTCAATCTTGGGTACTTCTTCTAAAAGGGGCTGATCCGCAATCGCCTCCTGGGACAGGTCCTCCTGATACTGGCTGATAATAGTATTGGCATAACCCATCACTACCATCGCGGTATTCGAATCCGATCCGTCATAGGCCAGCTGGATATCCGCCTCTTTACCGGATTTTAAGTTCCGGCCGAAGCCGCGGTCAATACGCAGCACCACACTTGCAATACCTTTATCTAAGACCGCATTCTGCTCTTGTACGCTGTAGATATAATGCTTGGGAACAAAATACTTTGAGTAGGTAAACTTACGCAATAGCTGCCGGCTTTCCTTGGTATTATCCTGGTCGTAAATAACCGTCGGTATATAAGTAATATCCTTATTTGCGGCGTACCCGAAAAGGATCACCTGTATCAACGGAGAAATAAAAATTACCGTCTTCATCCGCGGGTCGCGCAATACCTGCTTGAATTCCTTGGCCAGTATCGCCTTGATCCTTTCAAACATCTCAAGCCACCTTCTTTTTGAATTTCTTAACCGACATAGTCAGCATGATAGAGGCGAATATAAACAGAAAAACCGCCTCATCCCACATCGTGGCAAGGGTACCCCCTTTTAAGAACGATTCCCTTAAGATCACGATGTAATAGCGCGCCGGGACAAGGTAAGTGACCGCCTGCACGAACTTCGGCATATTAAAGATCGGGTAGATGAACCCGGAAAGCAGCATCGTCGGGATAAATGTAGTGAGGATCGCCAGCTGGCTTGCTAGTATCTGTGTCTTGGCAACCGTAGAGATAAGTATGCCTTGTGACAGCGCCCCGGTCAGGAAAAACATGCTCAAGAAAATCAACAGGAGATAACTTCCCCTGAAAGGCACGAAAAAGATAAACCTCGCCATCACCAGCGCCACAATCAGGTCGAAAAACCCGATAGCAAAATAAGGAAGGAATTTGCCGATGATCAACTCCGGGGCTTTTACCGGAGTAGAGATCAGCTGCTCCATCGTCCCCCTCTCCCACTCACGCGCTACGGTAATGGAGGTTAAGAGTGCCGCGATAATCATCATGATCATTGAGATTACCCCGGGGATAATAAACCACCTGCTTTCCAAGCCCATGTTAAACCAGATCCGCGGCCGCTGCGACAGGGATTTAGGAGGCACCAGTCCCTGATCCTGAAAAGTCTTTGATAGAAGATGTACATTATAATTGGCAACTACCGCATTTACATAGCTCATCGCGATAGTAGCGGTATTGGAATCACTCCCGTCTACTAACAGCTGCAAGGGAGCAGTTTTACCGGACCTAAGGTAATGCGAGAAATCCTTTGGGATTACCAGGGCCATCATTATCCGTCCGTTATCAAGCAGGCGCTGGATATCCCTGTAGTTATCAATATTGCCTACGATTTCAAAATACTTGGAATATCTGAAATTAAGCACAAAGTCCTGCGAAAACTGCGAATTATCCTGATTCCAGACTACCATCCTGACGTTATCGATATCCAGGGAAAGCCCGTAACCGAAGATCACCAGTAGTACCACCGGTATCACCAGCGCCAGAGCCAGAGACCGCGGGTCCCGTCTGATCTGGATAAATTCCTTAAACGCTACCGCCCTAATTCTTTTTAAATTGAGTCTCGTCATAATCTTCTATAGAAGAGACAAATACATCCTCAAGTGAAGGCATTATCTTATTGATGGTAAATCCTTTTGCGCCTTCCTTTTCCAGAAAAACGCGCAGCAACGGGATTGCCTTTTCGCTGTCAAAAACAACGCTGTGGATATTAGCCCCGAAGAGCGCCGCCTCTTTAACCCCTTCTACTTTGCTTATTCTTTCAAGCCAGTTCTGCGCATCGGCTATGGTGATTTCTAAAACATCATTCTTCATACATTGCGTCTTCATCTCCGTGGGGGTGCCCATGGCGATGATCGTGCCTTTATAAATCAGGACCATGCGGTCGCAATTCTCCGCTTCATCCATATAATGCGTGGTTACAAAAATCGTTACACCGCTTGCGGCCAGATTTTTAATAATAGCCCAGAAATTAGCGCGGGTAATCGGATCCACCCCGGAAGTCGGTTCATCCAGAAAGAGAAGTTTCGGCTGATGGATCAAAGCGCACCCTAAGGCCAGCCGCTGCTTCCACCCTCCGGGGAGCGTACGGGTAAGATTTCCTTTAAGGTCTTCCAACTCTGCCATGCGGATAACCTGCTTTTTGCGTTCCTCTTTTAAATTACGCGGTATCTTATAAATCCCGCTGTAAAAATCGACATTCTCCTCTACTGTCAAATCGTCATAGAGGGAAAACTTCTGCGACATGTATCCGATGTGCTCTTTGATAATATGCTGCTCTTTGATAATATCATACCCTCCTACCTGTCCGCTTCCGGAGGTAGGCGGGATTATCCCGCAGAGCATCCGGATGGTTGTGGATTTACCCGCGCCGTTAGGCCCGAGGAATCCGAAGATCTCGCCCTGTTTTACTACAAAATCAATTTTATTTACCGCGGTAAAATCGCCGAACTTTTTTTCCAGCCTCTGCACGCTTACCGCGATTTTATTTTGATTGTTCCCGGTCATACTCTTTAATTATAGCGATGAAGGCTTCTTCCAGGGTCTTGGCATTGCACTCTTTCTTGATACTATCGGGAAAATCGCAGCGCAAAAGCTTGCCCTTGTGCATCAGGCCGATCCTGCGGCAGCGTTCGGCCTCGTCAAGATAGGCAGTGGAACAAAAGATCGTGACTTTTTCTTTCAGCAGGTCATAAAGTATCTTCCAGAAATCCCTTCTGGAAACCGGGTCAACTCCGTTTGTCGGCTCATCCAGAAATAGCACTCTCGGCGTATGGATCAGCGCGCAGGCAAGGCCGAGCTTCTGCTTCATCCCCCCGGAGAGTTTCCCGGCGAACCGCTGTTTAAAAGGGAGTAAGCCGGAAAACCCGAGCAGCCGGTCAATCGCCTCTTCGCGCTTGTCTTGGGCAACTCCGTAAACATCGGCGTAGAAATTGATATTCTCCATTACGCTCAACTCCTCATAGAGCCCGAAACGCTGGGACATATAGGCGATATAATCTTTAAGCGGCTCTGCCTCTTTAACCGTATGTTTCTCATAGACCCAAGCCTCCCCTTCTGTGGGATCGAGTATTCCGGTCAAAAGGCGCATCGTGGTGGTCTTGCC
>Ga0136653_10001688_pt1 | contig 12004 bp, 9 predicted proteins | sample LakKivw275mmetaG_FD_94866 | JGI IMG/M metagenome (GOLD analysis project Ga0136653, IMG submission 94866) | Anoxic lake water microbial communities from Lake Kivu, Rwanda to study Microbial Dark Matter (Phase II) - Lake Kivu water 275m metaG... | ecosystem: Environmental > Aquatic > Freshwater >... | reverse complement strand
TGGTAGCTGTCGCAGCGGAACAGAATGCACAGCATGTATCGTCCGTCTCGTTTCCAGTAGCCTGGCGGCTTCACCCGTTTGATAGTGGATGGCAGCTCACCGTTCTTCTCCATGCGCTTCAATGCGAGGAACGCACGCCATGCTTCATTGTTCTTGCGGACGACCTGCTGCGCCGTCGCAGAGCCGACTCGGGGCACATATTTCTTGTAGACTTGCGGGTTCCAGTCTAGTCGCAAGTAGTTCTCGTACTGCTGACAATGCAAGTAGTTGACTTCGTTCCACAGCTTCGCGCAGTTCACAGCCAACTCTTCGAGAATGTGGTGCTGTTCCCGTGTCGGCGCGAGGCTGAAGAGATTGCTACGGTTCATCTCTTGCTCTGCCTCTGAATGTACTCCTTTAAAACTACTGAGGGCTCCCTTACTCCATGTCTAAAGACACGAGCTTGCGCTCGCCCAGTTATGGTCAAGCGGAATAGTGGAGTTTCATGGGCGAACACCTCAACCATGTCTAAGCTGTGATCCTTCAATGCAGCTGCACTAATCTATAGAGCAGTAACTGCGAATTTTCATTTCACTCCTTCGTCACTTCGTCACCCTAAATCCGGGCTTTATGAAACAACTACGGCGGTTGGCCAGAAAAGAAGAGAAAGCGTATCCCTGCATAATTATGGAATGGTTCAAAGCATGGATCGCCTCCTGCGACTCCTGTAACCTAAGCGAGTCTTACGAAGACTGCTGCGAAACATGCAACGAGCTTGTCAACCTTGAAGTCTTCAGGGAAAACAAAGGACAAGTCATACTCAACGCGGAGTGGCTCAGAAAACTCTACCGCACAGTCAAATGCCTCAGAAAACTTCATCCTCATGCGAGCGCAAATCAAATTCTTGAAAATGCTGTACTAACACAAATAACGGCACTTCCAGATCTCCCGGTCGAGACAGCAGCGGAGACAATCTTCAACCTCGCAGAACTCACGGTTGCAAAGATCAGACACGACACGCCTCAGAAGAGCAGGCCCCAATAAGAAAACAACGTGCTTGGCAAAACGAGTTGGCCCGTTTTATACAGTATCCGTAAGACGCCCCGACTGATAATTGGCTAGGCGCACAGCAACAAGTAAGCCGGTGCCTGACAGATGGCAAATCCGTTTCATCGACCCTGATCATATGAAGTGCAACCCGTTCTTTCATCGAGAGAACTTGGAGAAAACGCTGGATGAAACTTTCGTCGAAAGCGCGGTTCGAGATCTCAGACAGCCAATTATCGCAAGACCGATTCACGGTGCTAGATCCCGGTATCAGGTTGCCTTCGGGCACAGGCGATGGCAGGCCTTCAAGGTTCGAAGATTGTTGATTCCATGCGTCCTGAGGCGCCTTACCGACGAGAAAATGGTCGATTACGCGTGGGATGACACCTTCCAATATGAAGCTCATGCGCCGCGAGAGGAGGCAAAGCTCATTGTAACGCGATTGGATTGGAAGCTTCGTCATTGTTCGGAATATGAGAACTACGGTCGTGACCCTCTTGCAGTATTGCGAGCCATGGAGTTTCAAAGAACGCGCAAGGTGGACAAAGCAGGAGAATTAGGTACGCGACATCGCGTACCTAAATCGGGCAAAGGCCGGCCTCCAACCGGCAAGTACCCCGTTCCGGAGTCGCTATGCAAGACGGTAGAGGGGGTTTTCTGGGAGTTGCCTGAGCGGCGGAGAATTGACTGGAGCACCTTTGTAAGGAGTTACCTTTCTTTGCTCGACATACCGGCCGACGTCCAAGAGGCTTTGGACGCAAAAGGGATTTCTGGTTCAGTAGGTGTGATGTCTGCCATTGCTAGACTGGAAGATCCGTTCGCTCGAAAGCTTGTTCTCAAATGGGCTGAGAAGAGAAAGCGCATACCTGTCCGCATCATCGATAAACGAGTTCACGTGCTGAACAAGTGCCACGAGGAACTAGAGACGTTATCTTCAAAACCCCAAGACAAGAAGCAATTAATCGAGCTTATCCTCGATAAATGTCCTCATCCTAATGATGTTCGACTAGAAGCAAAGAGGCTTCTAGCAAGCGGTTCGCAGCCCCCCGCCTCTAAGCAACAGAAGCGAGAAGTTTCCGCAGGCATCTACATTGGCGACTCACGGGAAATGAGCGAGGTCAGCGACGGAAGTGTCAGGCTCATCGTGACTTCCCCGCCTTACTTCAACAAAATGAAATTTGATGATTATGTTAGCCGCTGTCGCACTCCGGACGAATTCTTTGCGAAGGTTGAGCCAATCATTTTCGAATGCGCTAGAGTGCTGGTGCCCGCTGGAAAACTCGTCATAAATTGGGGCGAACCAATCGGTGAGGCGCAAGGCGAGGAGTATGAAGAGGAGATTCTAGCTCACCGTTGGGTGGATGTCTGTCGTAAGGCTGGCCTAAAGCTATGGGGTAAATGGATCTGGTGGAAAGATCCGCCCGCATACGCAATTGCGCAGGACCGCGTACAATGGAAAGATGCCGCGCGTGGAGACGGCCGTATCCACCTAAATTGGGAATGGTTGCTTGTTTTCCGGAAATCTGGCCAAGCAGCTAATGAGCAGGACATAAGAGAAGTGGCGCTCGCTCACGATGACTTCGTGGATCTGAGCAATGGAGTATGGCGCATACCTGCTGCTCATGAAGGAGCCAGGGGGCTGGCCGTATTTCCTGAAGAGCTCGTTGAACGAGTAATCAAGTACTACACTCAACCTAGTGACATAGTTCTTGATCCATTCCTTGGGAGTGGAACATCGGTGCTTGTTGCTCGCAGGCTTGGCAGGAATGGTGTTGGATATGAAATTTCCAAGTCGCTGGCTCCAATAATTCAAGAACGGCTCGGAATAGTGCCTGAGGAGAAGCCCTCAGCCATTCAATAAACGAGGGAGAAAACACTTCGCGCTAATGGAAACCAGCGGATTGGAGAAAGATTTCGTTGAGCTCTTGAGCGCTCTATGAGGACTTGTGCCGCCTAGCGGCGGCAAGGGAAAGAAACTGCGAACGGCGAGTTGAGTGATTCTTGTGACATTCTCCCACCGCTAAAGCGTGTGGGCTTCCCTATGTGTTGTCTCCCCATCACCATCCGCCGAAGCGAACTCAGGGTTTCGTCCACGCATAGAGAACTTGTTTCCTGATTCACCGATCGAACTTGCCCCCATCATGCTTGCGTTAGGAGGTAGAGGCTCAATCTCGACAGGCGTAGATTCGGGCATGTCCATCCCTATCTTCTCGTAGTAGGCTTTCAAGGCTTTCTGCAGAACTGTGTCACTTGCGTTGTGGTCTCTGTCGTCGATGTGTCCGCAGCTTGGACACTGGAAAGTCCTCTCGGACAAGGCTACTTTGTGTCTGAAGTGGCATTTGGAGCACTCTTGGGTGGTGTACTGCGCCGGAACCTTCTGGGTGATCGTGGAGGCGGCTGTTACCGCCTTGCTCTCCACTTTGCTCCAGAATCCGCCCCAGGCTGCGTCCTGAATCGAGCGTGCGAGGTTGTGGTTCTTGAGCATATTTCCGATTGGGAGATCCTCGTATCCTATGAAGTCATACTTCTCCACAAGCGTTCCTGCGAGCTTCCACTGCCAATCCTCTTTAGCGTTCACGTAGTCACGCCAATGCTTTGCGAGTACCTGCCTTGCCTTCAACCAGTTGTTGCTCGGTCTTTCCACTACTTTGAACGCTTCGTTCACCAATGCTGTCTTCTTGACTTTTCTCTTCTTCTTGCTCAGCTTCCTCTGAGCTTTGATTATTTTTTTCTGATGTTTCGCGATGAAGCGCGGGTTGTCCACGCTTGAGCCGTCGGAAAGGTAGACATATTTTGTGAGCCCTGAATCTGCGCCGGCGGGGCTTCGAAACGAAAGCTTCGGTTCTCCTAGGCACCTTCTGCTCTTCTGCTCGGCCGTCACCGCTACGAACCACTCGCCGCTCTTGCTATGCATGAACGTGAGCGTCTTGGGTTTGCCTTTGAGTGGCCTGTGCTTCACTATCCTCACCCTGCCAATCTTGGGGAGCAGTATACTGTTTCTGCCGATGTTCTCTTGAGTTATCTGTGGGTAGGTGACGCTTCTGTACGCGCCATACTTCTTGAACCGGGGGTATCTCGCCCGTCCCTCGAAGAAGTTGACGTAGGCCCTGTCAACTCTGCGGAGAGTGTCCTGAAGGACTTGGCTGTGGATCGCCTTGTACTCGGGGTGTTCCTCCTTGTATTCAGGCAGGCTGTCCTGCTGGTCTTGATAGCTCAAGCCTTTTCCCGTCGCCTTGTAGTGTTCCTTTCTCTCCTGAATAGAGTGGTTGTAGATCCTGCGGCATAGCTCCAGTTGGCCTAGAGATACTTCCTCCTGTTCTAGTGTAGGGTAAGCCCTGTACCTGTAGGCTTTGGCGATTACTTCGCTCTTCTCGGCATCTTTCATTTTCCTCTCTCCAGGTAGCGCTTTACACTGTAACGGCATCGAACCTGCCTCCCGCTCGCTTTCATCCCACCCATAAATGGTGTGGGATTTCCCGCTCGCTCTCTTTAAAGAAGGGTCAGAGTCTGTACGGTGCTCGCTCTGGATGGCTAAGGCGCGTACGCTCGACAAGGCTAGGCGACGTAGAGGAGCTGACGAGCTGCGTTGCCAGATCCTGAAAGCTTGCCTACAGACCGAGCAGAGCACTTCTAGGTTAGCACGGGTCTTGAACGCGGGTGCTAGAAGCTGGGTGAAGAAGCACGCCCTAGAGCTTGTTCGAGGAGGTTTTCTGTCAATGCGGGCGGTCCAGAATGGCGGCATCAAAGCAAACATGTTCCATACGACGGAGCGCGGGGAGCAGTTGATGGAGCACTTGCGGTTCTTCTTGGATAATTGACGCTCCCACGAATGAAGTTCGTGGGATTCTCTAGTCTTTCGAGGCATCTTCATGGCTCACACTCGACTAGAGTTCCGGGGACTGCCAAATAGGCCCCCTGTCTCATGGACGAGCAGCCCACGAGCCCGTTTGGTGATGTTCCATGCGCCGTTCACATCTGCGTCTACTTCTAGGCCGCAGTCCGCGCATGAGAATCTTCCACTGACACGGTGTCCTCTCATGCAGCTTCACTGGAGCGGCACGCTCACGAAAAGAAAATAGCACCCTCTCACATTTGGATAGAAGAGATGAGAGAAACTAAACTGGTCTTAACACAATTCATCCCACGATTGAAATCGTGGGCTTTCTTGCCCAACTTCTGTAAGGGGCTCCGAGCACCTGGTCATAACAATATCTCGTCACAATAAATACGGCAATTGATGTGAGATCGAACCTGATGCTATCATGACCGTCCCTTTAGTGCAGGCGAAGAGGCGTGCGGAAAAGGGGGTTGAGCTCTCAGCTAGAACTGCAGGTGAGGCAAAGGCTGTTTGTCCGGAGTGTGGGTCTGAACGGCTTGTCAGCGACATTGAAGCCGGCGAGGTCTGGTGTAGCTCATGCGGAGTGCAGCTGCCCCTCAGTGGCGACGAAGATTTTCTGCCCCTTGCCTCTGCCTTTGGAGACGGCCAGACCATTGGAGGCATGACTCTTGAGCATCTGCCGGACAAGAACCTGACGACTGATTTCCGGCCAAGTGACATGCGGGGGAGTCTGGAGGAAATCAGCAGATTCAGAAACCTCCGGTGGCTGAACCATATCGTTCCGCAGCGAAGCCAGCAGTCAGTCTACAGGAACGTCTCGCTGAGGCTTCGGCCGCTTCTTGAACGGGTTGGCGTACCAAGTGAGGTCGTCAACCGCACAGTCTTGAAGGCAAGTCAGATCGTGGCGAAGAATGGGCTTCTCAGGATTGAAGGCGCCTATGAGGGGCTTGCGTTGCTAGGTCTCATGTATGCTGACAGGCAGCGTTTCCTGCGGTTTGGGAGAAAGCGTCTTTTCTCTCTCATATCGAACGCCTCTCCGCGTGAAATCTGCCGCGTGGACCTGTTAGAGTCCCCTGGTGAGAGTACCATCCGATGTGCAGTGGAATCGGAGGTTAAGGATTCTGAGAGAAGCTGGGTACTCGGTCTGCCGGTCGGGGAGATGCAGGAACGACCCGAGGGACCCTGCATGGTCTCAGGGCATTTCTACTATTATCTGAACGTGAAGGGGCGGCATGGGGCGGTCTGCCACCTGACAGGCGCTGTCCCTGTTCGTTTCCTCCTCAACACGGCGCAGCCTTCAGACTCGTCGGCTGCGCTGCAGCAACGTGTTGCTGAGAAGCGGAGGGGAAGTTTCTACATGGCGTTGTCTGCTGAGCCTGCAAGTTTCGTCCACGGCAGAGATGTGGCGATTGAGGTGAGGGCAAACTTGATCGGGGAGGCGCCGCTGAAGAAGGCATATGTGACGCTGAGTAATGGCGGCGCTTTCCATATCGCACGGAAGGCGTACAACTCATGGTGCGTGTTCTTGGGGGAACCTGCAGACCCGGCAACTATTGAGGAGCTGAATGAACTTAACCCACAGATCCCTCGAGGTCTCCTATCTCAAGTGAACGGGAGAGCTCATTACTTCAAACGCATACGAAGCCGCGCAATACTGCAGCCGCTCTCCGACAGGATTGCCGCTGCGGTTGCCTGTTACGATGTGCTAGTGCTTCCTGCAAGGCAGGTTGCCGACTTCTACGATGTCAGCGAATGCGTCATCAAGGCTTACCATGAAAGGTTGATGTCGAACGATTGACCGGCAAGGCGCACAGGATTACCCGACGATCCGTTGGGGAATCGCGTGCAGAGGAAACGCGCCGGGTTGGGGGACTGCGCGCCATCGGGGTGAAGGTGGCTTTTGCGCTATTGCCGCAGGAGAGGATGTATCTTCTTGATTGGTCCCTGCGGGGAGTCTACGGTCGAGGAGTAATTGAGAAGCTTGGTCCACGCGTGTTTGAGCTTCCTCCGACAGGTCTTTCACTCTACCTTATCGCTCGTCTCCGGGAACGTGTTGGAGACGTGAAGGTTCACGTGTACCCGGTGGGTTTCAGCTCAGATGTTCCAAAGCCGCCTGACAGGGTACGTGAGCTTTTCAGTAAGAGGAAACTGCGGAATGAGGAGCTTGAGTTTCTCAGAGACTTATCGCTCAGAGCGTATTAGCGATCAAGGAGGGTAGACTATGATGAAGCTGGAGGTGGAGAACGCCTACGGGTTGAGGGGGCGACACGTCTTCTCCTTCAAACCCGGCCTGAATCTGATTCTCTGCAGCAACGCGAAGGGCGCTAGCAGCACTGTGAGGGCGCTCGCTCTCCTAGTGGGCCAAACAGACTTACGCGGTGCGATACATCGGGCCGCAGACGCCGCGACTGTGAAGCTGCATGCGAACGGCAGCGAATATTTTGTGTATCTAAAATATGCTTCGAACCTGCCCGCCATAAAGGAGGCGAACCTGCTGGATCAGAATGCGTTGAACTGCGTCATCGTCAACGAGAAGCATCCTCTCCACTGGCGTCTGGACGCCCAGAGCGTGAAGGAATTCATAACGAATGCGGCGAACCTTTCCAAGCTGACTGAGGAGCGGGATAAGGCGGAAAAGGAGTGTCTGCACCAGCGTCCGCAGCTGAGCAAGGTTGAGGTGACAGTCAAAGGGCTCGAGAAGGTTGAAGCGGAGTACCGTAGGGTGGCGTCGCGGATACAGCAGCTGAAGGAAGAATACGTGAGGCTGCGTTCACAGCTTCCTAGAAAGCAGTCTTCTGAAGAGCAGCAGCGCGCGCAGCAGCGTGCACTCGAGGAGCTTCAAGCACAGCTGATGAGATGCCGTCAAAACATACATGAACGCGAGACGGAAATACTGGACAAGCAGCGGCTTCTCGTTGAAGCTGAAGCCGAGTTGGCTCGGCTGGAAGCCGCCGGGGACGTTTCCTCAATTGAGAAGAAGATTCAGCAAGTCGACGCTGAGCATAAGAATCTGATGCATGATAAGGAAAAGTCCAGCAGGCTCGTCACGTTTGCGTCTGCACTGCGAAGTCTAGGACGCCAAGAAGAATGCCCGGCATGCGCGATCTTCAGCATCCACTCCGACTGGTCCAAGATCTTGGAGGACACGTTTGCTCAGACGCTGGAGAACTATTGGGGACGCGAACTGAACGAGCGTACCAGACTGCAGGAACAGATTGACGACCACATCCGTACCCTGCGGAACCTCCGCAACCTGTCCCGAGGTGCAAGTGACGATATCGCCTTGAAGAGAAGCGTCTGCAGGGAGGTCAGGGGAGAATTGAATACGCTTACCGAGCGTCTCAAGAACGCGCAGCGCGAGTTGGCGACAACTAATTCTCAGTGGAAGGAGCTTTCAAGAGAGTTTGGAGGCGCGGTGGCAGCCCGCAGCAGGGTACAGGATGCGAAACATGAGCTTGCCTTTCTGAGGGAGCAGGCCAAGCAGCTTGAAGTTTCGGTTGAGGAGCTGCGAAACGCTAGGGCAGCACAGCAGAAGCTTACGGATCAGCTGAAAGCCGCCCAGGCAGCGTTCAAGGAGAAGACCGCTGAGCTGCACACAGCCCTCAACGGTGCACGAGAAACCTTCAACAAGACCGCTAAGGCCCTGCTTCTTGAGGTTGGGTTGAAAGGTTTCAAGGAGGTCACGGTTGACGAGAGCTTTGAGATTAAAGTGGTCCGTGAGGGCTACACTGAATCAGCCGCTGAGCTCTCATCAAGCGAGTCAGCGACGTTGACGATCCTGATGACGTTGGCGGCTAAACGTGCATATTTCCCGAAGGTGCCGTTCTTCGCGGTTGACACGATAACGACAAGCTACAACGTCAGCGCGCAGAAACGCCTCATCTCGTTCCTTGAGCGTGAACTAAGCGACCATGTCATCGTGACTCTGCTCGCGCCGAAGGAGCAGGAGTTGAAGGTGATTCAAAGCTTTCCTTCTTCTTCTCCTGAGTCCACTCTGAAGGATTGAATGATTCCGACTAATCAAGCTACACATGCGACGCTTCTTTGTCACTTGAACGCTCAGTTACAGAAAGCACGACAAGAAAGCCCACGATCTTTAGTCGTGGGATGAATTGCCACTCATACCTTAAGAGAGTATGAGAATGGATCTTAGGACGTGTCGCTCGTGAAACTGCAACGGACGATTCATGCTTGTTCTAGACAGGGAAGGTAAGCGGGAAGCTGTCGAACGCGAGTATCATGCTTGGCAGCGTCAACTCGGCGGAAAAGATGAGACGCTCTATTCTGCCACAAAACAGCAAGCTGAACGCCTCCGACGCAGAGTCAAAAAGCAGGACAGGCATGGGCTGAAACGGAAAGAGTATCCGATGATTCTGAGACGTGACTGCGTCAAGGTGCAGTGTCAGAAGGATTCCGTCTTCAAATGGTGGATTCGAATCCCCGTTAATCCGAGAAGCATCTGGGTTCCAATGCAACTCCCCTACGACCAGGAACCGCTCCTAGCGCATGACCTGCGAGAATGCAAACTGATTCGCGGAGAAGATGATGGAGAATGGTACGTGAACATAACCGTGCAGAAGCAGGCACGCTTGAAACGCAGGTATGCAGCGGTTCTGCCTGTGGACATGGGCATCCGTAAGCTCGCCACAACCATCGAGGACGGTAAGCCATGCTTCTACGGCAAAGAGGTGCGGACGATACGAGGACACTACTTCCGTCTCCGCCGCTCCGTCCGCAAACCCAGCATCATCAGCAAATGGCGGCATAGTGAGCAACGCTCAGTGCGGCATGAGGTTCACGCGATAACGCGGAGAATCGTTGAACATGCCAAACGCATGAACGCGATCATAGTCGTAGGAGACTTGGAAGGCATTCGGAAGCCGAAGCGTGGAAGAAGCTTCAACCGTCGTTTGTCGAGTCAGCCTTTCTACTTGTTCAAGCAGATGCTAACGTACAAGGCGAACTGGGAAGGAATCCGCGTCCTAACGGTTCCAGAAGCCTACACTTCGCAGACCTGTAGCCGCTGCGGTATGAGAGGACATCGTGTCGGTGGAAGATTCTCATGCCCCAACTGTGGATTGGTCTGTGATGCGGATGTGAACGGCGCATGGAACATAGGGAAACGGGCTCATGGCCTGTTGCGCCATGATGCAGGGGACCTATTGGCAGTTCCCAGAACTCTAGCCGTGTGTGAGCCATGAAGGCGCCTCGAATGGTTAGAGAATCCCCCGAATTCATTCGGGGGAGTGTCAATCTCCGGTCAGCTGCGAGATGGCAAGTATTATGACTAGGAAGAAGAATCCGCCCACTAACACGATGAGTGCGGCAGTGTATTCTCCAGGAGTCATCTTTCGCTGCCCTGTACACGTTCCAATCTATCTTTCGCATCTTAAAAGAAGAGGGCAGGAGTCAGCGTCATAGTGGCGTAGCTTGCGAGTAAGAATGGTATTGCAGGCATGGGCAGCTGAACCCAGTCGCCCTCTCTTGGTTCCTCCTCCTTCTCAGTGTCGGTGAACCATGTGAATCTTCCAGTCTTCTCCGAGTAGATTTTTCCTCCTGCTTCCGGATGGAAGGGAGCAGGATGTTTGACGGCGACTGTTAGTAACAGCGCGGCTGCCGGCGCGCCCAGCTTCTCGAGCTTCTCCGTGTATGATCGGTCTCTTCTCTGCCTCTTCAGGTTGACGACGCAGGCAACCGAAATATGCGTGACTATTAGGGCGATGAATGCGTAGGTCAGCGTGAAGAACGCTGCTTGAGGAGTAAGTAGCGCGACGCTCATGACTGCTAAGCCATCTGCGCGGCCCATGGCGCCTGTGATGAAGACCACTAGCCCCAGAATCATCCAGACGGCGGCCAGTGCTAGGAGGAGGGTGTTGACGCGCCCTGTGAGGGTGGACCATGCGGTGAATGGTATGCCGTACGCTAGCGCGGGCATCCAAACCCAATCTTCCACTTCGAGGGTTCTGATGTCTGATGCTGTGGCGGCGGCGAGTGTCACAAGTCCTAGCAGCCATGCGGCGAATGCTGGTAAGCTATCAGGCTGGAGCATGTGGCGTGTCGGCGGATCTTGAGGCGCTGGCTAAAAGCCGGCGAATTCAGATTCACGGCGGTGAAAGCTAAGCCATGGTCGAGTATACTCTGGAGCATATGATATTCAGCGTCTTTCTGGTGGGTTTTCTCATCTTCACGAGTGCGTTTGCGATTCAGTATGCTGGTGCACAGGCGCAGGTGACTCTGCGCGTTGAGTTGAGGAATGTTGTATTGCTTGTGAGGGAGGAGCTCTTGGACATCTACAGGGCAGCGGATGCGACGGAGGCGTCTCGTCTCGTAGTTTCGGTCCCGCTGCCTCAGGCTATTCAGGGAAGATCGTACATGGTCTACCTGTTCTCGAACGGTACCTTGCGCGGAGTCGTGGAGCAGGCGATGTTTGATTCGAAGCTGCCTATCCTCGACAATGTGGTCTGGGATCAGAGTATCTTCAGGAGCGGTGGGGGAACGATTCAGGTTACCGCCGAGTATTTGGTGGCAAATGGTTCCGTGCAGCTCGCGATAGCTTAGAAGCCGCCGGGTAGTGGCAACGTGATTATCAATGGGGGGCCGTAGGTGCTAACGGTCACGGTGTACAGGTTTCCGATGCGGGTCACAACGACGATGTACAGGTCCATTTTGTTCTGTTGGTTCTTCACTGTTTTTCCCTCATTTGTCTGGCTGGCTTTCAGGTTTGTGGTCTCGTGAAACGTGATGCCGGGCTGCCACGCGGCATCTGTGAGCGTACCGGTTTCGGGGCGGGCGTCAGCTACGCTGCGTAGCTGTCCTTGTTTGACGTGTGTTATGAGGGCGCCTTCCTGCGGGAGGCTCTCGTCAAATTCGACCTGTATGCGTGCCTCAATCAGGTAATATTCGTCTTCGCTGAGTCGAACGAGCACTGCGGAGCATGCGTCAGCTTCCGGCGGCAACTCGATGGGTCTGACGTCGAATGTTTCCTGTTGATGACTGGCGGTGTCTACCTCGCAGATGTATTCCCACTTCAACCAGCCCAGCGTGAGGCGTGACCAGGCGGTTAATTCGGAGGGTTCAGAGCCTGGTGGGCTGCCTAACCATGCGCCCCGCGCCATGAGGTCCCATGGTCCAACCTTCTCG
>Ga0136653_10001686_pt1 | contig 12008 bp, 15 predicted proteins | sample LakKivw275mmetaG_FD_94866 | JGI IMG/M metagenome (GOLD analysis project Ga0136653, IMG submission 94866) | Anoxic lake water microbial communities from Lake Kivu, Rwanda to study Microbial Dark Matter (Phase II) - Lake Kivu water 275m metaG... | ecosystem: Environmental > Aquatic > Freshwater >... | reverse complement strand
GTTCGGAGCCGAGCACGCGAACGTCCAGCCGTATTCCGGGAGTCCCGCCAACATGGCGGTTTACTTCGCTTTGCTTTCGCCGGGCGACAAGCTCATGGGCATGGCGCTGGCGCAAGGCGGGCACTTGACGCACGGGCACTCGGTCAACTTTTCCGGAAAAATCTACAAGCCCGTGCCTTACGGAGTCGACAAGAAAACGGAGTTAATAGATTACGACGAAGTGCGGCGCATCGCTCTCGCCGAAAAACCGAAGATTATCGTGAGCGGCGCGACGGCGTACCCGCGCGTTTACGACTTCAAGCGCTTCGCGGAAATCGCTGAAGAATGCGGGGCTTACTCGATGGCGGACGTAGCGCACATCGCCGGGCTCATCGCCGGCGGCGTTCACCCGTCGCCTTTCCCTTTTACTGACGTCGTCACGACGACGACGCACAAGACGCTTCGGGGGCCTCGCGGCGCATTGATAATGTGCAAGCAACCGCTCGCGGAACGCATCGACAAAGCCGTTTTCCCGGGGCTGCAAGGCGGGCCTCACGAGCACGCGATAGCGGGAATCGCGGTGGCGCTCGGCGAGGACGCGAAGCCCGAGTTTCGCGAGTACGCGAAGCAAATCGTGAAGAACGCGAAGGCGCTCGCGGACGAGTTGACGGCGCTCGGCTTCAGGCTCGTGAGCGGCGGAACCGACAACCACTTGATTTTAATCGACTTGACGCCGAAAAACGTGACGGGAAAGCAGGCGGAGGCAGCGCTAGACAAGGCGCACGTTACCGTGAACAAGAACATGATTCCTTTCGACTCGCGCAAGCCGTTCGACCCGAGCGGAATCCGCATCGGCACGCCGACGCTGACGACGCGCGGCATGAAGGAAAGCGAGATGCGCGCAGTTGCGGGCTTCATTGACGAGGCGGTGCGGAATTGGCAGAGCGACGCGGCGCTCGCGAAAGTGAAGGCGAAAGTGCTCGACTTGTGCGCCCGCTTTCCGTTCTACGAGCTCTGACGGGTTCTGGCGAGCCTTGAGCCGTTCGAGCGTTCATCAAGCGTTCAAGCAAGGGTTTTTTTAAGGGGTTGCCCCCCATTTTCTACCATGAAGAACGCAACCAGCAACCCAATAGCGTTGACGCTAGTTTTCAGCGTTTTCGTTTCCTTTTTTGCCGCCAGCGTTGCGGCCGAATGCCTGTTCCTCGAAATCGCGTCCATAAACGACGCGAGCGTGACGCGCGGCGTCACCGCGCGCTTCCCCTTGTCGATAAAGAACACTGGCTCGGGCGACCGCCTAGTCTCGCTCGGCGGCTCCTGCCCGAGCGAAATCGATTGCTCGTTCGACTCGTCGAGCGCGACGCTTGCGGCGGGCGAAACGAAAATTTTCACGTTGAGCGCGGGCACCGCGCGCGCTTCCGGAGCGTACTACGAAATCCCGGTTACGGTCAGCGCCGGCGGCACGGCGCCTTGCGACGAACGCGTTGCGCGCTTGAGCGTTACGCAGCCCGCGCCTTCGCCTTCGGCGAGCGTCGAGCCTTCGCTCGGCTTCGACGCGTCGCTTTCGCCTAGCGGCGTTGTTTCCAGCGGCCGCCCGGGCGAAACGCTCGAGTACGAAATACTCGTTTCCAACGCGAACCCGGCGAAAGGCTTCGCGAAAATCCGTTTGGAAGGCGCTTTCGCCGGAACGACGTTGTTGTCGGCGATGAATTTCGACGTGGCGGCGAACTCGGAAAAACGCGTCACCGCGAAAGTGCGTTTGCCGCCGGGAACGCCCGGCGGAACGTACGAAACCGTTTTCCGCGTGCAGGCGACGAGCAACGAAGGCGAAACGCAGGAGTTCTCGCTTCCCGCGAACGTCTTCGTTTTCTCGGACACGGTCGACGTCGACTTGCTGAACCAGCCGGCCGAGTGCATTCAAGTCAAGCACGAGGACGACTTCGCCTGGCCAATGGAATTGCGCAACAACGGGGAATCGAGGGGGCCGTTCACCGTAGCGGTCGACGCGCCCGCCGCCGTCAAGGAGTTCGTCGGCGTGACGCCGTCGCTGCTTGAAATCGCGAGCGGCGACCAGCAGCCCGTGACGCTTTCCGTCAAGCCTTCCGCTCTCGTGACGGTTGCGGCTTACCAGTTCAACTTGATAGTCAAGTACTTGAGTTACACTGTTCTTTCCGTTCCGTTGTGCGTCAACGTTTCGGGCGTCACGGGCTTCACCGTCGAAAAGGAAAGCGAATACGCAGTCAAGCGCGGCGTGGTGACTCCGCTGCGCATAACGATTTCGAACGGCGGAAGCGTTTCCGACGATTACGCGGTGCAGCCCGCAATAGTTTCGTGGCTGAGCGCGCAAGCCGTGCCCGCGTCGTTCACGCTGTCGCCTCACGAGTCGAAGACGGTGAGCATCGTCGTCTCGACTACGCTTGAAAAAACTCCTCTGGGCACGCGCTTTCTCCCCGTAGTCGTGCGCAGCTTGAAGACGAGCGCGAGCGAACTCCACAACTTGAAACTCAAGATTTCGGCCGCGCCCCAGCTTTACGCGGAAAGCGCTGAAGGCGAAGTCGCGAGCTTGAACGCGACTCTCGAAGCGGTCGCGCCGCAAGCGGCGGGCTTTTCTTCGAGCTTGAGCGACGTCGACTACTCGCGCTTCGAAACGCAAGGCGAAATAACTGTTACCGTCGTGTTGCGCAACATCGGCGGCACGACGCTTTCCGGGATAACGCCAGTCGCGCCCGAAGGCTTCGCTTTCTCGAACGCGGGTTCGCCCGTCGCGCTAGCGCCCGGAGAAGAAAAAACCGTGCAGCTTTCGCTGAAACCGTTGGGCGGCTCGGTTTCGCCTGAAACGCAGTTGCAGCTCGCCTTCCAGTCGAGCGACGGAACCGTGTCGCCTCCGGTGACGGTTTTCGCCGCGCCGCCGCAAAAAACCAGCGGCAACGGCTCGTGGGTCCTCCTCGCGGTCGCCGCCTTGCTCGCGCTCGTAATCGCGGCTGCGTACTACTTCAACAAGGAACGCGGCAAGCGCGATGAAGACGCCGCGGCGTCGCAGTTGGAGGAGCGCGAGGCGAAGAAAGGAAAAATCGTGCAAAAGAAGCTCGTGTAAATTTCTTTCTTTTTCCTTTTTCTCTTTTTTCAAAAGCCTTTAATAGCGCGGGCGCCGAAATAAAGCCCTAAGCGTTTTTCGAAGGTGGAAAAGCATTTCTCAGCCAGTTATTAACGTCGGGACAGTCGGGCACGTCGACCACGGGAAAAGCACTCTAGTGCAAGCGTTGAGCGGGAAGTGGCCCGACACGCACAGCGAAGAAGTAAAACGCGGCATCACGATTAAACTAGGCTACGCGGACGTCAGCATCCGCAAGTGCGAATCGTGCGGCAAATTCACGACGGCCGAAAAGTGCGGCGCGTGCGGAGGCGCGAGCCGCGAAGTCAGGAAAATTTCGTTAGTCGATTCCCCGGGGCACGAAACGCTGATGGCGACCGTAATCGCGGCGAGCGCGATAATGGACGGCGCCTTGTTCGTAATCGCCGCGAACGAAAAGTGCCCGCAACCCCAGACGCAAGAGCACTTGATGGTCCTCGAAGGCGCGGGAATCCGCAACGTCGTCATCGCGCAAAACAAAGTCGATTTGGTGACGCCGCTGCAAGCGCGCGAGCACTACAAACAAATCCGTTCGTTTCTTGCGGACTCGCCTTTTCCGAACGCGCCGATTATTCCGACTGCGGCGAACGCCGGCGTCAACATCGGCGCGTTGCTCGCCGCGATCGAAAGCGCGATTCCGACTCCCGAACGCGACCGCTCGGCCGACCCGCGTTTCTTCGTCGCGCGCTCGTTCGACGTGAACAAGCCTGGCGCGGATTGGGCGAAGCTCGGCGGCGGAGTCGTGGGCGGCTCGCTTTCGCGCGGCGTCTTGCGCGAAGGCGACGAAGTTCAAATCGTTCCCGGCGCCTTGCGGCAAAGCGCGAAAGGAAAAGAGAGTTACGAGGCGCTGGCGACGAAAATCGTTTCGCTGCACGCCGGCGGTTCGCGCGCGGCCGAAGCCGCACCAGGCGGGCTCGTCGGCGTTTCCACGGAGCTCGACTCCGCCGTCACGAAAGCGGATTCGCTCGTCGGCTGCATGCTCGGCAAAAACCTGCCGCCGGCCGTGAACTCGATCACGTTGGAGTACGCCGTGCTCAAGCGCGTTCTCGAAGCGTTTCCCGCGTCGTTCATCCAGAACGAGCCGCTAGTCCTCGGAATCGGCACCGCCGCGACGCTGGGCTTCGTCGAGGCGGCGAAGACTAAGAAGAGCACGCTCACGCTCTCGCTCAAAAAACCGGTTTGCGCCGAGCGCGGGGACCGCGCCGCCGTCATGCGCCGCAGCGGGAACCGCTGGCGCTTGTACGCCACAGCGAAAATCGTTTGACGCCCCTCAATTCAGCAATTTATTAAACCGCGCCACGCAAAATAATTGTTCCCAGCGCAGTTGTTTTTTTTGTTTCGCGCTCGAGGGTTTAAAGGGCTCGTAGCTCAGCTTGGCAGAGCGCCTGACTTTTAATCAGGATGTCGTGGGTCCGAATCGGACGCGAAGAGTCGCGTGACTCTCCGCTGTTCCGCGGAGATCCCACCGAGCCCGTTCCAAAAATATCGAGGTGTTGTCAATTGGCTGCGCAGAAACCAGCGAAAAAACTTTTGTTTACCGACGCGTTCCACAACGCGGGTTTGCTTTATCCGGTTGGCTTGTCCAAACGCCGACTAGCAACCCCCCTAATGCAAGAACTCGAACGCGCGCTTCGCTTAAAGCAGGCTGGCGTGCGTTCCAAGGCGAGCGTTCCGCCGCAGTGGCGAGACCCAATAGCCCGATTCGGAGCTTCAAGACTAGGCGGGTCCTCGCCTTCGCAGATACGCGGCCGCATCCGGCAAGAACAATCTTCTGAGCGAGTCGGCAACCCGAGCAACACGCGGCCGAGAACGCGGCCTTTTTCGAGAAGGTAGTTTTCTTGAAAACGGTCGTACTCGATTCGAGCGCGTTGCTCGCGTTCCTGCAGGCGAAAATCGACGTCGTCGAACGCGCCGGCGAGTTGCTCGAGGAACCGTTGCGTTTCGTCGTTTTGAAGCCGTGCCTCGCCGAACTCGGCGCCGTCGCGAAACCCGCCGCCTTCGAAGCGATAACGCACTACTTGAAGCGGCGCGGCGCGAGCGTCGTCGACGCTCCGCAACAACGGCCTGACGACGCGATTCTCGAGTACGCCGTGCGCAACGCGGGTTGCGGGGGCGAGTGCGCCGTGCTTTCGCTCGACGGCGGACTCAGAAAAAGGTTAAAAAGGAACGGGATACAAACAATTACGCTGCGGGGCAGCAAGCTCGTCGTCGCCTGAATAAATGAAGGCGTTCGCGGCTTCGCGCCGCTCCGACTCGCTTTTTAAGAGTTTCAAACAGTTATTCGAAGTATTAGAAAACGATTGCAGAGAGTTGGTTCCATCAAATGTACAAGCTCGTGACTTTCGAGGAAAGCGTTCGCATTCCACCGAACCTCTTCGGTTTGCCGTTGAACAAGGCGGCGCTCCAGATTCTGCGCGAGCAGTACGAGCGAACCGTGCAAAAACAACACGGAATCGTCGTGAGCGTTCACAACGCGAAAATCAAGTCGGGCGGGAAAGTCATTCACGGCGACGGAGCCGCGTATTTCGACGTCGAGTTCGACGCCCTCGTTTTCGCGCCGCAAGTCAACGAAGTAGTCGAAGGCGAAGTGACGGAAATCGTGGAGTTCGGCGCTTTCGTGCGCCTCGGCCCCATCGACGGGCTCGTGCACATCTCGCAAGTCGCGAACGAGTTCCTGAGTTACGACAAAAAACAAGGCATCTTGAGAGCGCGCGACTCGAAGAAAAACATCAAGCGCGGAAACTGCGTTCGCGCGAAAGTCGCCACGGTAAGCCTCAAGGACAACATTCCGAACAGCAAAATCGCGTTGACGATGCGACCGGAAGGGCTCGGCAAGGTGCGCGAGAACCCGCGCGTCAAGAAGGAAGAAAAAGGCGAGAAGGAAGTAAAAGAAGAAAAGGAAGGGAAGGAAGAGCGCGCTGAGGAAAAAGCCGCGGAAAAAGAGAAAGGCTGAGGGGTTGCGTTTTGAGCGAGAAAGCGTGCCGGAAATGCCGTTTGATAGTGACGGGCGACGTTTGCCCGATGTGCAAGGACTCGCAGCTCACGCGCAGTTGGGAGGGTTACATAATCGTGACGGACCCGAAAGGCGAAGTCGGCGCCGCCATCGGCGCCGCGTCGCCGGGAAAGTACGCCCTCAAAATAAAGTAAGCGAATAAGGTAAGCGAAAAAGGAGTTGTTTTCGGGAACATGCAGTCGAAAATAATTGAGCAGAATGAAAACAAACTGTTTCACCGCAAGGAAACGCGCGTCGAAATCGAGGCGCGCGGCGCCACGCCGCGCCGCAGCGAAGTGCTCGCGGAACTCAGCGAAAAACTCGGCGCGCCCGCCTCGCAAATCGCGGTGGCGAAAATAGACCACAAGTTCGGCAGGCGCTTCGTCGTCGTAACCGCGCGCGTATACGATTCCCCCGAATTCTTGAAGAAGTTCGAGCACGAGTGGGTGATGGCGCGCGGCTCGCACAAGAAGAAAGAAAAGAAGGAAGCGGGAGAAAAGAAGGTTGAAGCGCACGCGAAGCCCGCCGCTCAAGCGGCGCCCGCAAAGCCCGCCGCGCCCGCGGCTGCGGCTGAACCCGCGAAATAATCAAGTAAATTGATTGGTGGTTTTGATTTATGGCTGAAGAGAAAAAAGCTGCGCCCAAAGCGAAGAAGCTCGCCAAAGCGTACAAGGCGCGGAAATACTGCCCTAAGTGCGGAGCCGGAGTAGGGCTCGCGGAACACAAGGACAGGCGTTCGTGCGGCAAGTGCGGTTACATGGAGAAAAAGTGAGAGGTAACGCAAGCGTTTAATTCCGCCGCCGCTTCTTCTTTTACGTGTTTTTCGTGCTTCCCGCGCTTTCCGCGTTGCCAATGAAAATCCCGTGGTTCACTTTCCTAGTCCTAGCCTTGCCTTTCGCGCTGCTTTGGCTCGAGGGAAAGCGCAAGCCGCGCGAGTTCGCGCGCGCGCTTTCGCTTGACGTTGCGCCCGTTCAATCGCTGCGCGGCGCGGCAGTGCTTTTCGCGAAAATGTTCGTTTTGCTGGTAGCGTTGTCGCTCGCGCTCAACGCGTTGAACGCGAACGACTCGCGGCGCGTAATCGAAGTCGTTCGCTCGCAGTCGCCCGCCCTCCTGTTCGTCGCAGTCGCAGTCGCGCCTTTCGCGGAAGAACTGTTTTTCCGCGGATATCTTCAAAAGCGCGTCGGCGTAATCCTCGCGAGCGTTTTGTTCGCCGTCCTGCACTACTCGTACGGTTCGGTTTCCGAAATAATCGCCGCCTTCTTCCTCTCCGTAGTCATCGGAGCGGAATTCCGCAAGCGCAACGACTTGAACGCGTGCGTCCTCGCTCACGCCGCCTTCAACGCGATGACGATAGCGATCGCGCTGCATTTCGCGGCTTAGTGGCTTCGGCTTGCTGAAGCCGTCACTCGTTCTTGTGCTTGTACCTGCCGCGCGCTTCCACGACGCTCAACCGCGCGAGAACTTCTTTCGCTTGCGCGTAGTTTTCCTTGTAGCCTTCCGCCGCCGCGGCGAAGAACGCGTCGGCGTGCCGCCAGTGCTTGCTTTCCATCGCGCGCTTTAAGAGGTGAAGGTCGACGGCTTTATCCTCTAGGCGATCGGAATGAAAAGAAAGCCCGAAATCAATGAAGCAGACGTTTCCTTTTGGAACGACGATAAAATTGCTCGTCGTCAAGTCGCCGTGAACGATTCCGTGCGAGTGCAGCAAAGCAACGCCTTCGCCGATTTCGCGGCAAACCTCAAGTTTTCGCTTCGCCGGAATTTTTGAATCCTCCAAGAGATCGCGGGCTTTTCGCCCGGCGACGTGCTCGATTTCGAGAACGCCCTCGCTTTCCTTTACGCCTAGAACGTTCGGAACGCACAAACCAATGGTCTTGGCTTTCTGCAAAACGCGCGCCTCGCGGCGCGTGCGCGACTCGCGAAACTCGCGGTCAATAGCTGGGTGGCGGTAATTCTTTTTTGGGCGGTGCTTCGTCACTTTGCCGTCGTGCAAATAAATGACGGCTTCCGCCCCTCCGCCGATGATTCTGCGTTTCGCGCTTTTCGCGTTTTTTCCGCTTGCCATGAAATCATTTAATTAACGCGCGGCTTAAATTCTTTGCATGAAGCGCGAATTTCTTTGCTTGGGAATCGAGTCAACCGCGCACACGTTCGGCGCGAGCGTGGTTTCCAGCGACGGCGCGATTCTGTCGAACGAGAAGGCGTCGTTTTCCAGCGAAGGCGCGGGAATCATTCCGCGAGAAGTCGCGAAATTCCTGACGGCGAACAAGGACGCCGTCATCGCTAACGCGCTAGCGAAAGCGGGCGCGGACTGGAAGCAAATCGCGCTCGTTTCTTTTTCGCAGGGCCCCGGAATCGGGAATTGTTTGCAAGTCGGGCTCGACGCGGTAAAAGAAATAAGCAAGAAACGCGGCGTTCCAGTCGTGGGCGTGAACCACTGCATCGCGCACCTCGAAATCGGCAGGCTCGTCACGAAAGCGCGCGACCCAGTCTTGCTTTACGCCAGCGGAGCTAACACGCAGATTATAGCGTTCGAAGGCGGGCGCTACAGGATTTTTGGAGAGACTTTGGATATTGGAACGGGAAACCTTCTTGATAAATTCGCGCGGCACCTCGGCCTCGGTTTTCCCGGCGGGCCGAAGCTGCAGGAGCTTTACTTTCAGTGCGAGCCAAGCGATTTCGTGCCGTTGCCTTACACCGTGAAAGGCATGGACTTGGCTTTCTCCGGAATTTTGACGAAGGCGAAACAACTCGCTGATTCGGGGCGTTACTCGAAAGCGGCGCTTGCGTATTCGTTGCAGGAAGTCGTTTACGCGATGCTCGTCGAAGTTTCCGAGCGCGCGCTCGCGCACTGCGACAAAAACGAGTTGCTTCTCGGAGGCGGAGTCGCGTGCTCGAAAATCCTGCGGGAGAAGGCGCGAGTCATGTGCGAAGAGCGCGGCGCGAAGCTTTTCGTGCCGACGAACGATTTGCTCGTCGACAACGCGGCGATGATAGCGTGGCTCGGCGTTCTCGAGAAAAAAGCGGTCGCGCGGAATTACGCGGGTTTGACGATTCGTCCTTACGAGCGAACGGACGACGTCGAAGCGTTTTGGCGTTGAGCCTCGAAAAGGTTTTTTAACTCGGTTAGCGATAACTCTAATCCTCCAAAAGGTGGTTGGAAATGGCGAAGATGCCGACGGTTGACAAAAACGCTTGCATCGGTTGCGGCGCTTGCGCTTCCTTGTGCCCCAAAACTTTTCAGCTCGGAAGCGACGGAAAAAGCGGCGTGATAGGTTCGGGCGCAGGCGACGGGGAAGCGTGCGCGCAGCGCGCGATGGACGTTTGCCCCGTTCAAGCGATTTCCTGGAAAAAATAGGCGGGCCGCGCTTATTTCCTGGTTATGCTCCAGTTTTTATTCGAAAAATCGATTACGCGGGACGGCTCTCCGCGCAACGCGCCCTCGAAAACGATTAAATCGACCGCCTCGTTTTTCAAGACTTTCTTGATTTCCGCGAGCGTGCGCGCGGGCGGCGCGCCGCTTTCGTTAACGCTCGTCGTCACGATGGGCGCGCCCGCTTTCCTCGCGACCTCGGCAATCCAATGCTTCGGAATCCGCACGCCGAGCGTGGCTAAGCCCGCGTTCGTCTCGCGCGCGACGCACCGCTTGCGCTTTAACTCGAACACGAGCGTGTAAGGCCCGGGGAGCAGCGCGAGCGAGTCCAACGCGCGCTGTGGGACGAAACAGTTTCTGGCGATCCAGGCTTTGCTTGGAGCGATGACTGAAAACGGTTTTTCCGCGTTCCGCTTCTTGATTTTCCTTATTCTTTCGACGCTTGCCGGCTTGCGCGCGTCGCAACCGATTCCGTAGACGGTGTCGGTAGGGTAAACGAAGACCGCGCCGGCGCGGGCCGCGCGAACGATTTCGGCTTGCGCCCGCCTCGAATCGTTTTTCGCGACGACAACTGTTTCAGGCATGCTTGAAGCTACGCCGCGGTTGTTAAAAAGTGTTTTTCAAGCGCTCGAACATTCAACGAGTTTGCCGCCTGAGCGCTTTCATCACTCGCCGCCCGTTAGAGTAACCGTGTTCAATCATGTATTCAGCGTAAAACGGAATCAAGCGGCTGTACTCGTTGTCTGCGCCGAAATGTTCTTCAGCCCACGTTCTGCTCGTTTCAAGTATGTCTCGCGCTTCCCGCGCTGTTACGCGCGGCAACAAGCTGTTGGCATGGCGCAAGGCGCGCTGTAGTTCAGGGTGCGGCACGGTTTTCCCGCGCCGATCGACGAACGCGTTAAGCTTCAGTTGTTGAATCGCTTCCATCAAAGCTACGCGCCGGTTGTGCGGCTCCATCATTACCGGAAACATCGCTTTGTCGCTTAACCCCGTTCTTCTAGCAGCTATGATGGATAGCGTTCCTATGTAGTGCGCATCCAAGTCATTCAACACGGAGCTTGTTATCGTCCTGCCTTTGTACCGCAAGCCGCGAGCGACTCCGTGGTTGCCGTAATCGAGTTCAAACCCTTCGGCTCTACGCGCAGGTGTTCGCATAATATCGCGCCAAATACCTTCTGTCGTTTTCTTTATTTATTAGTGTTCATCCAACCTGCTACACGCTACGCTTGCAATCGTCAAAAACAATTTGCGGCATTCCCGTAGATTAGATTAGCCTTACAATTCGCCGATGCGGCGCAGCTGCTTGCGCTTCATTCTCTTGCGCTTCTTCTTAATCCACTTCCATCTCATATGCCCGACTTTTTTCCATTTTCTTGGTCTTGCACCCATCGCTTTCTTTTCTCCAACAAAATCTTCATTATTTCGTCGACTACAGTTTCAACGTCAGTATTTATTTGGTGTTCGGTGAACCTCAAAACAACCCAACCCATTGCTTCAAGCTTCGCGTTCACCCAAGCATCTCTCTTACGAGCACGCTCCAAAGAATGCCAGTAGTCTCCGTCGCAAAAAACCGCGATTTTTTCGAAAGGAAACGCTTCATCCGCGGTGGCGACGCCCGGAATGCGATGCTGCTTATAAAACCCGATTTCTCGCTTAGCCAACTCACCCTCCAGACTTCGTTCAATGCTCGTGTCAGTTTTAGGGCACTTAATTCGAGGAAAAATATTATACCTCTTCAAATACCGCCTAATAGTTCTCGCAGGAATCCCGTGTTGCGCGCCAATCCAGTCAGTAGTCCGCCGGTCAACCGCGTATTCTCGATACAAATCATCCCTCGTTATTTGCGGAGGAGCTTTCAAGAGCTTTCGAATTTTCCACGCGTCGAACGAATTCCTGCGCGGAACCCCGTATTCGTTGAACAACTTCAAAATAGTTTTCGCGTCGTGCCTGAAGTGTTTACACAAATCTCGAAGGGAATAGTTACGCTCGAAGTAAAATTCGCTTAACTCGCTTTTGGGAATAATTACTTTTTCCAGTATTGATTAGACGCGAAAGCGTTTTAAAATCGTTTCTAGGGTTCGCTTCCAGTGAATGCGTCGCTCGCGTTTTTTCAAGGCATGAAGCGGGGCGTGACTATGCCGCGCAACACCGGAACGGGCGCGCTTTTCTCTTGCCCGATGTCGGGCTTTTGGGCGAGCAGAGCCGCGAAACCAAGCGCGGCAGTGCCCGCCGCCAAGTGTTCTTGCCCGATTACCATGAAAACCGCGGCGGTCGTGAGAGCCCCGGCAACGGCTATTTCGCGCGCTTCAAGTTCCCGAAACGCCCGAATTTTTTCGTAAACCATGGCCGACCGCCTCCCAAGCGCACCGCCGCGCTCGGCACCGCCGCGCCTGTTCACACCTGCGCTGTCCGCTTTTTTTCACTTTTTCCGTTCGTCCGCTTTTTCGTTCGCTTTTTCCTTTCTTCCTTTTTTCCTCCGAACAATCCGCCCCCATAAGCATTACGCCACGCCGCGCTTCAATCTTTAGCAATACTAATAT
>Ga0136653_10001685_pt1 | contig 12014 bp, 7 predicted proteins | sample LakKivw275mmetaG_FD_94866 | JGI IMG/M metagenome (GOLD analysis project Ga0136653, IMG submission 94866) | Anoxic lake water microbial communities from Lake Kivu, Rwanda to study Microbial Dark Matter (Phase II) - Lake Kivu water 275m metaG... | ecosystem: Environmental > Aquatic > Freshwater >... | reverse complement strand
TAAACGTATGTATTCCTCTATCCTGGCAAGGAGGGGGCCAACCACATCCTGAACATATTGATGTTGTAACTTTGTGTCGCGCTGTATTTCGAAGAAAAGGAACAAAATAGTCTGCACATTGTCAAACCCGAACTCCAGGCGCTCTTCCAACAATGAATCCATGAAATCGCGTCCGCTCTGGTCCGCCATCGTATCCAGGATATGATTCAACCCCTCTGAAATCATCAGTTTCTGTAGCAGCGAAATCAGCAGGTCACGCTTGTTCTCATAGTAATTGTACAGTGTGCCCACCCCCACGCCGGCTGCCGCCGCTACGTCAGCCATGGTAGATTCACCGTATCCCCGCGTGGAAAACACAGAAAGGGCCGCCTTGAGTATTTGCTTCCTGCGGGTTTTGGTGATCCGTTCCTTTCTCTTAATACGTGTTGTCATGGGCTAATTAAATCATAGAATGAATATTCATTCAATGATTATATTTATAATACGATGAATGAATATAATTTGTCAACAGCGTTTTGTTGGCGCAATTCGAGCGATACTGTACGTAAGCGGACAAATCTGGTATTATATGTAGTCCTGTACAGGGAGTAAGAATCATTAAATGCGTGTTTGCATCTTAAGTTACCGCAGCTATCCCTACTCGGGCGGGCAGGGCATCTATATGCGCTACCTGAGCAACGCCCTTCGCGACCTGGGCCACGAAGTGGACATGATGTCGGGGCCGCCATATCCTATCGTAGACGATGGCGTCGGATTAATTAGACTACCGAGTTTGGACCTGTACAGGTTTGGGTCCTGGCAGCGGCTGTTTATCGATCCCCGCAAGCTTAATACCCACGCCAACTTCATGGAGTGGGGCGGCATCATGACCGGGTATTTCTCCGAACCGCTGGCCTTCGGCATGCGCGCCTACCGGTACCTGTGCAAAAATGGCCTGAAAAAGTACGATGTCATACATGACAACCAGACCATGGCTTGGGGGATCGCGGATATTCAGAAGGCGGGTTACCCTGTGGTGGAGACTATCCATCATCCGGTAACCATCGACCGCGACCTGGCCATACAGTCGGCCAAATCGCTCAAGGATAAGCTGGGATACCGCCGCTGGTTTTCATTCACCGGCATGCAGATCAAGGTCGCCCGTCAACTGCCATTCATCATAACGGTGTCCGAGATGGCCCGGCGCCACATCCACGATATCTTCGGTATACCTGAATCCAGGATGGAGGTCATCTATAATGGCATAGATGCGGAGCTGTTCAGCCCCTCTGACGATGTGCCCAGACTAAATAATATGATCCTCATGGTCATGAGCCGCGACACGGCGGTCAAGGGCCTGCGTTTCCTGCTGGAGGCGCTTGCCGATCTGAGGAAAAGGCGAGATCTGAAGCTGGTGGTTGTCGGCCAGACCCTGGGGGACGGCGTTACTGAAAAGCTGATGGACAGGCTGGGTGTGACAGAGGCGGTTACATTCTATAATCAGATAGAAACGTCGGAGCTGATCCGGCTATACAGGTCAGCCACACTGGTTGCCGTGCCCTCCACTTATGAAGGCTTTGGCATACCGGCCGCCGAGGCCATGGCCTGCGGGGCCCCGCTGGTATCGACCACGGCCGGAGCATTGCCCGAGGTGGTGGGCGATGCCGGTATCCTGATACCCCCGGCCGATTCAACCGCTCTTACCGCTGCCATAGCAAAGTTGATGGAGAGCCCGGCCAGGCGTAGTGAATACAGCATTCTGGGAAGAAAGCGTATACTGGAAAAGTTCAACTGGAGCAATGCAGCCAGGCTGACCGCCGAAGTGTATCTGGAAGCCATTGAAGCCAAACGAGCTAAGTGACAGCATTAGGCGGTTGAATTCAGCGCAGTCTTGATTAATATCGCTAATAAATGTAAAATGTGTACGTGTTTTCAGCGCTTTTTACCGGTGATTTCGCGGGCTAATATTCATGCGGATATGTTTATTAAGCTACAGGGCTTATAAATACTCTGGCGGACAGGGTATTTACGTAAGATATCTCAGCCGTTCTCTGCAAAAGCTGGGGCACAGTGTGGATGTAGTGGCGGGGCCGCCTTATCCCGACCTGGCTGATGGGATCAACCTGATCAGACTGCCAAGTTTAGACCTGTACAGGTTGCCCGAGAAAAGGCGCTACCTGATCAATCCTATGCTGCTCAACACCTGGCCCAACTTCGTCGAATGGCTGGGCGAATGCAGCGGCTGTTTCACCGAGCCGCATACCTTTGCCATGAGAGCTTACGACATGTTCCGACAGGACGGTCACAGTAAAAAATATGATATCGTGCACGATAATCAGTGTGTGACCGAAGGCATATTGAAAATCAGGCAACTGGGGATTCCCATGGTGACCACCATTCACCATCCCATAACGATAGACCGTGCGCTGGCCCTTAAGGCCAGTAATTCCGCTTACCGTTCCTGGGGAATCAGGCGCTGGTACTCCTTCGCAGACACACAGATTAAAGTTGCCCGGCGTCTTTCACATTTTATTACGGATTCCGAGCATTCACTGCAGGAGATCATGAGCAGCTTCGGGTTGCCGCGCGAGCGTTTTAAAATCATTTACTGCGGGGTGGATACGGATGTTTTCAGGGAACAACCGGAGTTGAAACGTTCCGTTAATCGAATTCTGGTTATCAACAGCGGCGATACGCCGCTTAAGGGGTTAAAATTCCTGCTAGAGGCAGTCGCAGAGCTGCGCAAGACACGCTCGGTCGAATTAACAATAGTTGGTGAGCCTCTGGTCAACGGATATACAGAAGGATTGATCGAAGCATTGTGTCTCGGCGATTGCACTCAATATACAGGCAAGATAGATACGGAAAGTCTGGTAAAACATTATTCCTCCGCAACCATGCTGGTCGTGCCCTCAATATATGAAGGATTCGGGCTGCCTGCGGCGGAAGCCATGGCCTGCAGGACACCCGTTATCTCCACCACCGCCGGCGCACTTCCGGAGGTGATCGGAGACGCAGGTATCCTTGTGCCACCCGGCGATACGGACGCCCTGGTGAAATCTATTGCATCACTGCTGGATGATGAAGCTAAACGCAAGGAGTTGGGCGCGATGGGTATTGAGAGAGTGAGGAGATTGTTTAACTGGGACCGGGCGGCCGAACAAACGGCAGATTATTACCGGGAAGCAATCGAGAGTCAAGTTAAGACAAAGGTTGGATAAGCTAATGGTATTGGATAACAGCAGTACATTTGAGATGCCGGAACTAGAGGAGCTGTTATCCGAAAAGTTTCTAAGGCCTACCTTTGAGAGCATAGTCAGCGTACAGGAAAATCGGGGCTCCGTGCCTGAGGTTGAAGGAGGATTGGTGGAACCCTGGACTCATGTGGAATGTGCCATGGCCATCGATGCCGGCTGTTACCATGATGAAGCGGAGAAAGCCTATGAGTGGCTGGCAGGTATGCAGTTGCCGGACGGAAGCTGGTATGCCAACTATCAGAACGGCAAACCCAAAGATAAGTATAAGGTCTCGCATGCCATATCTTACATGGCGGTTGGCGTATGGCATCATTACCTGGTCACCGGCAAGAGGAAATTTCTCGATAATATGTGGCCGGTAGTAAAAAATGCTATCGATTATGTGCTGGATATGCGCAGCCCGACAGGAGAGATTTATTGGGCCAGGGACGCGGCCGGCAGCGTTTACCCTACTGCACAGATAGCCAGTTGCAGCTCTTCCTACCTGAGTATCAAATGCGCACTGAAGATGGCGGAACTGGTTGGTGAAAAGCGCGAGGACTGGAGGGAGGCCAACGAGGTTTTACGCTCCGCCATTCTGGGTATGCCCCTGCCTTATGGAGATACTATCGATGAGAAAAGCATCTCGGCCTTTGCCATGGACTGGTATTATCCGGCCTTGTGCAGTGTTATCAATGGGCAGGAAGCTGTTAACAGGATATACGATAGCTGGGATAAGTTTATAGTGCATGGCAAGGGATCAGTCTGCAATCTTGAGAAGCAGTGGGTCACCGCAGCCGAGAGCAGTGAACTGGCCATTTCGCTGGCGGTTCATGGCGAGTACAAGCAGTCGGCGATGATTTATTACTGGATTCATCAGATGAGGGATGAGGATGGCGCCTACTGGTATGGCGTGGCGTTTCCAGAGCACGAGATCTGGCCGTTGACGAAACCTACCTGGACCTCAGCAGCAGTACTGCTGGCAGCAGATATGCTCAAACCTTCGTCAGCAACGAACCTTCTTTTTGATCACCACGATATCGTTCTTCCTTAAGATGCCCAGGCTATTCACCATGGGCAACTCCCGGTAATCACCACTCTCCAGCGCAAGCTTGTATACTTCAAAAGGCGCCTGCCCACCCCCGGCTGGATCGGGATAGATGTCGTGAAAAACCAGGAACCCTTTCGGAAGCAAATACGGCGACCAATTGCGATAGTCGGAAAACACAGTCTGATAGCTGTGACCGCCGTCGATGAAGACCAGGCCCAGTGGGATAGCCCAGTTCCGTGCGGCGACAGCAGACTGCGTGACCATAGGTACGACATTGTCCTCCAGGCCTGCCTTGTGCAGAGTTTCTCGTAACAGGGGCAGGCTGTCTATCACACCCCTGCGGCTGTCAAATAAATCCGGATCAAAATATAACTGGCCCGGCTGCTGTTCCTCCGACCCGCAATGGTGGTCTATGGTGAAGAGCGTGCTATCCCTTTTCTTGCAGGCGGAACCCAGATATACTGTCGACTTGCCACAGAAGCTGCCTATCTCCAGGCAGGGGCCGATTTCGCAGGCTTTGAGGCCAGGTTCATACAGCTTCAGGCCTTCATCCTCGGCCAGGAAGCCCTTGACCTTCGATGCCAGAGCTAATATGGTTTTTAAGCTATTTTCGCTCATTTTTTCAATTCTATACCGGGCGCATCTGAAGGTACGTCCCTACAGTAAATACGTGTAGGGGCGGGTTTTTAAACCCGCCCGCGAATCCATCTGATTTCATCTATATTTTCCATATTGCCCCCGGCTATTGTTTCATCAATATCACTGGTTTCTCCTGCGCGATATGAAAACGAATGCATTGATGAGGAGCAGCAGGACAACGACAATCACGATGATGATCCATATCCAGAAATCGGAGGCGGCCGGAACGGCGCCGGCCTGTTGCTTGACCGCAGGCTGCTTTTGCGATTGTGTGATATTATCAACCAGCGTAAAAGTGCCGACCGGGCTTGGATCGCTGACTACAGGAGCGACGGCTTTAACCTGCCAGTAATATGGGGTGGATAGAGGCAGCTTGCTTTTTAGCTCGAAGGCCGTGGTCTCGGTATTTTCCTGGACGATCACATTCTGAAGCTGAGCATCCCTGGCCAGTGTAAATTGATACATCCTGGCATTTTTGATGGGCGACCAGCTGAAACGGATTGGGGGAGCGCAGTTGTTGCAGACACCGTCAATCGGTGTTAACAATGTGGGCCCCGTATATTCAGACGTGACCATGAATCCCGGTCTTACCGAGAAGAAAAGCGTAGCTGACCAGGGGCTGTGTATCGGGCTGCCCTGCCATGATCTTGCTCCACGCACCCTCCAGTAATATGACCGCCCTACCTCCAGTTGACCTGGCGCAATCCAGCAGGAAGGGTCTGTTTGATCGGCCGGAGTGACAATCCAGGAACCTGTAACGTCATCCACAGGGGTCATCTGCAGCTGCTGGGTGAGAGGCAATGTAAAATTAACGTCCTTTGCTATAAGTAAATCGTAGCTATAGATGTCCCTGAGAGGGCGCCACTTGAAATCGATCTGCTGAGACCGTCCGGTCGCGGGATCGGCTCCAATAAGGCTGCCGGGCGCTGGTGATGTGGGCCATGGTCCCAGCTTGGCTACTGAATCAATGAACTGCCACAGGCATCCCTGTTTAGTTGTAAAATTGTACGGAGTATCGTCGATGGCCCAAAGGGTATTGTAAGCATTGGAAGAGATGTGGAGCGATGTGGGCTCACGTGTGAATTCTACCTGATTGGGACTGACTGGTTGTGGCAATCCGTCTATAAGCTGGTCCCATTCAGGTGCCGGGGGCACCTTGATTCTAGCCTCCAGAGTCCGATCGGCGCCGCTGCTGTTGATGGGCGGATCGATATCCGTGTTCCATGCACCGTAAAGAACGTTGTTGAGCATGCAAATACCATAGAAGCCTCTATCAGGTGGATCGAGAGGATCCCAGTTTACACTTGAGTCCATGGTCCAGCGGTAAATGATACCGTCGGCGTTGGTTATGGTATCGTTGATGGCGGCATATATATTTTTGTGGCTTTCAAATAGTTCGTCCGCCAAGACATGAACGTTGCCTTGCTCGGGTAGTTCTTTAAGCACCGTAAACTTCGGTATGGACGCAGAGAAATCGGCCCAGGCTATGCAGGTATCGGCGTTGCCCTCGGTGCCCACGAAAACATGCTCTTTTCCATCGCTGTCTTTTACGGGATTGCAGATGGTGTGTGCCGGGGCCAGCAGGTTGGTCCCCAGCTTCTTAATAGTCTGCCAGGCCGCGCCGCTTAGAGTGAGCTTGCGTACGTTATAGTCATCCAGCACGTATATTGTGGATTCGTCACGTAGCGAGAGGTCCTTGACAATGGTTCCGGCTAATACAACCATCCAGGTATCGCCCGAGTCGGCGGAATAGGTAATGTTCTCAGTGCCCAGATCGGCGAAAACCACCACTTTACTCATTGCTGTTGATGCAGTATCGCGTGGAGCAAGGCGAAGTATGGTGCCTGTGTCGCTTGACGGCAGTGTGAAGATGCGTTCCCAATAACGACCCATTGGATCGCTGGTACTGCGCCATACGCTGTCGATATCGGGTATAGCGCCGGTGGTGTTCAACGAAGCAAGGTAAAGGGTATTGTTCCCCACAGTATTTGAATCCTGCGGCTTTTCCACCGCAGCCACATCGGACAACTGACTGATCCTCGTATTGATGATCCCGATCTGGTTCCAGGCATATCCGTAATCCTTGCTATACTGGAAGGCTGATTCGTCTGAAGGAGACTTTATTAGCTTGGAGAAGGGCCACTGTCCTGGCAGAGCCCCTGTTCCTCCCGTCGTTGAATTCTCAGAGCTGGTGCAGCAGTAGGCCGTACTGCCATCCGAATTCCATTTCAGCAGCACGTTGGCACGCCCGGTCCCGCCGCCTCCTGTGGTGGATTTAAGGGTATCGGATTTTAGCCATGTCACACATCCCGCGCAGGTTGCCTGCGGATTGGAACTCTGCCATACATTGGCCAGCGCCCGGGCGCTGTCGGCGGTGGCTTCGCCCGCCAGAAGAATACCGGTCGCGTTGGTGCCGGTGTAGGATATGGATGATATGCGTTGCCCCACAGCTGGTTGGATAGCAGGTGTAATGGTGAACCTGGTGGGGGTTGGGCTGATATAGAAAACAGCCGAGGACGTAGAACTATCGAACACATTGACAAAGCAGCCACGCAGGCTTAAATCGGTGCCAATATAGTCGGAAGGCAATTCGATCCCGGTTCTTATGATGGAGGCCGCCGTATATGCGCCAAGCGTGACGGGGTAGCCTGCATATCCTGCCGTGCCGTCCCATTGCGTGGTATTGAGTATCGTGTCGTGTTTGCCCAGGTGCAGGGCTGCTCCCCCCGCTGTAAATGCAACCACCACCATTGTCTGGTCGGGATTATAGCCGGGAGAGAATTTTACGGAAGTCACTGCTGTCCAGGTACCCGAATCTTGAGCCAACCAGGCGCCGGAGAAGGTTGTGCCGTAAGGCCTGGTAAGCAGCCTTCCCTGACCGGGTGGCGTTACGCTACGAGTCCCTATGGCGATATCGCGGTAGCCGTCGGCTGTGTCATATAAAGCTATATCCAAACAGCTTACGTATTCGTTTGGATTGAGCGTAAGCCCAGCGTTTGTCCAGTTGGTCCCGCCATCAGTGGAGCAGTAAGCCATGCGTGGACCTGTTACAGCCGGGAGAACGCTGCCATCAATAATTGCAATGATATATTTTGCATCATCGGGCGCTGCTGCTATATTCCATACTGCCCTGTTACCGCCGGCTGCCGCATTCAGATTATTACCTATGCTGGAGAGCCATGTGTATCCGGCATCGGTGGACTTAAAGAGGTTTGTCGAGGTGGCCGAAGTGTTATCGGTGCTGATGGCGTAGAAGGTGCTGTTATCAGGCCCCAGCGCCAGGTCATTGATACCGCAGGTGCGTATGATCATACCGTTATAACCATCCCATGGCGTGTCCACCACACTCCAGGAGAGTGTCCTCTGCGTGGCGGCGTTGCTTTGGTTGAAGGGAATGAGCAGGACGGTTAATGCCAGGATAGAGATAACCAGAATATACGGGTATGACCGGCGTACAACTCTCATTAAATATCTATTACCCGTAGTCCGTTACTGAACACTGTGCTGCAGTCAGAAGTAAAGCAGATTTATCTGAAATCTACCATAAACAGCATTCTATTTGCAAAATGGCAATTCGCATGTTAGATTAAGCTAAAAGGCACATAAGGTTGACCAGACGGTCGAAGCTGAATAGAATACACAGTCGACGTGTTGATCAATTTTGACAATGGTCTATTTATTCATACAATTTAGCAGGGTCTACCTTCCGGAGGCAGCAAGGTTGGCCGAGAGAAGGCTATTCAGTTTGTGAATACGGCAGACCCAATATAATATTCAAATGTATTTAAGGTACTCATAGAGATGAATCCGGAAAATCCAAAAGCTAAAGGTGGCGCCCAGGGTGGGGCAGCCCAGCCGGGCATCGCCAAGCTGAACGTCCAGTATGCAGCACCCATGCCTCAGGCCCTGGGATTGATCCCCGAGGATGTTGCTAAGAGATATAAGGTGCTGCCGCTGGCGCTGGAAAACAACACGCTGAGGATTTTCATGGCCAATACCGCCGATGTATTGACCGTGGAAAACCTGTCCATTTACACCAGGAGGCGCATTGAACCGATCGCCGCCTCGGAAGCGGATATAAAGGAAGCTATCGATTATAATTACGGGGCTCTTAAGGATGCTTCAAGGTTCGGTGGTGGGAAAGACCTGGCTGTAGTGCCGGAAAGCACATCGCCTCCACGTACTACGGGTGTAAATAAAACTCCGGCTGCTCCTAAATCTGCCGCTCAGGCACAGTTCAGTGGTGTTGCCCCTCTACCCCCATATGACGATAGAGTGATTCCACCTGAGATAACCAGCGATTCTCCCATAGCGCACCAGCTTGATAAGATGCTGGACGAAGCCGTCAAGGCCAGGGCATCCGATGTACACATCGAGCCGGATGACAACAGGCTGCGTATACGCTACAGGATCGACGGCATATTGCATGATGTGGCCTCGCTGTCCCTGACCGTGCACCACGGTCTCATTTCGCGTATAAAAATCCTCTCAGACATGAATATCGCTGATCACAGGCGGCCCCAGGATGGCCAGTTTTCCTTTGATTCAGATAATAAATATATAGATGTTCGTGTGGCTACCGTGAATACGGTTAATGGCGAGATGGCTGTATTGCGTCTGCTGGACAAATCGGTGGCAGCGCTGGCTCTGCCCCAGGTCGGTTTTCTGCGTGAGAGCCAGGAGATATTTGAGCAGATGCTTATGATGCCATATGGCATGGTGCTTATCAGCGGCCCCACCGGCGCGGGCAAGACGACCACGCTTTATGCCGCCGTCAATTCTCTGGATCATGTAGGCAAGAATATAATAACCGTGGAGGACCCTGTCGAATATCGCTTTTCAGACATCAACCAGATACAGGTTAATGTAAAGGCCGGCCTGACCTTTGCCAGCGGGCTGCGCGCCATAGTGAGGCTCGACCCCGATGTCATCCTGGTGGGCGAAATCCGCGATAGCGAGACAGCTCTGATAGCCGTCCAATCGGCCCTGACCGGACATCTCGTGCTGTCTTCGGTGCACGCCAACGACACGGTGGGTGCAATCTTTCGCCTGATTGACCTCGGGGTAGAACCCTTCCTGATCAGTTCAGCCCTCATTGGTATCGTGGCCCAGCGTATGGTGCGGCGAGTCTGCCCTCATTGTGCTCGCAAGGTGACGGCGCCGCTGGTAGAGCAGCTGGCCTATGAAAAAGAGATGGGCGAGGCGAGGGAGGAATTCATGTACGGCGAGGGATGCAAGGAGTGCGTGCATACCGGCTATCTTGGCCGCACTGCTATATTCGAGATACTGACAATAACCGATAATATTCGCAGGATGATAGTGGGCGGTTCGAGCAACACCGATATACGGGCCGCTGCGCTCAGCGAAGGACTGGTGCCCATCGCCCGCTACGGTATGCTGCAGGCCAAGGCTGGCATTACCACACCCTACGAGGTACTGCGAAACGCCTATACTATTTCCTGAGCATTGATCAATTCTGCGACGCAGGGGCGCACTTTCAGGTGCGCCCGCATTAAGGTAGTACAATAGTACTATTATAATTTTGACCAAGGGTCTATTTACTATTCATCCATGTAATGTATCATTATAGATGGATATTATCTTCGGGGAAATAAATGGATTACGAGTATATCGGCTACACCGCTGACAGGCAGGTGGTCAAGGGTAAGATCGATGCTTCCGGGGAGAAGGATGCGGAGGCCAGGCTGGCGGCCAGCGGTTACCAGATACTCAGCCTGAAAGCAAAAGAAGGACCTATCATAACAGGTATGCCCTCACTGTTCCAGAAGGGGGCCAAGCAGGAGGAGATTGTACTCTTCTCCCGGCAGCTTGCGCTGCTGCTGGAATCGGGCGTGGGAATTGTGCAGAGTCTTGACCTGCTGAAGATACAGACTACCAACAAAGCCTTTGCCGGAATGCTGGAGGCCATAATATCCGACCTGCGCGCAGGCAACCCGCTATCGGCTACGCTGGAAAAGCATCCCAAAGCCTTCAACAAAATGTTCTGCAAGATGATAGCCGTGGGCGAGCAGACCGGCCAATTAGAGAACGTGCTGCGCAACCTTGCCGGCTACGCCGAACAGTCCACCGCCGCCTCGCGCAAAATAAGGCAGGCTATGACCTACCCTATCATAGTGCTGGTGCTGGCAGTGGCCGTGGGATTTTTAGCCGTTACCTTTGTATTGCCTCCTATCATGGACATGTTCAAGCAACTGGGCGGCAAGCTGCCGCTCATGACGCAGATACTCATCGCTGTGGTCGGTTTCATGGGGAACTATGGAGTATATGTGATGCTGGCCCTGCTGGCCGGCTGCTTGCTGCTTTACATGTATATCAGGACACCAAACGGGGCACTGATAAAGGACAGATTCTTACTTAGAATGCCGGTGATGGGCAGGCTCAACCTGATCAACACGCTGGCGCGCATATGCCGCAGCATCACCATACTCTTCCGGTCAGGCCTGCCCCTGCCTGAGATACTCAAGCTTACGGCTGAATCGAGCGGCAACATCGTAATCTCCAACGCGCTGATGAACGTTGAGCAGGATATCATAAAGGGGGAGGGACTGGCCTCGGCTATGGGACGGCATCCTGAGTTTCTGCCGCTCATGGTGGAGATGACCCGTGTGGGTGAGGAGACGGGAAACCTGGACAACACTCTTACCATCGTGGCTGACAGCTTTGAGATCGAGGCAGCCGATAAGCTAACAACGGTGCTTGGCATGATCGAGCCGGCCATGACCATCATCATCGGGCTGGCCGTAGGCTTCCTGGCCCTGTCCATTTTTGTTCCTATCTATTCCAGCATGAGCCTGATCGGGGGTTAAGGTGGTATTATAATATAAGATGAAGAGTAAAAGATACGGGCAGCAAGCGTTTTCACTCATCGAGGTTTTGATTGCGCTTTTTATCCTTTCTGTTGTCGGGGTCACCATTTTGGCCGGGGCATATGTAAATATAAAAAGTACTGAGGCATCTCGCGATAATATCCGGGCGGAGGGGCTGGCTAAATACGAATTGGAATATGTAAAATCCGTCGCAACGAATAACTGGAGCGGGATCACCAGCCAGGTTAACCCTTACACAATACCGTCTGCTCAGGGCCCGTT
>Ga0136653_10001683_pt1 | contig 12018 bp, 8 predicted proteins | sample LakKivw275mmetaG_FD_94866 | JGI IMG/M metagenome (GOLD analysis project Ga0136653, IMG submission 94866) | Anoxic lake water microbial communities from Lake Kivu, Rwanda to study Microbial Dark Matter (Phase II) - Lake Kivu water 275m metaG... | ecosystem: Environmental > Aquatic > Freshwater >... | reverse complement strand
CCCACCACCATGGCGTCGTAGCCGCCGATTCTGGCGTAGCGCTTTATCAGTCTGAGGTAACTGCCCAACACCCGCCCCAGCAGGCCTGGACTAACAAGGCCGCGCCTCGCGCTTCGGATCTTGTCGGCCGTGTTGCGCCACAGGCTGACGTGGCACTCTACCACTTCCACCCCGTTTTGCCGCAGGCCCTGAATGATCACGTTGTTCCGTGACTGCTCCACGTCATAGGTGCCGAAATAGCAAACCCTCATCGTCACGCCACCACCCGCCACGTGGCGAACATGGCCGTGAACAGGCCCAGCAACAAGGTCGAGGAATAGATGATCGCCCAGTGCAGGGCCTTGTTTCTCACCATCGCCCCCAGTACCATGAAACCAGGGAATAGCACCAGGACGTATCTGGGCAGGGCCGCCATCGGATAAGGTGGGCGGAAGTTCTGCATCAGGGCCACAAACAGTACGCTGACCATGTACAAGCCATAGCTCAGGCGCAGCCGGCGGAGGGAGGCAATGGTCAGGGAGAGAAACAGGCCCCCACAGGCCAGGTCGAAAGCGTTGTAGAAGACGCGTCTCGAGAGCGTGTCCTCCAGGTTAAGGGCGGGGAATCTGTCGCTATTGAAAATGGCCGTCAAGCTATCGGCGATGTTGTTCCACGGCCAGGTAACATTCACCGCCCATCGCATCCTATAGGTCTCAGTCAAAAAAGGCTCGCCGATGTAGAAGTGCCGAAACAGCAGAAAAGCCAGTGTGCCTATAGGGATGAGAGCCAGGAACAAAACGTCACCTTGAACTTTGCGATTTGCGATTTGCGATTTGCGATTTGGACTTTGAGCCAGGTATTCGTAGAGCAAGGGAAACAGAAGAAGCAAACCCAATTGCTTAGTCAGCGCAGCCAGAAGCCCCATGACACTGGCCGCTAACCAATTGCCCTTCCGAGCATAATAGAAGGCCGAGATGGCGAAAAGCAGGAAGGGCGATTCGGTGTAGACCCCTAGCAGGAAGAAAGCCGTAGGAAAAACCGACAGGTAAACAATGACGTGAGCAGCAACCTGGGAATCGAGCTCCAACCGGGTCAGTTTGTAGAAGTAAATCAGGGCCAAGAAGTAGGCCACATTGGAGACGATGATTCCGCCTAGCAAGTAATTGCCCCACAACATCTTCCCAACGATTCTCGTCAGGAGGGGATAAAGAGGGAAAAACACGGTCGTGCCGTCCCCCTGAGCGTAGCCCTGCGTGGCGATCTTGATGTACCAGATGGAGTCACCACGCTGCCAGACGCCCAGCAAGTAGTCGGCGATCCCAGGGGGTACCGGTTCCATTCCATGATAATAGGTAACGTGATACAGGGGAAACTGGAACAGCGCCATAGCGGCGATCAGCGAAAGCGAGAGCCGCATGGTGACGAAAATCACCACGGCCCACCTCAAGGCAGGGCCAGCCCTTTGAAGTTTGAAGTTTAAGGTTTGAAGTTTAGACATACCTGCCCCTCGAGGTGACGAAGCTCTGGAAGCGTTCGTATCTCCTCAACATCGTGATGGGATCTACTAAGGGGCTGAGCCAGGGGAATTCCGAGGAGGTGCGTCTTCGCTGGATCTCCCGGCGCTTCCTCAGTATCTTGGGCAATAAGCTCAGGCTGGCCAGCCTCCCCTGCAGAGGGCTTGGGTCCCGCCTGGCAAACAGGCTATAAAGTGTGGCGGCCAGATCATAGAAGGCGATGAGGGGCAAGAAGAGAAAGAGATGAGGAGACGGGTAGTTCTTGACCATTGTCCAGATCTTGTTCCTGCCCAGGAGGTGGTTTTTGAACGCCGAGCCCTCCAGGCCCGTCCCTGAGTGGATGTGATAAACGACCGCTCGCGGGTTATACATGCACTTCCACCCTCTGGAACGAGCTCGCCAGGCCAGGTCCACGTCCTCGTGGTAGGCGAAGAAATCCTCGTCAAAGAGGCCGACTTCCTCCAGCATTTCCCGACGATACAAAGCTGCCCCGGCGCAGGGGCCGAATACTTCTATCGGCTCGCGCTCCAGGCCATCGTCTCGCTCCCCACCCCGCCGGTCCCAGGCGATGCCCGCTATGTCCAGATTGATCCCGGTGGAGTTGAGAACGCCGGTGTGATAATAGAACAGCATTTTGGAGGCACACATCCCTATCCCGGCATCAGTCTCCACGACCTTGACCAATTCCTCCAGCCAGTTCGGCTCCGCCCGCGTGTCGTTGTTGAGGGTGACGATGTAGTCCCCCTGTGCTGCTCTGATGGCCACGTTGTTGCCCGCCGCGAAGCCCAGGTTATGGCCGTTGGCGATGATCCTGACCTCAGGAAACCTTTCTACGACGAACTCCATCGAGCCGTCGGTGGAGCCGTTGTCCACCAGAACGATCTCGTGATGAGAATAGGTCTGGACCAAAAGGGAAGACAGACACTCCTCGAGATACCTCTTGCCGTTCCAGTTTACGACGATGATGGATGCTTTTCGCTTCATGGTGCCTTATCAAGTTCTAGGTGATCGAGAACGACGCCCAGCTCTCGTACATCTTGCAGTCCCGCGTCGGCGGGAATCCAGGGATTGGTCTCTAAACGAAGGAGGGCTGTCTTGCCCTGATGGCCGATCATGAAATCCGGCGGTATCAACACCGTGTAGGTCTGGAACTCATCGCCCAGGTCGAATCTATCGAGGAGACGCCCGTTCAGGTAGAGTGTCACCTTCGCTGGCTCGACCCCTTCGGGTCGTGGACTGCCCACCGTAAGCGAGAGGACGAGGTCTTTCCCTCCCGAAGCCCACGGCAACTGCACCTCGGCCGTTTTCCCCGTCCACCGGTAACATCCCCCGCCGCTGTTCTCTCTGCTATAAAAGCCGCTGATCAGATAGCCATAATCAAACCGCCCCACGTCGAGGGCGAAGGGGTAGATAGGACCCTCCCGCTTCCACGCCGGCTCTATCCTGTAGATCTCCAGATCGTAAGGATGGTGCACCAGCCCTTGTGGCAGATGGTCGAAGGATGTCTCCGGCAGTGATATATCCAGGCTGACCTCACCCACAGGTGAGAAAACGTCATCGTCGGAGCGAACCCTGGTCAATCCATCGTGGGCGACGTAGAACACTTCCCTGCCCCGATCGCGCCACCGCTCCACCAGGTCGAAGAACTGCTCGTTGTTCGGGCTCTGCCCCTGCAGGACGAACGAATCTCGACCATAAAGATAGGTGAGAGGCAGGGCAAGCGGGTCTCCTATCAGTGGGCCTTCGAAGATTACCACAGCCCTATCGCTAAGCTGCTCCGCCAGGCGGCTCAACTGCCAGGCTGCCCCTAGATATGGCCTCTGCCCGGCCACGGCCAGGCTGGTGCGGAGAAAGGAGGCTATCAAAACAATCGTCAGAACGATAACAACAATTCTTGCAGTTCGCTTTGCGCTTTGCGCTTTGAGCTTTGAACTTCGCAAGAGGCCGTAGCTTATGAACAGCATGATGGAGGGGATAACCACGGCGATATAACGCCTGATCCAGTAGATGTGGATGGGGTTGACCAGGCCCGAATGTAGAAACACAAAAGTGTACAGCATGGCGGTCCCCAGGAAGAACACTACGCCCTCGTCACTGGCCTTGAGAATCATGGCGATCAGCCCACCCAGGGCCAGGAGCAACCCCAGCGGGGTGACGTACCATCCCAGTCGAACGAGATTCTCCTCGTTGTACGTTCGGATCATCCCCCCTGCGGGGTGATAATACACCATCTGGGGATCAGCGGTGCCCGGCCTGATGAAGTAGGCGTAGAGAGCCAGCAGGACGATCAGCAAGGCCAAGGCTGGGCGCAGCCACCTGCCCAGGCTCGAAAGTCGAGCCAGGGCACGAGTGAGCTTGTCGTAGTTCAGAAAGGCGAGGATTAGCAGGGCGGCGATCAGCACGGCTGCTCCGACAGCCAGGGGACCGATAGAGCTGAAGTATGGAAGCGCCCTGCTTATGGCAGACAACTGCCCTCGAGAGAAAAGCAGGGAATGAATGAGCCAATGAAGGAGAAGACCGGCGAAGGGAACGAAGAAATATAGATGGCCTGAACAAAGCTTTTTGGTGAAGCGAAGATAGATGAAATAAAGTGCCACCGGCACGATCAGAAAAATGCCATCGGCCCTGGAAAGCACCGCCAGGCCCAGGCCAAACCCCGCCAGCAATCCAAAGCAGCGATCCACTGTCCTCACGTACAAGGCAAAGCAGTAGAGCGCACCCCACACCAGAAATTGGGTCAGGACCTCGGACATGGCCCACCTGGAAAACCACATCTGGGCGACGTTGATGGCCAGCAGGAACGAGGCCAGCAAGCCGACCCGATCATCGAACAGGGCCTTGCCAGCAAAATAGAGCGCGATCACCCCCAGCAGTCCAAACAGGGGAGTAACGTATAGCATCATGGGTGTGCTGGCAAAATGCCCCAGAATCCCCAGCAAATCCAGGGGGGCCAATGGATTCATCCCCACCCTCATCTTGAAGATCGAGTAGAAGATGGCGATCCAAACTTGATAGAGGTGGTTTTGTTGAGAGAAGAGCATCCCCTGCTCCATGTCCCAGATGCGGACCCCATCGCCGAAGAATCTCATCAACTCTGATCCGTAGGGAAATCTGTAGGAGTAGAGGAGGTCGTTTTCGATGCCGCCGGTCAGATCCGTTAGCAGGGGATCGCGGGCGCGGATCGCTCCCGTCCTGGCGATGTTCACCCCCATACCTAAATATACGCCGGAGTCCGACGTGCCGAGAACGGACTCGAAGGGGCGAAAGAACAGCAGGCCAGCGATGACCACAATAACCAATAGCCAATATCGAATATCCAGTTGCGGTTTGGGGATACCACTCCAACTGAGCCTGGTCCTGAAGACAAGGGCCATACTCGCGGAGTAGATGAGAAGGAGAAGCAATAGAGACCGGAGCGAGAAAAGCGCTATCTCTGCCAGTAGCAGTCCCAGCCAGGAGGTAAGGAGAACACTGGAGAAGACCGCCAGGAATAGCCTCTCTGCCCAGTCAAGCCCTTTTATCCTCAGAGTACGGAGGGTTAGGTAACCCGGCAGGAATAACAGCGACAGAAAGAAGGCCGTTGTTCTCAATATAGACGTAATGATCAAATCCTCATCCTCCAGTTAGGGTCGGAAAGACTCATCAGCGATGAAAAACCCATCAATGTTCACTACCCCATCATCGAGCTGCGACACGAACTTCACTGTGTACTTGCCTGCTTCCATTGATCCCAAGGGCAGCTTATGATACTTCCACTCACTTGCCGTGTAGCCCCAGCCGCCAGTTGGCTTGAGAACCAGGCTGGGGCTGGAACCTACCAGCTTCCCGCTGGCGTACACGTCCAGCTCAGCGGCCCATCGCCCCTCGCGAGCGTAGCGAAGATACAAGACAGCGCGGGGCAAATCGGAAGGGATGGTCACCTCATATTCGGCGAAATTGCCTCTGCGATTGCCCCAGCCCATGCCCAGGCACTGACTGTTTGAGGCGGCGCCCTTGGAATCAGGGCCGCCAGATCCAGATTGCGACAGAAATGCCTCCCCTTCGCGCCAAACGTATTCTTCTGTAGATACGATCTCGAAAGGCGTGGGCATGACCGACGGCGTGGCAGTCACCCCGCAGCCCGCAAGAAGGGGAACCACCACCAGCAACGAACGCATGACTAGCGAAATCCATCGCATTTTGAAATCCACCGCCTACTCTGCCTCCCTGATGTAGAAACCGTCCAGGTTGACGGCGTTATGGTCGCCATTGGGCTGGATTTTGATCCAATGCTCGCCCGATTTGAGGTGCCCTATGGACACGCCTATGATAGCCCACTCCGACTCCTCATAGCCCCACCCCCCTGAGGCAGGCAAGGTAACGAGGGTCAACTCACCATCCAGGTAGATGTTCAGTTGCCTGGCTCTGTCACCTGGGTGGGCATATCGCAGATAAACAAAGGCATTGGGGACATCTTCGGGCACTTGGATGCTGTACAAGGCAAAGTGCGCTGCCTCTTCCCCCCAGCCCATCCCCAAACACCTGCCACCCCAAGCCGCCCCTTTGTAATCCTCACCCTCAGTGCCCAGAGCAGCCTCATACTCCTCCCCCTCCACCCAAAGGGCCTGCCCTGAGCGTAGCCGAAGGGAGTAACCCTGGTCTGGGGTTGTCACTCGATAGAGATAATAGACTGGCCTCCCGTCCCGCTGGTAGAAAACCTGTTCCAGCTTAATAACCTTATTCGCCTGGCGCACGATTCTCTGAAAAGCATCGTAGCGTTCGAAGCTGGCAAACTCCTCGGCATAGAACAGATAGCGGTTATTGGGATCCTTGAGGTGCTTGTAGACTTCCTCGGAGAACTCGTTTGGATTCCAACTATACTGAAAGATCTCAACTGGATTCACCTTCCCCTTTGTGAGGATCTGAATGTTGTTCTTGAACCCCCAATCCACTGCCAAAGGAGAGCTTAGGTGATGATCCTCCAGGTATTCGGCCAACTCGTAGATGGCGTCGGAGAATCTGCCCAGGCCGCCGCTTCTCTGTAATGCCTGGTGATACCGAAAGGCCGCCCTCACGTCCAGGGTGATCAGGGCCAGGACGGCCATGGCCATCGCTACTGAAGCGTAGCACGGGGCTAAGTCCGGGCGAAGTCTCCGTCCGAACAGCCCCACTGGTTGGAGAAGGCCCAGCTTGGGGGCGATAACCTGGTAGAGCGTCTCCATGAACAGAGCAATGATGAGTTGGGGGAAAGGCAACACGATCAGCAAGTGCGTGGCTCCCAAACCCGAGATAGTGAAGCAGCTTTGAACCAAGATCAAAGCCACCATCGAGAGCAAGAACAAGAACTTTGCTTGGTGCGTTCCGGCTTGGTCAGGGCACGTCTTCAGCCACCCGAACCGATACCTGTGGCTAAACAGGAGAAAAGCGAGGCCAACGACTGAAACGCAGAACATGACCGGGTACAGGCTGTTGCTGAACGAGCCCCCATAGAACCCAAACCAATTGCCCTTTATCAGGACGAGAAAAGCCCTTATCTCGGTGAGCAGATTGCTGAAAACGTCCAGGTTGTTCACCCCACGGTCGGTGGTGAGCAGATTCCTCGCCAGTATCTTGATGGTGCCCCACGTCTTCAAATTGTACCATAGAAGTCCCCCCGCCCCCGCACAGAAGGACAGCAGGCCCAACCCCAACTGCCTGGCCTTCGCGTCGAACGTCAGTATCCTCCACATAGTCTGGCGATCGGTCAGAGAGGACCTTGAGGGTAGTGAGTTGAATGTGAAGACATAGTAGTTCACCGCCAAGGCGACGATGAACCAGATAAACAGAAATTTCGCACTGAGTCCCACACCCAAAAGAAACGCGCCAGCATATAGATACCAATCCGTCCCTATGATGGGCGAAGGTCTCCTGACCGAGCCCTTATCGCCTCGGTCAGAGACCCTCGGCGATCGGAGGTGCCGATCTGTCCTCTGCCGATGCCACCGCAACAGACAAAACAGACTACCAGCGGCCATGAAGGTTATCACAGAGGTAACGTATATCCCTTGCCTGCTCCAAAATATGAACGAGGGGTGCACCGCCAGCAACAGTATAGTGATAGCCGCCACGCGACGATTCAAGAGGTCCCTGGCGAATAGATAATAGAGGACAATGGTGAGGCAGCCAAAGCAGATGGTCATCAAACGCAGTGAAAAGACGTTGACACCCAGAAAGTAGAAGAAGGGGAGCATCAAATAGGTACAAACAGTCCCCAGGTAGTTCATAATCATTACCGGGAAGGTCGTTTCCCCGATGTGGATGCCTGCTCCAGTCCATACCTCCACCGCTTGTCCCAGCACGATCTGCATGGTCGGCACGACGTCCATGGCCTCATCGTAGTACAGCCCCGGCAGGTTGATATGGGTGGCGGAGAGATAGAAGAAGGCCGCTATCGCCAGGGCAGATACGCTGATATCTATGAGTATAGGCCGTTTGGTGGGCCAGATGTGCATAAAATCACCTCAAAGAGCCATCGGCAATGAAAAAACCATCCACGTTGACCCCTCCGCCATTTACCTGGGAGATAAACTTCACCCTGTGCTCACCCTGTTCGACAGTTCCCAGAGGCAACTCTTGATACGCCCACTCTTCAGCCTCGTACCCCCACCCCCCCGTTGGCGCCAGGCTCACGCTGGGGCTGGTTCCGACCAAGTGTCCATCCAGGTACACGTTCAGCGCCGCGTCGGTTTGTCCTTCGTGGGCGTAGCGAATGAATAGGACAGCAGAGGGCATATCCCCAGGAACAGCAACCACGTACTCAACGAAGTCGCCGTCTCTATCTCCCCAACCCATACCCAGGCACTGGCCATTTGAGGCCGGGGTTTTGAAATCCTTTGCCTCAGAGCCAGCTTGTGACACGAATGTCTCCCCCTCCTGCCAAAGGTAGTTCATGGGAGGCAAGGCCTCCAAACTCAGTTGGTACAGGACAACCCCCCCATTTCGATATAATGGACTTAAGTGTCTGTTTACAAAGTCATCCTGAAGGATCGTCAGTCCTCGTTGAGTGTCCTCTACAGCGGCCCAGTTTATCAAAAAGTGGGTTGTTCCTAGCTCCTCGATGTGCTTCAATAATTCGCCGACGTTGCGAGACGAAACGACGTTTCCGGCCTCGAAGGAAAAGAGGGGCACCAGCGTTCTATCAGACAGGTATCGGAACTCCTCGTTGAGGCAAAGTATTTTAGCGTCGGGGGGTAAATGGTGATTAGCGTATTGAAAGACCTCGTAGGAGCTCAAGTGTCGAGATAGGTAGTGCTCTCTGGATTCGATCCCCAACACTACCTCGTAAGGGATGTGGCGGATGATTCCTGCGCTCCCCCCTTCTTGCCAGAGGGGGTGAAAGAAGGGTAGATTCAAGAACAGGGTAACGGCCGAAACAGCCACCACTTCAGTAGAGAGAACCGCGCCTGCCCAGTTTTCCCAGGGGACGCTGTTGCTAATGACGTAGCTGACGATGATGCTCAGCCAGGGTATGATGGGCATGAGGTAGCGTATGATGGGAAAGCTGACTACCCACAGGACAAAGAACACACCGCAGAACAAAACCAGGTACGTGATGGTCTTGTCTACCCTTATGACCAGCAAAAGGGGCAGAAAGATCAAGAAGATGGGACCGATTACGCCACGATATTTATCTCCATGAAAAGTTACGTTCCAGGGGGATAGAACGTACCTGGTCAACACATTGTCCCCCATGCCGAAATTCGCGCGATCGAAGGTAGGATTGATGGGGGGCATCAAGGGACTTCTGAAGATGTTGTTCAAAAGCGGATAGACCGGATTTCCCGTGAAGGCATAGTTCCTGATCAGCCAGGGCGAAACAATCAACACCGAGACGCAGGCATAGATGAGGATGGTTCTTGCGATGGCTAATCCGTTGTGCTTGCCCGTGAAAGATGGCTTTAGTAAAATACCTATGATCAGTATGACCAGACTGAAGACACCGAGATACTTTGTCCCCATAGCCAGGCCACACATGATGGCTGCCACCGCCAGCCACCTATCACGCCGAGAATGCCACCAGTTGACCAGGGCAAACACCCCCAGGGTTGAGAAGAACGTGGTTCCCAGATCAACGTAGGCTGTGGTAGATGACCAGGCTACGATAGAAACAGTATAGAATATCGCTGCCGCCAGCAAACCTGCTCGGCCGCCCACATACTTCCTGCCGAAGCAATACGTGGCCAACAAACTTAGCACCCCCATTGAGAAGTGGATGAGCTTTGCCAAAATCGAATTGCTCAGGAGCATGGCGAGGGTGAACAGCATCTCCATCCCCAGAGGGAAGGCGGCGCGGAATTCGTAGGGTATGTACACCAATCTGTGATTCTGGATGTAGACCCTGGGGACGTGCAGATGGTAGACTAAGGCATCCACCTCTATTTCAGGAGCCAACGCGCCGATCAGGTTGACGAGTAAGTATACTGATATCAACGAAATCAGCAAAACGTCTATTGCCCGATTCTTTACCGAGAATCCCTCAGAAGCCTCGCCCAGGCGTCGGCCCAGATTCTTTGCGCTGTTCCACATATCATCCAAAAGCGCTATCCCCGATATGACCAGGATCAGCCCAACCAGCCAGGCATGAAGCAGACCTAGCAGAGCTAACGCCAGGATAACATACGTAGCTAACCCCAACCCCAGGCCCGCCGAAAACACGAACTTTTCGAGGGAAGAGCTGGACTTTGCTCCCAGCATGAGCAAGAGTCTCCTCCCGGCGAAGGAGGTGATCAAAACAACCATCAACAAAAGCGCCAGACTCATTCCGGCCTCTAATAGCTCAGGATAGCGATAGACAGACCAGGCTAACCCGATTACGAAAGCCATTCCCAAAATGACGAAGCTCTGGGTACGCAGCTTCTTGAGTCGAAGGGCCTGCCCTGAGCGTAGCCGAAGGGATAGGAGGTAGGCGGTACCGAAATGGATCGCAAGCACTGCCAGGGCAAGAAGTCCAACTCCAACGATTCCCAGGTTCATGTATCCAGGGGGGATGATCTTTGCCGTGGACACAGGATCTATCATCGCTTGCCACAACCTGGGGTAGTGGTTATAGAAGATCACGCCAACCCAAAGTGAAAAGGTGATTGTTAAGAGCGTTGAAACGAAGGGCCTGCGGAAATACTCTTTCATCAACCCGGTCAGTCTACCAATCTGTACTTGATCAAAGTAAGGAACGCTTTGAGGCCATCCTGCCAGCGGATTTTCTTGCCCTCGTCACTAGATCTGCCGTGATAAGAGATAGGAACTTCCACGATTCTATACCCCCGCTTGCGGGCCTTGGCCGTGACCTCTGGACAGAAATCAAAGCCTGTGCATTTCAAGTTCAAGCCCTTGAGCACATCTGCTCTGAAGACCTTGTAGCACGTTCCTTCGTCGGTGATCCGATTCAAAAACAGCAGGCTGGCCGTCAGGGCCAGGATTTTGTTGGCGATGTAATTCCAGAAGTGCATATTGGTGATCTCGCCGAGAAACCTGGAACCGTAGACCACGCTGGCTCGACCCTCGACAATCGGTTCGATCAACTTGGGGTAGTCGGCAGGATCGTACTCCAAATCCCCATCCTGGATGACGATGATGTCCCCGATCACATAAGGCAACGCGGTTCTTATGGCCGCCCCTTTGCCCGTATTCTGATCATGGTAGACGACTTTGACCTCATCGTCCGCGATTTGGCTCAGGATCTCGCGCGTCCCGTCGGAAGAACAATCATCAACGATGATGATCTCCTTTTCAAGATCAACCGCTTGCACCTGTCTGAGCGCTTCTCTTATCGTGTGCACCTCATTGTGAACGGGCATGATGACCGATAGTTTCAACCAGCTAGCTCCTGAAGCTGTGGTAGTACCAGCGCCTGGCAAGAAGCCACCCCACCGAACACAACAGGCGGATAAAGGCGAATGGTAGCAAGAGGAGGCTGGCAAGCTTCTTGAGTAGCAGGACAAAGAAGTTTTGCTGTAGCGATGCGCCTGAGAAGAACCTGTCTCGCAGACGCCACTTGACGTGGCTCCAGATGACGTGGCGGTGGCGATTATCCCACTCGAAGCTATCGCCATTTTCGTTGTAGATGATCATGCGGCGCGCTCGACAGAGAAAGGCCAGGACTTTGAACTTGTTATACCTGCCCTCGTCCTCGTTGGTGAAGAGCGCCACTTTGCAGTCGTACTCCTGGCGACGCAACTCCCACAACTGCCGTGCCAGAAAGACCCTGAGGTTGCTATAGACTGCTGTGCCACCGACACGCGGGTGCTGTGATAATTCGTCCAGGATGTCCGGATCACTTAAGACGGTGACCTCACTGTGGGGAAACCTGCTTTCCAGGTTCTCCAACACCATCAGCAGGTTGGGCAGCGAGCCCGACCTCACGACCAAAATACTCATCTTATCCATCTTTGGTAGCTAATACCTCATCGTATATTTCCTCAACCTGCCGGATGATGATCTCCCAATCATATTTAGCTTCCACCCGGCTTCTGCCGTTTCTGCCCAGCTTCTCTCTCAGGGCCTTATCCTT
>Ga0136653_10001680_pt1 | contig 12024 bp, 8 predicted proteins | sample LakKivw275mmetaG_FD_94866 | JGI IMG/M metagenome (GOLD analysis project Ga0136653, IMG submission 94866) | Anoxic lake water microbial communities from Lake Kivu, Rwanda to study Microbial Dark Matter (Phase II) - Lake Kivu water 275m metaG... | ecosystem: Environmental > Aquatic > Freshwater >... | reverse complement strand
TGACCGGACAAGTATTGTTATTGCCCACCGTCTGAGCACCATTTTATCAGCAGACTTGATTCTCGTCATGGACCATGGCCATATTGTTGAACGTGGCACGCACACTGACCTCCTGGCAAAAAGTGGATTATATGCGCGACTGTATCAAACTCAATTCCGGCCTAATTTGGGAGAAAAAGCTCAGTAATCTTGTTCGAGTTCAACAATTCACCATTACATACGATGCAGGTCTTAAAACTGCTGCAACGCTGAAAGTAGCTGTTTTTTTAAAGAAAAGTTCGGGAACTGTCCAGAGTAGCCCACCACGCCCATAATAATCAAATTCACCCAAGTCTATATGTTGTAGACTAGCGTGTCGAAGTCAATATTTCTGCCATCCGTGTACCCAACCCTCGTGCCTCTTCAATTAATACGGCATCACTCTTTACCTCGCCCGCTTTACTGGCACAGCCTGACATTATGACGATCCTATCGTCGGGAAGGTTAGCAGATAGCTTAACAAAACGCCTCATAGCCCTGACGGTATGTTCCAGGCCGGCGCTGCCGCCGACAATAATCAAGCCGGCGCAAACCATACTGGGAGAAATATCGTGTCGGTACAGGAAATAATTGCGGTCGATGAAGGCTTTCATCTGTGCCGTCATGTTGTAATAATAGACAGGGCTGCCGAGTAAAATTCCATCGGCGTTACAAAATTTATCCAGTATCCACGGCACATCGTCTTGCTGCTTGCATTTAGAAAATGAAGAACAGTTATCATGGCCCTGGCAGGGATTGACCTTGTACTGGGACAACATAATCTTTTCCGTCTCCAGGCCGTGAGCGGCGGCCGCCTGTAGTGCCTGGTCTACCAGATAGCTGGTATTGCCTTTTGGTCGAGGACTGCCGACAATAGCTAGGATTTTCATGTAATCTCCTTTAACGATAGTCTTAGAGGCCGAAAGTTGACCTGAGAAAATTCGTTATCCGGGCGACCAGGTCTGGATAATATAGCCAGATGGAAGAATGGGTGGCGGGATACCATTTTATTTCGGGATTGCCGCAAGCCTGCCACAGATCGATTGTGCTCTGCCTCGGGAATCTCTCGTCCCACCTTGCATTTAGCATCAGCAACGGCCGTTTACGAAGATTGGTGGCAAATGTCATCGGGTCTGTCAGATAGCTCTTCTTGGATGGAACTACATTATCCAGTCCCTTTTTATCAATTTGATGTAGGTACTGCATATAGAGTTTCTGAGATTTCTCATATTCAGCGTCGGTATGTCCGGGCTCCGTTCTTTTGAGCCATACGGGGCTTTGATAGTTGCCGCCGGCTACAATTATGACACCCGCACCTGTCCGATTATCTACGCCCATAGTTATAGCTGTGATGATGCCACCGAGGCTTATACCAATAACTGCCGTGCGGTTATTATCGATGTCTTTGTTTCTCTCCGTCCAATCGATTACCTGTCTTATATCGATTACTGATGTTTGGTAACCTTCGAACCATTCTTGCGGAGTCAGATTAGGTAGCCTTCGCTTAACTACCTCGGCCATTCGCTTTTGATGGAATACCAGATATAGTATGAAGCTGGCTATGCCTCGCCTGGACAGGTCTCTGGCAAGCATCTTGCAGGGGATAACGCTGCGGTCGCCCCAGCCGTGAACCAGAATCGCCAGCGGCCGGTTTGAGCCCTGGTGAGGTCTATAATATTCACCTAACACAATATTATTTTCTTGGTATCTAGTTGGTCTGGCAACTGGAAATTTAACACCGTAACGCGACCACATGCTGGTTTTCTGGATTAGCTGCAGATCGAAGTCGGGTATGCTTTTGTGATAGTTATACGGATTCATTGAATGCGATGGCAGCCAACCTGAATATTCAAGATTGGCAGCCTGAGTACTTCTTCAATTATAAAGGCAGACTGTCTTCCTAGATTATTAATACCTAATTATACCTGAAGTGTCTCCTTATTAGAAGTAAGACGGTAATGAACATTAGCATGATTATAATGCCGAAAACGGCAACCACTACCCCGGCATTTCGACTGGCATCCGGGGCGGCAACAACGAAACTGGTCTCATCATTGTCTATGGAAACTCTATAGGTTCCGGGTTCAGACCTTACCACGGTGAAAGTGATCGGGTTAGCCATTCTGGGGCCAACGCTAACCATCTGCTGCTGCTCAACTTGACCATTTATCTTGAGCACAACATTATAGTTACCTGCTTCATCGCCATCGTTGACGACGTTTGTAGAAATAACTACCGGTTCACCTGCTATTATCCGCGGTTTGCACCTGGTGTATTTTACGCAGAATTGTGCCGGACTGTTTATTCCAGTACCGGATATGGATGGCGATGGCTTTGGTTGTCCTGGCGGGGTACTTGGGGCATTTTCCTCGGAAATTTCGACTACCACCGTTGCTGTGTCACAGGCATCCAAGACGCATGCTGTATTGACAACCTCCGTGATGCCCGTAGGGAAGCTGTCAGCCCCTTCAAGGATGGCACTGTAGGTCACTGTGTAGCAAGCTAGCGGATTTAACGTGCCTATATTCCAGGTAATAATATCACCGTCATACGTGCCGCTGTCAGATATATTAAATACGTTAGCGACATAGGTTTCATCTGGGTTATCGGTGATGGTGACGTTATCTCCGGCAGCATTGCCCTCATTGCACACAGTTATAGTGTAGTGCACCGTACCTCCGGGAGAGGAGGTATTAACATCAGCCTGCTTATCGACCTGGAAAGTCGGGTGTGCCTCGACGTGTATCATTTCAGTGGTACACACTTCGGGTTCGGTTGGTTGTATGCAGGCTGTATTTTCGACCAGAGTATCACCAGCGGGGAAACTGCCGCTCCCTTTTAGAGTAACGCAATAGAATACGGAGCCACTTTCTCCCACACCGAGCGTGCCGATGTTCCAGGTGATTATATCGCCGTCGTAGTTACCGCTATCTGATATGTTATTAACCGAGTCGATCCAGGTCTCATCTGGATTATCGGTAATAACCACGTTGTCCGCATCGGCATTGCCGTTGTTGGTATAGGTAATGGTGTAACAGATATTATCGCTAGGTACTATCAGTCCGCCGTTTTCATCACTATAAACCTTTTCCAGTTCTAATAACGGGGCTGCCTCTACGGGTACAGTTTCCGTGTCACATAATAATTCGGCTTCATCAGCATCGTCGCAGGCCGTATTGTCGACATCCGTAATTCCGGCGGGGAAGGCGCCCTGACCTTTCAGCGTAACACAATAGGTGACATTAGCAATTCACGGGCCGAAGTCACCAATGTTCCAGGTTATTATATCGCCGTCGTAGCTGCCTCCGTCAGATATATCGTGAACTGAATCAACCCAGGTCTCATCCGGGTCGTCGGTGACAATGGCGTTGTGTACCAGAACCGGGCTGCAGTAGCCGATGTTATAACAAATGACATCGCCCGGTTCGGGTGGAAGACCATTTTCATCTTGCCACGTTTTATCAAGGCAGAGGTTCGGAACGTAACGTACTTCGATAGTCGTGCTGGCGCAGACATCGGGGTCAGTAGGCTCGATGCAGGCTGTATTTGTCACGTTAGTCTGTCCGGCAGGAAACGCTCCACCAGGTTGAGGGCCCGAAAGCTGGACGCAGTAGGAGACCGAGCCACTGGCTCCTATTCCGAGTGTGCCGATATTCCAGGTGATGGTATCTCCGTCATAAGTGCCGCTATTAGAGATGTTATAAACGGTAGCTATATAGGTTTCGTCAGGGTCGTCAGTGATTACGACGTTAGTGGCAATGGCCGTGCCCACGTTGGCATAATTGATGGTGTAGCAAATGTTATCGCTGGGCCGGATTGAGCCGCCGTTAACATCGGTATATTCTTTTTCCAAAGTCAGTACCGGGAAGAATAGGTTGGCGATCTTCTCGCAAATTGAGTCGGCATAGTCCTGAGCACCGCTAATCACGCGTACCCATCCTGGCCCGGTGAACGGTGGGGCATAGTAACCGGGTTGAGGATAGACTATGTTATCCCTAAGCCAGTTGCTTGCCGTTCCCTGCGAGCCAATAAACTCGGCATCGATTTCGTCCTGGCTTGTTGTCATGCTCAGATGGCTTATTGCGTAGTCCCTTGCTGTCTCGGTGCTGGTTTGTGCCGCGGTGCAACCATCTATACCGCAGCCGCCACAGTCGTCGGCCTCGTAGTTACTGCCGCCCCCGTCTGGCGGGCAGCAGCGATTGGGAATACCGTCCGTAATCAGGTTGATGGCCTGTTTGATATCAGGATCGTAGCAATCGGAATCGAATAAAGTATCTGCCGCCAGATAGAAAGCACAGGCCAGCGGAGTGTAGTCGTCCCTTTTATCGATATCTCGGATGTCGCTGGCCACGCTGGCGTAGTTGACTGCCGTCAATATGGTGGGTCCAACTTCCACTGCCGCGCCGGTATTGCCTATAAGTCCCACCTGGATTACCGTCAGTTCCAGGGTTCCGTCATGAGGTATGCATGGGGCAGTGCTGAAGTATACTGTAACCGGCAGCCAGTCCAGCTCAACTTGGCGGTTATTAGTATTAGGTGCAGTGAGCCTGACACACAGGTTACTGTTAATTTCGCTCACAGTCCAGGCGTGTCCCCAAAGGTTTGAAGAGCCACCCAGAAAATAGTCCACTTCCGATGATGTTAATGATTGCGAAGTCCCGGTTGAAGTCCATGACGTGCCACCGTTCCAGGAAAGCTCGACTGCAATTGCTCCTATGTCCGTGCCCGGTTGATTAATGTAATGAGCATCTTCAAGTTCGACTACTATACCATCGATGGTAGCATCTGCCGGGATTGTAAACCCGTAGCCACAATATCGTTGTACATCTCCTGGGTCGTCCCGTGCGTTTGAATTGTTATTGGAATAAGCATTCGTAGGGCTATCCCAATTTCCTGAAGACGACGAGGGTGACTTCTCCATGGAATCAGCCCCGCCTTCGATGGCATCAGCAATACCGTTTTTCATTGTGGTGAAATCACCGTTCGAGATGCTGGTGCTGCCGTCAAGAATAAGTGCCAGCTGAATCAGCAGGTCTTCACACTGCGCTACGGCTGTTGTAGGAGTGAGAAGCGAATGTGCCAGGCCCATCAATGGCGACAGGCCGATAAGCAAGGCCATAACTATGTAGAACGGGATACGTCTCTGCTGCTTTCGTGTGCTATTCATTACACCCCCCTTTTTTATCCGGAACCTTGGATAAAGGCTATCAGCTGCCTACGATAAGCGACCATCCGGATTAACGAGTTATATCTAATAAAACCATTGTACAACTCGTTAAGTGAAAGAATATCAAATATTTATTAAATAAATGTAAAATTTATATCAAAGACATTAACTCTTTGTTAAATTCGTTCTCAAGCTACAAAAATTACGGAACCTGTATATTTACAATGAACGCTTGGGAAGAAGAACGGGGGTTGCTTGCCCTCTGAAATTTAGAGTGTTAAGATACTGTAATTTAAACATCGACCAATTTTCAGTTTGGTGGATTTGACAAAGGAGAAGCTTTATGAAAGCAGGAGTTAAGATATTTCAAATTGCTGCTTGTGCACTGATAATTATGAGTTTGGTAGCCTGTGCCACGAAGCCGGAGTATAAATTCAAATACGATTCGGACGCAGCACTTAGGGATAGTCTTAAGATCGCGCCTGCATATCCGCAAACAAGCTTCGTCGTTTTTTGCGACCCGCACATTTATGACCCGTCCTTAGGCACCTCCGGCCAGGCGTTTGAAAATTATCTTGATGATGACCGAAAACTTTTAAGGGAGAGTGCCGAAATCATGCAGGCAGCCGTTGACGAAATTAAGCAGGTTGAGGCTGGCTTTGTGCTGGTACCCGGCGATATGACTAAAGACGGTGAGCGAAGTTCTCACGAACTCTGCATTAACTATTTAAGGGAGATCGAAGCCAGTGGCAAACAAGTATATGTAGTGCCGGGCAACCATGATATTAATAACGGAGCGTCAGTGAAATATATCGGGAATACTACGGAACGCGTGCCAAATATAACCCATTCCGAGTTTGCTGAAATGTACGGCGATTTCGGATATAAGGGTGCGCTTTATCGAGATAATGCGTCGCTAAGCTATGTGGCTGAGCCCCAATCGGGTCTGTGGCTGTTAGCACTCGATAGTTGCCGCTATAACGAAAACTTAGAAAACCAGAAACCCGTCACCGACGGCAAATTAGGCACGGATACGTTACGGTGGACTGAAGAAATGCTGGAGAAAGCAGCAACGTACAAGAACGCGGTTATTGTCATGGTTCATCACGGGGTAGTTGAACATTATATCGGGCAGCAAAAGAACTTTGGCGAATATATAGTTGACGATTATCCGGAAATCTCAAAGCTACTGGCCGCTTACAACGCTCGCCTGGTTTTTACCGGACATTACCATGCGCAGGACATTACTGAAGTTAGCTGGAAACAGCCAGATAAATTTGTCTTCGACATTGAAACAGGCTCTCTAGTCACATATCCCAGCCCGTATCGCATTATAAATATAGATTCGTCACAGAGGGCAACAGTACGAACGGAACATGTCGGGTCTATACCTTCACATCCTGATGATTTTCAGGAATATGCCAGAGCATATGTCCTTAGTGGAATACAGGGCATCGCCACCCATACCATAATGGGGTATAAGGTAAATCAAGCTGAGGCCCAAAAATTAGCCGGGCAGGTTGCTCAAGCTTTCGTGGCACACTATGCTGGCGATGAGAATCTTCCTCCGGGGCAGGAAGCCTTGCAGGCGAGCGGATTGAGCATACCCGGCCGGTTAGTGGTTAATTTCCGAAAGGACCTGGTCATTGGACTATGGCATGACCTGCCGCCGCCCGATAATAATATCACCATTGATTTGAAGACGGGCACCTGGCAGTAGGGCGACGGAGTCACTTTGTTATTTTGAGGGCAATTAATCGCGCCTTGTCTCCCAGACCGATAGGGAATAATATAAAATCTCCCGAAACAGCGGGCCAGCCATTGATACCGCCTGGGGCATTGTAATTCCAGATTTCAGCGCCGGTTTTTTTATCCAAAGCGTATATCGTACCGTCTAAAGTCGATGTAAACACAAGGTCATTGATTACGGTGGCTGCTCCGATTACTGTTGAGTCGAAGCTGGTACTCCAGATGGGTTTGCCCGTGGCGACGTCCAGCGAAACCAATTCACCTGTACCGCCATTGTCATCGTAAGTTGATTCGACAAATTCGGTTGGAGTGTAATCACCAGCATGATTAATTACTGGCACATATAGAATGCCATCGTCGCAAGCCATGGGGATTAAAACACCGCCGTCGGGGCCCGGCAGCACAGTGGTAGTGCCTGATGGCAGTTCGGTCATCTCGTCGTTCTGATGTAGCCCAACAGGAGTCTCCCAGTATATTTCGCCGTTCTTACGGTCGAATGCATAGACCTTACCGAGTTTTCCGGAGCCGATTACTATCTCTGTCTGCTTGCCGTTTATATTTGCTATAGCCAATATTGGCGAACACTGGAAATCCAGGTCGAACAGGTCATGCGGTTTCACCTGTTTGTACCAGAGCAACTCCCCCTTGACTGAGTCCAGCGCCAGCATACTATCGCTGCACAGGTTGGGACCGGGGCGGCTGGAGCCGTTGGGAAATTCCTCAGTGCCGGGAGTGGGAGCAGGATTTCCTGTACCCCAATACGTAATTCCCGTATCTACATCTATGGCTGGGGGGAACCAGGCTCCGCCACCGCTGTTTACTTGGGGATTACCCCAGATATCCTCAGAATCGACCGTATTGAATTCCCAAACCACTTTGCCCGTTTTTTGCTCTAAGGCATAGATAACGCCGTGCCCACCACCCGTATAGAAATCGGCATTGGTTGTACCCGGAACCGTGGAGACATAGACCATATTATTGTAAGCAATTAATTGAATATCTATACCTACGTTGGACTTATTAGACAACTTTGTTGACCACAATTCCTCGCCGTTTTGTATGTTCAGAGCGGCGACTTCGTAGTGGCCTTTGGGGACAAATACCTTATTCCACCCGATAGCAGGTCCGTTAGGGCCAAAACTATTCAGGTTGTATTCTTTCTTCCAAAGCAAATCACCGGTTCGCAAATCAATCGCATAAACGTTGCTCTTCAAATCCTGGAAATACACGGTGTTGTTCAATATGAGTGGATTTGTGGCAGCTGCGCCCCATTCGCTAAATCCCGTAAGCGGAAAGCTCCAGGCGACGGTTAATTTCTGCACATTTTGAGAATTGATCGTCGAATACATTGTGGCTCTGGTGTTGTCGTAATCTTTGTTGGCGGACGGCCAGTCGTCAGCGTTTCTACTCAGTTCCGGCGGAATTTTTTCCGGCAAACACGCCAGTGTAATTAAAATTCCAGACAATAGTACAAATAAAGCTGTTACAGCCACAGAAATGATCAGGTACTTTCTGGACTTAAGCATTGGTATCGTCATATCTCGCCTCCGAATGAATTGAGATGTCTTCGAGCTGTAAATAACTTTCTCATGGGACGGTTGGTCGTAGATTCAGGCCAGACCTATTTCTAAAAATCTCGTACCCCATACAACTTAATACTATCACATATTCCAACGCCACCAACCAGAGATTTTCCGAATAAGGCATTGTCCGGTAAGCCGCGTAGCTTAAGATTATTAGCACAGACCAAACGATAGGATAACGGTAGCTCGTAAATATCGATATTAAAACTAGAGGCACGATATACCAGGGATGCACGGTTGTGGCCAGCAGCAGATACGCAGTAAGACAGAGGAGCATGCTTTGAAACAGCGATAGCCAGGTTACATTTTTTTCCAATACGGCAAGAGTAATAATTATCAGGAAAGTAAACGCCGATAAAACGACACCAAGCGTGGCTATAACGTTATAGCCGGTTAGCTGATAACCGACCCAGCGAAACAGGTAATACAGGCTGGCGTTGAATTCGAATGTTTGGAAATAGAGTCGAAGGCTGGAGAAGAAGTTTGGAATAAGGTCGGCGCTGTAAAACGGAAGAAAAAGTGCACCCAGCGTCGCTGTGACAATGGCGTAAAAAATTATACTTTTTGTTGCTCCCAGCCGCTTGACCAGCAACGGCAGAAAGATAAGCGGCAGCAGCTTGACCCCGATAGCCATTCCGAAACTTATTGCAGCATATATTTGTTTTTTTAATATAAGCAAGTATATGGAAAGAACTAAAAACAACAGCATTACTGCCTCGAGATGGAGATTGCCCGTGAGTTCGATAATGATCAATGGATTGAAAGCGTAGATGGCCACGATGTCCGGAGACATAGACAATTTGTGTGACAGTCGATAAAGTAAAAAGATGGTGCCTGCCTCGGCTAAGAGTATGACAAATCTAATAACGATGACGTTACCCAGGACACTGCCTCCGGCAACTTTGGCGGCTAAGCCGAAAATGAGTTCGCACACTGCTGGGTAGACCGTGAAATAATTGGCTGAGTTGAGCTCGGCGTAAAGACTGCTGGTAATACCAGGTACTGAGCCGGCGCTGTGAATAAACTGCGAAGGTATGACCAGATAAGGATTGTAGCCGTGGCTGAATAAAAGCCCGTCCCAGATAAACCGAAAATAATCATCGCTCAGGTTGGGTGTCATAAACAGTAAGGAGACACGAAGCAGCATGGCCATACCCAGCATCAGCGGGAACCCCACGCTGAAAATCTTTCTGTACAGGGCAACTAAATAGACAGCGCACAATAGGCCGAAAAGCAAAACAAGCTGGCCGAAATCGCTCCTTACGGTGGCGTAACCAATCCAGATATAGCCGGTCAATGATAACAGGATAAATGCGGTTAGCAGGATTAGACTTCGTCTATCCATGGGCCTGTTTGGCTGTTATTGCTGTCTGTGATATCGAATAGAAAAAGATGCTGCTGAAGCCCAGGGTCAACATGATGTAAAACGGGAGCAGGCCGTAGTTTTGAAAATATATAGAGAGCAAAACACCTGTAAAAAAATATACGGCCAGCAATGCTTCAAGCATGGTAATAGCGTCGATGTTTTGAACCAGATACTTGTTGGACTGCCAGCTATCGCTGTTGCTCATAATGTTAAATTTTGGCGTTCGGATGAACGGAATCTTTTTGCCGGCGTAACCTTCGCATAATGCTATCGAATTATGGAATGAAAGTCCCATTGATACGGAGAGGAATAAGAGAAATCTGGCCACGAACTTGGATAAAGAAATGCCAGGTCTTTGTATGGCGGCAACCCAATAAAAATAACTAAGCAAGAACAGGCTGAATGGTGAAAACAGAGCATATGAAAATACCTGGGCGTACTGCGGATAGCTGTTTTTTATAAATAGAAGTGGAATACTAAAAACGGCGGCCAGGAAAATACAGATGAACACCGTACAGTTCATGAGATGGAAAATGGCGTGAAGCTTGGTAGCGTGTGAGATGTGTTTGGACTTTAATATCGGCGGTAGGTTTTTCTTGGCGCATTCTGCGGCTCCTTTAGTCCAGCGGAATTGCTGTGTTTTCAGGGCGTTTATAGTGACCGGGAGTTCGGCTGGACTGTGGACGTGCTCCAGATAAAGGAACTTCCATCCGCGAAGCTGCGCTCTGTAGCTTAAGTCAAGGTCCTCGGTCAACGTGTCGGATTGCCAGTTTCCAGCGTCGACTATACAACTGCGCCGCCATACGCCGGCCGTGCCGTTGAAGTTCATAAAGTATCCTCCGGAGTTTCGACCGAGCTGCTCAACGGTAAAATGCGCATCAAGCCCAAAAGCCTGAAGCCTGGTTAACAGCGAGTATTCCTCGTTAACATGTTCCCATTTTGTTTGCACCATGCCGACCTTTTTGTCCTCAAAGTACGGAATTGTTTTTAGAAGAAAATCAATAGATGGTATGAAATCGGAATCGAAAATAGCGATGAATTCTCCTCTGGCACGCCGCAATCCGTAAGCCAGCGCACCGGCTTTAAAGCCGTCTCTGGTACATCGGCGGATGTGCCGAATATTAAGTCCCGCATCCTTTAGCGCAGCAACCTTTGATTTGGCAACATCCACCGTTTCATCATTTGAGTCGTCGAGTACCTGTATCTCAAATCTATTCCTTGGATAATCAAAGGCGGCGATAGCATCGATAATACGTTCCACAACGTATAGTTCATTGTATACAGGCAGCTGAACAGTAACGAAGGGGTATTTAGCTAAAGGAATTTGCGACATTTGCTTGTCTTCCCCACGGTCTATCCGGCGTTTGGCAGTGAGATAGAGGCGTACCAGATGGACCTGCGCCAAGCTGTAGCCGAATATAAATAAAAGTGACAGCCCGTAAATGACGAGAATAGCAATAATTATCGCGTTCATAACGATATCATTCATATGTCTATCTATTTTTAAGTACGGTGGCTAGTATGTTATATCCGGCGCACAGCGTACCCTTTATAGTTCCCGATATTTTTGAAGTGCCGATTCTGGCTCGGTATTTAACAGGCACTTCCAAACAGCGAAGTTTTTGCTTGGCCGCTTTGGTCTGCATCTCTGCCGTCCAACCATATCGTTTTTCCTTCATGCCTAAAGCCAGCAACTTGTTGAATTTGATGGCGCGGAAAGGACCCAGGTCCGTGTACTGTGAGTTATAGAGTGTGTTGATTAAGGCGACGGCGAGCCTGTTCCCGAGCGACTGGTGCCAGTGTAGGGCGCCTTTTTCACATTTACCCAGAGACCTGGAACCTATTACCATGTCATAATCCTGTTCGATTATGGGTTTTACCAGGCCGGTCATTTCCTCCGGATAGTCAGAATAGTCCGCATCCAGAAATACCACGATATCTGCCTTACCGTCTCTTGACATAATGTACTCAATGCCTTTCAAGCAGGCAAATCCATAACCTTTCCGGCTTTCATGAATGACCGTGGCTCCGAAGCTGAGGGCGACTTGAGTAGTGGCATCAGAGGAATTATTATCGACTACAACAACCTCGGCGGCAGTGTTACTGGGAATGTGGGCAAGTACTTTGCCGATTGGCTTTTC
>Ga0136653_10001679_pt1 | contig 12025 bp, 7 predicted proteins | sample LakKivw275mmetaG_FD_94866 | JGI IMG/M metagenome (GOLD analysis project Ga0136653, IMG submission 94866) | Anoxic lake water microbial communities from Lake Kivu, Rwanda to study Microbial Dark Matter (Phase II) - Lake Kivu water 275m metaG... | ecosystem: Environmental > Aquatic > Freshwater >... | reverse complement strand
TATCTGTATAGCCTATGTAATGCCGATTACCTTGTGTCCCTCTTAGAATATATACGTAATACATGTCCTGGGCCAGGCTATCCCGCAATCCGCCGGTAAACTTCGGTGCGGGACCCCGCACCGTATCTATCAGATACTTGTTTGCGGGGGACGATGGGGACTTAAAATTATTCCTCTTCTTCGGCAATTACCTGGGCAACGCAGGAGACATGGTCCTTTGGCTGCAGCTTGATCAGACGCACGCCCTGCGCAGAGCGGCCGGTCTCGCGGATATCTTTGACAGCGCAGCGTAAAAATATGCCGTTATGCGTAATCACCATGAGCTCATCATTGTCGTTAACGGCTTTCATCTTTACGGCTTCGCCGTTTTTATCCGTCACCTTAATATTGATTACGCCCTTGCCGCCGCGGCTGGTCAAGCGGTACTCTTCTATCGGCGTGCGCTTGGCAAAGCCGCTTTCCGTGACTGTCAGCACATTAATCCCCTTCTGTCCGACAATTAAATCTATGACATTATCTTTTTTCTCCAGGGTAATCGCCCGAACCCCGGAAGCCTGCCTGCCCATGTCGCGCACTTTTTCTTCGGGGAACCTGATCGCCTTGCCCTGCCGGGTGCCGATCAAAAGCTCCTGTTTGCCGTCGGTAAGCTCGACACCGATAAGCACATCGTCCTTATCAAGGGTGATGCCGATAATTCCGCCTTTGCGCGGGTTGCTGTAAGCATCCAGCCTGGTCTTCTTGATCTGCCCCAGCTTTGTAACCATCACAAGATATTTATCCGGGCTGAATTCCTTAACCGGGATAGTCGAACTGACGTTTGAGCCGGGGCTCATCTGTAACAGATTCACGATTGCCTTTCCCTTAGATACGCGGCTCGCCTGGGGGATCTCATAGACCTTAACCCAGTGCACCTGCCCCTTATCAGTAAAGATTAAAAGGTAATCTTTTGTCGAGGCGACAAAGAGATGCTCAATAAAATCTTCCTCCTTTAATTCCGCGCCGGTTGCCCCCCTGCCTCCGCGCTTCTGCTTACGGTAAGCGCTTACCGGCAGGCGTTTGATGTAGCCTCCGTGGCTGATAGTCACAACTACGTCCTCTTCGGCGATCATGTCTTCAATTTCCAGCTCCTGGACTTCGGCGACAATATCCGTCCTGCGCTCATCGCCGAATTTCTTCCTCAGCGCTTCCAATTCTTCCTTAATAATGCTTTCTACTTTCTTCTCCGAAGCCAGGATCGCCCGGCATAATTCTATCTTTTTCAATAACTCCGCGTATTCAGCATCGATTTTATCGCGTTCAAGCGCGGTTAAACGCTGCAGCTGCATCTCCAGAATCGCCTGCGACTGGATCTCTGAAAGGTCGAATTCTTTCATCAGCCGCGATTTGGCGACAGCGGTATCTTTGGAAGTCTTGATCGTCTTAATAATCTTGTCAATAAACTTAAGCGCGATCTTCAGGCCTTCCAATATATGCGCGCGCTTTAACGCCTTATCCAGCTCAAACTGCGTCCTGCGCCGGATAATCACCTTGCGGTGAGCGATATAATACTCGATTACCTGCTTTAGATTCAATACCCGCGGCCGGTTTTCTACCAGCGCCAGCATAATAATGCCGAATGTCGTTTCAAGCTGGGTATGTTTGAAGAGCTGGTTTAAAACTATCTGCGAGTCAATATCGCGTTTGAGTTCCACAACAATGCGCAACCCGTCTTTATCGGATTCATCGCGCAAGTCGGAGATTCCCTCTATCTTTTTATCATCAACTAAGGCGGCAATCGCCTCAATCAGCGACGCCTTTTGCGTCTGATAAGGTATTTCGGTAATCACGATTAAGTCCTTGCCGCCCTTCTGATGCTCCACGGTAGCGCGGGCGCGCACGGTAAGCTTTCCCTTGCCGGTTGTGTAAGCGTCTTTAATCCCGCCCTTGCCGCAGATAATACCGCCGGTGGGAAAATCCGGGCCCTTGATATAACGCATTAAATCTTTTACTTCTGCTTCGGGGTGATCAATCAGATAGATAATCGCCTCGGCGACTTCATTGAGGTTGTGCGGCGGGATATTTGTCGCCATACCGACGGCAATGCCGGATGAGCCGTTGACTAATAAATTGGGTAAAGACGCCGGCAATAAAAGCGGCTCCTGGAGAGAAGAGTCAAAATTCGGGCCAAAGCTTACGGTGTCCTTGTCGATATCCCCGAGCATCTCATCGGAGATAGCGTCCATACGCGCCTCGGTATAGCGCATTGCCGCGGCAGTATCTCCGTCGATTGAACCGAAGTTCCCCTGCCCGTCAACTAAAGGGTAGCGTAGGGAAAACTCCTGCGCCATGCGCACAAGCGTATCATAAACCGCCATATCGCCGTGAGGATGGTATTTGCCCAAAACTTCTCCGACGATACGCGCGCATTTTTTGTAGGGCTTATTGTGCTCCAGCCCCAGGTCCTGCATGGCATAGAGGATCCTGCGGTGCACCGGCTTTAGCCCGTCTCGCACATCAGGCAGGGCGCGGCCGACGATTACGCTCATGGCGTAATTTAAGTAAGAGTCCTTTACCTCTTCTTCGATATCGCGCGGAATGATTTTTTCGTTTCTGGTATACATTTTATACGTCCAAATTCTTTACCTGGTGCGCGTAGTTTTCGATAAACTCCCTGCGCGGCTCAACCTGGTCCCCCATCAACACTGTGAATATCTTGTCCGCTTCAACCGCGTCTTCCAGCGTGACTTTAAGGGTAGTGCGTTTTTCAGGGTCCATGGTAGTCTCCCAAAGCTGCTGGGGGTTCATCTCTCCTAAGCCCTTATAGCGCTGGATATGCATACCCTTACCGGCAGCCTCCTTAATATAGGCCAGCACCTCTCTTAAGGCAAAAAGGTCTTTTTGCTCCTTCTCATTTGTGATGCGGTAAAGAGGTTTAAGCTTAATTTTTCCTGCGTCTTTGACTGAAACATCTTTAGCCGGCTGCTGAACATAGGTTTCGATACCCAGGCCAAGCTTTTCTATCTTATTTACAATCTGCTCAATATCCGGCGCTTCGTAAAGCTCCAGCGCATCCTCTCCCGGCTCCTTACCTTCTTTGTCCATAAAGGCTGCCAGTTCCTTATCAGAATAGAGAAAATGGTCTTTCCCCTCCACTTTTACCCTATAAATTGGCATTTTTTTGGTCTTTGGATGTCTAAAAGAGAGGTAATTTGCGATTTCTACTCCCCTTTTCTCTAAAGTCTTGGCTATCTTCTCAAGCTCAACCAGCAAGTATAAAAGATCCTTAAATTGGTTATCTGTAAAGGCCTTTTTGTCCTTTAAACAGGCAAGCTTGTGGCCCTCTCTACCCATCTCAAGGAGCATCTCATCCATCTGCTGCTCAGTCTGGATATACTCTTCCCTCTGCCCGCGCTTAATCTTAAACAAGGGCGGCTGGGCAATGTAAACATGGCCCTCTACCACTAATTTAGGCATCTGGCGGTACAAAAGCGTAAGCAGCAGGGTACGGATGTGCGAGCCGTCAATATCGGCATCAGCCATCAGCACGATTTTATCATAACGCAGCTTGCTGATATCGAATTCCTCCCCCACGCTGGTGCCAAGCGCGGTAATAATTGTGCGGATCTCTTCATTGGAAAGGATCTTGTCCAGGCGGGATTTTTCTACGTTCAAGATTTTCCCCTTGATCGGCAGGATCGCCTGGAATCGCCTGTCGCGGCCCTGTTTTGCGCTGTTATGCACAAAAATGCCGGATGCCAAAGCAAAGTTATGCGTCTGCGGGACTTCTATATCATAAACATCGATTTTTTCTGATACCGCTTCAACGCGTTTAATTTTATGGTTATAATTCTCTATTGCTTCTAATAAGGCGTTTCGGTCATTGTTAAAAAATCTGCTCACCAGTGTATCAAATTTCACCAGATTATTATCGCGCTTAAGCAGCGCTCGCCTCTCATCTTCATAATGCTCTAAGTCGCCATGGCCTTCGTATATTGCCCTGGCAAAGGAAAGGCTGGTTTCTAAATAAGTGCGATCATATGCGGCTTTACGCTTTTTACGGAATTCATCGGTCCACTGCTCGCTGGTTTTCTTTCGCCTCCAGGCCAACAAGGTATCATCTTGCCATTCCGCCCTTGCCTTGTCTGCTAAGTGTCTTTTAGCCTCGGGGCGATTCTCAAAGTAACACTTTACCCGCTTGGCCTGTTTTAATTTGTTTTCGTCCTTAGCCCAATATTTTTTTTGAGCCTGATTCAAAAGTTCATTATTCTTACGCCGGTACTCAGCATTATTGTTATAAAACTCTGTGAACTTCTCCAGCATAAATTTTTTGTAGGCAGGGTCTTTCCATTGCTTCTTGGCTCTTTTACTTAAAGCCCGTCTCATCTCCGGCATAGTCATAATTGTTTTTACCCTTGCGCGATATTCCGGCAGCCGGTGGGCCTTCCTAGATTTTTCTTTTATTTCTTCGCTATGCAATGTCTTTTCTAAAATTGTTGTGTGGTATAGAAAGTGCTCTTCCTTGTCCATGCGGATTAAATTATCCGGGTTATTGTTTAATTTGTTGAAGTCTGCATGGTGAACGGTATTGCCGTCTTCTTTATGATATGAGCCGTTATCTAAATTATATTTATCGGACAATAAATGCGTGAAGAGCCATTTGTTCCCCGCCAGATCAAAAACCATTTCATAGCCTTCAATGGTGATTCTGCCGCCGATTTTAGAGCATTGACGATAAAGCGGCATAAGAGAATCCCCGCCGGTTAAGTCCCTGCCCATCTTATAAGTGCCGTCCCTTAGCATAAACCTGTGATCGGGAGTGCAAATGATTTCTTCATTGTTATCAAGTATAATCTTAATAACTTCTGCGCCGCATTTACTTATTCTTGGATTCAAAATCGGCGCAATCCCAATGTGTCCGTTATCTAACATTGTGTAACAGAAATTTTTCTTCCCTTGTTTATCTTCTTTAACTAAATCTTTAAAAGAAATATTTCTCCCGTCGACAAGCGCCACCTTCACATCTCCGAAAAAACATCCACCGGCGCTGTCGCCTTCCACAATATACAATTCGCATAATCCCGGGTCGCGCTCAGAGCAATCCGCTAATTTCCCGGGCAGGCCTGCCCCCTCAAGCGCGCCTTTTCTACGCGTGAGTTCCCGCGCCTTACGCGCTGCTTCTCTTGCGCGGGAGGCCACAATGACTTTATCAATAATTTTATTGGCGACCGAAGGATTTTCCTCGAAATAAGAAGCGAGGGCATCCAGGCTGGCAGAGGCAACAATGCCCTCCACCTCGGAATTGCCTAATTTTGTCTTGGTCTGGCCCTCAAACTGCGGGTTCGGCACTTTCACGCTGACAATCGCAGTCAACCCCTCGCGCACGTCATCGCCGGTAATCGCTACTTCGTTTTTCAGCATGTTCTTGGCTTTGGCGTACTGGTTAATCGCGCGCGTCAGCGCAGAGCGGAAACCCGATAAGTGCGTGCCGCCTTCGATGGTATTGATATTATTGGCAAAAGAATAGACCGTTTCGGCGTAACCATCATTATATTGCAGCGCCCCCTCAAGGATGACGTCGTCCTGCGTCTTCTGGAAGTAAATTACCTTGCCGTGCAGGGCATTCTTATTTTTATTTAGATAGTCCACAAAAGAAATGATGCCGCCTGCGAATTCAAAAACCGCTTCTTTGTCCGAGCGCTCGTCGCTAAGCTTAATCTTTAATCCTTTATTCAAAAAGGCGAGCTCTCTTAAACGCTGCGCTAGGGTATCATAGGAAAAGTCCGTCTTGCTGAAAATCTGCTTGTCCGGCTTAAAGGTAACTTTAGTGCCGGTGGACTGGCTCTTGCCGATTGTGGTAAGTTTACTGACGGTTTTGCCGCGCTCATAACGCTGGTGATAGACTCTGCTATCGCGCCTGACCTCCACCTCCAGCCATTCGGAGAGCGCATTAACAACACTGACGCCGACGCCGTGCAGCCCGCCGGATACCTTATATACGCGATGGTCAAATTTACCCCCTGCGTGCAGTTTGGTAAGCGCGACTTCGACTGCCGGCTTTTTTTCCGTCTTATGAATATCAACGGGTATGCCCCGGCCGTTATCTACTACGCTGACGCTGTTATCCGGGCGGATAGTAACCCCGATGCTGTCCCCGAAACCGCCCATGGCCTCATCGACGCTGTTATCCACCACTTCATAGACTAGGTGGTGCAAGCCGCGCGCGCCGGTATCGCCGATGTACATCGCCGGCCTGCGGCGCACTGCTTCGGTGCCCTCCAGCACCTGAATATTAGTGGCGTCGTAGGCCTTATCTTTGGAAGCCTTTGGCAGGGCCTCTCCCGCAGGCATTTTCCCTATTTTTAATTTTTTGGGCTTTGCCGTCACTTTTTATACACCCCCAAGCGTAACCGCACTCCCTTTACCGTGGGAATGCTCTTTTTTAACCCCGCAGCGAGTTTTTCCTTGCGCAAATTTAAATGGTATAGCCAGGCTGAAGAATCCGCGCTGATGCCGACTATGCCTTTGCTGAAATATTCAAACTTTATATGGTTTAACTCTCTTTTTGTCAAGAGCTTTTTTAAATTCTCCTCCGGGCATTGCCCGGCAACCCCTCTTTTTTTTGCCTCCAGGGAAAACATCAGCCCCGCAAGCGTATCTTTTATCCTCTCCATAATTATCCCAGCCGCATCGGCAACACAATATAGACATACCCCTCACTGCGGATCACACCCGGCTTTTCGCTGTCGCTTAATTCAAGCTCCACGCTGTCCTGTTTAAGGTTTTTCAGAACGTCTATCAGGTACGCGGGATTAAAACCAATGATTAATTCTTTGCCTTTATATTCTGCGGCAACCTCTTCACGCGATTCTCCGACATCGGGGGTAGATTTCGAAACCACCAGCTTGTTTTTAAACACCTCCAGCTTCACTGCCTGGTAATCCGGGGTAGACAAGAGGGCCGCTCTGCGTATTGCCAGCAAAAACTCTTCGCGCTCCAAAACTACCCTGTTATCGCAAGCCGGCGGGATTACCTGTTTATAATCCGGGAATTCGCCTTCAATCAACCGCGAAACTATCGTCACCTTCCCCAAATCAAAAAGCACCTGATTGTTGCCCAACACAACCGAGATGTCCCCCTCGTCCTTTAGGTTCCTGTTTAACTCCTGGATGGTTTTTATCGGGACGATTATCTCCAGGTCTTTTTCACTGTCGGAAGAAAGCTTTTTATCGGCTATCGCCAGCCTTTTGCCGTCGGTAGCCACTAAGGTCAGCTTATTTTTATTAATCTTAAAGAGTATCCCGTTTAAAATATACCTGGTTTCATCAAAAGACACCGCAAAAGAAGTAATCTCGAGTATTTTTTTCAAGCCGCCCTGCTCAAGTTTCAAAGCCTCTTTATTTTGGAACTCCGGCAATTTGGGGAACTCTTCTTTGGGCAGGCCCATAATCTTAAATTGACAACTATCGCTTTCAATTGTGATCTGGTTATTTTTTTTGGTGTTTAATTCAAGCTCTTCTCCGGGTAGTTCCCGTATAATATCGGAAAACCTCTTGGCCGGGATTGTAATTGCCCCTTGTTCCTGGACATCCACAGGTATTTCACAGCTTATTCCGATGTCTAAATCGGTGCCGGTTAAAATCAGACTGTTTTTTTGTGTTTCAATTAAAATATTAGAGAGTATAGGTAAGGCAGACTTGCTGGTAATTACATTTTGTACTGCGGCAATGCCGCTAACCAGGTTTTCTTTTTGGGTTTTAAACTTCATTTAATACTCCTTTTATTATTATATATATATTAATTAGTCTTAGAAGTAAAGGGGTTTTGTTTTTGTATATAAAACCACAAGCCGCTTAATATTATGAAACTTAGGTTGATAACAAACCCTGGATAACCCTTTAATTACCGTTGAATCAGTTTTATAACCTTTTCAATGCGGTCTTTTAGTTGCGGATTCTTGTCCAACCCGCCCTTTATTTTATGATAAGAGTGTAAAACTGTTGTGTGATCCTTACCCCCAAAGTAATCTCCGATCTCAGGTAGCGATAATTCGGTTAACTCCCTGCTTAAATACATCGCTACCTGCCGCGGCAGCACAATGTTTTTATTTCTACGCTTATTTTTAAAATCAGACAAAGAAACCCCGAACTCTTCGGCGACGCAACGTTGGATGAAATCAACCGTAATGATCTTTTTAGGCTCTTTTAAAAGGTCTTTTAATACCTCTTTTGCCATCTCCAGGGTAATCGGGTTTTCTTCAAGCAGTGAGTAGGCGATAATGCGGATAAGCGCCCCTTCCAGCTCCCGGATATTGGTTTTAATTAACTGGGCGATAAAAAATATCACCTCGTCGGGCACGGAAACCGGCTCGCGTTCAATCTTTTTCTTTAAGATCGCCACCCGGGTTTCTAAATCCGGAGGTTGGATATCAGTGGTAAGGCCCCAGCCGAAACGGGAAACCAGCCTTTCTTGGAGGTTGGCGATTTCCTTTGGGGGCCTGTCCGAAGAAAGGATGATTTGTTTATGAGCGTCATAAAGAGCATTAAACGTATTAAAAAATTCTTCCTGGGTGGATTCTCTGCCCGCAAAAAAATGCACGTCGTCAATCACCAGCACGTCGACATTCCGGTATTTTTGGCGGAATGCCGGGGTTGAATGCCTTTGTATTGCCCCGATTAATTCATTGGTGAAGCTTTCCGAGGGTATGTAAACGAATTTTGCATTAGCGTGTTTATTTTTAATCTGGTGGCAGACCGCCTGTATCAGGTGGGTTTTCCCCAGGCCTACTCCACCGTAAATAAAAAGCGGATTATATGCTTTTGCCGGAGATTCGGCAACCGCCATAGAATAGGCATGGGCATGGCGGTTTGACGGGCCGACGATGAAATTTTCAAAGGTATACCTGGGGTTGAGATTTAAGCTGTCGCGCACTTCCTTTTGCAGCGAGGACAAGGCGGCAGCCTGTAGCCCCGCGGCGCTTTTTTCCTGCTGGCTTACCGAGAGTATCAGCTCCGGCGCCTTCTGGGTCTGCGCGCCGATGGCTTCCCGGATCGCCGGGAGGTAGTTTTTTTCTATCCACTCTTTGAAGAACGCATCCGGGGCGCAGAGCTCAAAAGAAGAATCATTTTTTACTATTGGCTTAAGCGGGGCGATCCAGGTATCAAAAACCGTCTGCCCCAGCCTTTCTTTCAGGGAGCTTAAAGAAGCGCTCCAAATTTTTTCTGCTTGCTGCACAGCGTCCACCTTGGCAATTAACAATATCCACAGCTTATACACAACTTGAATAAATCTGTGGAATGTATTATACAATAATTTTTGCCAGCGTCAACAAAAAGATTTTGCAAAAAGATTTTCTTTCGCTTGACTGATAAATAAATTATGTTAGAATTTTCATCCCCCGAGCCAAGATCAAGTGTTGACAAGGGTTTGGGTTGTGCTATAATTAACACCTATTATTAAAAAAGGAATCAGCCAGGATGAAAAAAAATCTCACAACACCCACGAATATCGTCGGAAAACGCAGCCAGGGTTTCCGTGCCAGGATGTCGACTAGGTCTGGGCGCAAAGTCCTGCGCCGGCGCAGGCTTAAGGGCAGAAAGCGCCTGAATCCCTGATGTGCAAAACCTTATTTTTAGGGTTGATTGATTTTTACCAGAAGCACTTGAGGATGTTTTTGCCTTGCTCCTGCAGGTTTGAGCCCAGCTGTTCGCAATATTCAAAACAGGCAGTTCAAAAATACGGCCTTTATAAGGGGATGATCAAGAGCGCAAGCAGAATCCTCTCCTGCCATCCCTTTTCCGGCCGTTCGGGTTGGGACCCCCTTATATAAATATGGATAAAAAAACCGTGGTTGCGATTGCCCTGTCTTTATTAGTAATGATGAGTTGGTCTGCCTGGATGAGCAAGAAGCAACCCCTTGAAAATAAAGCAGTTATATCAGAAATCCCCGCTGAATCCTCCTTGCCAAAGGCCGCTATCCCTGTAAAAGCCGAATCCCTCCCGGTTGCCGCCGCAGTAAAGACGCAGGAACTTTCTTTAGATAATATAGAAATTAGTTTCCTGGAAGAGCGGGCAGGGATTCAAAAGGCTACCTTTAATCACTATAAAAAGGGTGAGCTTTGGCTGGGCAGGGGCCTGGAATTACTCGGCCCGGATTTGGCTTTTAAGAAGAGCGCCTTTTCCCCTGCCAAGGTAGAATTTGTCCACACTGATGTTAAAAAGACAATTTATAAAAGTTTTAAATTTCTTAACAATAAATACTGCATAGACTTAGAAATAAATGTCCAAAATGACTCTGCCTCCCCTCTTGCCTTTGATTGGCCGCTAATTTTGGGTGATTTGGATTTTGCAACCAATCCTGTTGAAGCGCGCTATTATGGCATCAGCTTGATGACCGATGAGAAATTAATACACCCGAATTCCAGAAAAGATTTTCAGGCGGAAGTTATCAAGTGGGCTGGAATTTATAACCGCTATTTCAGTATTATCATTGAACCGCTAAATATGAAATTCGGCGCCGGTATCAAGAAGCTGGACAAAAATGGGTCGCAGGTTTATCTCTTCCCGGCTGAATATAAAATTCCTCCTGGCAGATCCCAGGCATTTAAATTTCGTATCTATTTGGGGCCACAAGACTTACAGACATTAAGCAGCATTAATCCGGATTGGGCAGGGATTATGCATTATGGGGTTTTTAATTTTGTCGGGCACCTGCTTTTACAGCTATTGCAGGGGATTTATAAGGTAGTTCACAATTGGGGTTGGGCAATCATTATCTTAAGTTTGATTATTTACCTCTGCCTCTTCCCGCTTACTTTAAAACAGATGCACTCAATGAAAGAAATGCAGGCCTTGCAGCCGCATATTGAGGAGCTGAGAAAGCAATACAAAGACAATCCGCAAAAACTGAATAAGGAGATTATGCAGCTTTACCGGGAGCATAAGGTTAATCCGCTTGGCGGATGCTTGCCGATGATTCTGCAGATCCCGGTTTTCTTTGCCCTGTATCAAGTGCTGATGCGTTCGGTTGCCTTGCGCGGTTCGCATTTCCTCTGGATTAAGGATTTATCAGAGCCGGACAGATTATTTACTTTGCCCATTTCTTTGCCATTATTAGGCAATGAGTTTAATATTTTGCCGATTATTATGGCTATCGGGATGTTTTTCCAACAGAAGCTGACTTCTTCTGCAGCCAGCGGCACTTCTTCGGAGCAGCAGCGTTTTATGACCATATTCTTCCCGATTATGTTTGGCATGATTTTTTATAAAATGCCGTCGGGACTGGTACTCTATTGGTTCGTTAACAGCACCCTGATGTTGCTTTATCAGCTGCGCCTTAATAAAAAAAGATGAAAAAGAGCAGTAGCGCAATTAGCATTGAGGTTGAAGGGCAGACAGTCGAAGAAGCGATAAAAAAAGCGCTCCTGAAGCTGAACATCAGCCGCAATAAAGTGCGCATAGTTGTTCTCTCCGAGGAGCAGAAGGGGTTATTCGGCATGCCCGGGGCAAAGCCCGCCAAAGTCAGGGTCAGCCTGATTAAAGACGAAAAAAAACTTGACAAAAAGGTTAAAACTTAGATAATAAGATTAGCTGGCTGAAGCGTCAATTTCACGTGGAACTTGCCGTAACTTGGTGAAATACAATGGGTAGAATCATAACTATATGTAATCAAAAGGGCGGTACCGGCAAGACTACCTCTGCGATTAATCTTGCTACCTCGCTTGCCTTGTCCGGTAAGAGGGTCTTATTAATTGATCTAGACCCCCAGGCAAATGCTACTAGCGGCATTGGAATCAATAAGCATAATGTCCAATCTAGCACCTACCATATCCTGCTGGAGGAGATGGGCGTTCAGGATGCAATAATGTCCACCTCTATAAGCAACCTTTGGCTGGTTCCCTCAAGTCTTGACCTTACTGGCGCCGAAGTAGAATTAGTAAGCGCCTTGGGCAGGGAAGGCAGGCTGAAAAGAGCGCTCGTTAAAGAAAAGGATAATTTTGACTTTATTATTATTGATTCTCCTCCGTCGCTGGGCCTTTTAACCATCAAT
>Ga0136653_10001677_pt1 | contig 12034 bp, 10 predicted proteins | sample LakKivw275mmetaG_FD_94866 | JGI IMG/M metagenome (GOLD analysis project Ga0136653, IMG submission 94866) | Anoxic lake water microbial communities from Lake Kivu, Rwanda to study Microbial Dark Matter (Phase II) - Lake Kivu water 275m metaG... | ecosystem: Environmental > Aquatic > Freshwater >... | reverse complement strand
TTCACACTGCGCTCGAACTTGCGACGGGGCAACAGCACCCGGTGGTTGCATTTCAGGCAACGGATGCCGATGTCGGCCCCCAGGCGCACCACCCGCCACTGGTAGGAGCCGCAGGGGTGGGGTTTTCGCAGGCGTACGATGTCGTCCAGACAGATGTCCAAGGGCATACGCTTCCCTCCAAAAGCTGAAGAATAGCATAGCACAATATGCCCGGACTGTCAATTTGAATCAGGCGGATTCTGGGGTATAATCAAAGGGGAAGGGAGGGGGAAGATGCCTTTGCAGTTGGAAGTGCTCAGCCGAGGAGTGGAGCGTCTGGCTGCTCAGGCCTCCGATGGGGCAGGCCAACAGTTGTTGGAGGAGGCCCAGCGGCGGTTGCGCAGGGTGGATGTGGAAGCGCTGTGCACCAGGCTTCGCATCCGCGATCCCCGTTTCCCCTGGCTGGCGGCTATTCCCACCGCGCACACTATGGGAGCGGCCTACTCAGTCCCTCTGCCCTCGCCTCCCTTCAGTGTGGTGGCTACCGACGGCTCCAACATCCCCCCTGACCGGCACAACCCCGTGCGCTTCTACGTGCTGAACGTCGGCCGGGCCACCCTGACCTACGGGAGCCGCCCTGATGCCCGCCTGAAGGCCACCACCCATCTGGCCTGTGAGGAGGAAGAGCTCTACCTCAACCCTGGGCGTGAGCATATCCCCGTCGATGGAGAACGGCTGGGGATCAAGATGGCCGTGGCCGAACTGGAGGCATTGTTCGAGGCCGCGCAGGAGGCACAGCCACCCGTCCTGGCCCTGCTCGACGGGTCGCTCATCCTGTGGGGACTGCAGAGTGAGGAACGAAGCGTGCAGGCTGCCTTTCTGCAGGAGTACCTGTCAGCATTGGGCAGGTTTCGGGAAGTGGACATTCCCCTGGCTAGCTACATCAGCTATCCCGGCGGGCAGGATGTGGCCAACAGCCTGCGGGTGTCGTTGTGCCAGGGCCATTCAGCCCAGTGCGAAAGCTGCACTCTTCCTCCATCCGAGCAGGAGCTGTGTAAGTTCCTGGGGACGGTGCGCGATCGGGAGATCTTCTCCGGCTTGTTGGAGGCCGGCCAAAGGTCCGATATCTTCGAGAGCACCTCGGCCATCTTGGATCGGTATGGGGAGCATCGCATCCAGTTCTTCTATCTGAACAACGGCGACGAGATCCTTCGGCTGGAGGCGCCCCAGTGGGTGATGCGCGATGGGGGAAAGCGCGATATGGTGCATGGTTTGGTGCTTGATCAGTGCAAACGCAGCGGGGGCTATCCCGCCTACCCCCCCGTCCTGCAGGAGGCGCACGAGCAGGCGGTGATCTCCTCGGCAGAGCGAAGATTGGTGGAGGAGATGGTGGCTCAGGCGCTGGCGGCGCGAGGGATCGTGTACATCCACTCGGCCAAGGAGAGCAGCAAGCGGCGGCGAGGGGTGTGACAGATGCGGATTGGGGAGATTGTGGAGACGGGATCGGCGGGGTTTGTAGCGGAGAGCTTTGAGCTGAACCGACCGCCAGAACTGGGCAGCTTGGTCAAGGTGGAGACGGAAGAGGGGAGCTGCGTCTACGGTGTAGTGAGCTACGGCACGACTACGGGGCTGGATCCGGGGCGACGGGCGGTGCGCCGCAGCAGCGAGGGGGTGTACGACGCGGCCATCTATCGGGAGCACCCCCAGTTGGAGCAGGTGTTGCGCACCGAATTCAGCGTAGTATTGGTCGGCTGGGCCGCCGACGGCTCCATCCGGCAGCACCTCCCGCCGCAGCCCCCTCCGCTCCACTACTCAGTGCACACCTGTACGCCCTTAGAGGTGCGCGCTTTCTCCGAGCGGCTGCTCTATTTGCGGCTGCTGCTAGCCGTGTCAGGCCAGCTCCCTCCTGAGCAACTCCTGGCCGCCCACCTGCGCCAGCTCTACCAGGCGCGGGGTCGGGATCGGGCCTGGCTGGAGCGGGCCGCGCGGGAGGTGGCAGGGCTGCTGAAACAGGATGTGGAGCGGCTCTTGGTGGTGTTGCAGGGGATTGATCCGGGGCAGGGGACCTAGGTTGTGGACAGGAGGTCGGAGGTGAGCTCAATACCCTCTGTCTCCAGGTTACGGAAGAAACTGAAGCTCTGAGCTTGATAATGGTCGTAGTCGCTCTGGCTGATGACGAAGCAGGAGAGCAGAACCTCGTGATCCAGGGAGACGTCGGCGCTGATGCGACGGATCTGGCGATGGAGGCGCCAGTCGTCTTGGCTGGTAACCACCAGCACATCCACATCCGAATCCGGACCTGAATCACATCGAGCCTTAGAGCCATAAAGAGCAACGAGGCGTACTTGGGGGCCGAAAGCATCGCGGATTCGTCTAACGAAGTCCGTCAGCGCGTGTTGTTCTTGTGGGGAAAGTGTGGGCAGGGGGTTCACCTGTGCTCCTCCAGATAGCGCTGGATTCGCTCGACAAAACGCGAAGCGTCGTGAAAATAGCTCAATGCCTGCTCGACATCGGCGATGGCAGCGAGTGTGTAGTCACTCGCCCACCGGGCATCTAACAGATCGCCGTAGATTCGGCTGTACTCAACCTCAATCAACGATGGCTTCACGAAGTACTGGCGAAAGGCAGCGATCACACCAGAATGCTTGCTGCGGGAGATCCCCTTGGTAAGCAGCAGCGCACTGGCTGCATAAAATACAGCGTAGTAAGCTCGGCTTATGGCCGTCGCGTAGTGCTTGTCCCCAATGAGGTCTTCAACAACCTCTAGTTCATCATGGGCACGGGCCATATAGGTGTCAATTTCGTATTGGTGTTGAGCAGTCTCCACCCTTTGAGCTCCTTTGCGAGGCTATGGCATAGTATATCAGGCATAGCAGGAAATGCAACTGGTTAAGGAGCGGATCCATGCAGCGAAAACGCCTGGGCGTCGTCGTTGACGGCGCTTTCAACGCCGGGCTGATGGTGAGATTGGACCCCGGCGTGTCCACTGAGGAGATGCGCATCGGCGATTTCGTGATCATCGAGGGAGCGGAAAACCGCTACTTCTCCATGATCGCCGACATGCAACTGCGGGCCACCGACCCCCGCATCGCCGCCGACCCGCCGCGCGATCTCTCCCCCTTCGTGGCCCAAGCACTGGCCGGCACCTCCACCTACGGCATGGTGCAGGTGCAGCCCCGACTGATGATGAAAAGGCCCGACCCGCTGACCATCCCCGAGGGCACAGAGGAGGAGCAGGTCCAACCCGTGCGCACCATCCCCATGCACTTCGCCGAGCTCTACCAGGCCGACGCACTGGACTTCGCCACAGTGTTCGGCAAAGAGGGGGGGAAGAATTTTGCCATGGGCACCCCCCTGACTATGGATATCCCCATCTGCCTCGATCTGGAGCGGCTGGTGGAGCGCTCCAACGGCATTTTCGGCCAGTCGGGCACAGGCAAGAGCTTCCTGGCCCGCGTCCTGCTGTGCGGCGTGGTGAAGGCGGGCATGGCGGTCAACCTCATCTTCGACATGCATGACGAGTACGCCTTTGGCCGCGAGTCGGAGGATGGCCTGTTCGTCCAGGGGTTGCGGCAGCTCTTTGGTGCCTCCCACATCCTGGTCTACTCCCTGGACGAAGGGGCTGGGGCCCGTGCAGGCCGCTCCGTGGACGTGGTGCTGCGCATTGGCCTCAACCAGATCGAGGCCGAGGATGTGCTGCTGCTGGCCGAGGAGCTGAACCTGCGCGGCACGGCTGAGGCCACCATCGGTCTGCTGCAGGACCTTTATGGCTCACGCTGGTTGGCGCAACTGATCGAGATGTCGCCCGACGATCTGAATGCTTTCTGCGAGACCAGCAGCGCCCATCCCGCCTCCGTCGCTGCACTGCAACGCCAGCTTCGGCTGGTGGGGCGGCGGCCCTACGTGGTGCCCCAGGCCACCTTCTCCGCCATTGATGATATGGTCGCAGCATTGGATCAGGGGCGGCACATCATCCTGCAGTTCGGACGCTACAATCGCATCTTGGACTATGCGCTGGTGGCCAATCTGGTCACCCGCCGGGTGCGCCAACTCTACCAGGAGAAGGTGGAACGGTACGAGCAGAGCCAGGCCCCTGCCGATCGGCCTCAGCCGTTGATGATCACCATCGAGGAGGCACACAAGTTCCTCAACCCGGCGGTAGCCCGCCAGACCATTTTCGGCCAGATCGCCCGCGAGATGCGCAAGTACCACGTCACCCTCATGGTCATTGACCAGCGGCCCTCGGGCATTGACAGCGAGGTCATGAGCCAGCTCGGCACCCGGATCACCGGCCGGCTGACGGAGGAACGGGACATTGACGCCGTGCTCACCGGGGTGAGTGGGCGCAGCGCGCTGCGCGGTGCGTTGGAGAGCTTGGATACCCGGGAGCAAGTGTTGCTCATGGGCCATGCGGTGCCCATGCCCATCATGATCCAAACCCGCAAGTACGACGAGGAGTTCTATCGGGCGGTGGGGGTGGAGAGACGAAGTGTGGCACAGGACTGGGCTGATCTGTTCGGGAAGTGACGAGCCACTTGCCTTTTACGAGGAGGGCGACTATAATAGTAGGTGTTCAATCTACTTGTACGTGAGAGGAGAAGATGAATCTTAGCAACCATTCAGTTCTCTTAATTGAAGAAGCAACTGGTAGCGAAGGGATGGAAGTCCTGCTCGAGGGAGGCTATGATTATTGGGAACCCCAGCAGGGTGACATCGTCCAGGGCCATATCATGCGGATTACCCCGGCCGAGATCCTGGTGGACATCGGCTCCAAGGCGGAGGGGATCGTCATCGGGCGTGAGCTGCAGCAACTCGAACCTGAAGTCTTGGAGGGACTTCGGGTGGGCGATGAGGTGCTGACCTATGTCCTGACCTCCGAGGACCAAGAGGGCAATGTCCTCCTTTCCCTCTCGAGAGCCCAGTTGGAGCGCGATTGGCAACTGGCTGCGATGCGCTTCCAGCAGGAGGAGATATTCGAAGCCACGGTCACCGGCTTTAACAAAGGGGGATTGCTGGTGCAGATGGGCAAAGTCCGTGGCTTCCTGCCCGCCTCGCAGATTGAGCGCAACCACTGGGATGGCAAGACCTCCAATCAGGACCTGGAGAACCGATTGGCCAAGATGGTGGGCCAACGGGTACAGTTGAAAATCATCGAGCTAGACAGGGGAAGAAACCGGCTGATCCTCTCCGAGCGTGCAGCTCTCAGCCAGTACCGCCGAGAGCAGAAGGAGCGATTGCTGGCCCAACTTCAGGAAGGGGAAACTCGCCACGGGGTGGTCACCAATCTCTGTGATTTTGGAGCCTTTGTGGACCTGGGGGGGGCCGATGGGCTGGTGCACCTGTCTGAACTCTCCTGGAATCGCATCTCCAAGCCCCAGGATGTGGTGCAAGTCGGCCAAGAGGTGGATGTATACGTCCTCAATGTGGATCGCGAGCGCGGAAGGATCGGTCTGAGCCTGAAGCGCCTTCAACCAGAGCCCTGGAGCCAGGTGGATGAGATGTATGAAGTGGGCCAACTGGTGGAGGGACAGGTGACCAATCTGGTCAAGTTCGGTGCCTTCGTCCGATTGGAGGGCAGCGAGATTGAGGGGTTGATCCATGTCTCCGAGCTTTCCGAAGAGCCCGTTTCCCACCCCAACGAGGTCCTACAGAAGGGGGACCATGTAACGGTCAGGATCATACGGGTGGAGAGCGACCGACGTCGGATAGGCCTGAGTCTGAAGGCTGCAGACAATCCTGAGCCAGTGGCTGAGGGCAGGCCAGGAGGGGAAGAGATGGATCCCGAGGCGGAAGAGGATGCGGGGTGAACCTAGATTCGAGGAATCGCCATGGCGGGCAAGATGAATCGCTTTACCAAAAGGGCCCAGCAGGCCCTGCTCTTCGCTCAGGAGGAGGCTCACAGCCTTAACCATAGCTATATTGGGACCGAGCATTTGCTATTGGGCCTGATGCGAGAGGAGAAGGGCATTGCCGGTCAAGTCCTGCGCGAGTTGGGCCTGGACATGCGCCAGCTCAAGCTGGTGGTCGAGCGGAGCGTGGGCCACGGACAGCGGTCACCGGGGGGGCAGTTGACCCTCAGCCCGCGCACCAAGCAGGTCATCGAGCTGGCTGTGGATGAGGCCCGTCGCATGGGCTACGACTACATCGGTACGGAGCATCTCCTTTTGGGTTTGATCCGCGAACAGGGTGGCATAGCTGTGGAGATTCTGCGCAGCTTGGGAGTGAGCCCTGAACAGATACGCCGACGAACTCAGCAGACCATCATTGAACAACCTCCCGCTTCTCGGCCAGCACGGAAAAAGAAATCCGCCACGCCGCTGCTGGATGAACTGGCCATTGATCTCACCGCCATGGCTGAAGCGGGGAAGCTGGATCCTATCATTGGCCGCCAGAAGGAGCTCGAACGGGTCATCCAGATTCTAGCTCGGCGCACCAAGAATAACCCAGCGCTCATCGGTGAGCCGGGCGTGGGGAAAACAGCCATCGTGGAGGGGCTGGCACAGCGGATCGTGGCTGGCCAGACACCACGCCCTCTCCTGGACAAACGACTCCTGCAACTGGATGTGGGCTCACTGGTAGCGGGCACCATTTACCGGGGCCAATTTGAGGAGCGGATGAAGCGGGTCATCCAAGAGTTGAAGAGTGTCGATTCCATCCTCTTCATTGACGAGGTGCACATGCTGGTGGGAGCTGGGGCCGCTGGCAGCCGAGTGGATGCGGCCAACATCCTCAAGCCCGCCCTGGCCCGGGGGGAACTGCAGTGCATCGGAGCGACCACCATTGACGAGTACCGAAAATACATCGAGAGCGATCGCGCGCTGGAGCGCCGCTTCCAGCCGGTCTTCGTGGGTGAACCCACGGTGGAGGAGACGATTGAGATCCTACATGGTGTGAAGCGGCTCTACGAGGAGCACCATCAGGTGATCATCACGGATGAGGCCATAGAAAGTGCGGCCCGGCTGTCGGCCCGCTATGTGACCGACCGCTACCTGCCCGATAAGGCCATTGATCTCATTGATGAGACCGGGGCGCGGGTGCGTATGTACAAATCGCCCATCCACACCGGTCTGGAAGAGGCCTTTGCCAACCTTCGGACGCTGCGCCAGCGGCGTGAGGAGGCCTTTGAGGCCCAGGACTTTGCCATAGCTGCCGATCTGCGCGATGAAGAGGAGGAATTACGAGCCCAGATCAACCAGTTGCGGCTGGACTGGAGGGAAAACGAAGGACGTCTGACCGTCACCGCTGACGACGTTGCCGAGGTGGTGGCCATGTGGACCGGCATCCCCGTGGCCCGCATCGCCACTGAGGAATTGGAGAAATTGCTCCATATGGAAGATGCGCTGCACGAGCGGGTGGTGGGACAGGATGAGGCGATCAGCGCGCTCTCCAGATCCTTGCGACGGGCGCGGGCGGGCCTCAAAGACCCCCGGCGTCCCATCGGGTCCTTTATCTTCCTGGGGCCCACGGGTGTGGGCAAAACCCTCTGTGCCCAGACGCTGGCCGAATTCATGTTCGGCAGTCAGGATGCGCTGATTGAGTTGGACATGTCGGAGTTCATGGAGCGACACAATGTGTCGCGCCTGATCGGCGCCCCGCCGGGCTACATCGGCTATGAGGAGGAGGGACAGCTCACCGGAGCACTGCGCAAACGCCCCTATTCCGTCATCCTGTTCGATGAGATCGAGAAGGCCCATCCCGACGTGTTCAATATGCTCTTGCAGATCATGGAGAATGGCCGCCTCTCCGACGCCAAAGGCCATGAGGTGGACTTCCGCAATGCCATCGTCATCATGACCTCCAACCTAGGAGCGGAGCTCATCAACCGGGACGTGGCCCTAGGGTTCGCGGTGCCTCGCGATGAGGAGCAGAGCGCGGAGGCGGACTACAAGCGCATGAGGGAGCAGGTGATGGGCGAGTTGCGGCGCACTTTCCGCCCCGAGTTCCTCAACCGCGTGGATGAGGTGATTGTCTTCCGGGCGCTCATGAAGGAGCAGCTCCTGCAGATCGTGGATTTGGAGTTGGCCCAGGTTGAGGAGCGATTGAAAGAGTATGCCATCCAGTTGGAGCTGACCGAGGAAGGCCGGGCCCGGCTGGCTAAGGAGGGGTATAACCCCAAGTTTGGCGCTCGGCCCATCCGACGGGTCATCCGCCAGCAGGTAGAGGATCCCCTCTCGGAGGGGCTGTTGGCCGGGCGTTTCCAGGAGGGGGACATCGTATTGATTGATGTGGCCGAGGAGGACGAGGAGGAGCTGACGCTGACTCCCCAGCGTTCTGAACCAAGGGAAGAGCAAGTGTCGGAACTGGCAGTGAGCTGAGCCAGGGAGTGCCTGTCCTGGCCAGGGAATGGGTGAGCAAAAGCGACCACCTCCGGGGGTGGTCGCTTTTAATTTGGAAGATGGCCTCTCCTTTTTGTCCTTTCTCTCCTACATGCTATAATTGACTCTCAGGCAATCACCCCAACAACACAGCCAGGAGACCCGAATGGCGGTTGACAGGGACATGATCTGGAGCGGGTACGATGAGGATGGTGTTGAGTGTTGTGTTGCCCGTAGCCAGTGGATGGGCCACGTAGCTAAGCGACCTGAGATCGAAGATGCACTAGATTTGACGATCCAGGCCATAGTGAGCCCTGAATCCGTGGAGGCCGATCCTGCCAGACCCGATGAACCGAATAGACGCTTTCGTTTGCTCGTTGTTTCAGGATCGGGACCGTGGGAGGGCTACAATCTGAGGGTGAGTGTCAAATGTGTCAGGCAAGAGACAGGGGAGTGGGTGAAGTTCTATCAGAGTTGTTGGTGTGAAAGGGCACAGTGAAATGAGAATACAATCTTTGGGCTATGATCCGGAAGCGGATGAGTTGGATCTACTCATTGATGCAAATGCTCCAGTGCCGGCAGAGGCCATCCCCATTGGTGAAGGGATTTATATCCGCAGAGATAGGAAGTCCGGCCGCGTAGTTGGTGCTTTTATCCGGGGCTATTCCCAATTTCTGCGCAAGGTCCAAGAAAACCAGCCTATTAAGTCAGAGGGGGCGGTTGCCGCTGGCTTCAGTGATGAGCTGACGGCCATCATTGCTTGGCAGAAGGAGGTCAGTGCTCTGTCACAGAGCCTGGTCCAGCGGCTCGGCGATCTGGCCCAACAGCGTGAGTTTGTGGAAACTCTCTTGAGTGCCTGTGCCTGGTGATTACCTGTAACCTCAACAAGAGGACCGAGGCGTCCCCGCCGAGGGGTACGCTGCCCATGAGACAGCTTCGGCGAGGATGCCTCAGTCCTCGAATCCGATCAGACGTCTTACCAGCAGACATCTCAGGAAGTCCGACCCATCCTCACAGTCCATTGTAAGACTCCGTTGACAGTGAAGGAGTGTCTCATGCGAAGAATACACAGCCTACTATCTATCCTCCTGTTGATCGCCCTCTTGATAGGGAGCCTCACCGCCTGCTGGCGCGAGGCACCGACCCCACAGCCGGTGCCGGAGCCGACGCTGACCTCGACGCCAGGCCCCACAGCCACTCCCACGGCTACCCCCACCTCCTTCCCGCCGGTGCCGCCCCAAGTGGTCGAGTATAGACCAGCACGAGGGGCGGAGCAAGGGGTGGATGCACCCATCCTGCTGGCCTTCGACCAGCCGATGGACCGAGGATCGGTGGAGGCCGCCTTCCACATCCAGCCAACCGTGGCGGGTATGTTCCAGTGGTCTGACCTGCGCACAGTGGCCTTTGTGCCCTCGGTGGAGGGGTTCGCCCGAGGCGAGGAGTACCAGGTCACCCTGGGCATCGAGGCCAAGAGCGAGCTGGGATTGGCATTGCAGGAGGCGATGCAGTTCACCTTCCTGGCCGTGGGCTTTCTGGAGGTGGCCCAGACACAGCCCGCGCCGGACGCAAGGGACGTGGCCCTGGACGCCGAGGTTATCGTCACCTTCAACCGCCCCGTCGTGCCCCTGGTCTCTCTCGGCCAGCAGGCCGGGCTACCCCAGCCCCTCACCTTTACCCCGCCGGTGCGGGGAAAGGGCGAATGGCTCAACACCGCTATCTACCGTTTCACACCCGAGGAGCCCCTGGCCCCCGCCACGGCATATAAGGCCCGCATCGCGGCAGGGCTCACCGACACCACCGGCGGCGAGCTGGCGGAGGACGTCGTCTGGTCCTTCACCACCCTCTCCCCGGCGGTGCTCTCCACCGTGCCCGACGACAACGCCGTGTACGTCGGCCCTTCCCAGCCCCTCACCGTGGCCTTCAATCAGCCAGTGGACAAGGGGGCGGCCGAAGCGGCCTTCACCCTGGTGGACGATGCCACGGAGGATGTCATCCCCGGCAGCTTTGTCTGGGCCGATGAGGCCGTTCTCGTCTTCACCCCTGATCAGCCGCTGGCGCGAGGGGCACAGTACCGGGCCACCCTCGCCGCCGGGGTGCCCAGCAGTGCAGGCCAGGGGGCGACGGAATCAGACACCGTATGGCGCTTCACCACCGTACCGCCGGTGGCTATCCTCAGCACCCTCCCCCGCGACGGCGAGCAACGGGCTGACCCCTGGGGTGGGATGGAGGTCCGCTTCGCCGGGCCGATGGACACCACGACGCTGGAGCCCAACCTGACCATCATTCCTGAACCCACCCACGTTTACACTTACTGGATGGATTACGACACCCAGTTGCGCCTGTACTTCACCACCCAGCCCTCGACGGAGTACACTGTCACCTTCGGTGTGGATTTGGCCGACCGCTACGGCCAGCGCCTGGGCGAGCCGGTGGCGGTCCGCTACCGCACCCGTGAGCTGGATCCTATGGTGCATCTCGAAGGGATGGATCGGGTGGGGTTCTATAACGCCTACACCCACACCGTCGCCTATGCCTCCCACCGCAACGTAACGCATCTGGACTTCGCTCTCTATCGCCTGGGCCAGAAGGAGTTCATGGAGCTGAGCAATCCTCAAGCGTGGGAGTTGTGGGAAAAATACCAGCCTGATCCCGCAAACCTCGTGGGCCGCTGGTCCATGCCCGTCGAGGCGGAGCTCAACCAGATCGCCTATGCGCGCACCGATGTGACCGAAGAGGCTGGTGGGCTGTCTCCGGGCCTGTACTATCTGGAGTTGAGGGCGTCGGAGGTGGACCAGCCAGCCCGTCAGTTGTTGGTCCTCTCCAAGACCAACCTCACCCTGAAGGCGGGAGCGTCCGAAGCGCTCCTGTGGGCCACCGATCTCTCCTCCGGGGAGGTGATGCCCCTGCTGGACGCAGCGGTCTACGGCGCGACTGGGGAGCTATTGGCCCGTGGAGGCACCGCGAAGGATGGCACATTCTACGCCACCTTTTCCCAGCGCCAGCCCTGGGATCCCCTGTTCGCCTTCGTCGCGGAGGGGGAAGAGACTTTCGGCGTGGCCATGAACCAGTGGAACACGGGCATCAGCCCCTGGGAGTTCGACATCCCCGTCCAACTGGAGCCTGAGCCCTACCGCGCCGCCTTCTACACCGACCGGCCCATCTACCGGCCAGGACAGATGGTCTACTGGAAGGGGATTGTCAGGGCCGACGATGACACCCACTACTCCCTGCCCTCTGAAGTGAAAAACCTGACGGTGCGCATCTACGATCCCGAGGGCAAACCGGTGTACGAGGAGTCGGTGCCCCTCAGTGGGAATGGCACCCTGCACGGGGCTCTTCCCCTGGACGAGGAGGCTGGGACGGGCTACTACTACATCAGCACCGAGATCGAGAAGCGCAGTTACGGTGCCGGCTTCCAGGTGGCCGAGTACCGCAAGCCGGAGTTCGAAGTCGCAGTGCAGACCGACCGCGAGGAATACATCCAGGGGGACACCATCAAGGTCACCTCCCAGGCCACCTACTTCTTCGGCGGGCCCGTGGCCGACGCCGAGGTGCGCTGGGCGCTGCTCAGCCGCGACTGGCGCTTCTCCCTCCCCTGCCCCCCCCAATGTTGGGGGGGGCAGGGGAGGGAGAAGCGCCAGTCGCGGCTGAGCAGCGCCCAGTGCACCTCGGCGTCGGCCACGGGCCCGCCGAAGAAGTAGGTGGCCTGGGAGGTGACCTTGATGGTGTCCCCCTGGATG
>Ga0136653_10001675_pt1 | contig 12037 bp, 8 predicted proteins | sample LakKivw275mmetaG_FD_94866 | JGI IMG/M metagenome (GOLD analysis project Ga0136653, IMG submission 94866) | Anoxic lake water microbial communities from Lake Kivu, Rwanda to study Microbial Dark Matter (Phase II) - Lake Kivu water 275m metaG... | ecosystem: Environmental > Aquatic > Freshwater >... | reverse complement strand
CGCCCTGTGGGACCGCCACCTGACGCAGGGCAAGACCGTGCGGGGCATGGGCAACACGGACGCGCACCTGTACCAGGCCATCGGCGACGTGTGGAACGGCGTCCTCATCGAGCGCCCCACGCGCGAGCGCGTGCTGGCCGAGCTGTGGGCCGGTCACTTCTTCGCCTCCGACGCCCCCTTCGTGCACCTGCGCTGCGGCGAGGCGGTCATGGGCGATACGGTGCGCAAGCGCAAGCCGGGCCGGGTGCAGGTGCGCTACCAGTGCGTGGACAGCCTGGGTCTGCGTCTCGTGCGCCTGGTCTCCGGCGGCCAGGTCGTCGAGGAGATCCGGCCGCAGGAGGCGCGCGTGGTCAAAGGCACCTGTGGTCTGGAGTACCCTGGCAAGGCGACCTATGTGCGGCTGGAGTGCTTCGCCAGCGACAATCGCCGGGCCTACTCCAACCCGATCTACCTTCGTCCAGCCTGAGTCGGAGGAGTCGCGGCGCTCTGCGTCGCCCAGGGCAAACCCCACGAGACCGGGAGAGCGCGGGGGGCGCGCCGGGGCGCGGTCGGGAGACGGAGAGGCGAGCCGGCAGGTGCACAAGGAGGAGCGCCGATGGCACAGAGCGAAGAGTACGGCAACGAGTCCGTCCCGGAGTGGAGCCCTTCACCCGACGTCTAGGTCCCGCATGACCTGGAGGACGCGCTCCGGGAGGTGGACCGGCTCGCCGAAGACCAAGGTCGGGCGACGCTGCTGGAGCTCACCGAGGAGAGACTGAGCCTGCTCCACTTTTCGGCGGGACTGTGGCTGCGCAACAACTGGGGCCTCTGGCACGACAGCGTGCTCGCGAACTATTTCAAAGGACTGGGCATCTGGCATCCGGACGACATGTCCGGGATCATCTTGACGTCGTACTGGCGCCGGCTCCACGGCAAGCCGATAGACCTGGAGGGCCAGGTGCGCTACTACAAGGACTACTGGGAGAGAATGGACAGAGCGGAGAAGGAGCGAGAAGCCCGCGCCCGCGCCCAGGCCCAGTCTCAGTCCCAGTCAAAGGCGGGCGCAGATCCGCAGGCCCGCGCCCAGGCGGGCGAGGACAGCCAGGTCGGCCCGGATCACGACAGCGGCACCTGATCGCGATCGAGCCCCCCCGACCCCCGGCACGGCGCTGGTTCGGGTTCCAGCGCCGGCTGGACCTAACTCGAATGCCCCTTATTCGCGTCGCTCTGCCGGCTGTCCGGTGCCGCGGTGGGCGCGCAGGTACTGGTCGAAGAGCAGATCCTTGATGGCCGCGCCGAAGGCGCGGTCGTCGGTGATACGCTTGTACAGCTCGAAGTTCGAGTCGACGATCTCCTGGATGGCGTGCTCGAGCTTCTGCTCGAAGGCCAGCCGCACGTTCTCGCGCGTGTTGACGCGCGTCGCCGCGTCCAGCGCCGCGTCGTCGTCCAGCTTGTGCATCATCTGGGCGAGGGTGACGCGGTGCTCGGGGCCGAGGTTCAGGCCGAAGCGCTCGTTGAGCTCGGCGATGATGCGCGAGAGCGGCTCCAGCTCTACGGGTGCGGCGCCGCGGGACGTGCGGCTGCCCGCCGGGTCGAGCATGCCGGGCCGGCGCTCCAGCCCGATCTTCCCGCTGCCAGTCTGCTGGATGCGGTAGGACTCCATGTCGATGTTCTGCTGCACCTCGCGCGGCAGGGTCTCGCGGTCGGCGGGCAGCAGCCGGCGCAGGTGGCGCGCGAACACGTAGAGCTTCTCCAGATCGGCGTCGGCAAAGGTGAGGACCTGCGCGAGGAAGGCGTACAGCCGCAGGTAGTCGGTGAGCTGCCCGCGGAAGTCCGCCCGCTCGTCGGCCCCGAGTCCGTTGCAGCGCTCGACCACCGGCGCCAGCACGGCGTAGAGGCGGTCCTGCGTCGCCTTGGGGTCGAAGTAGGCCCGCGCGAACGCCTCCACGTCGGCCTCCGTGTAGACCGGGAAGGCGGCCAGGCGCGTCTGGATCTCGTAGAGCAGGTTCGGGTCGGTGGCCTCGGAGAGCAGCGTCGTCTCGTAGTAGGGCTCGAAGGCCGCCTGGATCTCGTCGGCCTCGTTGGCGAAGTCGAGCACCAGCGTGCCCTTCTTCTCCGGGTGCGTGCGGTTGAGCCGCGAGAGCGTCTGCACCGCGTTCACGCCGCCGAGCTTCTTGTCCACGTACATCGTATGGAGCAGCGGCTGGTCGAAGCCGGTCTGGAACTTGTTGGCGACGATCAGGAACCGGTACTCGGGACGCGCGAACGTCCTGGCCGTCTGCGCCTCCGGGAAGCCGTTCATGTTCGCCTCGGTGTACGCCTGCCCGCCGTCCTGCACCGTCCCCGAGAAGGCGACCAGCGCCTTGAACGGGTAGCCGCGCGCGTCCAGGTACCGATCCACCGCCAGCTTGTAGCGCACCGCGTGCAGGCGCGAGCGCGTGACGATCATCGCCTTGGCCTTGCCGCCGATCTCGCCCTGCACCTGGGCCGCGAAGTGCTCCACGCAGATCCTCACCTTCTCGCCGATCGCGTGCGGGTGCAGCTCGACGAACGACTTGAGCAGGTACTCGGCCTTCTTCCTGTCGTAGCGCGGGTCGCTCTCGGTCGTCTTCAGCAGCCGCCAGTAGGCCTTGTAGGTCGTGTAGTTCGCCAGCACGTCGAGTATGAACCCCTCCTCGATCGCCTGGCGCATGCTGTAGAGGTGGAACGGGCCGAACTTGCCGTCCGCGCGCTTCTGGCCGAAGAGCTCCAGCGTCTTGGGCTTGGGCGTGGCGGTGAAGGCGAAGGTCGAGAGGTTGGGGAGCCGCCCGCGCTTCTCCATCTCTGCCAGCACCACGCTCTCCAGCTCCTCCTCCGGCGTCGCCGCCCCCGCCTCCACCGCCTCGGCGTCCTCCAGCGAGCGCGCGGCGAGGACGGCCTTGAGGCTCTTGGTGCTCTCGCCGGACTGCGAGGAGTGCGCCTCGTCCACGATGACGGCGAAGCGCTTGCCGGGCAGCTCGCCGATCTCCGCGGCGATCACCGGGAACTTCTGCAGCGTCGTCACGATGATCGTCTTGCCCGACTCCAGCGCCTCTCTGAGCTGGCGCGAGGTGGTGTCGATGTTCTCCACCACGCCGAGCGTCTGCTCGAACTGGCGCATCGCGGTCTGGAGCTGGCGGTCGAGCACGCGGCGGTCGGTGACGACCACGATCGAGTCGAAGACGCGGCGGTCGGCCGCGTCGTGCAGCGTCGCGAGCTGGTGCGCGAGCCAGGCGATGGTGAAGGTCTTGCCGCTGCCGGCCGAGTGCTGGATGAGGTAGCGCTGCCCGGCGCCGCGCGCACGCGCGTCGGCGACGAGCTTGCGCACGCAGTCCAGTTGCTGGTAGCGCGGGAAGATGAGAAAGCGCCGGCCGGTCTTCCTGCCCCTGTCGTCCTCTTCCTCGACCTCGTGGATGAACTGGCGCACGAGGTCGAGGACGCTGTCGCGCGCCCAGGTCTCCTCCCACACATAGGCGGTGGCGTAGCCCTCGCTCGTGGGGGGCACGGGCGGGTTGCCGGCGCCGCCGAACTTGCCCTGGTTGAACGGCAGGAAGCGCGTCCGCGTGCCCTCGAGGTGCGTGGTGACGTAGACGAGGTCCGGGTCCACGGCGAAGTGCGCCAGACAGCGGCCGTGGGCGAAGAGCGGCTCGCGCGGGTCGCGGTCGGTCCTGTACTGCCGGATCGCGTCCGCGACGTCCTGTCCCGTCAGCGGGTTCTTGAGCTCGGCGGTGAAGATCGGGATGCCGTTCAGGAACAGCACCAGATCGACGCTCTTCTCGTTCTTCGTGCTGTAGCGGAGCTGGCGCACTTCGCTGAACAGGTTCGCCGCGTGCAGCCGCCCGGTCTCCTCGTTCAACCCGCTTGCTGGGCGGAAGTACGCCAGCCGGAACCTGCAGCCGAAGCTCTTGAGGCCGTTGCGGAGCACGTCCAGCGCGCCGCGGCGCGTGATCTCGGCGGCGAGGCGCTTGAGGAACTGCTCCCGCACCGCGGCGCCGTGGTGTTCCTGGAGCCGCTTCCACTCCTGCGGCTGCGTGGCGAGCACGAAGTCGAGGACGTCGTCCGGCAGCAGACAGAGCGCGCGGTCGTACTCCTCGGGCCGGCGCCTCCGGTACCCGCCCGGCGGATTGGCGCCATAGGGCGGCGGGCGCATCTCGCGCACCGCCGTCGCGTCGCCCGCGCAGGCGTCCGGGCCGTACCGGAGCAGCGCGCACTCGATCGCCTCCTCGAAGGCGCGCTCGGAGACTTCGGGGCTCATGGGCGTTCGGTCCCCTCGTTGAGAACGTCCAGGTAGCGGTCGTAGACGAACAGCCGGTTCCGTGGCTTGCCGGTGAGCTCCCGCGCGATCTTCATGGCCGCGAGCAGGTCCATGGCGGCAGACGCGGCCGGGAACGACAGGCCGGTGGTGCGACAGACCTCCGGCAGGGACAGGATCGGGCGCGCCTTGATCGCCGCGTGCACCCGCAGCGCAGAACCGGCGCGCCGTCCCTGAGCCTCGATCCTCGCCCGGTCCTCCCTGAACATCGCCGCGAGCCGCCGGGCGGTCTCGACGGCGCCCTCTGCCGTCACGCGCACGCCCTCGAGGAAGAACGAGAGCCATGCCTCCCAGTCGCCTTCCCGCCGGACGAGGTCGAGCAGCGCGTAGTACTCCTGGCGGCGCTGCTTGAAGTAGAGGCTCAGATAGAGCAGCGGGTCGCCCAGCACGCCCGCATGGCAGAGCTGCAAGGTGATCAGCAGCCGGCCGACGCGGCCGTTGCCGTCGAGGAAGGGATGGATCGTCTCGAACTGCACGTGCGCGAGGCCGGCCCGGACGAGCGCCGGCAGGCCGTCGTCCGCCGCGTGGAGAAAGCGCTCGAGCGCGGCCATGCAGTCGGGCACGGCGGTGTGGGGCGGCGGCACGAACGCGGCGTTGCCCGGCCGCGTGCCGCCGATCCAGTTCTGCGAGCGCCGGAACTCGCCGGGGTCCTTGCCGCTTCCCCGCCCGCGCGAGAGCAGCACGCCGTGGATTTCGCGCAGCAGGCGGTTCGAGAGCGGGAAGCCCTCGCGCAGCCGGGTGAGCCCGTGGTCGAGCGCCGCGACGTAGGTGGAGACCTCGACCACGTCGTCGCGCGGCACGCCGGGCGCCTCGTCCAGCTCGAAGAGGAGCAGGTCCGAGAGCGACGACTTCGTGCCCTCGATCTGGGACGACAGCACCGCTTCCTTGCGCACGTAGCTGTAGAGGAAGAGCTCCCTGTCCGGCAGCAGGCTCGAGACGCCGTCCAGCCGGCCGAGCGCGAGCACGGCGGCCTCGAGCGATTGCTGGAGGCCGCCGCCGAACTCCAGGAGCGGAACGGGCGGCAGTGGTAGGGGCACGAACGCGCGGACGGACTCACCGCCGGCCGTCGACACCACGTAGGTCCCTGTCTCGCCGCGTTTCATTGGGGCGGCACGCTCCTGTTCAGCAACTCTGAATAGGCAGAGTCTCTATCCAAACTTCGGCCGCGAAGCCTAGACAAGATCGCCCGCCGAGCCAAGCCTGTTTCGGGTCACCCTCTGACGCGCGCCGGACAAGGGTCATGGCGCCGCCTCACACGTCTTCCTCCCGCACGTCGATCTTGCCCGTCACCGCGGCAGAGATGAGCGCCGTGCGGTACTCTTTGAGGAGTTCGATGGCCTTGCGGACCTTGGCGATCAGGGCGTCGATTCGTGCTGTCTCGTGGTCGAGGAACGCGGCGATGGCGCGCTGCTCGTCGAGGGGCGGGCACTGGATCGAGATCACGTTCATGTCGCCCTGGGTGAGCTTGTCCCGCGTGGTACCGTCGATGAATGCGCGGTAGTCGGCGCAGTTCAGCGCGTGCGTGAGAAACTGGGCCGCGATCTGGCGCCGCGGGCGCAGCACATGCGCGTGATTGTTCACCCAGATCCTGCCCGTCACGCAGAATGCGACTGGCTTCGTACGGTCAAAGAACGGGGCGCCATCCTCCCCGAGCAGTACGAGTTCTTCATCGAAGAGCCATTGGTCCACGTAGTCCACGATCGAGTTGGCACCCCAGTACGGATACTCGCCCTGCATCCGCCCGCGTTCTTCGGCGTTCAGCGGAACTCGACGACCGTCTAGGCAATCAGTCAGCCATGCGAGCCGCTTTGCCTCCCAATGCGCCGGAATCTCCCCCAGCCACTCGACGCCGGAGTCCTTCATGCGGACGATCGGGTCGAGGCCCTTGGTGACGGCGCGGGTGATGAGGGCGGTGCGCTTCTCTTGGAGCAGCTCGATCAGCCGCTCCTTCTTCGCTACCAGCGCATCGATCCGCGCCGTCTCCCGGTCGAGGAACGCGGCGATGGCGCGCTGCTCGGGGGCGGGCGGTATCGCGAACGCCCCAGTTCGAATCGCATCGCCGGCAAGCCCGAAACGCGTGATGCCGTTGGCTGCCACCTGGAACTGATCGCGAGGCCCGATCGCCGAAAACGCGCGGCTGAGAAACGCGCCGGCTGCGCCTTCTGCTGGCCGAATGTGCGCCAGGTGATAGCCGCACAAGACGTCCGGCAGATCCTCTGAAACGACCGCCGGGACCGCGATGTCCGTCCACGACTCGGAGTCCTTGGTGATCAGCACGTCCCCAGCGCGCAGCGCGAAGCGTCGCACCTGCTCGCGGGTTGCGGTCGCAGCCATGAACTCAAGGTCAGCGGTGATGCGTTCGTTGTAGTAGACGTCGGTGTAGTTGCAGAGCCTGACGGGCTCCTGGCCTTCGACAGACTTCTTGTCGACGTTGCTCAGTTGCACGGCGCCCAATGTCTTCAGCCGCCTCACCTCCCAATGCGCCGGAATCTTCCCCAGCCACTCGACGCCGGAGTCCTTGTAGGCCGGGTAGGGCCTGAACCGCCGCGCTGAACTCATTGCCACGGCCCTCCCGGCGGCCACGTGCCCACCGTTGCTCGCCCGCTCCGCAGATCGCCCAACGCCGGGGAGAGAAACGCGTCGAGCGTGCGCGCACACTCATCGGCGAAATCCGCGGGCACCGCGATCCGGGCGCGTCGGGCGAATGCGCGCACCTGCGTCGGCCGGGAGGGGGTGTCCCAGTATGCCCGCGTGAGCGCGATGGGCGGATGATCGGGAATGGGCGTGCCGCGGCGCTCGAACGTCCGGCGCACCGCCTCGGCGAGCGTCGCCCGGTCGAACTCGAACCGGCTGGCCGGGTGGTGCACGTCGAAGAAGTCCTTGATCCGGCTGTTGCGGTCGCCGAGCACCACCATTGCCTCGAGTTTCTCCGCCACCATGGCCTCGCGCGGGTAGGCGAGCAGTTCGGGCGCGGGAAAGTCGAGCAGAGGCGGATAGACGCAGGGCTGCGGCGCCGGCCACACGGCGTCGGCCAGGCCCATGTCGATCTGGAGCCCGAGGCGCGCCTTGCCGCAGCGCGCTGGGAGCGTGGCGCGACAGGGTTGTTCGGACCAGAGCCGCCGCAGCAGCGCCCTCTTCAGGACGAACCGATCTCGGCGATCGGAGACGGCGAGCCGGTAGAGGACGCGCTCCAGGCAATAGCTGGTCAGGAGCGCCTGGTAGTCGTCGCCGGTCTCCCGGGCCCGGTTCAGCGGGCGTGCGGCAACGGCAGCGGCGAGGTCGGTCTTGCCGCTCATGCGATCGCGTCCAGGTAGGGCTGCATGGCGCGGGCGACCCGGCAGATCCGCGCGAAGCGGGCCAGCTCGGTCGCTCCGCCACGGTGCTTCCGGCTGTAGTCGCGCAAGGCCTCCACGGCCACGTCGATCCCGATCTTGTTGCGGTACTTGAAGCAGTCGGCGACCGTCTTGGCGGCCGAATAGACGCGGAGCGTCACGCCTTCCGCGCGGCGCTCCTCGACGCCCTCCGTCAGCGCCTCGCCGGCGAACCGCGCGACCCGCAGGCGCGGGTATTCGAGCCGCGGGCGGCGCGCCTTCTCAGGGAGCGCGATCCAGACCTCCGCCGGGGACTGAGTGGTGAGCCCATGGAAGCGCAGCGCCGTGAGGAGGCAGAAGATTCCCTCGGGAACGCGCTTGGCCACCTGCGCCAGCGTGTGCTCCGCGGTGGGCGCATGATGGGCCACCACGTAGATCCCCCGCGCCTCGCGTCGTACCAGCCCGTCTTTCACCAGGCGGGCGAGCTGGGCCCTGGTGATGCCGCGAGCCTCCAGATCCCTGGGGCGGACGAGCCCCTGCTTCTCGATCAGATGCAGCGCGCGTTCGCGACCGATCCTCGACATGGCGGCCGGATGATACGAAACGTCGGGGGTTATGTGCAATCCCCGACGTTTCGGAACGCATCTGCCCCAAGGCGTCGGCACTGGACGCCCCGGTGCCGACACTTTGCGTCACCCCGTCGCCGGGCCGCCCGTGATCTCTGCCAGCATCCGCACGATGTCTTGTTCGATGGCCCGGATGTCGGTTTCGATCTCTTCGAGCGGCCGGGGCGGGGTGTACCGGTAGAAGTACCGGTTGAAGTTGATCTCGTAGCCGACGAGGCCGACGCGGCCGTCCCTGGGGTCGCGCCTGGCCGTGTCGATCCAGGCGTCCGGCACGTGGGGCTTCACCTCGCGGGCGAAGAAGGCACGCACGCTGGCCGGCACGCCGTCGGCGTCGGCGGGGTCGTCGCCGGTGGGCAGCGGGACGCTTTCGGTGTCGCGCAGCTCGGGGTCGGGCTCGGGGTTGCCGTCGGCGTCGCGGCAGATCGCGGCCGTCTCGTCGCGCTCCGCGAGGGCGGCGAGGATCGCCTTGCGGGCCGGCGCCGGCAGCTTCAGGCGCGCAGTGCGGGCGGCAGCGTCGAGCACGCGCTCGAACTCGGCGCGGTCCTTGAACAGCGTATCTGGCAGACCGCGCACGAGCGCGCGGATCGCCTCCTGGAACTTGCGGCCCTCGGCCTGCTCCTTCGTTCCCGCCGCGCCCTTCTTCTTCGACTGCGCCAGCGCCTGGAAACCCTTCTCCTCCTCGAGCCGTGCGATGCGTGCGGGCGTCGCCTGGAAGTTCACCCTGAGCGGCCGCTCGACCGTGATCTTGCGGTACCCGAAGTGCGTGGTCGGGAAGATGCGGCTGACGACGACCTGTTCCTCCTGGCCGTCCCTGGTGACGGGGCGCGTGTCGCCGTCCCGGAACTCGGCGAGGATCCTCAGGATGTCTTCCGCGCGGTCCGGCGGGATCTCGCGCCGCTTGTCGCCGAGGCTCTTGCGCATCGGCACCCAGAACGAGGTCGCGTCGATGAGCTGCACCTTGCCCTTGCGCGCGGGCGCCTTGCGGTTGGTGACTACCCAGACGTAGGTGGCGATCCCCGTGTTGTAGAACAGCTGCTCCGGCAGCGCGATCAGGGCTTCGAGCAGGTCGCGCTCCAGGATGTAGCGGCGGATCTCGCTCTCGCCGCTGCCGGCGTCGCCCGTGAAGAGGGGCGAGCCGTTCATGATGATAGCGATGCGCACGCCGCCTTCCCGCGGCTCCTTGGCGTGCGCCAACATGTGCAGCAGGAAGAGGAGCTGGCCGTCGCTGATGCGCGGCAGACCCGGGGCGAAGCGGCCCGCGGCGCCCCGCTCGTGCTCGGCGCGCACGGCGTCTTCGTCGCGCTTCCAGTCCTTGCCATAGGGCGGATTGGCGATCAGGTAGTCGAAGCTGCGGCCGGCGTGGCGGTCGTGCGACAGCACGCTGCCGAAGGCGATGTTGTCAGCATCGCGTCCGGTCGGGTCCTTCATGAAGAGGTCCGACTTGGACACCGCCCACGTCTCGGGGTTCACCTCCTGGCCGAACAGGTGGATGTCGGCGTCCGGGCTGATCGGCTGCCGGATGATCTCGCCGTTCCGGCGCCAGCCCACCGTGATGTGCTCCTTGGCGATCGTGAGCATGCCGCCGGACCCGCAGCAGGGGTCACAGACCGTGCAAACGATGCCCTTGCGGCGGATGCGCTGCCGGTCGCCAGCGAGCATCAGGTCCACCATCAGGTGCACTACGTCGCGCGGGGTGAAGTGCTCGCCGGGGTTCTCGTTCAGCGCCTCGTTGAACCTGCGGATCAGCTCCTCGAAGATCGTCCCCATGGTCGGGTTGTCGATCCGGTCTGGATGCAGATCGACGTTCCCGAAGCGCTCGAGCACCTGGAAGAGCAGCCCCGCCTCGTCGAGCTTGGTGATCGTGTTCTCGAAATCGAACTTCTCGAGCACCTCGCCCATGTTGGGGCTGAAGCCGGCGATGTAGTTGCGCAGGTTGGCGGCGAGGTGCGGGGCATCGGCGAGCAGTCTGCCGAAGTCGAAGCGCGAGGTGTTGTAGAAGGCGTAGCCCGAGGCCCGCCGGAGCTGGGCGTCGAGATCCTCGAGGCCCTTGCCCTTGAGCTGCGCCTGGCGCTCGAGCACGGCTCTCTTCGTGTCTGCCAGGACGCAGTCGAGGCGGCGCAGGACCGTGAGCGGCAGTATCACGTCCTGGTACTTGCCGCGCTTGAATGTGTCGCGGATGAGGTCGGCGACGCTCCACAGGAAGCTGACGATCTCGCTGTGATTCATCCGATCATCTGCTGGTCGGTTGGGGGCGGGCAGGATGCCTAACACCAGGAATGAGGCGCGGCGCTAGCCGGCGGCTCCAGTCTCCGGCTATACCATCGTCGGGCGGTCGAGGGAGCATTCAGAAGAGCCGCCCTTTCCAGACGTCTTCTCGTGCGTACCTGCGGTACAACCATTGCCCCAGAAGCGCCAGGGGGAATGTGGTCAGCAGTCCGGTGAGAGCCGCCTCGAAGAGAACGGCCGGACCCACGGTAAGGAACAGCCAGATCCGCTGGACTACGCTCCTGGGATATCGGTATGCAGTTACGCAGCGATGCGGCCAGAAGCCCGCCGCCAGACCTCGCTGCCATGTCACGAACCTTTGAAGGCCAACTTCCTGTTGGTAGCCAGATGCCTCCCGCACCTCTCTGATGAGAAGCGGACACGAAGACACATGAAGCGATCCCTGTTCCTGATCGTAGAGATACTGAGGTTGATCAAAGAGGCCACTCTCATACGTCTCATCCGAGTACCGCGACACTACTGCGGCGTATCGAGTCGGCACCGGCCACCATCTGTCAGGAAGCACCAGAAGTGGCAATGAAACCACCGATCCGCCCATGATGGAAACGACGGCAAACACACCTGGATCAACACGTTGCCGCCCAGCCAGCACAAGGAGGATGGCAGCAGCGAGCATCCAGACCCAGTACAGCGTCTCAACCGTGTGTCCTCCGACCCACAGGTCCCTTCCCAGGAAGAGGAAGATCTCGAACAGCATGACGCCGCCCGCAGTGAGCGAGGTGACCAAGGACCAGGGCATGAGAGCATCGGGTCTCTTGCCAGTCATGTGTCCCTCGGCCTTTCCCTGGACCGAGATCTCCGCGCGCCGCAGACAGCAGGCTGTGTAGGGCCTTCTAGTATGCATTGCACTTCTCCTCACATCCCTGCCACGGCGGGTTGCGGAACCGGTTCAGGATCGCTCTGCTGCTTGGGTCAATGAACTGCCCCGAGTTCCTTCCGGACCGTGGAGTTGGTCAAGTCCGTGGCCCACTTGGGCCGCCACCCCGCCCATGCGTACTTGGCCGTCAGCTCCTGCATACGATGCTCACTTCCGGGCCCACCGGCACCACTTCGTCTACCAGGCCGGCGCTGCGGAACGCTGGTGCCGCGCCCCCGTGACTGGACGCCAGCCCCACCGGTCTGGCTCAGACCCGCCGGGAAACCCGACCCTGCTCAGAGCCAACCACTGGGCGTCTCATAGCCCGCCCGGGTCCCGGGTAGACCTACGCTCACAAATACGCTGAAGCAAGATGGGCGTCTTTCGGCGGCCAAGAAGAGCGGCGGCTCGTTAGAACTTCTACCACTAGCGCCTGTCGCAAAGAGCCGCGTGATCTATCATGGGGTTGTCTAGTTTGGACGATCCTATCTTCTGTTCTTTGCTCGTACGCTTGGAGAGCCAGACGACCGACCCGTTGATGGCCGGGGCTCCAAGAATCGCATCGTCCCGCTTGACCACGAACTCAACGTCCGTGCGCCGGAGTTCTCAGTCTGGAATGCCAGATGGGACCGAATGCCTTGGCACGGTG
>Ga0136653_10001671_pt1 | contig 12056 bp, 8 predicted proteins | sample LakKivw275mmetaG_FD_94866 | JGI IMG/M metagenome (GOLD analysis project Ga0136653, IMG submission 94866) | Anoxic lake water microbial communities from Lake Kivu, Rwanda to study Microbial Dark Matter (Phase II) - Lake Kivu water 275m metaG... | ecosystem: Environmental > Aquatic > Freshwater >... | reverse complement strand
ATACTATGGGGCGCCGAGGTCTTCCATCCCATGAAAGTCCACCTCTTCCCGAAAGAGCACAAGTTCTTCGACATGTTCCGCGAGGACGCCGCCAACGTCCGCCAGGGCGCCCTGGCCCTCCAGGACCTCGCCGACCACTACGAGGATGTCGGCCGCAAGTACGAGAATATCAAGAAGATCGAGCACCAGGGCGACAATATCACCCACGAGATCTTCATCCGGCTGCGCGACACGTTCATCACCCCCCTCGAGCGCGAGGACATCCACGCCCTGGCCAGCGGCCTCGACGACGTCCTCGACTGCATCGAGGGCGTGGCCAGCCGGATGTGGACCTTCAAGCTGCCCAGGCCGACCCCCGATGTCAAAAAGCTCGTCGACGTCATCGTCAAGGCCGTCGACCAGATCTACGAGGCCGTCGACCATCTCGAGTCGCTCGACCACGTCCACGCCTTCTGCAAGCAGATCAACATCCTGGAGTACGAGGCCGACGTCATCTGCCGCGAGGCCATCGCCGAGCTCTTCGAGAAATCCGAGACGGCCGCCGAGCTCAAGGACCTCATCCGGCTCAAGGAGATCTACACCCGCCTCGAGGTCGCGGCCGACCGCTGCGAGGACGTGGCCAACGTCATCGAAGAGATCATCGTCAAATCCACTTAAGTGGTCATGCCCAGCGTCGGATTCCTGTTCGTCCTCTTCATCATCCTCGTCGCCCTGGCGTTCGATTTCACCAACGGCATGCACGACGCGGCGAACTCCATCGCCACCGTCGTCTCGACCCGCGTCCTCACGCCGCGCCAGGCCGTCCTCTGGGCCGCGTTCTTCAATTTCGTCGCCTTCCTGATCTTCCACACGCGGGTCGCCGAAATGGTCGGGGCGGGGATGATCGACGTACGGATCGTGACCCCGCAGGTCATCTTTGGGGCCCTGTGCGGGGCCATCGGCTGGAACCTGTTCACCTGGTATATGGGGTTGCCGACGAGCTCGTCGCACGCCCTGATGGGCGGCTATGCCGGGGCGGCCATCGTCAAGGCCGGGCCGGGGGCCATCATCGCCCACGGCTGGGTCAAGGTGGTCCTCTTCATCTTCATCGCGCCCGTCCTCGGCATGGCCCTTGGCGTGGCCTTCATCACGCTGACCACTTGGCTGGTGCGGAAGAAGAACCCGGCCCGCATCAACCGGGCGGCCCGCCGCCTCCAGCTCTTCTCGGCCGCCCTCTACAGCCTCGGCCACGGCGGCAACGACGCCCAAAAGACCATGGGGATCATCGCCACGCTGATCCTGTCCGCGGGCTGGATCAAGACGTTCTATATCCCGCTCTGGGTGGTGCTGGCCGCCCAGGCCGCGATCGCCCTAGGCACGCTCACCGGCGGTTGGCGCATCGTCAAGACCATGGGCCAGCGCATCACGAAGCTCCGGCCGATCGACGGGTTCTGCGCCGAGACGGCCAGCGCGATCAGCATCTTCTTCGCCACCCACGCCGGGGTCCCGGTCAGCACGACGCATGTCATCACCGGGGCCGTCTCGGGCGTCGGAGCGGCCAAGCGCATGTCGGCCGTTCGCTGGGGCGTGACCCTGAGGATCGTCTGGGCCTGGATCTTCACCGTCCCGGGCGCGGCACTTGTCGCAGCGATCGCCTACACTCTGATCCATCTCGTCGATAAGTTCATTATTTAGAGAGACTTATTTCGTTGAGAATCCGAGCCGGCCTTCTCGCGCTCAGCATCGCGGTGATGGCCGCCCCCGTCCTCCCCGGGCCGGCCGCGGCGCCCGCCCGGGCCCGGGACATCCTTCCCGCCGAGGGCCTGCTCGCGTCGAGCGTCGCCGCCGTCCGGAACCAGGCCGCCCTCGACGCGCACTACTACCTCGCCGACGAGTCGGCCCTGGCGCTCGGCCGCAAGGCCGACGCCGTCCTGGCCCGGTACGGGGGCGCGGGCGGGGAATCGCTTCTGCTCGTCGTCGCCTACTCCGCCGCGGAGGACGCGGGCCGCGCCTTCGGCCGCTTCGGCGGGGATTTTTTCTCCGAGAATTTCGACCCGATGACGCCGCGCGTCGTCGAGCGGCTCGAGACCGGCGACTGGGCCGGGGCGGCGCGCCGCGGCCGCTTCCTGATCGTCGTCCTGGAGTCGCCGGACCGCGAGGCGTGCGACGGCCTGCTCCGCCGCGCCGAGGACCGGGCGCCCGCCGCCAAGGCCCGATAGCTTATCCCCCGTCGAAGGAGGACCGACTTCATGACCGACGTCTCCACCGCTTCCGCGAAGGCCAAATTCCCCGCCACCTTCTGGACGGCCAACACCATCGAGCTCTTCGAGCGGGCCGCCTATTACTCCATGGCCTCCTTCATGGTCATCTACCTGAAGGAGTCCCTGGGCATGAGCCCGAGCTTCGCGACCTTCCTCAACGGGTCGCTCCTCTGGGGCATCATCTACTTCATGCCCATCCTCTCCGGGACCCTGGCCGACAAGTTCGGCTTCAAGCGCTCGCTCTCGATCTCGTTCGTCCTCATCTCTCTCGGCTATTTCATCATGGGCAACGTCCAGCGCCTCTGGCCGGGGATCATCGGGAAGGGCGCGGCCGAGGCCGTCGATTTCACGGCGCCGGTCGTTCTCGGGGCCGTCCTGATCGGCCTCGGCGGCTCGATCGTCAAGCCCTGCATCGCCGGCACCGTCCAGAAAACGGCCGGGACGCGGGCCACGCTGGCCTTCGGCGTCTTCTACATGGTCATCAACATCGGCTCGATCACCGGCCGCAGCGTGTCTTACTTCATCCGGACAAGCCTGGGCATCCCGGCCATCTTCACCTACGCGGCGACCGCCTTCGCCCTGGTCGGCCTCGTCGTCACCCTGTTCATCTACAAGGAGCCGCAATACGTCAGCGACGGGATCAAGGACGGCCAGGAGGTCAAGAAGCGGACCCTGGGACAGGCGCTCGGCGGCATCTTCGTCGTCCTCGGCAACCTCAAGTTCCTCTTCCTCATCCTCGTCCTGGCGATGTTCTGGTTCCTCTACATCCAGATCTACAACCTCATGCCCCTGTTCATGCGCTACGTCGATCCGAACGCCCCGATGGAGCTCTACACCCTGGCCAACCCGATCATGATCGTCTGCTTCCAGCTCCTGATCACACGGCTGGTCAAGCGCTGGCTCCCGGTCAAGACGATCGTGCTCGGGGCGATCGTCGTCACCCTGGGGATGCTGGTCAACGTCCTGCCCCCGCTGCTGTTCGGCGATCCGAACCGGATGATCGGCCTGGCCGGCCTGAGCCTGCCCATCGCCGGGGTCTTCATGATCGTCTCCATCGCCTCGATGGCCGTCGGCGAGATGATGGCCTCGCCCCGCGTCTACGAGTACATCGGGGCCATCGCCCCCAAGGGGCAGGAAGGGCTTTACCTCGGCTACCAGAGCCTGCCGATCGCCCTGGCCAGCATCATCGGCGGGCCGATCGGCGGGCGGCTGTTCGAGCGCTACATCAGCGGGCCGCTCAAAGAGGGGCGTCCCGTCGACACGGTGACGATGTGGCTCATCATCGTGGCCATCGGCGTGGGCTCGGTCATCGGATTGGCGATCTACGACCGCCTGGTCGTCGGGGGCCGCAAAAAGAAAGCGCCGGAGACGGCGGCGTAAGCCGCCTAATCCTTGGCCCCGGGCGCGCCCTTTCCGGGATTGACGCCGGTGTTTTTCCCCGGCGGCGGGTGATGCAGGGTCCCGTCGTCGCAGGGCTGGTCGTCATAAGAGTTGCGGGCCATCTCGGGATGCGGCTGCGCCATGCAGAACGGCAGCGGCTCCATCTCCTTGTTGCAGCAGAGGGGGATCGCGGCGCCCTTGGGGACCCGGACTTCCGCGCCGCACACCGAGCACTTATACGTCACGCCTTCGTCCATGCGCCCTCCTTAATCGTCTGATCGTGTTTCTATTCTATCACCCGGATGATTTTCTGCCTATTCGATATTAAAGAAACGGATCAGGAAAGCGATTCGGAATAGGCCGCGGAAGAAGGGGTCGAGGGGTATCATCGGAGGGAGCAAGAAGCGGTGATTTAGCCTTCATCGCGAGGGAGACCTACCCGTAGCGAACTTGGTGAGCGGAGGCCCGGATGCGCCGCGGAGCTACTCGGAGCTGCGCATCCGGTAGATATCATGAACAAGAACTCATTCCGATATTTCGCAGAATTGGGCTTCGAGCACTCGGCCCAATTCTGCAGGTCCGCTCCGAAAACTCCGCTCCCCGCCGGCAGGCGAACGGAGATGATCCCCGAGTCCCCTCCGCGGCCGGCATCGAACGAAATGGGCCATGAGGTCCATGTTGACCATCCGCGGCGATTGCTGTAAGGTTTTAAGGAGTTTGACGCCCATGGAACCGCGCAAGGACCTCGTGCTCGGCCATTACCGCCTGCTCGAGCCCCTCGGCGAAGGCGGCATGGGCGTCGTCTGGAAGGCCCGCGACCTCAAGCTCGACCGCGACGTCGCCCTCAAGCTCCTGCCGCCTGGCGCGGTCGACGATCCCGAGCGGCGGGCCTTCTTCGAGCGCGAGGCCAAGGCCGTCGCCGCCCTGAGCCACCCCAACATCGTCACCATCTACGCCGTCGACGAGGCCGAGGGCGCGACCTTCTTCACCATGGAGCTCGTCGACGGCCAGCCGCTCTCCCGGGTCATCGAGCCCGGCGGCGTGCCCCTCGACCGCTTCCTCGCCGTCGCCCTGCCCCTGGCCGGCGCCGTGGCCGCGGCCCATGCCCGCGGCATCATCCACCGGGACCTGAAGCCCCAGAACATCATGATCGACGCCGCCGGCACCCCCAAGATCCTCGACTTCGGGCTGGCCCGGATCTTCCTGCCGCGGCCCCGCGCCCTCACCGGCGACGAGGCCACCACGGCCACGCTCGACACGGATTTCGCCGGCACGATCGCCTACATGTCGCCCGAGCAGCTGCGGAGCCAGCCGCTCGACCACCGGACCGACATCTTCTCGCTCGGCGCCGTCCTCTTCGAGTGGGCCACCGGCCGCCTGCCGTTCGCGGGGCGGACCGGCCCGGAGAGGATCGCCGCCGTTCTCAAAGACGAGCCGCTCTCGGCGGCGGACCTCAATCCCCGCCTCCCCCGCGAGATCGACCGGATCCTGCGGCACTGCCTGGAGAAGGAGCCCCGCTACCGTATGGCCTCGGCCCGCGACCTGCGGGACGAGCTCGAGTCCCTTCGGCAGGCCGGCGCCGAAGGCGGCCGCGGCGAGGTGCCGTCGATCGCCGTCCTGGCTTTCGCCGACATGAGCCCCGAGAAGGACCAAGGTTATTTCTGCGAGGGCATCGCCGAGGAGATCATCAACGCCCTCTGCCGGGTCCAGGGATTGCGCGTCGCCTCCCGGACCGGCTCCTTCCAGTTCAAGGACGCCGCCGCCGATCTCCGCGAGATCGGCAACACCCTCCGGGTCGGCCATATCCTCGAGGGCAGCGTCCGGAAATCCGGCGACCGGCTCCGGATCACGGTCCAGCTCATCGACGCCTCGCGGGGCTTCCACCTCTGGTCCGAGTCCTACGACCGCGAGTTCCGCGACGTCTTCGCCATCCAGCAGGAGATCGCCCGCAACATCGTCCGCTCGCTCCGGGTCACCCTGAGCCCCCAGGAGAAAGGCGCCCTGGCCGAGGTGCCGACGAGCCATGTCCAGGCCTACGACTACTACCTGCGCGGCCGGAGCTTCTACTACCGCTACGGCCGCCACGACATCGAATTCGCGCTCCAGCTCTTCTCCCGGGCGACCGAGCTCGACCCGGAGTACGCCCTGGCCCACGCCGGGCTCGCCGACTGCTGGTCCTACATCTATCTCTATGCCGAGCGCAAGGACGCCGTCCGCATCCAGGCCGAGACCGCCGGGCGGCGGGCCGTCGAGCTCGCCCCGGAATGCGCCCAAGCCCAGGCCTCGTTGGCGGTGGCCCTGTCGCTCGGCGCGAACACGGCCGACGCCCAGGCCGCCTTCGAGAAGGCCATCCGCCTCGACCCGTCGCTCTGGGAGGCCTGGTATTTCTACGCCCGGCAGGCCTTCGCCAGCGGCGACCTGCCCAAGTCCCGTTCGCTTTACGAGGAAGCGATGCGCGTCCGGCCCGAGGACTTCTACGCCCCGCTCCTCGTCGCCCAGGTCTACCAGGAGCTGGGCCGCCCCGAGGACGCCCGGGCCGCCCGCGAGCGCGGCGTCGGCCTGGTCGAGAAGCACATCGATCTCCATCCCGACGACGCCCGGGCCCTCTACATGGGGGCCAACGGGCTCGTCGCCCTCGGCGAGAAAGGGAAGGGCCTGGACTGGGCCCGGCGGGCCCGCCGCATCGATCCCGACGATCCCATGCTGCTCTATAACCTCGGCTGCATCCACGCCCTGGCCGGGGACCTGGAAGAGGCCATCGACTGCCTGGAGCGGGCCGCGGCCGGCGGGCTTCTCCAGAAGGGCTGGTACGAGCACGACGGCGACCTCGATCCCCTGCGGGGGCATCCCCGCTTCAAGGCCCTGCTCGAGAGGATGTGAAGGGACCGAACCGGGCATGGGCACGCTCGTCACGGCCTCCGCGCTGACCAAGACGTACGGCGACTTCACGGCCGTCGCCGGCATCGATTTCGAGATCCGGGAAGGCGAATGCTTCGGCTTCCTCGGGCCGAACGGCGCCGGCAAGACGACGACGGTGCGCATGATCCACTGCGTCTCGCCGGTCACCTCGGGCGTCCTCACCGTCGCCGGGCTTCCCGCCCGGATCGACAACCGCGACGTGAAAGGCATGACCGGCGTCATCCCCCAGGAGATCGATCTCGACGTCGATCTGACCGTCGAGGAGAATCTGGTCATCTTCGCCCGCTTCTTCGACATCGGCCGCCGCGAGGCCAAGGCCCGCATCGCCGAGCTCCTGCGCTTCGCCGAGCTCGAGGCCAAGGCCCGGAGCAAGATCTCGGAGCTCTCGACCGGCATGAAGCGCCGGCTGCTCATCGCCCGGGCCCTGATCAACCGGCCCCGCCTGATCGTCGCCGACGAGCCGACGACCGGCCTCGATCCCCAGGCCCGCCACCTGATCTGGCAGCGCCTCCGCCAACTCAAGAACCAGGGCACGACCCTCATTCTCACGACGCAGTACATGGAAGAGGCGCAGCAGCTCTGCGACCGGCTGGTGATCATGCACCAGGGACGCATCCTCAAGGAGGGCGTGCCGGGGCGGCTCGTCGAGGACGAGATCGGCCGGGAAGTCATCGAGGTCCGGACGCCGCCCGAGGACGACGCCCGGGTCCTGGGACAAATGGCCGGCTTCGCCTGCGCCCACGAGCGCGTCGGCGACACGCTCTATTTCTACTGCCGGGAGGGGCACGGGCTGCGGCAGAAGCTCCTCGAGCTCGACCTGCCCAACACCCTGAACCGCCCGGCCACCCTCGAAGACGTCTTCCTCAAGCTCACGGGACGGAGCCTCCACGAATGAGCCTGTCCTACCGCATCGCCTACGTCTTCCTGAGGAACCTCTATTCCTACAAGCGTTTCGTCGTCCCGACCTTCCTCGTCAGCCTCGTCGAGCCGCTCTTCTACCTCATCACCTTCGGCGTGGGCATGGGCGCCTACATGGGCGCCTTCGGCGGCCAGCCCTATCTCCATTTCCTCGTCCCCGGCGTCCTGGCCTCGGCGTCGATGATGTCGGCCTCGTTCGAGTGCCTTTACGGCACGTTCGTCAAGATCGTCCACGAGAAGGTCTACGATTCGCTCATCACGACCCCGGTCTCGGCCGACGAAGCCGTGGCCGGCGACATCGCCTGGGGCTCCTTCCGGGGCCTCATCAGCGGCGTCCTCATGATGGTCGTGGCCGTCTTCATGGGCGTGGCCCCGGCCGCGCCCTGGCGGGCCCTGGCCCTCGTCGTCTTCATGATCTTCATCGGCCTGCTCTTCGGCTCCTTGGCCATGATCGTCACCTCGATCTCGCCGAGCTTCGATTTCTTCAGCTACTACACGGAGCTCATCATCACCCCGATGCTCTTCTTCTCCGGGGTCTTCTTCCCGCTCGACCACTTCCCGGCCTGGATGAAGGGGCTGGCCGAAGCCCTGCCCCTGACCCACGCCGTCGTCCTCTCCCGGGCCCTGTTCACCGGCCAGCCCGCCCCGGGATGGGGATGGAGGATCGCGTATCTCGCGGTCCTGGCCGCCGCGGCCTTCGCCGTCTCCATCCGCATGATGCGGAAACGCCTCATCAAATAGCCTGGGCTCTTCATGAAAACGCCGCATGTCTTGAACAAAACACAAGACACAACCCCGGCGTTTTCACCCTTCGGGCGTGCCGATCCGGCCGCATCTGCTTCGTTGCAAAGGGTTCGCAGTACACCGAGTACAGCTTCGCCCTTTGACGCCTCGCATCTGCAGCCGCCTCGACACGTGAAAAGCCCACGCCAGGAGTCCTCCATGCCGTTCCGCACCGTCCGCCACGCCGCCGCAGCCGCCTCGATCCTTCTCCTGGTCTCGGCCGGGCCGGGCCGCGGCGGCCTCCCCTCAGGCCAGGTCCGGGAGACGGTCGGCCCCAAGGCCCCCGGACAGGCGGTACTGCCGGTCAACCAGACGGTCACGCCGCACGGCCTGCAATCGACCCTGCCGGGGATGAGGCCGCTGGCCCTGGCCCTGTCGCCGGACGGCCGCTTCCTCGCGGTCTCGGGCAAGACGCCCGAGCTCATCATCCTCAACGCCTTCAGCGGCAAGGTCGAGCAGGAGGTCGCCCTGCCGGCCGAGGCCCAGGAAGAGCAGCATCCCGACGTCGTCTCTCCCCAGATCCTGGATCCCGACATCGAAGGCCAGCTGAGCTACACGGGGCTCCTCTTCGCCCCGAACGGCCGCCGGATCTACATGAGCAACGTCATGGGCTCCGTCAAAGTCTTCAGCGTCGATCCGGACGGCACGGTCGAGGGCTCGCACACGATCCACCTGCCGCCCGCCGCGGCGCCGCGCCGGGACGAGGAGATCCCGGCCGGCCTGGCGATGAGCGCGGACGGCCGCCTTTTATACGTGTGCGGCAACCTCTCCAACCGCCTGCTCGAGATCGAAGCGGCAACGGGCGCTCTCGTCCGGAGCTTTGACGTGGGGGTCGCGCCCTTCGACGTCGTCCTCGCCTCCGGCAAGGCCTATGTCAGCAACTGGGGCGGGCGGCGGCCCCGGCCGGACGACGTCGTGGGCCCGGCCGGCCTCGGCACCGCGGTCAGGGTCGATCCGGTCCGCTATATCGCGAACGACGGCTCCGTCAGCGTCATCGATCTCGCCTCGGGTCGGAACAGGGCGGACATCCCGGTCCATCTCCATCCCTCGGCCCTGGCCCTGTCGCCGGGCGGCCGCTGGCTCGTGTGCGCCAACGCCGCCTCGGACAATCTCAGCGTCATCGACACCGGGACGGACGCGGTCGTCGAGACGATCTGGACGAAGACCAGTCCGACCGACCTCTTTGGGGCCTCGCCGAACGCCCTCGTCTTCGACCGGAACGGCCGGACGCTCTACGCGGCCAACGGCACGCAGAACGCCGTCGCGGCCATCGATTTCAGCCCGGCCCGGCGCAAATCGAAGCTCAAGGGGCTCATCCCGGTCGGCTGGTTCCCCGGCGCCCTGGCCCTGGAGCCCCGCCGCGGGACGCTTTATGTCGCCAACGTCAAAGGCCTGCCCGGCGAGACCGTGGCCTCGGAGCCGAGCGGCGCGCCCGGCTTCAATTCCTATCAGTACCACGGCTCGGTCTCGATCTTCCCGGAGCCCCGGCAGAAGGCGCTCTGGGACATGACCGCGATCGTCGAGGCCAATTACCGCCGCGAGCAGATCGCCAAGGCCTTCTTCGCCCCCCGGCCGAACCAGCCGGCCCGCCCCGTGCCGGAACGCATCGGCGAGCCGAGCGTTTTCAAACATGTCGTCTATATCATCAAGGAGAACCGGACCTACGACCAGATCCTCGGCGACGTCGCCGCGGGGAACGGCGATCCGAAGCTCTGCGTCTTCGGCGAAAAGGTGACCCCCAACCAGCACAAGCTCGTCCGCGAGTTCGCCCTCCTCGACAACACCTATTGCTGCGGCATCCTCAGCGCGGACGGCCACCAGTGGTCGACGACCGCCTTCGGGACGGACTATCTCGAACGTTCGTTCGCCGGCTGGCCGCGGAGCTATCCCGACGGCATGGGGATGAACGAGATCGACGCCCTGGCCTATGCGCCGAGCGGCTTCATCTGGGACAACGCCCTGAAGCACGGCGTCTCGATCTGGAACTTCGGCGAGTTCACCATGGAGACGTGCGGCTGGACGGACCCCTCCCGCAAGGGCAATCCGGGCTGGCTGGACTATTGGGACGAGTACCGGACGGGCCGCGGCGACGTCCACATCGGGAGCCAGCCGGCGATCCCCTCGGTCGCGCCGTTCTCGCCCACCGATACGCTCGGCTGGAACATGGACGTCCCCGACCAGTGGCGGGCCCGCTATATCATCAAGCAACTCGCGGCTTGGGAAAAAGAGGGCCGCATGCCCCAGCTCATCCTGGTCTGCCTGCCCGACGACCACACCAGCGGCGCCTCGGAGGGCTCGCCGACCCCGGAGGCCTGCGTCGCCGACAACGACCTCGCCTTCGGCCGGATCGTCGAGGCCTTCAGCCGCAGCTCCTTCTGGAAAGAGACGGTCCTTTTTGGCATCGAGGACGACCCCCAGAACGGCTGGGACCACGTCAGCGGCTACCGGACGACGGCCTACTGCGCCAGCCCCTACACCAAGCGCGGCGCCGTGGTCCGGGCCCTGTACAACACGACGAGCCTGCTGCGGACGATCGAGCAGATCCTCGGCCTGCGGCCGATGAACCAGTTTGACGCCGCGGCGACGCCGATGTTCGACTGCTTCACCGAGACGGCGGACCTGCGGCCCTTCGAGAGCGTCCCGGCCGGGATCCCTCTCGACACGATGAACCCGCCCAAGGAGAAGATCACGGACCCCGAGCTGCGGCGCGACGCGGCGGTCTCCGCCCGCCTGAACTTCAAGCGGGTCGACGCCTGCCCCGAGGACACGCTCAACCGCATCCTCTGGCGCGCCGTCAAAGGCACGGCCGTTCCGTACCCGGAGTGGGCCGGCGGGGAGCGGAGTCCTCGAAGCGACCATTAAAAGCGCGACGGAGCGACTCGGAGTCGCGCTTTTAAGAAATATCTTAGTAGCTCTTGATTGGGCTCTTCCCCCGCCAGGGCCTCCTGATGTAGAATCGCCCAGGCTGCGCCGCCCGCGGCGAAGGAGCGATCATGGGCATCCTGCATCCGATCGACTGGGTCATCGTCCTCGTCTATTTCGCCGTCGTCCTCGGCATCGCCTGGAAGGTCATGCTGCAGAAGCAGCGGACCTCGACCGACTATTTCCTGGCCGGTCGCAACCTCGGCTGGCTCATCATCGGCGCCTCGATCTTCGCCTCGAACATCGGCGCCGAGCACCTCGTCGGCCTGGCCGGGACCGGCGCGACCGACGGTGTGGCCATGGCCCACTACGAGCTCCACGCCTGGTGCCTGCTCGTGCTGGCCTGGGTGTTCGTGCCGTTCTACATGCGCTCCAAGGTCTTCACCATGCCCGAGTTCCTGGAGCGCCGCTTCTCGCCGGCGGCCCGGACGACCCTGTCGCTCATCTCCCTCGTCGCCTACGTTCTGACCAAGATGGCCGTCGGCATCTACGCCGGCGGGATCGTCTTCAGCGTCCTGCTGCCCGACCTGAACTGGTTCGGCCTCGACAGCTTCTGGATCGGCTCCGTCCTGGTCATCCTCATCACCGGCCTCTACACGGTCCTCGGCGGCCTCAAGGCGGTCGCCTACACCGAGGCCATCCAGACCTTCATCTTCATCATCGGCTCGGCCCTGGTGACCTACTTCGGCCTGAAGGCCCTCGGCGGCTGGGGCGAGCTGCGGCGCATCGCCGGCGCGGACATGTTCAACCTGTGGAAGCCCCTCGTGCCCTACGGCATCCAGGGGACCTGGGCGCCGGTCAAGGAAGCCGGCCGGATGGCCTGGTACTTCAACGACAATTACCCGTGGATCGGCATGCTCTTCTGCGCGCCGATCGTCGGCCTCTGGTATTGGT
>Ga0136653_10001670_pt1 | contig 12059 bp, 13 predicted proteins | sample LakKivw275mmetaG_FD_94866 | JGI IMG/M metagenome (GOLD analysis project Ga0136653, IMG submission 94866) | Anoxic lake water microbial communities from Lake Kivu, Rwanda to study Microbial Dark Matter (Phase II) - Lake Kivu water 275m metaG... | ecosystem: Environmental > Aquatic > Freshwater >... | reverse complement strand
ATCCACACCAATGTCCCGGAGAGCTGCTCCATCGCCTCCTGGAGCGGGGTCTCCTCCTCCTCGGCCTCCTCTGTCAGCGTCGCTATGTGTCCAAGCTCCGTGTTGCGGCCGGTGGCGGTGACGATCGCGACGCCTTCGCCCTGGACGATGAGGGTCCCGGACAGAACCATGTTTGTCAGGTCCATGATCTGAGCCCCGCTGGGTAATGTGGCTTCCACGGTTTTCTGCACGGGGAATGACTCACCCGTCAGACTCGACTCATCTAGTTGGAGGCCATAAGATCTGTACAACCTGGAGTCGGCTGGGATCCTCTCACCTACGCTGAGGGGTAGGACATCGCCGGGGACAAGCTCGGCTGAGTCGACCTCGCTGACCTTACCATCCCTGAGCACAAGCGGCATCGGCTCGGTCAGCTCCCTCAGCGACTCTATCCCCCGCTCAGCCTTCCACTCGTTGTAGACCTCGCTTAAGACGAGGACGGCGATCACCGTGAAGATCGTCGCGGCGTCGAGTATGCTGCCCCAGATGCTGTAGAGTACACCGACGCCTATCAGCAGGAGGATCATTGGCTCTCTGGACTCTTCCTTTAGCGCTGACCAGAATGTCTCCTTCTCCGCCTCGCCCAGTGCATTCTTACCATACTTCTCGAGCCTATTTTTCGCCTCAGGCGACGTGAGACCCTTATCCGGGTCGGTTCCAAGCTCCCTAATCAAATCATCAATTCCTATGGTAGCAGCTCTAGCGGTCTCTGAGGTTTCTGTCATCACGGAATCAGCTCCGGCATATGTTAGCCCTTACTTCATATTTGTTTTTATAATAATTTTTCCTTGATATCACACGCGAGTCGCGCACGAGCTTTGGTCATATATACTTGTTTCATCGTCGAGAGCGGGTGTAGGCTTCCCTGTATGAGTTTAATATTTTTTCAATATCCTTCTCCGTATGCGCCAAGCCTGTGAATGCGAAGTGGCCTGGCAGCTTGAAGACCCCACTGTTTATCAGATCCAGATCATTTCTGAAGAGCCTCGCCCTGTCTGCCTTCATGAACTCTCTCAAGTTCCGATATGGTCTATCTATGAAGTGAGCTTCCCATACCGAAAATTTGCCAACCACTTGGACAGGGATCTTTACATCTTCAACTATCCCCCTCAGCCCTGCCCTGATCCTCTCAGCCGTGCCATTGATGTGTCGGTACACCTCGCCTTCATGCCTGTCTAGGTACTCTAATGTAGCGATGCCGACCGAGGCCGTGAAGGGGTTCCCGCAGAACGTGCCACTTTGATAGACCCGCTCCCCTACTTTGCCGCCGTGGGTAGGCGATACAAACTCCATGATGTCCCCCCTACCACCGTAGGCTCCTACGGGAGCCCCGCCCCCTATCACCTTCCCAAGCAGGGTTATATCCGGCCTGACTCCGAGGTAGCCTTGTGCGCAGCTCATATTACCCCAACGGAAACCGACCATCACCTCATCGAATATCAGAGGTATGTCGTTGTCGGCGGTGACCTCCCTGATCGCCTTCAGGTACTCCCTATCAGGCTCGACGAAGCCGAGGCCTGTGCCCGAGATGGGCTCCATCAACACGCAGGCGAGCTCATCGGCGTGCCTCTCGATCTGCCTCACGGCCGAGTCGACGTCGTTCCAAGGGACTATCACAAAGTCTTCAATGATGTGACCCAGGCCGAGGGAGTGTGGCACCGGGACCGGCTCTTTGGATGGGCCATCGAACTCTGATGTACTCGCCAAAGACCAGTCAGAGGTCCCATGGTAGGATCCCTCGGGTTTGCATACCTTGCTCCGCCCCGTGTAACCCCTCGCCAACCTAACAGCATAGGTGACGGCCTCGGAGCCAGAGTTAACGAATCGGATCTTCTCTATTGATGGAACATGCTTGGCGATGATCTTCGCCCACCGATACAGCGTTTCGGGTGGTGCGCCATACTGTATTCCCCTCTCCTTTGCTTCCTCGAGCGTCTCCTGGACCTTAGGATGGTTGTGGCCGAGGATCATCGGTCCGTAGCCACAGTGAACATCGATCTACTCCAGCCCGTCCACATCCCAGAGCCTGGCCCCCTTCGCCTTTGCGAAGTACAGCGGGAAGGGCTTCCTGAACTGGCCGTACGCCGAGACTCCACCAGGAAGATACTTCGAGGCTTCGAGCCACATCTTACGGGACTTCGGGTGTAGCCTCTTATACTCGTCCTCGGGATCGTAGACTGATATTTCTTGACACCTGCTTCGCTTAGGGCGCCTCGCCCCTCCTCAGCCTCTCCTCGATCCTCTCAACGATTGATGGCAGCTGAGAGATGCCCTCGATGACATAGTGGGCTCCGGCCCGCCGAAGCTTATCGTCAGCCTCAGCGATCATTGACCTCAGCTTTGGCGCCGGCGTGTCCCTGATCTCCTCCTCATCGAGCCCCACAAGCGTCCCCGTCTTCGAGATGCCCACCGCCCATGTTCCGACGTTGAGGCCCTCCTCTACACCGACGACCGTGTCATCTACCTTCACGACCGCCGCCGGTGGATACACATCCGTCTCCATCATGTTCCTCATCACCATCCACGGGCTTGGCCTCCCAGCCGGAACATCATCTGAACAGAACGTCGCGTCCGGCCTGTAACCTTGCTTCGTGGCCTCCTCTAAATTGATCTCTGAGGCTTCTCTGAAGTACCCCGTTGTTGATCCGATCTTCACGCCCTTCCTTCGAATACGCTCTACTGCCTCAACGGTTCCAGAAATCAGCTTAGAGTAGCGACGGATCACCTCCAATTGGACGGGCTTGAACAAGTTTTCGAACATGTCCTCGACGTCGGTATCCGTCCATTCTCTTCCGTATTTTTCCTTCCACTTATTTTGTACATCGGGGTACCATTCAAAGATGCATTTTATGTGATCCCTCTTGTGTCTCCCCATGGGCCCTCTGGCTTGCTCCATGGAGATATCGATACCCTTTCTCCTGAATACCTCAATAAACGCTACAGTAGGTGCATAGCATCCATAATCTACTGTTACACCGGCCCAATCGAGAACGACCAGCCTCACGGGGCCCTTGTATCTCCTATTATATTCTAAATATTGAGTTAGTTCCATCGGAGAATCGCTTCATTGAAAAAAGAAGAATGACTTTAATAACCTTTACCGGACAAGGTTGCCCCTTCCTCCAACGCCTTTAGGCTAATGTTGTAGATTGGCGGGTCCGGAGGGATTCGAACCCTCGGCCAACGGCTTAAGAGGCCGCCGCTCTGCCTTGCTGAGCTACGAACCCACTCGCCAACACTCATACAGGAGTCAAAATTTAAATGTTTCAGCCACTGTTGATAGGCGCCTAAAAATTATTTTAGTATCTTCACCTTGGAGGCGTCGACGCCCTCCGTGAGCAGCTGGGTAAGACTCTTCACCTCGCCCTTCGATGAGAGTATCTTTTGCCTCGCCAAACCCGAGAAGTCGAAGGCAGCCACCGTAACAGGATGAGTGAGGCTGCCTGAGGCGAGGACCTTGCCGGGTACGGCGACGATTTCTCCCTCCCTCGTATTCCTCTCGATCGTGCTCAGGTTAACGGCGGCCCTGTTCCTCTTCGACCCCTCCAACTCCTCCGCCAGCGCGGCCCAGATGGGCTTCCCCGTCCTCTTCGCTGCTGTTTTCAGCTCCTTAATCGTCTTAAGTAACTCAGGGTTCCTCAAAGGGTGGTCCTCCCTCCTCCTCGCCCTCGCCTTCCTCCTCCTCGTCGAAGTCGCCGGTGCCCACGGCGTACAGCTTGCGGCCGACCTCCTGAGGGGCCTCGAAGTCGAGTATCTCCTCGTGCACCTCGCCCCCGTCAAGCTTCTTGGTGAGCTCCACGAGCTTCTCCTCCAGGATCTTCACCGCCTCGGCGACTATCCGCTCAGGCTTCAGGGCGCCGGTCGACTCGACCGTGAAAGCGAACTCGTTCTCCTTCATATGTTCCCTGAGGGAGCCCTCGCCGAGGAGTTGCTTGCATGAATCGGTTCTGTTAAAGGACTGGACATCCACGACCCTGATCTTGGTGGCGCTGACTGGGATCACTGCCCTGGGACAATCCGTAGCGCATGCCTTAATGAGCGCCTTATCAGTCGACGTGATTTCGGCTACATTCTGGTAGATTGCCATAGATACGGGCGACCATTTGGAGTTGATCTTCCCCCTGCCCAGCTGGGCGTACGCCTCGAACCTGATTGCCTGCCCGGGCGCCAACTTCGCCAACGGGATGTACTGGCTGACCGGCGTCGTCCCCGGATCAGCGGAGACGATGTCGCCCGAGTACACGACCCGGCTCCCGGCTCCCGCCTTGATGTCCAGGGTGAGGGCCACCCTGCACTTCGGGCATCCGAGCTCCGCGCCGCAGTCACACCTCTCCGGCAGGACGTAGTGGTCTAGGTCCGTCTTCAGCGGCACCATGCCTATCCTGTGGGCCAGGACCTCGTCGGGGACCACGGAGGAGTTGTCGAAGTAGAAGATGTCGTCTATGGCCATGGTCGGCACCTCGGCTATCATCGTGCGCCTGAGCGCGTTGGCCAGAGCCACGTCGCACTCCTCGACGACGAACCTGATGACCTCGTCGCTTACGCCAAGCACGTTGACCTTCAAATCCATCCCAACCGAACGCCTAGGGCCTTCTGCCTCTCCTTCCGCCGGGCTTCCTCGTGCCGTCGTGGGGTGTCGGGGTGGTCTCCTCTATCCTGCCGATCCTGAAGCCGCTCCTTGCCAGGATGCGGATGGCGGCCTGTGCCCCTGGCCCCGGGGTCTTCGACCCGCTTCCCCCGGGCGCCCTGACCTTGATGTGGATGGCGTTCACGCCCTTGTCCCTGCCCCAGTCGGCGATCTGCTGAGCAGCCTTCATCGCCGCGTATGGGCTCGGCTTGAGCCTGTCCGCCTTGACGAACATGCCCCCCGTGGCGAAGCCGAGGGTCTCGGCGCCCGTCGCATCCGTCATGTGGATGATCGTGTTGTTGAAGCTGCTATAGATGTGGACTATAGCCCATTTCTCTTCACCGCTCAACCTTCACTCCTCCAGCTGCTTCCTCTACCGCCATCGCCCTGCGGAGCGGGTGATCCTTGGAGGCGTACGGGCTCGAGGCCGCGTAGTCCAGCGTCCTCTCATCGTCTATCCTGACGTGGTAGCTCGGCGCGGTCACCTTCCTGCCATCGATCGAAATGTGGCCGTGTACTATCAGCTGCCTCGCCTGGAAGAAGCCCCTGGCGAGCCCCCTCCTGACTATGTATGTCTGGAGCCTCCTTTCGAGGAGATCCTCGATGCTCAGGGTGAGGACGTCCTCAGGGGTTCCGTTGGGCCCCACAAGCCCCATCTTGTTGAGCTTGTCCATGAGCTCCTTCTGCCTGACGGCCCTCTCCTCGGCGCCCAGGGAGAGGATACCCCTCGCCCTCCGCCGGAGCTCGCTGAGCTCGGTCTTGAGGCGCCAGAGCTCACGCTTGTTGCGGAGACCGTAGCCCCCTATCAGCTTCAGCTCCTCCATCAGGTTCTCTGTGTCGTAGGGGCGCTGCGGGGTCGTGTACTTCTTGTGCTTCCTCTTAGGATCTCCCATCTACAAGCCCTCTAATCCCTTTGCTGCTCCTGCTGTGCCTGCGCCTGCTGCTGTGCCTGAAGCTGCTGCTTCTTGCTGACGCCCACGCTCCGTCCCTTCCTGGCGGTGGTCTTCGTGTGCTGTCCGCGAACCTTTATCCCCCTCGCGTGGCGTTCACCCTTCCAGCTCCGGGTCTCCCTCATCAGCTCTATATCCTCCTTGAGCCTGAAACCGAGGTCGGACCCCAGGAGGTGGATATCTTCCCCTGTCATCGGGTCCTTCCGCCTGTTGAGTATCCACTTCGGGAGACCGCTCTTGACCGGGTCCTTGAGGGCCTCATCAAGCCTCTTGACATCCGCGTCCGATAGGCTTCCAAGCCTGGTCGTTGCGTCGATCTCCGAGGCCTTCGTTATCGAGAGTGCGAGCCTTATGCCGACCCCCTTTATGTCGCAGAGGGCGTATGGGACCGTCTTCGTGCCGTCTAGGTTGGTGCCTTGCAGTCTCACTATGTAGTTGAATTCCCTTGACACGCGGAAATCTCCCAGCAGTGTGTAGCGGTAAAGGATAAAAACATTATTAAAATGTTACTATTAGCCCCTGCTTCGATATCCGAACCGAATAAAAATTGGGATTGTTCTCCAGACAGCCACCTTGAGTGGGCGGATGCCCTCTCACGCCTCACCGACTTAAATCGTGGTGCCTGCTGGGCCGATCCTGACGTTGCCGTTGCTCGTAGAGACATCGATGACCAATTTCACTGCGAAGGAGTCGTAGCCGGTGGTCTGAGCCGACTTATCCGTGTTTGTGTTCCTCGAGTAGCTGAGGTTCGGTAGGTCGAAGGTCACGACGCCGTTGCTTGTCCTAGCGGCGACCCTGTAGCCTGCGGAGGAGGGCGTGCTTATGTTCACGGCGCCGTTCGAGGTTGACAGATCGTAGCTTCCGCTGACGGAGCCCGTGATTGCTAAGGATATGGGGCCGTTGCTGGTCGAAACATCCATGACCCTCGCATCAACACGGCCCTCAACCCCGCCGTTTGAGGTGCTGCCCGTGATGGTGTCGGCGGACACGTTCGTGAACGTGAACCTGCCATTGGAGGTGAGGAGGCTTATCGTCCCCCCGTTCAGTATTTCGGTTAGGGTTATGTAGCCGTTGCTGGACGCCAGGTTCAAGTCGATCCTTGAAGATGAGGGCAGCTTGACTGTGACCTCCACGCTATACGGTGGATTAGGTGTGCTCGGGTAGTCGTAGGTGAGGATGAGCTGCTGTTTTCCCCCGACGACGTCCTTGTTCATGGAGATCGTCATCCTCGCTAGGTTCTGGTCAGCCTCGTTCTGGGAGAAGCCCCTCGCCTTGACGACCGTGGTGACCTCGTACTCGTTCCTATCCCAGGTGGAGACGGTGACGGGGCCGTTTATGTTATCGACCCTGAAGTAGACGCCGGGCTCCGTGGACGCGCCTGTGAACGTCTTGATGTCCTGGGCTGTGTAGGGCCCCCAGCCTCCGGTGCCTGAAAAGCTGGATATGAAGGAGAAGCCCTGGGTCATGAAGAGAGCTATGACCAGGCCGCCCGCTATGGAGCCGCCGAGCCTGTTGAATGGAGAACCTGGACTGATCCATCTCATTAATCCGGATAGAATCACCCCAGCCCCGAGGATTATGAACAACCATGCCATCGTGTTCTGGCTTAGGTCTACGGAGCTGAAGATGTACCACCCGACGCCTATGCCGAGGAGAACCCCGCCGAACCAAAGCGCCGAAGATTCTCTCATTCCGTTATCACACGCCCTCTTTACCAACGTCCGAGATAAAAGGATTGATTTTTCATGGGAGCAGGATTATCGGAGCCAGAGGCGTTGTCGAAGGGGGTTTTCTAGAACAGCTCCTGGCTCCTGTTGATGATCTCCCATTTTGTCTATATCCTGTTGATGTGACTGGGCACACAGTGAGGCGGTTACTTTAGATCTCCAGCTAGCTCCTGTTTATCGATTCGCCGTATGTGATCAATGTTATGGTGCTCTTCACGTTGTCAAGGCGCCTGATGTGGTTAAAGACTGTCTCCTTCACCTTATCCATCGTGTCGGCCTCTATCTCAACTATCACATCGTAGATGCCGTAAAGGGAGTAGATCGCCTTGATCTCCTTGACGCCGCTCAGGGCCTTCGTCACCTCGGCCTCCTTGCCGAGCTCGGTGTTAAGCAGGACGTATGCCTTCAATTCCGGTTCAGGTTTGAACTATGGGCTCCAGCCTTATATTTATTCACCATATTAGATGCTTGGCGCCGCATTTCCTGTGTTTTAGGACACCGATTCTCCCATCCTCGTTGGGATCATGCCCTTTCTGTCTTGTCATCAGGCTTTCTGCGGTTATTGATCAGGTAAATGATCTAAGCCTCTCAAATATACTCTCAAGGCTTCGGAGGGGCAGCCTGGCTACCCATGCTTCCGCCTCCCTTCCGATCTCCAATCTCTCAACATATTTCTTAGCGGCGCGCTTGGTTGAGGGTGTGCCATGCTCCGAGTGAGCACCTATCACGGCATCCACCAGCGCATTCTTCAGCTTCTTGTCACCCCTCAAAATGACGCCCCTCATTATCGCCCCGGCCGGCGAGGAGACCCGCCTAGGCCTCAGAGTCAATAGGCTGGTGGACGTATCAGGCTCCGGATAATAGGCGGAGGGCGGAACCTGCTCGACGAGTCTCACATCGAAGAAGAGGTTCGATGCAAACGTGAGTCTGCTGTACTCCGCCTCCTCCTCTTCCGCCAACAGGATTCGGGCGAAAGAAGACGAGACCAGTATCGACGCAGCCTTGAATCTCTTCCTCATGAGCCTCTGGATGAGAGCCTCCGAGATGCTATAAGGGAGGTTGGAGACGACCTTATCGAATTCTGGGAGCTCGACGATCAACGCGTCACCCTCGATGACCTCTACGTTTCTAAGGTCTCCCAGCCTCTCCCTCAGGATCGGAAGAAACTTGGGGTTCTTCTCTATGGCGTAGACCTTTAGTGCCCTCTCGGCGAGGTACAGTGTGATGTTTCCTGCGCCTGCCCCGACCTCAAGAACGGTATCGTTTGCGCCCACCTCAGCGGCGTCGATCATACGCCTGATGAGGTCGGCGTCGACGATGTGCTGTTCATCCCTCGAGGGGTCCGCCGTGACGCCGAATCTACGTAGAAGCCCTAAGGTCTCTTCCCTGAGCATCCCACAACCCCTAGAGTAGGTAGCGTGGCTCGCCCTTGACAGAGTTGACAAGCTCGAGGGCCGCCTCGACGTTCTTATCGACGCCTTCGATCATCAGCCTCACACTGCCCTCGGCGCCTGCGACGCCGCCGGCCGCGTACAGGGTCGCGTAGACTCCGGCAAGCACCTCGAGGGCTTCGATCTCGGTGACTATGATGCCGGTTATCGGCCACATCCTTGGACCCTCGTAGTCCTCCTCCATGGCGAGTAGGTGGAGGTCGTTGATATCCTCGTAGACCAGCTTCTCCAGGCCAACCGGTATTACGAGGTTTATCTGCTTTCCAATTATGCCGCCGAGGACTGCTCCAACCGTTCCTCCCTTCGGGTCACCTATCAAGACGCCCGCTACTTGATCGACGTAGTCTAGGGCGTTGGCTCCCTTGATGTAGACGTCCCCCTTCTTCATCTGCTCTATCGCGGTGAACCTGTTGAGCTCCTTCGCTATCTTGCCGTTCCTGAAAACGACGTCGGGGATAGTCTCCCCCTGTGGCGTCGCATGTTTCTCCGGAACATCGGGCGTGGTTATGCCACTCCTGTACCGCCTCTTATCGATCCTCTCCCCAGTCAGCTCCTCGAGGACGTAGGAGTTTGTGGTGCCAGTCGCCACGACGACTGTGCCTTCCCTCATAGCCCTCTGTACCTCGGGCAAGGCGGCGACGCCCTTAGCTATCAGCCGCTTGGACTCCGCCACGGTCAGGACGACCTGCCTCTTCATAATCATCGGGAGTGAATAGGATGGGGCGTGGTTAAAAAGGGGGCGGCGCCATAAGAACCCCTAATATTGGCATTTGGGTGAGTATTACGGATATGCCCAAGGCTCCTGAGGACCCTCTTGCGAGAATCACGAAGACCCTCTCGGATTGGGATTCATCCCTTAGTGATCCCGGTTCGAGTCAGCGGAGCCTGCTCATGCGGCTCCTCGAAGGTTACGCCAAAACTGAGTATGGGGAGACTCACTCTGCCGCCTCCGTCGAATCCATAGAAGAATACAGACGAAGTTTCCCAGTTGTCAGGTACGACGAGGTCGAGCCTTGGTTCATGAGGGTCAGGGATGAGGGCTACAGGGTCTTCCTCCCCGAGGAGCCTCTCACCTGGGTCATGACGAGGGGGACGACGGGCAGGTCGAAGGTCATACCGGTGACGTCGAGGCATCTCCAGGACATAGTAAGGTGCGGCTCCAGAGCCGTCCTTAACTTCAGCATGAGGCATGGGGGACTGGAGCTGCTCGCCGGCGGCGTCCTCAACCTCCAGTTCCCCTCCAACACCGAGACGATGAAGATTGGCGATCGTGACGTCGTGTACGGCTTCAGCTCAGGCACCTACGCGAGACTGAACCCGATGATGGCGGGACTCAGCCTCGTGCCGAGGCAGGAGGAGATAGACTCCCTGAAAACGGGGTTGACGGAGGACGACTGGGAGCAGCGCTACGAGTACATCTACGGGAAGGCCAAGGACAGGGAGATCGTAAGCATAATAGGGGTGGCGCCTGTCCAGACCGGCTTCGCCAGATACCTGAAGAGGAGGCACGGCGTCTACCCGAAGGAGCTCTGGCGATTGAAGGTCGTCTACAGCACGAGCGTCGCGAAGATACAGACGAGATACGCACCTAGGCTGAGGATGATGTACGGCGATGTTCCCGTCGTCGAGATGTACACGGCCACGGAGGGCGCCTTCGGCCAGCAGAGGGATGATCTGCCATACATAATGCCCAACTATGACGCCTACTTCTTCGAGGCGAAGACGGGGGACGGTGTCAAGATGCTATCCGAGTTGAGGCGCGGTGAATGGGGTCGCCTCATCGTCTCGACGAGCATCCTGCCGAGGTACGAGATAGGCGACCTCGTCGAGGCGATGGGTAAGAACTATTTCAGGGTCTTCGGGCGGGACCGACCGGAGGTCGTCCTAGAGCACCTGTTATACAGGGCGCTGTACCGATGGTTCCTCTAGGGACGAGGGCTCTTCCCTCTCTGCGTGAAGCCTGAGAGGATTATGTAGACGCCGACGATTATGAAGATGACCGCCCACCAGTTACTTATCCCATATATCTCGCCGGCGCCGAAGAGAGCAATGATTGCCCCCCCGATGACGTAGCCCACCGCGGCGCGCCAGCTGCTCGTCCTAGCATAGGCCATGAGGCCACGTAGGATAAGTATCGCCCCGACGCCGAGCACGAAATACTGCCACCAGTTTACCCATGTTATGTAGCCGTAGTCCCTGATGAGGAATGAGACGCCGAGCCAGAGTAGGATCAGCCCGCCCGTGAGAGCGCCGAGGGCCCTGTCCTCATGCTCGCCCTTCTCGGATTTCTCACCCTTCTCAGACTTTTCCTCCTTCTCGCCCTTCTCAGACTTTTCCTCCTTCTCGTCGTGGCGCTTGTAGATCGGCCTCCCGACCTTCAATGGCGCTTGGCATTGAGGGCAGTAGACATCGTCTTCCTTGACCTCTTTCCCGCATCTAGGACAATAGGGCATGACACAATTCCCTTCTTGCGGTAGAAAGGAACAATCGTCCTTTTAAAAAAGGTTCCTAAAACACTATTTCAAGCCAAGTCTTTCTGAGCCCTTATCAGAGCTAAGAGAGCGGTCCCCATCAAGATCAAGCTGGAAAGCGCGATCCACCCGGAGTCGTATGAGGCAGTAGTATCTCTGACATAGCCGAGGAGCAACGGCAGAGTCAAAGCACCGACGGACGCGAAAGTATTGTTAATGCCAGAAGTAGCGCCCGCTGACTCAACGCCGAAGAGTTTGGGTATTATCGTGAAAGCCGGGCTCCTCACGAAGTTGATCAGCCACCCGAGCATGAAGGAGGCGAAGTAGATTGGGGCCCCGGCTGGACCCAGCGTTATCAGCCACAAAATATTCATCGCCAGGAGGCCGAATGAAACGAGAAGCACGGTCTTCTCCCCGACCCTATCTGAAAGGACGCCACCGAGGGGATTCGAGACCATTCCGGCGAAGTTGAAAAGCGAAATCGCGACACCGGCCATGACGAGGCCGAAGCCGTACTCCTCCTTCAACATAAGCGGCAGCCAGGCTATGAAAGTGTAATACGAGCCGAGCCTGATGAACTGTACGAATGAAAGCGCCCAGAAAGATGGGATCCTTAGAGGACTCCAGAAGCCGCTCCTGAAGGCTGGCACCGTCTTCTCCCTGTCACTCAAAGTGACAAACATCATCGCCGCCGCGATGAGACCTACGGCTCCTAAGACCATCATCGAGAGCCTCCAGCCTATGAATAGGCAGAGGAACGGGGTCGCCCACGTGGCCACGACCAAGCCGAGGCT
>Ga0136653_10001669_pt1 | contig 12061 bp, 15 predicted proteins | sample LakKivw275mmetaG_FD_94866 | JGI IMG/M metagenome (GOLD analysis project Ga0136653, IMG submission 94866) | Anoxic lake water microbial communities from Lake Kivu, Rwanda to study Microbial Dark Matter (Phase II) - Lake Kivu water 275m metaG... | ecosystem: Environmental > Aquatic > Freshwater >... | reverse complement strand
TTATAGCACAGGGCTGCGCCTCTCACAACAGGATAATTTGAGGTCGTTTAGCAACCTATCCCCCTGACCCCCTTCCCTTAATAAGGGAAGGGGGATGAAGAGGGTGAGGTTAATAAACAATCTCTAACGACTATTTGACATAGCAGGTTTAACCATTTATCCTGAACTACAAAGAAAGGAAGACAAGCCTTGGCTGACTTAGCCGCGCTGCAACAAACCCTGGTGGTCTGGTTTAACCAACCGTCCCTCCTTGAGCAAGCCCTAATTCACAGCTCCTATATCAACGAGAACCCAGATTTTGCCCCGACCTCCAACGAAAGGCTTGAGTTCTTGGGCGATGCTATTTTAGGCTTTATTGTCGCTGAAGAGCTATATCAGCGCTTTCCCCAGTTGAGCGAAGGGGAGATGACCAAACTGCGCTCATCTTTGGTGCGCCGAGATACCCTCTCCCGTATAGCGAAAAATATTAACCTGGGCGATTACCTCTATTTGGGAAGGGGCGAGGAGGCAAGCGGCGGGCGGCGTAAGCCAGCTAACTTAGCCGGAGCTTTAGAAGCAGTAATAGCTGCTATCTTCCTAGACCAGGGCTTAGCCGCTGTCAGGGATTTCGTCCTGAGGTCGGTTAATCAAGAGCTAAATAAATTGCTAACTCGAGGGGTAGAGGTTGACTATAAATCACAGCTACAGGAGCTTATCCAGGCCAGGCAGCAGCCGACACCCAGCTACAGGGTAATAGAAACAGGGGGACCGGACCACGATAAAACGTTCACCGTTGAGGTAAGGGTTGGTGATACCGTTCTGGGCAGGGGGTCAGGCAAGAGTAAAAAAGAGGCTGAGGCAGAAGCTGCCCGCTCGGCTTTAGCCCAGCTTCCAACCAACTTTACACAATAACTCCTCTTTGCTAAACTTCAATTAGCCATGACATTGGTTATCATGCTCAGACAGAGGTGTTACTATGGGGCGTCGAGATTACAGACATAGAGAACCAAAGAAAACTAAAAAGGGGGCTAAGAAAATAACCACTACTATCTTACCACCGCCGGTAGCGGTGGAAGTAATTAAAAAGGGGAAAAAGCGGGAAGAGGAGGAGCAAGAGAGATAGCTGCTTACCAACAGCTTCATGATAGCGGGGAGTTAAAGGCTCGGGCTGAGAAAGCCAGAGCAATACTGGAAGCATGCCAGGTGTGCCCCCGGCGGTGCGGGGTCAATCGCCTGGCTGGTGAAAGCGGTGAGTGCCAGGTTGCCACCCAGGTCATAGTTTCCAGCTATGGTCCTCACTTCGGCGAGGAAGCGCCGCTGGTCGGCAGGCATGGCTCAGGGACTATCTTCTTCGCCTACTGTAACCTCCACTGCGTCTTTTGCCAGAACTACACCATAAGCCAGCTAGGCGAGGGGAGCCCGGTAGATAGTGAAAAACTAGCCGGGATGATGCTTTCACTCCAGGCCAGAGGCTGCCACAATATAAATCTGGTCAGCCCAACTCACGTTGTGCCTTATATCCTAGATGGCTTAGACCTAGCGGCGGACAAAGGACTGCACCTGCCCCTGGTCTATAACACCGGCGGCTACGATACTATAGAGACACTGAAGCTACTGGACGGTGTTGTTGATATCTATATGCCTGATATGAAGTATTCCGATGAAAAAATCGCTGAACAGCTATCCGGGATAAAAGACTACCCTAAAATAAATAAAGCCGCAGTCAAGGAGATGCACCGCCAGGTGGGCGACCTCCAGCTAGATGAGCAGGGCGTAGCTCAGCGCGGTCTGCTGGTGCGTCACCTGGTGCTGCCTAATGGGCTAGCTGGAACCAAGGAAGTAGTAAGGTTCCTTGCCCAAGAGGTCTCCACCAATACCTACCTAAACATTATGGCTCAGTATCACCCTTGCTATAAAGCTTTTAATATACCGCAGCTGGCTCGTCCTTTGCATAGCCAAGAGTTCTATAAAGCTATTGACCTGGCTCACCAGCAAGGTCTATACCGACTGGATAAAGAGCAATTCCCACTGCCACTAAGGTTCGTAGTAAGATAAAGCGATGAGCAATGCTGATTTAGCCTCGGTTCACGCCATAGTATACGGCTATGTTCAAGGCGTCTTCTTCCGCACCTTTGTCTCCCGACGAGCCAACGAGCTTGGTCTAACCGGCTACGTGCGCAATTTGCCCAACGGCGAAGCAGTAGAGGTTCGGGCTGAAGGGGAAAGGAAGCGGTTAGAAGAGCTAATTGGCTACCTGAAGGTCGGACCACCGGCCGCCAGGGTGGAAAGGGTAGTTACCACCTGGTCAGAATATACCGGGAGTTATTCGGAGTTCAATATAAGATATTAGTCAACCTGCCTCAGTCCATAGTAATGGTCATTCCCCAGCAGGCGAGGCAAAATCTGTGGTGAGGCGCGGTAGGTACCACCCCGCCACTCAGCCAACTGCTTACTCAGCTCTTCTAAATCAAGAGGCTGGTTACCATTAGCCAGGAAAAGGCGAAATATACTATCTAGAATAGGCGACTTAGCGGTAACAAATCCAGGGGTCTTGGCACAGCAATCCTTAATACTAGATAGAAGGTCAGCCGCCAAAATCTCCCCCCTGCCCCCCTCCAGCCGCTCGCGGCATTTGGGGCACAAGTAGCCCTCAGCCAGAGCCCAAAAAGAGTGATTATGCTGGTCAAACCAAGCTAAATCAATAAACCAGCGCTGAGTTGGTTGGTCATTACTCATACCCTTGTCCACAAAACGCTTAGCTTTCAAGCCCTACTCTAGCTTCCTTAATTAAATCAAGGTAATCTGTCTTAAGCCCCAGTACCCTTGACGCCTCACTATCTACCTCGTAGGGCTCGCCGACAAAAACCTTACCGCACTCCTCAACCTCGCCCTGGATGGGGTCATCTTGTCCAATGAACTTTTGCCGAGCTTCAATAATCCCCAGGTCAAAGGGGAGGGTAAAATAGAGGTCAGCTACCACCTTGTCTATGCCCAGACTATATAAAGCCTCCCAGCCCCAAGGTGCCCCAGTTCCATACTTGCTGCTGGGCAGCACCGAAAGCAGGTTCATTATGCTAAGGCTGCCTCTACCCTTAATAACCTTTAATGGAGCCACAGTTATCAAGTAGTCGCAGGATAGGATAACATTAGGCACCCAGAAGGTAGGCACAGCCAACGGCTTAGGTAAGGGGTTATCTATCTCTACCCAGATACAATCCTTCACATCCAGCATCAACACCCGAGGGAAATTGTAACCCAAGGCCTGATATATTGGGTTGACTAGACCCCCACCGGGGGTACCCTCAAGGATTAGAATATCAGCATCACTAATCTGCCTGATACCCTCTATTATCGCCGATAGCATCTCCCGGCTGGTGGACACTGGATATGATACCGGGTAAGCGGCGCTAGGCTTAATCAAAACGCGCCGCGCCCTGGATATCACCGAGGGTGGTTCAAAGACAAACCCTGAAGCATCAAATATCAAGCCTTCCTCCTCAACCAAGGTTAATGATTACTCTACCTCTTCACTCCAGTCCAGCATCATTACCTTAACCAAATCGCCTGCTTTCACCCCTGGTTTATCCTCAGGAACAACCACCAGCCCGTTAGCTAAAGCCATAGAGGTTAGAATCCCTGAGCCCTGGGGACCGGTAAGCCGGGCAAAGTATTGACCGCCACGCTTTTCCACTATCGCCCGAGCGAAGACACGGCGACCGTCAGTATTTTTAATACTATCCTCAATTACCGCTTCCACAGTGGGCTTAGCCAATTTTTCCTTACCCATCATCTTAAGGATAGCCGGGCGAGCGAGTAGCTCAAAGTTGACCATGGCACCAACCGGATTACCAGCCAAACCGAACAGGGGTATATTTCTGACTCCGCCAGCCTTGCCGGGTGCCTTAATCACACCGAAGGCCAGAGGTCTCCCCGGCTTCTCCCGAACTTGCCAGAAGACAATTTCACCCTGTTTAGCCAGAACGTCCCTCACCACATCATAATCGCCAAGCGAGACGCCGCCAGAGGTTATCACCATATCGGCATCCAGCCCAAGGTGAAGCCTAGCTACTAGCGAATCCTCACTGTCTGAGGCTATTCCCAATATCCTAGGAATACCACCATAGCGCAGAACCAGGGCAGCCACGCTATAACTATTACTGTTATATATCTTACCTTCAGGCAGTGGCTGGACGATATCTACCACCTCATCTCCGGTGGCTAAGATAGCCACCACCGGACGGCGAATAACCATCACCTTACTGCAACCCAGTGACGCTAGGACACCAACCTCTGCCGGTCTGATTACTGTCCCCTTACTCAGCACCAGTGAGCCGGCGGTAATATCCTCACCCGCCAGCCGAATGTTAGCACCAAGCTTTGCCTCCCTCAAAATGCCTATTTCCCCCGAAGCTCCGTGACGCTCTGCTTCATCGGTATCCTCAAACCTCACCACACAATCGGCGCCCTTGGGTATTGGCGCCCCGGTCATAATCCGAATAGCCGTGTCCGGTTCCACCTCGGACAGGCAGATAAAACCGGCAGTGGCAGTGCCAATAACACGCAGAAAACGGGGAGACTGCCGGCTAGCACCCCGAGTATCTGCTGACCTGACCGCATAGCCATCCATGGCTGAATTATCTAGCGGCGGGATGTTAATACTGGAAAATACATCCTCAGCCAGAACCTGCCCCAGACAGCCCAAAATAGGGCTCTCTTCCGCTTCAAGAACATCTATATGGGCTAGAACCTTTTCCAGAGCTTGGTCAACACTTATCATAGCTCATATCCCCCGTTGCCAATTGCTGCGCCTTCTCCAAATCAGCCTCAGTATTGATATTGAAAAGACTCAAGTGCTTAGGGTCAAACCAGTCAATCTCTTCAGCCTCTACATACCTGACTTTAACCAGACCAAACAGGGTGCTAACTCTCAACTCACCCTGGTTTAGCAGCCGCTCAATAGGAGCCAGGCACCTCTTTGAGTAAACGGCGTGAAGCGGTTCGGTCAGTTCTCCCACCCGGGGAATCACCAGGTCAAAACCAGCCGAAAGTTGTATCATGTAACGCAACAGGGCTTGGTTCAGGAAGGGCATATCACAGGCGACAACCAGGTTATATAGTGAGTCTGATACGGCTAATCCAGTATAGATACCACCTAGGGCACCCTTACCTCGGTAGGTATCGGTTACTATTCTAAACCTTGGGTAGCCAACAAGCTGGGAAAGAGGCTTCTCACCAGCGGTAACTACAATAATATCATTGTTAAAAGAACTAAGTTTGGATAATACCAGCTGGAGCAAATTCCTGTCGCCAACAGTCTCTTGAACCTTATCCCGCCCTAGACGCAAGCCCTTGCCGCCAGCAAGAACAATGCAACTTATATCCAAAGTATACTTCTCAGTCTCCCTAACCTCACCCCTGTATACTATTATACCACCGTAGTCAACAACCCTAAAGCTGAGGTTATTTATTAACCTCACCCCCTTTAAGCACCCAGAAAAATCTTTGATTTTCCTGGGAACCCCCTTTATCCCCCTCTCCATAATAGAGAGATGTATTCTTAGCATGAGGGGGAGGAGTCTTTAGAGAGGGGCGAAACCCCTCTCTTGCCAACACTCCCCCCTTCCCTTAATAAGGGAAGGGGGTCAGGGGGATAGGTTGCTAGACAATCTCTAAAGCTAGATTTTTCCCGCTTACAGCGCTGGTTTTAGAACCATGATTTGGCTAGGGGTGGGTAGTTCTCCTCGTTTAAACTCCGCCTGGCTGGCATCCAGCCGCCTTACATTTGTTTTCCCGCGGAGGAATTCATCCAGCCCTTTGATGTTAGGGATGCCCTTCTCTGTCTTATAGTGCATGGGTATGATTACCCTGGGCTTCAACTGGTTACAAACCTGGGTGGCAGCTTTGGCATCAATGGTATAATAACCACCTACCGGGATGAACAATATATCCACACTGCCTAACTCTGCCACCTGCTTACCATCAAGTAAGTGACCCAGGTCACCAAGATGACAGACTTTTATCCCATCCACCTCAAAACAGAATATGGTGTTATTACCCCTCAACTTACCCTTAGCCTCATCATGATAGCTGGCAATACCCTTAAACTCTATCCCCTTAGCCGTTGACCTGCCCACGCCTCTAACTACCTTGGGATTGCCTTTGACCCCAGCTACATTACAATGGTCAAAATGGTCATGGCTTACAGTAACGATATCAGCCGATTCTGTTATCTCCCCATAGGTCAACTCAGGACCTGTCTCATAGGGGTCAGTGATTATTTTTACTCCTGCGTCTGAGGCGATAACAAAGCTGGCATGCCCTAAGTATTTAATCTTCACAGTTAACCCGCTTTCTATTTGGCAAGGGAAAGGGCAAGGTTGACCAGAGTGCGCACCGTCACCCCGGTTGCCCCTTTTACCACATAGCCCCGGCTTTTTTCACTTAGACTGGTGCCAGCAACATCCAGGTGAACCCAGGGGGTGTCACCAGCAAATTCAGCCAGGAAGTGAGCTGCGGTGATAGCCCCTCCCCATTTACCACCTACATTCTTAATATCAGCGACCTCGCTCTTTAATTGCTCTTTAGCCTGTTCATACAGCGGCAACTGCCACATAAGCTCACCAGCGCCAACACTGGCGGCAATTAACTTGTCCACCAGCGCCTGATTATTACCAAAAACACCACTACAGTCATCACCCAGGGCTACATGGCAGGCTCCGGTCAGCGTAGCCACATCAACTATACGCTTAGCACCAAGCTTATTGGCGTAGCCCAAGGCATCAGCCAGGATTAACCGCCCTTCGGCATCAGTAGAGATAATCTCAATGGTCTTACCATTCATGGCGGTTAGGACATCGCCAGGTTTCAACGCTTCGCCACCGGGCAGGTTTTCGGTGCAGGGAGCAATAGCCACCACGTTGAGCTTGGGCTTAAGTTGAGCAATAGTAGTTATTGCCGCCATAACCGCCGCCCCCCCAGCCATATCGCCCTTCATCTCCTGCATCCCTTCTGACGGCTTTATGGAAATACCCCCGGAATCAAAGGTTATCCCCTTACCAACCAGGGCTAAATCAATTTCAGCCCAATCGCCCCCCCGATAATGGAGGACGATGAATTTTGGCGGTTGCCGACTTCCCTGGGTCACCCCAAACAGTGCCCCCATGCCCAGCTTCTGCATCTGCTCCCGCTCCAGAACCTGGAGTTCAAGCCCATAGTCTTTAGCCAAACTGGCGGCTGTCTCAGCCATATGAGACGGCGTCATATAGTTAGCCGGCTCATTGACCATGTCACGAGCCAGTTTAGTCGCCTCAGCCAGAACCCTGCCTTTATCGCTACCCTGTTGCAAAATAGGGAGCTTGGTTTTATCGGCTTCAACGATAGTGAGTCGCTTAAGCTCACCATGCTCAGCTTCCTTGGTCATATGCCGGCGAAATGAGTAGACGCCGAGCAAGGCACCCTCGGTCACCGCCTGAGCAACACCATCCAGACCTATCCCCGCGACCCCGGCTCCCAGAGCAACAGTGGCAGCATAGCTAATCTCCCTCTGCTGTAAAAGTCGGCAAGCCTCGCCCGCTGCCATCCGAACCCTATCCAGAGACAGCTCCTCCTTTTTACCCAAGCCGACAACCACCACCCTGGCTGCCGGGAGCTTACCCAGGCTGTGAACAATAGTTACCTCATTAAGTTTGCCTTTTATCTCACCCTGACCAATGAGTTGAGAGATAGCCCCGTCTAAAGCCTGGTCTATTACTGCTAGGTCGCCATCAGGGCACACCATCCCCTCAAAGAAGCTCACTATGATGGCCTCGGTTTTAATCCGGGTAATATCACCAGCTATGACATTAATCTCCATTTAAATCTCCTTAACGCTTTACCTCACGAACAATCTTGTCCAGTACCGGGGTAATATCTCTGGAGGTATCTACAGCATAGTGGTTACGGCATATTTTCTGGACTGTGGACTTCATCCTCTGATAGACCCCCCAGTCGGCGTCCGATTTACTCTCTGGTTCAGCTCCTTCTTGCCTGGACTTAAGCCGTTCATATACCACCTGAGGTGGTGCCTCAACCCGCACCAGGATAAGCCTAACATCCAGACGGTCGGCAATATTATACAGCCGCTCACGATATCGCTCTGATAGATTGGTTGCATCTAAGATAAGGGAAATTCCCTTCTTAAGCAGCCTTTCAATGAGGAGGTGCAATGCGCGGAAAAGGCGGGAGCTCTCCTGTGAACTGTAGCTTGGGGGTGAGAAAAGCGCCTTACGTAAGGCATCACTTTCCACAATAACAAAGGAAAGTCTCTCGGCTAGCTTACTGCAGAAGTGAGATTTTCCTGTTCCAGGCAAGCCGCTGACAGCAATAAAAGCTGGCTTGACTACCGGCTCGGGAAGCTGCCCCAAGCTATCGGTCAGGCGCTGGACATCAGAAATAAGCTGGCTATCCTCCACACCACCAATTATAGAATGTTTGCCTCATTTTGGCTAGATGTTGGCTATCTTCTACCTCTTTGCCTGCGGTCAAAGACAAAATCCTTTTTACTACCAGCCCTAGCCAGAGCCGCCCTAGCCGTGGGGAGAAACTTTACCAGTATTATTAAGCCGAGGACAACGCTGAAGATAATAAACGGTGAAGATTTCATGCCCAACCAGCTAATGAAGGGCAGCGCTAACAGCCCAATGCCCATAGACAGGGCAACATTACGGGTGATTATGAAGGGCATGAAGACTACACCGAAGAAGAAGGCTAACCCAAGCGGATAGCCATAGACGGGCAGCAAAACAAATAGGGCACCTATGCTAGCCCCCATACCCTTGCCACCGCTGAATTTCAGGAAGACCATCCAGTTGTGACCAATAACTGCTGCCAACGCCGCTGCCAGAACAAAGGTCGGGGACACATCCAGTAGCCATTGAGCTATGGCTACCGCAGCTGCCCCCTTACATACATCAGCAATGCCCGCCACCGCAGCAGGAACAACCCCCACCTCCCGGTAGACATTTAAGCCGCCGACATTACCCCCACCCAACTGGCGGACGTCTTTGCCCGTAGCCACCCGGGTGGCAATATAGGCTGACGGAATGGAACCAAGTAGGTAGCCCAGAACCACAGCTATAATCCCGTTAACCATTAATCCTCCTTATAAAAAGCAAGACCAAAGGTTCCCGTGCCACAGGCATAGCCCATCACCGGGCTAAACTCGGTAACCCAGAGTTCGGCGCAGTTAAATTCAGACGCCACCCTCTCCTTTAGCCTCTGGGCATCAGCCAGAGCGTAGGCATGCATCACCGCCACGTGAACTGGGCTTCGCCCCACCTTGCCTTTGACTATTTTAAGCATCCGCTCTATGCCATGCTCCCTACTTCTTACCGCGCCCTTAAAACACACCGTTCCTGAGGAAATTGTAAGTATTGGTTTGATATTAAGCATAGACCCGGCCACGGCGGCTATCTTGGGTATGCGCCCGGAGCGATAAACGTAGCGGATAGTATCCATAAGCGCCACCAAACAAACCCTATCTCTCATCTCCTCCGCCGCTTTAACCACCTCAGCTAGGCTCTTACCTTCCTCCGCCGCCCGCGCCGCCGCTAAGGCAACAAACCCTTGGGCTGCGGTAGCCGTCTGAGAATCCAATACCTCTATGGAGATCTGGGGAAATTCAGCCTTGAGGCGTTGTTTAGCTTCCAGGACTCCATTATAGACCCCACTGAGCTTAGCTGAGAGAGTAACACAGAGAATGCTCTTGGTTTCAGCGCTTGCCTCACGGCAGGCTTCAAACCAATCCCCAGGATTGCTACCAGACGTCTTAAAAGAGTCAGGGTCCTTCAAGAATAGCTCATATGCCTCATTGGGGGTTATATCCACCCAGTCCTTATAGACCTTGTCCCCAAAGTAAAAGTTGATAGATGCAATCCTAATCCCATATTGCTCCACCAGTTCCCTAGTAAGGCAAGCTACACTATCAGTAACAATAGCTACCTTATTAGCCATGGGAATGCCCCACCAAAGTTTCCCCCCTAGCTATCGGGGTAAAAAGCCAGCCCCAAGGTTCCCGTGCCACAGGCATAGCCCATGAGCGGGCTGAACTCAGTAAGCCAGAGTTCGGCGCAGTTGAATTCGGACGCTACCCTCGCCTTCAGCCTCTGGGCTTCAGCCAGAGCGTAGGCATGCATCACAGCAATATGAACTGGACTCTGCCCCACCTTGTCTCTCATTATCTTAAGCATCCGCTCTATGCCACGCTCCTTACTTCTTACTGCCCCCATAAAACGCACCACCCCTGAGGAAATAGTCAGAAGTGGCCTGATATTAAGCACAGACCCGGCCAGGGCAGCTATTTTGGGTATGCGCCCGGAGCGGTAAACATAGCGGATGGTATCCAGAAAGGCGACAAATGTAACCCTGTCTCTTATTTCCTCGGCAACTTTAACCACCTCAGCCAGGCTTTTGCCTGTCCTGGCCGCTTGAGCCGCCGCCAGGGCAACCAACCCCTCGGCAGCAGTAGCCAGCTGAGAGTCCACCACCTCAATGGAGGTCTGAGGGAACTCAGCTTCGGCTTGCTTTTTGGCTAGTTTGGCGACATCATGGGTGGTACTTAATTTAGCTGAGGCAGTAACACAAAGGATATTCTGGCTTCGATTGCTTACTTCACGGTAAGTTTCAAGGTAGTCCATAGGCGATGGTGCCGACGAGCCCCAGGACTGGGGAGCTTTTAAAAATAACTCATACGCCTGGTCAGGGGTTATATCCACCCAGTCTTTATAGACCTTACCGTTAAAGTGGATATTAAGAGGCACAATCCTAATCCCATATCGCTCAACCAATTCCTTGGTTAAGCAAGCTAGGCTATCAGTAACAATAACTACCTTTTGCATCATAATCCCCCTTGGCAAGACAATAGCCTGAGCTGCTCATTGTTGCCCAGTATGTCTTAGGGTTCGTTCCACTAACGCCGGACTGAGCAGAAGTAGCAGCATTACCACGATTAGAATTAAAAAGGCGGGCATGCTGAGCCTACCCTCGGTATAATAGGCGACTATGGTTAAAGTTAGCAGTCCCGACATAACCAAGACCGACACCCTTAACCAGCGCTGTCTCACCCGAATAAATGTAGCCACAGTTACCCCTAAGGCGAGAAAGGTCAATCCAATCCAGGGGGCAAAGTCCTGCATACGCTGAAGCCAATACTCCGGGAATTGATTCACCGGCTCAACCGCCAGGAACCAGCCGATAATAGTCGGCACCGGGAGCAGCATCAGCGAGGTGTATAACCAGTCCCTCTTCATGGTTTTAACTGTAATGGAGTATAACAGCCATAATGCCAGCGGGATATAGATGACTATTGCCACCCAGGACCACCCCTCAGGCAGATAAAGTAGCAGCAGACCAGCCGCTACCACCGGCAGTAAAGAATAACCCAGCCAGGGGAAAAGCCAGGCTGGTTTACCCCGCCACCAACCATAGACTGCCAGACTGAGGACTAGCACCAGCATACCCAAAAGCCAGCCAATGCCCCGCCACCAGTTCAGGGCAAATAACAGACCAAAAAGCAGGTGGGGCATGGCGGCTAATAGTGCCTGAGTCCAGCTACCCTGGCTATGAGCTTCATATATCTGACGGGCTATCAGCTTAGCCGAGCCCAAAAGGGTCAGGCAGGTGTCAGCCGCCGCCTCCTCCGATAGCCCGGCTTCCTGTAGTTCCTGGAACTCGTCCTCAATATGCGTTTCTAGCTCCCGGATAACCTCACTCTCTGAGGAGCGGTCAAGCCTCAGATTCTGTCTTACACTATCCAAATAATGGCTCAGGACAGTTAGCATTTCCCCCACCTCACATCAGTCAGACGCTGGCTGAATAATTAGATTCATAGCCACCAGAAAGTCTAGCCACTGGTTCGTCTTGGTTACCAGGTTACGGAGCCCTTTCTCTGTCAGGTGATAGTATCTTCTCTGCCGTCCGTTGGGCAGTGCCTGCCATCTGCCACCGAGTAAGCCCGCTTTCTCCAAGCGGTGAAGGGCAGGATAAAGAGTGCCCTCCTTAAATTTAAAGTAGCCCTGGCTCCTCCGCTCAAGCTCCTTAATAATCT
>Ga0136653_10001666_pt1 | contig 12072 bp, 7 predicted proteins | sample LakKivw275mmetaG_FD_94866 | JGI IMG/M metagenome (GOLD analysis project Ga0136653, IMG submission 94866) | Anoxic lake water microbial communities from Lake Kivu, Rwanda to study Microbial Dark Matter (Phase II) - Lake Kivu water 275m metaG... | ecosystem: Environmental > Aquatic > Freshwater >... | reverse complement strand
TCTCGTTGATGCCATCAGGAATGACAGAGAGCCGGAGATCCCGGGACGCGAGGCGCGACGGTCTGTGGAGGTTATTAAGGCCATATACCTGTCATCCCGCCGGGGCGGGGCGACTGTAGAACTGCCGCTCTCCTACGAAGACGACGGCCCTGGCATTGACGACCGCATCTGCAATTGGGACTGGTAGACCGTAGCTTGGGCGTGGATCTACACGATGGGCAGGTCAGCGTTGACCTGCCCTTTCCGTTAGCGGACCAGGCTCTGCCGCCTGCATGAAGGATATTCCACGCAGCATTCGGAACAAGAGACCGACGATCAGGCAGGGATCTGCCGCCGAAAGGAGTCTTCTCGATGGGAACCGGCAAGAACGAAGTGATCGGATGGGGGCTGATAGGCTGTGGTGGAATCTCGGGCGGGCACGCCGCCGCCGTACAGCGCGTTGAGGGTGTCAAGCTGGTTGCGTGCTGCGATATCGTGCGTGACAGAGCCGAGGCGCGTGCCAAGCAGTACGGCGACAGTGACACGGCGGTGTACACTGACATAGAGAAGATGCTGGCCGACCCTAACCTTGACGCGGTCTCCATCTGCACCCCCAGTGGCATGCATGCCGACAACGGCATCATGGCAGCCCAGGCGGGCAAACACATCCTCTCTGAGAAGCCCATGGACATAGTCCTGAAGAAGATTGACGATTTGATCGCCACCGCTAGAGAGAACAGCGTCAAGCTGGGTGGGGTCTTCCAGATGAGGACCTATGAGACCAGCAAGACCGTCCGTGAGGCCGTGCGTAGCGGCAAGCTGGGCAAACTGGTCATCGGCGACGCGTATCAGAAGTACTACCGGGCGCACGAATACTACGCCAGCGGGGAATGGCGTGCCACCTGGGAGCTGGATGGCGGCGGCTGCCTGATGAATCAGGGCGTGCACGGCATTGATCTGCTGCTCTATATCATGGGCGACGTCAAGCGCCTTAACGCCCGCTGCCGCACGCTGGTGCGCAATCTCGCCGTGGAGGATACGGCGGTCGCATCGGTAGAGTTCGTCAACGGGGCGCTGGGTGTCATCGAGGGCACCACATCGGTGTCCCCGGGGATGGGGTGCAAGCTGGAGATATCCGGCGACGACGGCACCATCATACTGGATGGGGACAAGATCACTGCCTGGGATGTCGCCGGCGACGATACCGTCCAGGCGGAGGAGCAGACCGACAAGGGAGCCGCTTCGGACGCGGCGGCCGGGATCACCGAAACTGGCCACGTCGCGCACGTGGCCGACCTCGTGGACGCAATCCGCAATGACAGGGAACCCGAGATCCCCGGACGTGAAGCCCGCCGGGCAGTCGAAGTCATCAAGGCCATCTACCTCTCTTCCCGACGTGGTGGGGCAACCGTAGAGCTGCCGCTTTCCTATGAGGACGACGGCCCCGGCATTGATGACCGGGCGCAAGGCTGGGAATGGTAAGCTGCAGTCGAGGATGATACCCATGAGCGAGGTAATCAAACTGCTGCGGGAGATGGTCGCCACGCCGAGCGTGAGTTGCGGCCTCCATGGGCAGCCCGATGAGATCCACGGCGAGGGACGGATGGTCGAGCTTGTGGCCGATTTCTGGTCTCGCCACCACATAGACTGCGAGATTCAGCATGTGCATCCCGGACGTGAGAACGTCATCGCTCGCGTCGAGGGAGGCAGCGGGCCCTCGCTGCTCCTAGAAGCCCACACGGACACCGTCGAAGTCGAGAACATGGAGATCGCTCCCTTCGATCCTGTTGTCAGGGATGGTCGCCTGTACGGCCGTGGAGCCTGTGACGACAAGGCGTCGCTTGCAGCAATGATGATCGGCTTGAGGAACGCTGCCGCCAATGGGCTGGCTGGCACGGTCACACTGGCGGCGACGGCGGACGAGGAGTGTGGGTTCTATGGCGCTCGCAGGCTGATCGAGTCCGGCTTCCGCGCTGATGGTGCGGTGGTGGGAGAGCCGACTTCCTTGCAGATAGTTGTCGCTCACAAGGGGGCGTGCCGCGTTGATGTCTTCACACACGGCAAGGCCGCGCACAGCAGCGAACCGGACAAGGGCGACAACGCAATCTATCAGATGGCCGAGATAGTGCTCGCCTTGCGCCAGTACGCCGTATCGCTGCGTGATCGGCCCAAGCATCCGCTGGTGGGCGGACCGACATGCTGCGTCAGTCTGGTCCGCGGGGGACAGGCACCCAACATTGTCCCTGACCGCTGTGAGATTACGGTAGACCGCAGAATGGTACCTGGCGAGACGTCAGTCGGCACCAAGAAGGAAATGGACGCCGTGATTGCGTCAGCAGCCGGTGATGCGGTGCGCTGGAGCAGCGAAATGAAGCTGGATGACTTCATTCTCGAAACCGATCCCGATTCCCCGATCGTGATTCGCGCGCAGCAAGCCATAGGGGCGGTAACAGGTGACGCCAGTCTCATCGGCGTGCAGTATGGCACTGATGCGAGCAAGTTCGCTCACGCGGGCATCCCGTCCGTGGTACTCGGACCCGGTAGCATCAAGCAGGCGCATACGGCCATCGAGTATGTCGCTACCGACCAGGTGGAACAGGCGGCACTGATATACGAGAGGCTCTGTATGGGATAGAAGCACGAGTGACACAGGTTGAGTCCTCGATCTGATGCATGGCTCACTCCGAGAGTGCTGGCATGTATGGACGTGTAGACGGAAGGCCCCCACGGCTGAATGGTCCTGGTTCTCCTACCCGCGACGCAGACGTGGGAGAGGAGGGCGTATCTCTCTCGGGATGATGCGGCGGAGGCGGCGCAAGTTAGCCAGATCATCGGCCAGGTCGTCGCCGGGGGTCTTCGGCGTTTCCATGATGAACGGCAGGTGTCGCAGCCGTGGCTCCGAGAGGATCACGCGAAACCCGTCGGGACCGATGCAGCCCCTGCCGATGTGCTCGTGACGGTCAACTCTCGACCCGAGATGGGATTTCGAGTCGTTGAGGTGGATGAGTTGAACCAGATCAAGACCGAAGGCCGCTTCAGCTTCATCTATCATCTCATTCAGGCCTTCGGAAGTATTCACGGCATATCCAGCTGCGAAGGCGTGCGCGGTGTCCACGCATACACCGATGCGCTCCCGCCCCACGGCTGAGATGATTTCCCCGATCTGCGACATAGTGTAGCCCACCGAGTTGCCCTGACCCGCGCAGTTCTCCAGTATGATACGTGACGGTTCCTGACTGCGACTGCGCGCCTGCCTGATCGCCTTGCTGACACGCTTCATGCCCGCCGCGATACTCTGGTCTCCTGCGCTGCCCAGGTGCACCACGACACCTGCCGCTCGCCAATGGCCGGCGATATCGAGCTCCTGAGCCAACACCGACACGCTTCTCCGCCACAGTCCGCCATCGGCAGATGCGAGGTTGAGAAGGTAAGGTGCGTGGACGAAGACGGGGCGAATGTCGGCGTGCTGACACGCGAGAACGAATGCGGCATCCTCATCGGGATCAGGCTTGCGGCGCACCCACGCTGAGGGAGCGGCGCTGAACACTTGCACGGTCTGACAGCGCCTCTGCAAGGCCGCCTGCAGAGCGCGACGCATGCCGCCGCCGATGGAGACATGGAAACCGAGGCGCATCAGCCGTGCCGACCTTCCTCGACGTAGCCGATGATTTCCTCGCGGCTCATATCACCAAGGCCAAGCTCCTGCAGGCCCCGTCTTGGTTTGGCCAGGAAGTCGCGGCCGGCTATCACAGAAGCTAACTGCGCGATGGAGCTACTGACCGGCATTTCGAGGCCACAGACCTGCGCCAGTTGCAGGAATGTGACCAGCGCGCAGGAGACATCCTCGGTGATGTAGCGATGGTTCATGCTATCCGGGCCGCCGAGAGCCTGAAATCCGGGGCCATCGCGGTATGCACGCAGGTAGTCGGCGTGTTCGGAGTAGCCCTGGCGGCGGCTCATCTCGGGCTCGGGCAGCAGATCAAGTCCCCACGCGCGCCCCAGAGCCAACCGCTCGCGGTCAACGGCCTCCACCACTGCCGCCACCGACGGGGTGAAGCCCTCCTCATAGAACTCCCACCGTCCCTGCGACCGTTCGACTGTAGCTGCGTTGAGCAGCATGACGGCCGGATGTATGACCGGATTGCCGTTAGACAGCATCGTCTCGAGAACGTTCTGCGCCGGCTCAAGGCCCGGGATCAACGGCTTCAGCAATCCCACAACGGCCTCTGTCCGGCTGGCCGGCAGCGCGGCGGTCTTCACCAGTCCCAAGCGCATGCGAATCATCACGCCCCGCTCCGAGGTAATGCGGCAGGTGTGCGTGAGCGTCGAGGTCTCGGCAATGGCCGGCACGGCGCTACCGCGCTCTGACATGACACGGGCGAACTGCAGCGCGCCGCCCGTGCTTCCGGGGTTCACCATGATGACCTGGTTTTCCGACACGACCGGGGCCAGCGTGTGGGCGATCTCGCCATGAGCCAGTGCCTGTGTCACCACGAATATGACGTCCGCGTCCTCGCAGGCCGGCGCGATGTCGCCGGTGACCAGCTCCAGCTCGGCCCGCCCTTCGACGGCGCCCGAAACCTCCAGGACGGGGAGACTCTGCAGTGCGTCAAGAGCGCCCAGAAACTGCGGCAAATCCCACAGCCGCACTCGGCAACCTTGCAGGGCGAGATCGGCTGCAACAGCACGCGCCCCCGCACCGCCGCCCAGAACGGCTACTTTGATGAGCATTCCAATGATGACTCCTTCATCCGTGGTGATGCGGCGGGACCCCTCTCACAAGTCGGAGAGATCGGTGTTGCTCTTCCGCATCGCCTCCCGCTGTTCGCGTGCTAGGCGGGGGTAGGACAGCTTTCTGGCCACAGCCCAACCGACGACCCACACGCCGACGGTGCCGAGGGCGGCCAGCAGTGCAGCAGGTATGTAGGCATGCCACGGCCATGCCAGAGCATGCAGCACCCAGCCCGTCACAACGGCTGCTGCGATAGCGAAGATCTTCTGAATCGGGTGCAAGTGCGCTCGCCCCTCCTCGGGCTGTTACTTCGTGAGGTCCGCCTGCGATGGTATGAAGATGGTATTCCCGGTGCCGACGGCCATGATGATGAAGCGCTTGCGGCCGTCGCCGTCCGAGTCTGTGAAAGCCTCTGCTGCGACGCCTTTTTCGACCAGACGCACATCGTTTGCTTCTCTTGCGGCGAAGTGCCCGACCGGACGATATGCCTCGTTGACTACGGTCATTCCCGGCTGTGCGAAGTAGATGAGGCGGTCGCTCTTGATGAGATTGCCATCGCTGATGCCCAGCACGTTGCCGATTCCGCAGCGAAGGTCTTGGTCGCCCAGTGAGAATGCGGTCTCGCTCAGCACCTTGTCTATGCGGACGGCATCCTTGTGCCTACCGGTATCAACGGTAACCCATGCGCCCACCAGGTCGGGCGTCAGGACCGGCTCATCGAGAGTGACCGTGTTCTTCTCATAGTCAATCGCCGCGATTGTCGCTCGGCGGGGGCCGTCGGAGACCAGCGCCAAGCCGGGACCTTGCAGTTCCGTCCCGTCAAAGAGCCGTGCCGTCGTTACGGTGCCTTCCGGGCTCAGCCGGATGCACGCGGCGCGTCCGTTGGCAGCATGGCCGGCAAAGGTGTGCATCGTCTCCGGGCAGGCCGTCCAGAAGACCACATCCTGGCCCGCCGGATGTTCCACTCGAAGCGCCGTGGAGCCGTCGGGCGGTGACACCGCAATGCTCTCCACCTTCTGGATGTACGCAGTTGCCTCGCCAAGAGGCTCGAAGACTGTGGCGAATGTGGAGCTGAGATGCTCCCCTGTGCGTCGGCGTATGACCCACTTGTGCGTCTCGGGGAAATCCTTGCGCCGCTGAGGGATGCCGTCGCAGGCATAGACCGTCTCGCCATTGCAGAGCAGGTGGGCGCGCAAGCCGATACCGGCCGTGGGCTTGTACGGATAGAGCGCCGGATCGCGATTCAGGTCCCACCGCACGGTTCCGGTGCCGTTCAGGGGTGCCTGCTGGACATTAAAGAGCCATTGGTAGGCGCTCCCCTTGTACGGGTAATAGCGGGTGCCCGGCTTGCCCTCTTTCATCGTTGGGTCGTCGTAGAACTGCCCATATGGCACATCGGGGCCGGCGAATGTGCCCTCGGTGCGCGGCTGCGAGAAAGGTATCGTCTCCGTGCTGAAATCTGACGGCGGACCGTGCACCAGCCAATCATGTTGGTTGCCGCCGTCAACGTGGAAGATGTCCACGCAGTATGCCGTGTCATCGTCCAGGTCAATGAGAAACACGGCCCGGCGGAAATCGCTGAGGTCAACATCGGGGTAGGCACTGAGAGCGGTGGCCTCCACCATCTGCGCCCAGCGAGCCGGATGGTACGTTACCAATGCGCCGTCACCCCAGCTCTGGCAGGTTGCGTTGACCATGACGGTGTTGTGTACCGCCGAGTGTGACAGCCACCCGAAGCGGCGAGGGTCGTAAGTGTCGGCGGTCTCAGGATATCCGAAATCCGGGATGAGCGTATGATTGTGCGAGTATATCTCGAGGTTCAGCCGCTCCATGTGAGCGTGCGCGGTGTAGTAGCCGTAAAACAGGGCGATGGCGGTGCGGCTGGCGCCATTGCCGGTCTGCAGGGTCGCATAGCCGAGGCCGGGCAACAGACTGCTGTCCACGCCTACCGCTGCTGCGTACTGCTGGGCTGCGTCACGTGCCTCTTTCTCCATTGATTTCTGGAACAGGTCCGTGCGGAAGGCGACATCGCGCTGCACCATCATTGCGGCCATCCGGGGGTCCTGCAGGCGTTGAAAGGCTCGTTCGAGGTACGTCGGAGTGGTGCCAAGCGCCGCTGCGAACTGGTTGTTCGAATCACCCATCGGTTGTGACATGGTGCCGCAAACAGTGGTCTGCAGCGGCCAGAGATACAGGCCCTGGAAGCGCGGTACCTCCCACATGTTGACGCCATTGAGCAGCAGCAGCTCGGCCACGTCCTCCAGTTCGGTCATCCAGCCGCAGTTGTAGCTGGGTGACTCGAATGGCACACCGTCGCGGTGGAAGAGATTGACCAGGGCGTCCGGTAGCGGTGTTTGCGTGTACAGATTGACCACCTCAGGGCCCTTCATCACCCAATCCACCATGTCAGCGGAGGTTTGCTCGCCCTCATCGGTATCCAGCACAAGCGCGATGCGCAGCAGAGCCGACTGGTGCATTCCATAGTTGCCCTGAATCCGGTTGGTACCGTCGGTTATGTCCTTGGCCGCCACGCGCAGGATACGGTTCTCGATGTCGGCCTTGACTTCGTCAGCACTTCTTCCCGCCCACTGCTGTAGTGCTGTATCGTTGGCGATGGCCGGGTAGATGGCATCGTAAGCCAGTGCGACGTCCTGGATGGTGAAGCACTCCCAGGTGTGGTACTGCAGGCGGCCCAGGTAGTCGGACTGGAACTCCAGGCCGTAGCGCGACTGCTTCTCGTAGAGGTAGTCGGGGTAGTACTGGGCCAACTGCCGCAGCAGCACCGCTGTCTTGTGCGCATAGCTTTCATCCCCGGTTAAAAGATACGCCTGAGACATATTCCTGATCGCAGGCAGCAGCCATCGTCGCGTCATCTGACCGGCGAAGAAGCCGACGAACCAGAACTTCTTGCCGCCGTTAGGTGGCTGGTAGCCCCATCCATCGTCAACATACTCGCCTGTCAGCAGTGCCTTATCCTTACAGCCGCCCTGCAGGTAGGCCCAGAAGTCGTTTGAGGGATACCACTCGCCGCCTACCGGGCACTGGATCTTGTACATGTTGTCGAACGACATCTTCCAGCCGCTCTTGCCGCCCGGGTACTTCATCATCTCCTCGCCGTGAATCGGGCATCCGTTGGCGTTGACATTCCCGTCGCGCGGGACCTCGAGCGGCGGCACCAGATCTTTGAGCCGGTCGTCTTCATACTTGACCCACTGATCCGCGCGGGCGATGATGTTGTCTCGCTCTTTCCGGCCCCACTCGTACTGCTCGATATTCTCCCGCATCCAGCCCAGACGCTCTTCAGTGTAGTAGGTGCGGCCCGTCTTCGCCCATCCTGCGGTGCCGATGAGCGCAGCCATGAGCAACACAATCGCCAGACGCTCCGGATTCATCTTGAACCATTCCTGTCCCAGCGTAGTCGGCCTCGTCGTCGCCGTATCAGATGACTTTTCCCTGCCTGTGCGCCATGCTCCTGCCTGCACGGAGGGCAGGTAAGTGGCGTGTTCCGGCGAAGACTCACATCGTGCCAGATTGGTAAGCTCTTCGCGTCAACGAGGCTTTTTCATGAGAACTGCATATTTGGACATTTTCTTCGGGGTCAGTGGTGACATGGTTCTGGGGGCGCTGGTGGATGCCGGCGCTGATGCCGATGCACTGGTGCAGGAGCTCGGCAAGCTGAATGTGACCGGCTGGGAACTGAGCTTCGAGAAGGTGAGAGTCCAGGGGTTGGCAGCAACCCGTGCCACGGTAACCAAGCCCCACGGTCACGACGGCCACGGTCACGGTCACGGCATGAGTCCCGGTCAACTCATTGACATAATCGAGGAATCGGGAGTGGCCGAAGGCGTGAAACAGCGCTCTGTCGAGATTGTGAGGTATATCGCCGAGGCCGAAGCCGGAGCCCACGGCGTGCGGTTTGAGGATGTGCATTTCCACGAACTGGGCGGCCTTGATACGGTGATAGACGTGGTTGGGTCTGTTGTCGGCCTCGATTTGCTGGGTGTGGATGAGCTATGGTGCTCGCCACTTCCTGTGTCGCACGGCTTTGCGGATACCGAGCATGGACGGCTGCCGGTCCCTGTTCCCGCAGTAGTGGGGCTTCTGAAAGGCGTGCCGACTAGGCCGCTGGACGTAGCGGGAGAGACGGTGACACCGACGGGTGCGGCCATTGCGACCGTGTTGTCCAGCGGATTCGGGCCGCTGCCGGCGATGAAGCTGCTTGCGGCAGGCTTCGGAGCGGGGCAAAAGGATTTCCCGGGATGGGCCAACTTGTTGCGGATCATGGTGGGGGAGAGCGCAGGGATGCACCAGAAGGGCACTTGCCGCGAAGACGAACAGGTGCTGCTGGAGGCCAACATAGATGATATGAACCCGGAACTCTACGGGCCGGCGCAAGATGCTATTTTCAGCGCCGGCGCCGTGGACTGCTGGTTCACGCCGATATTCATGAAGAAGAACCGGCCGGCTATCAAGCTGTCTGCCCTGGCAGCGCCGGAGAAGGCCGACGCCGTCACCGACGCGATGCTACTCAACACCACTACTTTCGGCGTGCGTCGGGTGATGACGCGACGCCAGTGCCTGCAGCGCGAGATGAGAGATGTGGACACGGCTTACGGAGTTGTGCGGGTGAAGCTGGGAATCCGCGGCGGCACAGTCATCACGACTGCGCCGGAGTTCGCCGATTGCCAGCAATTGGCGGCCGAGCACGGCGTGCCGGTCAAGCTGGTTTACCAGGCGGCTGTCGCGGCGGCAGAGAATCCGGCCGAGCCGTCTTGAGCGGGAGGTGAGACGATGGAGATCAAGCGGATGCTCATCGGAGACCAGTGGGTGAATGCGACCGATGGGCGGGAGCTTGATGACATCAACCCCGCCAACGGTGAGCTGGTATGCCGTCTTCCCCGTGGCGGCGCAGAAGATGTTGACAGCGCCGTACAGGCGGCAGAAGACGGCTACACAGGTGCATGGAGCAAGCTTCCCGCCGATCAGCGCGGGCGGCTGCTCAATGCGATGGCCGACATCATCGAGCGACGCGGCGATGAGTTGGCGCTGATGGACACAGAGGACATGGGCAAGCCGCTGACCCAGACGAAGGGCGGCGACGTGCCCGGGGCGGCACGCTTCCTTCGCTACTACGCTGGCCTGACTGACAAGATCGAGGGCATAGCCTACGCCGCGCCACGGGGCAGCTTCGGCTATAGCGTGCGGGAGCCATACGGTGTGGTCGGGTGCATTGTGCCTTTCAACTTCCCGCTCACTCTGGCCTGCATCAAGATCGCGCCCGCTATGGCGGCAGGCAATACGGTGATACTCAAGCCGGCCTCGGTCTCGCCACGTAGCGCCATCGCGCTGGGTGAGATCGGTCTGGAGGCTGGTCTGCCGCCGGGCACGCTCAATGTCATCACCGGCCTGGGTGGCGAGGCAGGCGCGGCAATGGCCGCCCACGATGGCATTCAGAAGATCAGTTTCACCGGCAGCACGTCCGCGGGACGCCGCCTGGTGCAAGCTTCCGCTGGCAACTTCAAGAAGCTGACGCTCGAACTGGGCGGCAAGACGGCCAACGTGATTCTGCCCGATGCCGACTTGGACATGGCCATACCGGCCGCCGCACGCACGGTATTCCTGAACTCAGGGCAGATATGCACTGCCGGTTCCCGGCTGCTGGTGCATCGCGACATGAAGGAGAAGATACTGGGCAGACTCGTCGAGATTGCCGAGAAGCTGGAGGTCGGCGATCCGCTCAAGCCGGACACCAAGCTCGGGCCGGTGGTCTCCAAGGAGCAGTGGGAGCGGGTGATGGCGTACATCGAAGCCGGCAGGCAGCAGGGCGCGGAGCTTGTCACAGGCGGCGGCAGGCCCGACGATCCGGCGCTGGCCGCCGGCTACTACATTGCGCCAACCATCTTCGACAATGTCCAGCCGGACATGAGGATATGCCAGGAGGAGATCTTCGGGCCGGTCTTAAGCGTGCAGACCTACGGCGACGAGGGTGAAGCGATTCGGCTCGCCAATGGCACCGGCTACGGCCTGGCCGCCGACTTGTGGACACGCGACGTAAACAAGGCACACACGCTGGCCGAGCGGCTGCAGGCGGGCATTGTCTGGATCAACTGCACCAATGTCGTCGGGCCTTGGATGTCCTATGGCGGCCATAAGCTCAGCGGTCTGGGCTTCGAGAGCGGCGTGGAGTGCATGCACGAGTTCACCCGACCGAAGACCGTTGTCATAGACGTCAGCGAACAGCCCAACGCGTGGGCGATAGACTGAGCCGACGCGCAGGAGCGGGCAATGGAGCAGGCTACGGTTCTCAGCATGGTGTGGACGGTTGCCCTGGCCTACATGGCTACCTATGGCCTGGGGGCAGCTGCCTGCAGGCTTGCGGGCATCCGCCCCGTCGGTGGCCTCGCGCGCCTTGGCGTATTCTGCGGAGTCGGTACCGTTATCATCGGCTGGGTGGGCTACATTTGCGCCATCAACGGCTGGGGTCCGCTTGCTCGTCTCGTAACATGGCTGGCGGCACTGGCCGGCGCGGTGCTGATGGCCTGGGGACTGCGGCGGGATCCGGGCGATGAACGGCTGCCCCGGCGGGCCATTCACATTCTCATACTGGCCATAGTCATAGCCATCGGCTACCGTGCGGCGATCAGCTACGGGCAGATAGCTCTGAGCAACGAGGGGCTGTCCAGCCGGGGGCTGTGGCCTGACCTGCTATATCGCGAGGCCATAGTCAAGGAGTTCATGACCTTTGACGGTCAACCCGAGTGGCCGTGGCTGGCCGGGCGCCCGCTCAAGGGAACGGCCATGCTGAGGCTTTCAGCCACCGCAACGCTGCTGTCGGCTGCGGGCATTAGACCGGACCAGTACCAACATGCCTCCATCTGGCTGGGGCTGTACGGGATACCGGTGGCGGCAGGTGGGGTCTTTGCCCTGCTGCAGGCGGCCGGGGCGGCACCGGTGGTTGCGGCGCTGGCCGTGCTGGTGACGGCGTTCTTTGGCAATCCACGCTGGCTGATGGCCGAGCGGTTCGCTCATTCGCCGAGTCTCGTCTGGGCAGGCGGCGACGTATTCTCGTTTGTCTTTCCACCGCTGTATGCGACTGTGGCGGTCGTATTCATTGTAGTCAGGCGCTTCGCGTGGCCGGCGGCGATTCTTGCTGTCGCCATGTTGGCAAGCGTGACGGCCTTCGCGCCGTGGTTCTCGTTAGCTCTACTGGCCGGCATACTGCTGTGGCTCATCTACTGCCTGGTGGCGCGTGGTTCCCGCAAGGCCGCGTTCGCGCTCACGGTTGGCGCTCTGCTGGGGCTTTTCGTACTCAAGACACTATGTGGCACGGGGGGCGCTGCCGGGAATCCCCTGTTTATGGT
>Ga0136653_10001665_pt1 | contig 12074 bp, 2 predicted proteins | sample LakKivw275mmetaG_FD_94866 | JGI IMG/M metagenome (GOLD analysis project Ga0136653, IMG submission 94866) | Anoxic lake water microbial communities from Lake Kivu, Rwanda to study Microbial Dark Matter (Phase II) - Lake Kivu water 275m metaG... | ecosystem: Environmental > Aquatic > Freshwater >... | reverse complement strand
CGAACGCACCGACGGTGAGGATAACATGGAGGTGCAGATCGAACTGAGCAAGCCGCCGGCTAGTGGCTTGCTCTCAGAACTCGACAAGCAGCGCCATCAAGCCGAGGATGATCTTCACAGGGCACTGCGGCTGCCGGTTCGGGTCAAGTTTGTCGAGCCAAGCTCCCTGGCGCCGCTCGGTGAGAAGACCTCACTGGTCATAGACAATCGCGAGATGTAGTCAGAGCGCCCAATGCCCGGCCAGATGCTGGGCCGTTCCATGCTCACAGTCTCGCGCTCCTTGGATTCACGCCGCACGGTGCCTCAGAGGCACAGTGGCTCAGTCGGGCAGATGGCTCACGTAGGCAAAGCTGGTGACAAAGACCTCGTCGCGCCCCTTCTCCAATCGCGTAATGGCAATCTCCTGCCCCGGCTCGACGCCCGTGTAGTCATCGGTCACAATGCTGCTGAAAGAGTGCATGAGTGTGCCATCTTCGGCGTAGATGGGCATGCCTGAGATGCTGCGGAGGGGGCCGAGCATGCGCATGTCGCCGGGCAGCCCCGCGTACACCTTGTAGGGACCCTTCTTGCTGTCCAATACCGGTGGTGGCTCGACCATGATGCCGCTCTGGTCCACGTGCCGAACCAGAAGCCAGTTGCTCACGACGTGAGGCTGGTCATCGAGGCGGACAAGATACTTGCTGGCAGCGAGCTTCTCGACCGAACCGATCGTGAAGCTGGAGCGGTCCTCAGCGTGCTGAATGATCATCGGCCTGCCTGCCAGTACCTCGCCGACCGGGAATGCGTCGTCGCTGGCTATTGTCAGCGTGTCATCATCATCGTTGAAGTCCAGGAGCCGGCCGCGCAGTTGCGGCGGGCCCTCGATGGCCAACTCGAACCCGTCGGCCTTCACGTACCTGCCTCCAGCCACGAGCATACGGACAGCGCCATTCTCAGGGCAGGATACGACAGCAACGTCGCCGTCGGTGGACAGTCTATGAGAGCCATCCTGAACTTTGACCTCGGACGGGTCGCGGGGTCCGCCGTAGGTGATGATGTAATCGGTCCCATGGACCGTGTCCACAGCCAGGCCAATGGTGTAACCGTCATCGCAGTCGAGGGCCAGACGGCGAACGCCCTTGATGAAGGGCTTGTCGCGGTACGGCTCGATGACGCCGACGAAGCTGTCAACGTTCTGCGTATTGGGCCGGCGTACGCAGAGGACCTTCATGGTGCGGCCGAAGTCCTCGTTTCTCAGGTACCGCTGGGCCGGGCCTGTGCCGACGATGACCTCGCTTCCCGGCTCGTCCACCATCCACAGTCGCATGAAGACATCATTGTGGATGAGCGGCTGGCCCGGCGGCTGGCCGCGGTAATCATCTATCTTCGACCAGGTGGCACGCCACGGCCCGGTGGATTTTCCAGCCGCCAGCTCGTGGATGTTGTGTGAGCCCCATCCCTGGCCGCAGTTGAAGGTCCAGCCGCTATACTGGTAGAGGTCCTGGTCGGGATCCGCCAAAGGCTGCAGATTGATGCCGTCGGCCTCGAAGCCGAGGCCGTGGCAGTGCAGGTAGTAGTCGTGAATTGCGCCGCCCAGTCCCCGCACAATATCAATCACGTATTGATGGTCGGGAGATGGCACCATCAGGAACACCTGGTGGCTGAACTCCCCCACCGCGTCCTCTCCGGCGGCTTGCCAGTCAGCCTTGTCGTACTCGGCGCTGTCCACGATCTGACACATCGGTGTGGAGATGAAGTGCTTGCGCAGGTCGCCGCGGAGTTTGCCGGTCCCGTGTGGGCTGCCATCCCGCTCGCGCAAGGTGAGACAGTTGTGAGCCGGATATGTCTGTATCCACTGGGTGGTGAGGAAGTGGCTCGACCCCATGTACCCCAGGTCGGAGGCCAGCTCCTGGCCACAAGCGTGCACCATCAGAGTCTGTGCGGGCGCGTGGTAGTGCCCGCACATCTTCGTCCAGTCCAGTGATACCACCGTCGGCTGTTTTGCATCTCCGGCGCGCAGGACGGCCTTGCGGCGGTCATGGAGCATCACCGACGGCCACAGGATTGACTTGTTGAATCTCACCGAGTACTTGCCGTCGTCGCCCTTGCTGATATCCAGATACTTAAGGTGCTTCTCAGGTATGGTGCCGCCATAGTCCAGGATCCGCTGGAGCTGGGCGGTGCCGCGTTGAGCGCCATAGCAGGAATCCTCCCATGAGATGTAGTGATCGTCATCGTCGGTAACATAGTACGGCATCTTGACAGCGCAGCCGGCATAGACGGGCATCTTGTTGAGGTTGATCGTGTCATGTTCCGCATCGTAGTACGGGGCGTTCTTGTTGAAATCGCCTTTGAGGCCGAACAGCTTATCGCCCAGAGAGGCAACGCCGTAGGCTGAGTAGGTGGGTGAACCTTCGTGGCCCAGGCCGTCCTGCGAGAAGTAGTTGCGCCAGAAGTAGGTGATGTCCAGGGCAACATTCTCAATGATCTCACTGTCGCGCAGGAAAAGCCCGGCACGAATTCTGGGCAATATGGTCGCGGACAACAGGTTGTCGCCGCCGCTGTCGAGATTGAATGGGTGCATCTCCACTTCGAAGACGCCGCGCTTGAGATAGAATGCGGCCGGGTCCTGCCCCATCGCCACCTTCTCGCGATCCTCCGCGAAGGAGACCAGAGGACGCTGGCAGATGCGGCGGATGTCCTCCTCAGTGTCACTGAAAGATGCACGCAGCCGGCAGCATAGCTCCAACAGGTCACCGGCGATGTTTGCACGCCAGTTCCATGTGCCAGGATAGATACGCGGATCCCGCAGTGAGACGCCCTCCCACACCGGGTCGCCAGTGGCGTTGTCGTAGAGATCAAACGGCCGAAAGCCGCTCAGCTTTTCGTACGTCCACTGCTTTCCGTCGGATGCCTGATAGAATTCGCACATCCGCTTCTGGAACTGCTGCGGCGTGATGCCCTCAGTGGCCGCGAGGTAATCGTCACCTAGGTAGGCCCGCGCACTGCACAGCAGTATGACCTTGGCCTTGTGCGCGTACAGCGCCGCCTGCTTGTGCTGCTCGCTGTCGGCAGGGAACAGCTCGGTCGCGTAGTGCCAAGCCAGAGCCAGATCCGGCCCAATCTGTCCCTCCAAGCGCCGCATTGCATTGGCATAGTACTTGCCCCTGAAGTAATACCGTCGGCTCTCGATATAGCCGTGACTTGAGCCGTCCCAGTGGTCGTGCGGGATGCCTCGGTGGGCCTTGCTCCAGGCCGCGTCATGGTCACGCGCCCACACCTCGTCAGTCGGCGCACACCCGCTGCCGTCGTCGGGATAATTCGGGTTGGGGTAGTAGCAGTACTTGCGGCCCTCGGCCTGACAATGCTTGCAGACCAGCTTCCACGGCTCTTCGATACTCCACGAGAAGTCATTGTAGTAACGGGTCTTGAAGGGGTGGATCGGGCAGGCTACCGAATAGATGCCACGCGGCTCGAAATCGGCGTAGAATTGCCGATACCACTCGTCCGGCATTTCGGCCCACTTGTCCGCCTGTTTCAAGGCGGCGTTGACCTTCGATATGGCCACCTGCTCGCCTGCACGGTAGGCTTGCAGGACCTCTTCGAGTAGCGTATCGCCCACATAGACCGCCGGATCATCGGGTATCTGAATGCGCCGAAGACTGTCAGCCGTCACTCCCTTTACCCTCTCAATTCTCAGTTCGTCAATGCAAACTTTCCCGAGCTTAAGGCCATCGTTCTCATAGCCCCAGACCTGAAACACGATGGCGATTTTCTTGACTCCGGCCTGTGGTGCGGCTACCGCCTCGTAGTATGTCCATTCATCATGTTCGCCGATGCGACTAATCAGTCCGCTGCCAGCACGGTCCTCCGACCTTGCCTGCTCAGTTGTCCATCCCTGGAGCAACACGTTTATCTTGTTGCACTCGCCCTTTATCCAGAAGCTGACTTTGTAGGCATCCGAGCTGCCGCGCTTGAAGTACCTGCTCTGCTCAGAGGGCGTATGAACCAGCGCCTGGGCGCCGGTATAGCCGCCCTCACTGCCCTGCACAAGGCCGCAGTTGATGTAGTTCTCTCCCTTGCGGTCGCCGGAGTCTATGGGCTTGAAGCCTTCGGGGACGAAGTACACGCATTTGCCTTTGTAGCCATCCTCCAGCGAACCCCATTCCCTCAGAGAACTGTAGGGCGCCCAGCCCACGGGCTTGGCGTCTTTGACCTGTTCGCAGTCGCCGTTGCGCGAAAGGTCCTCGCCAGCCGACGCCACGGCCGCAAGCACGAACAGGGCCGCAAGCAGTGTGAGCCACAGTCTGATGCGGTCAGGCATGGTGTGACCTCCTGAATGGTGCTGACGTTTCGTCGCTCGTGCGGCTGCGGCGGGCGCTAGAACTCTCCCTGGCCTAGATACGCGAAATTGGTGATGAAGACCGTGTCTTTGCCCTTCTGGAGGCGGGTGATGCCGATCTCCTGACCTGGCTCGACGCCTGCATAGTCATCGGTGACAACGCTCTGTAGATCGTACATGTACGCGCCCCATTCGTTGTAGATGGAGGTGTAGTTGAACTTGCGCAGAGGCCCGAGCAGTCGCATGCTGCCGGGTTTGCCGCCGTAGACGTTGTACGAGGGGCCGCTGTCGAGCACGGGTGGGGGTTCGATGGTGATCCCATCCGGCCCCACTCGCTTCACGAGCAGCCAGTTATTCATCAGGTGCGGATCGTCGTCGAGCCGCACCAGGTAGCGGCCCGCGCCCAGCTTCTCCAGGCCCGCTACGGTAAAGGTGGAGCGGTCCTTGTCATGCTGAACGATCATCGTCTGTCCTGCCAGCACATGACCGGGCGGCAGTTGCTGGTCGCTCTCGATGACCAGGGTATCATCGGCGTCATTGAAGTCAAGCAGGCGTCCCTGCCACTGTGCCGGCCCTTTTAGGCTGATTGTGGACCCGTCGGCAGTCAGGTAGCTGCCCGCGCTGATCAACATGTTGGGGCGGCCCCCGGTCGGATATGAGACGACCGCCAGGTCGGCATCGGTGGCGATGGTATGGGGGCCGTCCTTGACTGTCACCTCAGGGGGATCGCCCCTGCCGCCGTATGTGATTACGTAATCCGTCCCGTGGACCGTCTCCACGGCCAGGGCAAGCGAGTACTCATTGTCTGCACCGATGTCCAGACGCCGGACGCTCTTCACGAACGGGGCGCCCTGGTACGGCTCGATGATCGAGGCGAAGGTGTCAATGTGTTCCGTATTGGGGCGGCGCACACAGACAATTCTCATCTCGCGCCCGAAATCCTCGTTCCTGAAGTGTCGCTGCGCGGGGCCGGTCCCGACAATCAGATCGCTGCCGAGCTCGTCGAGCATCCACAGCCGCAGGAAGACGTCCTCGTGTATCAGGGGGTCGCCCTTCGGCCGCCGACGGTAGTCGTCAATTCTCGACCACGTGGCCTGCCACGGGCCTGCGGATTTCGCGGTCGAGATCTTGTTGAAGCACTTAGCGCCCCAGTTGTCGGGACACTCGAATGTCCAGCCGCTGTAGTCGTAGAGACTCTGCTCCTGGTCGGCGACCGGCACCGGCTTGATGCCGCTGGTCTCAAAACCCAGCCCGTGACAATGGAAGTAGAAGTCGTGGGCGTCGCCGCCACGTCCGCGCACGATGTCAACGACGTATTGATGATCCTTGGACGGCACCATCAGGAGCACCAGGCGGCTCATCTCGCCGGTTTGACCGTTTTCGAACGCTCGCCAGTCAGCCTCGTCATATTCAGCAGTGTCCATTACCTGGCAAGACGGCGTGATGATGAAGTGGCGGCGCAGATCGCCGCGAAGCTTACCTGTGGGATTGGGGTCGCCATTCGCGGTGCGAAGGGTCAGGCTGTTATGCGCCGGGAACGACGGGATCCAGCGCTGCAGCCAGTGCGCCGAGCCCAGATAGCCCAGGTCGGAGGCCAGCTCCTGCCCGCAGGCATGAACCATCAAGTGCTGAACGGGCCAATGGTAGTGACCCGTTATCGGCGTGTAGTCGAGCGACACGACGGTGGGCGTCTCAACTCGTCCTGCGCGCAGGATTGCCTTGCGCCGGTCGTGCAGGAGCATCGGCGGAAGCAGTTGCGAGCGGTCAAAGGTGACGCCGACCTCGCCTGCGGCGGTCGTGCCGAAACTGAGGTACTTGTGGTGCTTTTCCGGAACGCCGCCTCCGTATTTCTCCAGCAAGTTCAGCTTGTCGGTGCCGCGTGTGCCCAGATAGCACGAGTCTTCCCAGGCCATGTAGTAGTCATCTTCTGTGACATAGTACATCATCTTCGGAGCTACGCTGCGAAACGCCTCGGTCTTGTACATGTTGATGCCACCCAGGGCCTTATCATAGTAGGGGGCATCCTTGTTGAAATCGCCCTTGATCCCATGCAGCTTCGCCATGGTCTGCATTGCATAGGATGAGTAGTTGGGCGAGCCCTCCCTTCCCAGGCCGTCTTGGGACAGGAAGTTCCTGTGGAAATACCAGACATCCAGCGCCACGTTCTCGATGATACTGTCGTCGCGAAGGAAGAGGCCGGTCTGCAGCCGCGGAATCTGGGTGGAGTCAATCAGATTGTCGCCTCCGCTTTCGAGGTTGTATGGGTGAATCTCCATCTCGAAAGCGCCGCGTTTGAGGTAGAACGCCGGCGGATCCTGCCCCATGGCGACTTTGTCACGATCACCGGGGAATGACACGAGCGCGCGCTGGCACATGCGCCTGATATCGTCATCATCCTGCGAGAACGCGACCCTGAGGCGGCACATGTCCACAAGCAGATCGCTGGCAATCCCCGCCTTCCAGTCCCACGAGCCGGGGAAGATGAACAGGTCCCAGGATCGCCTCTTTGCTTCATCTTCCCACCTCGGATCCCCCCAGGTGCAGTCGGTGTGGTTGAAGGGGCGAAAGCCTGCCAGCTTCTCGTAGGCCCACTTGGCGCCTTCGGAAGGCCGGTAGAACTGCTCCATGCGCGCCTGGAACTGCTCCGGGGTGATTCCCTCTGCCGCGGCCAGGTAATCGTCTCCGAGCACCGAGCGGGCGTTGCAGAGCAGGATCACCTTCGCCTTGTGGGCATAGAGCTCTGCCTGCTTGTGCTGCTCACTGTCAGGCGGGAAGAGCTCTGTCGCATAGTGGTAGGCCAGGGCCAGCTCGGGCGCGTGGGTGTGGATCAGGGTCCGAGAGGCGTTGACATAGTACTTGCCCAGGAAGTGGTAGCACTTGCCGCCCCCCGAATCCCCGTGTGTCTGGCCGTCCCAGTGGTCCCACGGGATGCCTCGATGGGCCTTGCTCCAGGCCTCATCGTGCGTGCGGCGCCACACCTCGTCGGTCGGCTCGCAGCCGTTGCCGTCGTCGGGATAGTCCGGATTGGGGTAGTAGTAGTATTCGCGCCCCTCGGCCTTGCAGTGCTTGCACACCAGCTTCCAGGGCTCGTCCATGCTCCATTCGAAGTCATTGTAGTAGCGGGTCTTGAAGGGGTGAATCGGACACGCCACCGTATAGATGCCGCGCGGCTCGAAGCTCTTATAGAACTGCCGGTACCATTCGTCGGATTTCGCAGCCATGCCGTCGGCATTGCGCAGAGTGTTCGACACCAGCGTGACCGTCGCCTTGTCACCGGCACGATAGGCCGCCAGCACATCATCCAAAGCTTTCTCATCCACGTACACCGCCGGGTCGTCGGGCACCTCGATGCGCCTGAATACGTCCGCGGTCCCGCTTAACTCCCCCAACTCGATACGCACCTCGTCAACGCACACACGGCCAAGCTCAAACCCGTCGGCCTTGTAGCCACTGACAAGGAACAGCAGCGCAAACTTCCTGGTGTCCGCGGGCAACAACACCGTGTTCTCGCAGTATCGCCATTCCGCCGTCTTGGGGATCTTCGCCACGTCGGTTCTGCCGTTGCGGTCGCCGAGCTCCGCCTTGTCGGTGCGCCAGCTCTGAACATAGGCGACCACCTCCGTGGCATCGCTCTGTATCCAGAAGCTGATCTTGTAGGGCGTCCGCGGACGTCGCTTGAAGTACTTGGCGTCCGGGTGCGGCACGGCGACTATCGCGTTCTCGCCCGTGTCCCCGTTGGATGTGCCCTGCACGATGGCGCAGCCGCGATAAGGCTCGCCCTTGCGGTCGCCATACTTGGCAGGTGTGAAGTCTGCCTGGGTGAAGTAGACGCCCTTACCCTTGTAGCCGTTCTCCAGAGATCCCCAGTCGGCGACGGCGTCATACGTGTCCCATCCGACCGGCTTCCCGTTCTCGACTTGCTCGCAGTTGCCGTTGTGCGACAGGTCGTCGGCTACAGCAGCCGATCCGCTGAACACTACCAGCGCCAACCCGATCATGAGACAAGCGCTACTGTCTGTCAACATGTGTGCCCTCCTGTGCCGGAGTTCCCGGTATGACGGCACTTTCCGCAATGCGTCTGGCGCATCGGCGTCAATCTGTAGTTGCGTAGGCGAAGTTGGTCACGAACACAGTGTCATGCCCCTTCTCAAGTCGGGTGATGCCGATCTCCTGGCCTGGTGCCAGCCCACTGCAGTCGGCGGTTCGGAGCTTGCTGAATGCATACATCTGCGTTCCGTACTCGTTGTAAATGGGCATGGAGGTGATACCGTCGAGCGCCCCCAACATGCGCATCTTGCCCGGCTCGCCCGCGTACACATTGAAGCCCGGGCTCTTATCAAGCACCGGCCGGGGTTCCACGACTACTCCATCCGTCTGGACCTGGCGCACGAGCAGCCAGTTGTTCATCAGGTGGGATTGGCCGTCAAGCTGGATCACGTAGCGGCCATTGCCGGCCTTGCTCACACCGGCAATCGCATAGGTGGAGCGGTCTCTGCGGTGCTGGATGATGACCGGTTGTCCCTTCAGCACCTCGCCGACGGGCCACTGGCTGTCGCTTTGAATGGTGAGTGTGTCATCTTCGTCACTGAAGTCGAGCAACCGCCCCTCCCACTGTGCCGGTCCCTTACTGGTCAGGCTGAACTTGTCAGCGCTCAGGTGGTTGCCACCGGCCATCAGCACGCTCGCACGCCCTTGAATGGGGTACGACACGACGGCCACGTCAGCATCGGTGCGAATGACGTGTCCATTGTCTTCCAGAGTGACTTCCGGCGCTTGACCGGGGCCGCCGTAGGAGATGATGTAGTCGGTGCCGTGGATCGTCTCCACCGCCAGTGCCACCGAGAACTCGTCATCGGTATCCAGCTTCAGACGCCGCACGCTTTTTGCGAACGGTCTGTCCTTGTACGGCTCCATGACCGCAACAAACTTGTCCAGCCTCTCGCTATTGGGTCGGCGCACGCATACCAGCTTCATCGTGCGGCCGTAGTCGTTGTTCCTCAGGTAGCGCTGTGCCGGGCCGCTGCCGGTGATGACCTCGCTGCCGGGCTCGTCGTCCATCCACAGTCGCATGAAGATATTGTCGTGGATCTTGGGCTGTCCGCTGGGCTGGCCCCGATAGTCGTCTATCCGTGACCAGGTCACCTGCCAGGGGCCGGTCGACTTGCCGGCCGCAAGCTCCCTGACGCATTTCGCGCCCCAGTGCTCTTCGCACCTGAAGCTGAAACCGCTGTAGTTGTACAGATTCTGGTGCTGGTCCGCTACAGGCGAAATGTTGATTCCGGCGGCGTCGAAACCGAGGCCGAGGCAGTGGAAGTAGTAGTCGTGCGTGACCCCGCCCCGGACGCGACTGATGTCAACGACGTACTGGTTATCCTGCGAGGGGGCCATCAGTAGCACCTGGCGGCTCATTTCCCCGTTCTCAGTGTTCCCAAACTCCTTCCAATCGGCTTCGTCATATTCGGCGGCGTCAACAAGCTGGCAGAACGGCGTGCTGACGAAATGGCGGCGCAGGTCACCGCGCACCTCCTGGGTGATGTCGGGATTGCCATCGGCGGCCCGCATGGCCACGCAGTTGTGCGCCGGGAACGACTTGATCCAGTAGCGGTCGTAGTGATCCGAGCCGAGGTAGCCGAGATCGCAGGCCAGCTCCTGGCCGCAAGCGTGAATCATGAGGTCCTGAGCGGGCCAATGCAGATGGCCGCACGGCTTGGTATAGTTGAGCGAGACCACGGTCGGCTCCTCAACTCGTCCCGCTCGCAAAATGGTCTTGCGGCGGTCGTGAAGCATGATCGGCGGCCGGGGAACACTCTTGTTGAATGTTACGGCGATCTCGCCGTTTTCGTTCTTCTCGATGTTGAGGTACTTGCGTTCCCTTTGCGGTACTCCCCCGCCGTACTTCTCCATGCGAATGTACTGCTGGGTATTCAGAACCCCCCAGTCGTAAACCGAGTCTTCCCACGGTATGTAGTAGTCGTCCTCCGTCACGTAGTAGAGCATCTTGGTGGCGCAGCCCTTATACACCGGCATCCGAGCCATGTTTATGGCACCGACCTGCTTGTCATAATAGGGGGCGGACGTGTCGAAATCGCCTTTGACACCGTGCACCCTGTCCATGATCTGTGTGATGTTGTAGGGCGTGTATGTAGGGGAGCCCTCGGGGCCGAATCCGTCCTGATTGAAGTGATTGCGCCAGAAGTAGTACACGTCCAGGACGACGCTCTCCATGATCTCGTCATCGCGCAGGTAACGACCGGCGGCCAGGCGTGGGTGCTGTGTAGTGACGGCCAGATTATCCCCGGCCGCCTGCAGGTTGTACGGGTGTATCTGCATCTCGTACAGGCCGCGCTTCAGCCAGTACTTGGGTTGGTCCTGGCCCATCGCCACCCGCTCGCGGTCGCCCGGCTGGGCTACAAGCAGGCGCTCGCAAATACGCCTGAGGTCATCTTCATTCTCAGGGAACGCCGCTCGCAGACGCGTGAAGCCCTCCACCAACGCCGCAGCCTTGGCGGCGCGGCCATCCCAAACGCTGTTGAAGACATCGAAAGCGAGGTATGGGTTCTTCTCGACTACGTCGGCCCAGCGAGGGTCGTCCATGGTAATGTCGTTGGGCGTGAAGTACCTGAAGCCGGTGAGCTTCTCGTATTCCCATGCGCCGCCTTCGGACGGTCGGAAGAACGCCTCCATGCGCTTCTGGAACTGCTGCGGGCTTATCCCCTCCGCTGCCGCCAGATAGTCGTCGCCCAGATGCGCTCGAGCCGTGCATAGCAGGATCAGCTCGGCTTTGTGGGCGTACAGGTCGGCTTTCTTGTACTGGTCGCTGTCAGGGGGAAACAGCTTAATCGCATAGTGGTAGGCCAGGGCGAGCTGCGGCACCTGTCGTATCAGAGCGAATGACGCGTTCACATAGTACTTGCCCAGGAAGTGATAGCACCTGCCACCGCCGAAGTCACCGTGGGTCTGGCCGTCCCAGTGATCCCATGCGATGCCCGGATGCGCTTTCCCCCAGGCCTCGTCGTGGTCCCGTTTCCACACCTCGTCGGTAGGCTCACAGCCGTAGCCATCGTCGGGGTAATCGGGGTTGGGGTAGTAGTAATACTTGCGCCCCTCCTCCTTGCAGTGCTTGCATACCAGCTTCCATGGCTCGTTCAGGCTCCACTCGAAGTCGTTGTAGTAGCGGGTCTTGAAGGGATGGATGGGGCATGCGATGGTGAACTCTCCGCGGGGCTCGAAGCTCTTATAGAACTGCCGGTACCACTCGTCGGATTTGGCGGCCATTCCGTCTGCGGCGGCCAATACTGCCTGGACCTGTAAAATCGTCGTCTTGTCGCCGGCCCGGTAGGCGGCAAGGATCTCTTCCAGGGGGCGTTCGTCGGCGAAGACGGCGGGGTCGGGCGGTATCTGAATGGTCCTGAGATCGTCCACGGTCATGCCTAGCCCGCCGGGCTGTATGGAAAGCTCGTCAACGCACACTCGACCGAGCTCCAGGCCATCGTTCTTGTAGCCATACATCTGGAACATCACTGCGAACTTCCTGGTGTCGGGCGGCAAGCTGACAGTGCTCTCGTAGTATGTCCATTCCGCCGTCCGGGGGATCTTTGCGGCAAGGGTCTTCGAGTCGCGGTCCTTGGGCGTTGCTTCGTCCGTTCTCCAGCCCTGGATGAATGCGAATAGCTCCGATGCCTCGCTCTTGACCCAGAAGCTGATCTTGTAGGACACGGCGGGGGCACGCCTGAAATACCGGGCATTTGGAGGG
>Ga0136653_10001664_pt1 | contig 12075 bp, 13 predicted proteins | sample LakKivw275mmetaG_FD_94866 | JGI IMG/M metagenome (GOLD analysis project Ga0136653, IMG submission 94866) | Anoxic lake water microbial communities from Lake Kivu, Rwanda to study Microbial Dark Matter (Phase II) - Lake Kivu water 275m metaG... | ecosystem: Environmental > Aquatic > Freshwater >... | reverse complement strand
GGTCGGGGACCTTAAATACGGCAGGACTGTACATTCACTTCTGATCGCCATGTCGCACTTTAACCCCGTCTACATTTTCATTGCCCCGGAGGAACTCCGCGTGCCTGACGAGTACAAGAGCTTGCTGGACAAGAAAGGCCTTGAGTATCATGAATACAAGGACCTGGCCGACAACCTGAACCAGGCTGATATTGTCTACATGACCCGCGTCCAGAAAGAGAGGTTTTCAGATCCCCTTGAATATGAGAAAGTCAAGAATATTTATATCCTGCGCAATCACATGCTGGCTGACACCAAGCCTAACATGAGGATCCTGCACCCCTTGCCACGGGTCAATGAGATCAATTATGACGTGGACACCAACCCGAAAGCTTATTACTTTAACCAGGCCCTTAACGGAGTGTTTACCCGGATGGCCATCATCAGCAAGATCCTGGGAGTTAAATAAGTAAAAACCGCTATCATGGAAGCCAAAAAAGAATTAAAGGTCAGCGCCATTAAAGATGGAACTGTCATTGATCATATCCCCTCTCAGAACTTGTTCAGCGTGATCAACATTTTAGGCTTGAACAAGATTGAGCACCAGGTCACTTTCGGTTTTAACCTCGAATCCAAGAAACTGGGGAAAAAGGCCATTATCAAGGTGGCGGACATTTTTTTCAAGGATACCGACATTAACAAGATATCTTTAGTGGCTCCCGACGCCAAGCTGAATATCATCCGGAATTACAATGTGGTCGAAAAAAGGATCGTCTCGGTGCCGGATGAGGTTTCAGGGATAGCCAAGTGCATGAATCCCAAGTGCATCACTAACCACGAACAGATGACCACTTCCTTCGACGTGGTTAACAAGAAACCCGTAGCCTTGAAATGCCGGTACTGCGATAAGGTTACTGACCAGGAGCACCTGGAAATAATCTAGATGGGGCTATCTCAGGCGGTTCAGGGTTTTCAGCATCAGGATATCCATGCGGATACCCCTGAATGCTAGCCAGCTGAAAAAACAGGAAACCAGCGGTACGATTGACAGGAACAATATCCGGGGATCTGCATCGAGTTGTTTCTTTCCCATCACGATGTACAAGCCGATCAGGGCATAGGATAATATCTGAAGGATCATCGTGTAAAGAGTGATCCTTAACTGCAAATTGCGGGCTTTAAACAACAAAATCGATCCCAGTGTTAAAACCAGGACCAGGATATAAAGGATCAGCAAAGGTATGGCCTGAAGCACCATCTTCCCGGTTTCAGCCTCCCGTATTCCGGCAGCATGCAGCATCCAAGGTCCCTCCCCTTCCCCGGTGAACCCGATGACCGGCTTAAAGAAAAGGATAATCCATGCCAGCATACTGATCAGCAGCCAGATCGTTTGTTTTCTTTGTATCACGGATATCCTGACTCTTTTAAACTCCCGGGTAAAAATAGAAAAAAGAATCCATGCGGCCGGATTGTTTGGAGGTCAATGATTACTTTAGTTTTGAATTAGAATAGAACGAACCCATGAGCTGGTATGCATCTTCCGAATTAATCCTGAATCCCGACGGTACTATTTTTCACCTAAAGCTCCTGCCCGGGCAGGTACCCGATACCGTGATCCTTGTGGGTGATCCGGGCCGGGTGGCAATGGTCAGTGAATTCCTTGACAAGCCCGAGCACTTATCCGCCAACCGTGAATTCACCTCAACGCTTGGATCCTATAACAACAGGCCTGTACTCGTCCTGAGCACAGGCATCGGGACTGACAACATGGATATTGTCGTCAACGAGCTGGACGCTTTGGTCAACATAGACCTGGCGGCCCGGACCACAAAGAAAATCCAACGCTCACTGCGCCTGATACGCATAGGCACCTCAGGAGCCCTCCAGCCTGACATGCCGGTGGGTTCCGGAATTGCCACCTTATGGTCGGTCGGTTTGGACGGGTTGCTTCATTATTACCGGCGTCCGGAAACGCCCGAACGGATCGCGTTTGAAACTGACCTGCGGAAGCACCTTGACTGGCCGGCGTCCTTGGCTCCGCTTTATGGTGCTCAGTGCGGCCAGGAATACCCTGCACTTTTTCCCGGGGATTTCCGTTGGGGAATTACGGTTGCGGCGCATGGATTCTATGGACCTCAGGGGAGGAATCTCCGGGCCGGACTGGCTTATCCTGATCTTAACAAAAGGCTCAGTCAATACCGGTACCGTGGAATCCCGATATCCAATTTTGAAATGGAGTCGTCGGCTTTGTACGGTCTCTCTGAAATCCTCGGACATTCTGCTTTGACGGTTTGCCTGATCGTTGCCAACCGTGCCAGAAAAGAGTCCCTCACCGGTTACCAGGAATCCATGAAAAAACTCATCGGCATGATCCTGATGCATGTAACATGACTATTACGGAATGAACGACCTGCCAATTGAATACCTTATCCGGCTCCTGGATGATCCCGATGACAGGGTTTATCAATCCGTCAGCCAAAAAATCCGCGAGATCGGGCCTTCAATGATCCCGGATCTCGAAAGGGCTCTCCAGGTTGCAACCCACAAGCTTCTGCACGAACGGTTTGAAGATCTTATCCAAATCCTAAGATTCGAAGAGCTTCAGTCCGATCTTAAAAAATGGACCGGAACCCCGCGGCAAGACCTGTTGACAGGCATAACCATCATGACCCGTTGCCAGTTTCCGGAAATGGCCGCCGAAACAATGGCTTCTCTCCTCAAGCCTGTCAAAAACGAGATCTGGCTTGAATTGAACGACCAACTGACTGCACTCGAGAGAATCAGGGTTATCAATAGCTTGCTGTTCAAGAACGGGAGGTACAAGATCGATGACCAACATCCGGAATCTCCCGGGAACAATTTCGTCAACCGTATGTTGGAAACCGGTAAGGGAAATGAGTTTTCGATGACCCTCCTGTATGCCTGGCTCTGCCAGGAATTAGGATTGCCGGTTTATGCCATCGGGATGCCCGATTATCCCATTCTGGCTTACCTCGACATCCCTGTTATGCCCGAAAATGCTGTAAATCCGGCTGTCTTCGATGCCTTGTTCTTTATTAATCCCAGCAATGACGGCTCGGTTCATTCACAGAAGGATATCATGGACTACCTGATGAGAAAATCCGTTCCCCTTGAACCGGTTTTTTACATGCCGAAACCCAATGTCGATTTCATCCGCATGTGTCTTGAGCACCTGGCAGCCGATTATGCCAGCTTTAATAACAAGAAACGCGCCGCCCAGGTGAGCTTGCTGGCGTCTCTTTGCAAATAAAAAAAATTACTTACATTTGCACACCCTCAGCCCAGGTGGCGGAAATGGTAGACGCGCATGGTTGAGGGCCATGTGACCGGTAGGTCGTGCAAGTTCGATTCTTGTCCTGGGCACCAGGCGTTCCTTCTTCTTCGCCCAGATGGCGGAACTGGTAGACGCGCTAGTTTCAGGGACTAGTGTTCGCAAGGATGTGCAGGTTCGAGTCCTGTTCTGGGCACTGAAAGCCGGCATTTATGGCCGGCTTTTTTTATATTTGGAGTTTTGTTTCAATGTATGGTACAAATCACATTTCCCGATCATAGGGTCAGGCAATATCCTGACGGAGTTACCGGCCTGGAAATTGCCCAAAGCATCAACCCGCAACTGGCAAAGGAGGTTCTGGCTGTCACGGTTAACGGAGATCTGTGGGACCTGACGCGTTCAATCCTTTCTGACTCAACCGTCAAATTGCATAAATGGGATGATCCCGAAGGAAAACATGCCTTCTGGCATTCATCGGCCCATCTTATGGCCGAGGCTCTCGAAAGCCTCTATCCCGGAGTGAAATTCGGTATCGGGCCTGCCATCGAGAACGGATTTTATTACGACGTCGATCTGGGGGAAAAGGTATTATCTGAAGACAATCTCCAGGATATCGAGAGGAAAATGTACGAGCTGGCGGCTTTAAAGTCTTCTTACAGGCGGGAAGAGATCTCAAAAAAAGAAGCACTCACCCTGTTTAAACTAAAGCAGGACGAATACAAGACCGAGTTGATTTCTGATCTCGAAGACGGGACCATAACGTTATATAAGCACGGCTCATTCACCGATCTCTGCAGGGGGCCTCATCTGCCAGACACTTCACCCATCAAGGCCATAAAGGTTCTGAGCCTGGCCGGTGCTTACTGGAGGGGAGACGAAAAAAGAAAACAGCTGACCCGGATCTACGGCATCACCTTTCCCAAAAAAAGCATGCTCGATGAGTACATGGTCCTGTTGGAAGAAGCTAAAAAACGTGATCACAGGAAGATAGGCAGGGATCTTGAGCTTTTTACCTTCAGCCAGCGGGTTGGAAACGGCTTGCCTCTCTGGCTTCCCAAAGGCGCCGTGCTTCGCGAGAGGCTTGAGAATTTCCTGCGGCAGGTGCAGAAGGAATACGGGTATGAACCGGTCATTACGCCGCATATCGGGCACAAGGATCTTTATGTGACATCAGGGCATTTTGCCAAGTATGGCAAGGATTCATTCAAGCCTATTCAGACACCGGTCGAGGGTGAGGAATTTCTCCTGAAGCCGATGAACTGCCCCCATCATTGCGAGATATACCGTTCAAAACCCCGTTCCTATAAGGATCTGCCTTTAAGGCTGGCCGAATTCGGGACTGTTTATCGCTATGAACAGAGCGGAGAACTTCACGGGCTGACCCGCGTACGGGGGTTCACCCAAGACGACGCTCATATTTTCTGCCGTCCGGAACAGATCAAGGAAGAGTTTGCCAAGGTCATCGACATCGTGTTGTATATCTTTAAAACCCTTGATTTCAAGGAATTTGTTTCCCAGATTTCCCTTCGCGACCGTGATAAACCGGAAAAATATATCGGTTCCGACGATAACTGGGACAAAGCCGAGCAGTCTATCATTGAGATTGCCAAGGAAAAAGGGCTGGATTCACTCATTGTTCCAGGGGAAGCGGCTTTTTATGGTCCCAAGCTGGATTTCCTAGTCAAGGATGCCATTGGCAGACAGTGGCAGCTCGGCACCATACAGGTTGACTATAACCTGCCGGAGCGGTTCGAACTCGAGTACATCGGAGAGGACAACCAGCGGCACAGGCCGGTAATGATCCACAGAGCCCCGTTCGGCTCGATGGAGCGTTTCGTTGCAGTCCTGATTGAACATACGGCCGGGAAATTCCCGTTATGGCTGGCTCCAGACCAGGCTATTCTGTTGCCCATCAGTGAAAAGTACCAGAAATACGCAGAGGGTGTTTTGAAATATCTAAATAATTCCGATATTCGCACCCTGATTGACAACCGCAACGAAAAGATCGGTAAAAAGATAAGGGATAATGAGTTAAGACGTATTCCTTACCTGATTATCGTCGGCGAAAAAGAGGAAACGGAAGGTCTGTTGTCTGTCAGAAAGCAAGGACACGGTGACTTGGGCACCATGAAACCAGAGCAGTTGGTTGACATGATCCGGAAAGAGATTCATGAACTTCTGAACCGGAATGGGATTTAGTATTAATTAAAGAGGAGGATAGAACTATTAATCAGAGCAATTCCAGGTTCCCTCCCCGCAAGAGGGACGAACTAAGGGACAAATTCAGGATCAACCAGGAGATCCGTGCCCGAGTGGTTCGTATAGTCGGGGAAAATGTTGAAAACCCGGGAATAGTCACTTTACAGGAGGCCCTCCGGATTGCTGAAGACCTTGAACTCGACCTGGTCGAGATCTCTCCTGCAGCCGATCCACCGGTTTGTAAAGTTATCGATTACAGCAAGTTCCTCTATCAGCAAAAAAAGAAGCAGAAGGAATTGAAAGCAAAGCAAACCAAGATCATTATTAAAGAGATCCGTTTCGGCCCGCAGACCGATGACCATGACTTTAATTTCAAGCTCAAGCACGCCAAGAAATTTCTCAATGAAGGTGCAAAAGTTAAGGCTTATGTGTTTTTCAAGGGGCGCTCGATACTCTTTAAGGAACAGGGCGAAGGGCTGCTGATGAGGTTCGCACAGGAGCTGGATGAGTATGGGAAACTGGATCAGGCTCCTACCCTTGAAGGAAAACGGATGACCATTGTTCTGTCGTCCAAGAAGAAAAAATAGCTACAAAAAAGGAGATATAATATGCCTAAAATGAAAACGCGAGCCGGTGCAAAAAAGCGCTTCACGCTTACCGGAACCGGAAAGATCAAAAGGAAGCACGCTTACAAAAGCCACATCCTGACCAAAAAGACAACCAAGCGGAAACGCAACTTGGGATATTTTGGTATTTTGGATAAGGCTGATGTTAAAGGAGTTAAAGTACAGCTTTCGATGAAGTAAAATTCAAGAATGGTTTCAAATCAATGTTTAACCCGGATGTCAGAGCAAGACAAGTGTTAATCCAGTGACCGCCTGCATTCAAAAAAAGTAAAATTATGCCAAGAAGTGTCAATTCAGTAGCATCCAGACAGAGAAGAAAAAAGATCCTCTCCAAGACCAGGGGCAATTTCGGCCCGGGTCGGAATGTCTGGACAGTAGCCAAGAACATTTACGAGAAGGGATTGGGTTATGCCTATCGTGACAGGAGAACCAAAAAACGCAATTTCCGGTCACTTTGGATTGCCAGGATCAATGCAGCATGCCATGAAGAAGGCCTTTCCTATTCCGAATTCATGGGCAACCTGAATAAAACCGGAATCGAGATCAATCGCAAGGTTCTTGCCGACCTGGCCATGAACGAGCCAAAAGCTTTCGCAGCCATTGTGAAAAAAGTGAAAGCAGTCAAATAGCCCATTGCCGTCTGACGGATCCAGGGAAGTTCCATATGAACTTCCCTTTTTTCATATCTTTACCGCTCATCCTTCATGATCTGCCCGGAATGAAAACAGGCCTTATCGGATACGGAAAAATGGGCAAAGCCTTGGAGTCCGTTGCTCTGGACAGAGGTCATAGCATTGCGTATATCATTGACCCTGAACATCCTGCCGTTCATGATTCCCCGAATCTTTCGGAAGCAGACGTGATCCTGGAATTTACCAGCCCGGAGGATGCCTTCAAAAACATAATAGCCGGATTAAAGAGCGGCAGGCCTGTTGTGAGCGGGACCACGGGCTGGACCCGGCGGTTACAGGAGGCGGTTGATTATTGCCGGAAAGTTGACGGAGGTTTCTTTTATGCTTCCAATTTCAGCCTGGGGACGAACCTGTTTCTGGCCCTGAACCGGAAATTAGCCAGCCTGATGGCTTCCCATCCTGAGTATAAACCGAGTATTAAGGAAATCCATCATATACAGAAAAAAGATGCCCCAAGCGGAACTGCGTTGTCCATGATACAGGGAATCACGGAGGAAAATCCTTCCATCAAAGGTTGGTCGGGCCAATCCGGAACCGATAATTCCATTATACCGGTGACCAGCATCAGGGAGGGCACAGTGTCGGGCATTCACGAGATCCGTTATGTCTCCCCGGATGACCTGATTCTGCTGAGACATGAAGCGTTCAGCCGTCGGGGATTTGCTTTAGGCGCGATTCTTGCCGCCGAATTCATGACCGGCCGGAAAGGGATTTATTCCATGTCCGACCTGTTGGGGATTTAATCAAAAACCACAAGGATTTACACGTTAACAAGATGAAAAAACCTGATTTTAAAAGCATCCCGCGGAAACAGTACATTAAGTTCGGGATAGCAGCCCTGCTATACCTGCTATGGGTGATCTGGCTAAATAATTATGTTTGGTTGTTAGGATTGCTCGTGATCTTTGACATATACATCACCAAATTCGTCAATTGGGCCTTCTGGAAAAAGCGCGGCAAGAAGAATTCCTCGCTCGTGGAATGGATTGACGCCCTGATCTTCGCGCTTATCGCTGTCACGTTTATAAACTTGTTCTTCTTCCAGAATTTCAATATTCCGACTTCCTCCATGGAGAAATCGTTATTGATCGGAGATTATCTCTTTGTCGACAAGATCAGTTATGGTCCCCGCGTGCCCATGACTCCCCTCTCCTTCCCGTTGGTGCAGCATACCCTGCCTCTGACCAAGGAGCGGAAATCATTTCTCACGTGGATCCATAATCCTTACCGGAGGCTCGATGGTTTGAGGAAGATAAGGAATTACGACCCGGTGGTTTTCAATTATCCCGAAGGCGATACGGTCTGTACGAAATTTCAGAGCAACGAAAGTTATTATAGCCTGATCCGGCGAAGCGGAAGGCAAAATGTCTGGAATACACCTGATGTATATGGCCGCATCGTGGTAAGACCACCGGACAAGCGGGAGAATTTCATCAAGAGGTGCATCGGGATACCCGGCGATTCTGTCGAAGTCCGTCATAATTGGGTTTATGTTAACGGAAAAGCGCAGGATTCCATCCGGTTTATGCAATTCGATTACCATGTGGTCACCAACGGGACACCGATCAACCAGAAGAAACTCGAGATGCTCGGGGTCTCAAAGGGAGAATACCAGTTCTCCAATGGCGAATATATCCTGCCCCTTTCGGCTGAGAAGGTTGTTGAACTGAGGAAACTCCCAAACATCAAGTTTGTCGAGCGTCTGGAATATCCGGCAGGACAGCCGGATGAAAACACTTTTCCACTAAGTCCTTATTTTAAGTGGAACCGCGACAACTATGGGCCGATATGGGTACCTAAAAAAGGGGCTTCTGTCAGCCTGACGCTCCGGAACCTCCCGCTCTATGCAAGAATCATTGACGTTTATGAGCAAAATGACCTGAAAACAGAGAATGGCCAGATCCTGATCAATGGAAAACCGGCTGAATCTTATACTTTTAAAATGGATTATTACTGGATGATGGGAGACAACCGCCATAATTCGGCTGATTCGAGATACTGGGGATTTGTTCCGGAAGATCATATTGTAGGTAAGCCGAGGTTTGTCTATATTTCATTCAATAAAGACAAGAAATTTCCGTCCAACATCCGCTGGAACAGGTTGTTAATGAAAATCAAATAGATGCGGTCATCAGGGAAAGGCAGGAAAAAGTCACGAAGGATACTAAGATGGTCTTTAATTGTATTGGCTGTCTGCCTGTTCATCAGGATCTTTCTTTACCAAACCGTAAAAGTCCAGGATTTCCACATGGCGTCGACCATCATGCCGGGGGACCGGATCCTGGTCAACAAATTCAAGGCAGGTTACCGGTTTCCTGTTTCAATCGTCGGATTGCCAGGCCCACGGGCGCCCTATGCCGACTGGTTCAGACTTCCGGATATCAGGTTTCCGGCCATTAAAAAGCTGAAACGGCAGGATGTCATTGTATTCAACCACCCGATCGGCGCGGATGTACCGGTTGACCGCAAAAAACTGGTTGTCAGCCGACTGGTCGGATTACCCGGGGATACACTCCTCATCTGGGACAAGCAGCTGTATATCAACAGGAAAGTTGTTCCCCCGCCAGAAACCGGACGGTCTGAATTCCGTATCGTCATGCGCGGAGAGAAAATCGGTGACGAGTTCCATAAGGATTACCGGATCGAGAAACCCCGCCTGATCAATGACATTGGCGTTTACGATTATGACCTGACACCTGAAGCCAAGGCTTTTCTTGAGAACAATGACAAGATCGAGGCTATAAGACCCATCAAGCTGTCCATCGGCGATTCAAAAGAGGGGTACTACCCGCAATCCAGTTTTTATTTGTGGAACCGCGACCAGTTCGGTCCGTTGGTAGTCCCGTCAAAGGGTGCTACTGTTAAACTGGAAATCAAAACCGTTGACCTCTACCGGGAAATCATCGAAGTCCATGAAGGCCATGAACTCCTGGTTGATTTCAGGGGTATCAGGATCGATGGATTGCCCGTCGCGGAATATACATTTGAAAAGGACTACTATTTTGTTCTGGATGATAACCGTGACAATCCGCAGGACAGCCGGAAAATAGGATTCATTCCCAGGAACCATATCTTAGGGGTATCCGGCAGGATCCTTTGGAACGGAACGAAGCAGTATGATTACCTGCCCGGAACAGAACCGGGGAGAATTCTCAAGAGGATCCGTTAACCGAAGATCATGAATGAGGTCTGGCTGAGTACAGCCTATTTTGGCCCCGTCCGCTATTTTCAGGAAATCAGGCAGGCGCGTAAAGTTACCATTGAAGCTTTTGAGAGCTATGAAAGGCAGAGTTGGAGGAACCGCTGCAGGATCCTTACGGCCAATGGTGCTCTCGATTTAAGCATCCCGATCGCTAAAGGTCATTCTCCGGGACAACCCATCCGGGATGTCCGGATCGATTACCGGCAAGGTTGGCAAAAATTGCACTATAGATCTATCGAATCAGCCTACCGGCATTCTCCATTCTATGAATATCTTCTTGATGAATTCAGGGAATACTGGGAAAAACCCTGCCGGTTCCTGTTCGATCTGAACCTTTCCATAACCGAAAAGGTCATCCGGCTGATCCGGTCTGAAACCACAGTGGCTCTGACCCAAAGGTTTGAACAGCCCGGTTTCTACGGTCCAAATGACTTCCGGTATTCAATTCATCCAAAGAAAGAAAAAAGCACCGGTATCGCTCCGGTGCCTTATCATCAGGTATTTATTGATCGGTTTGGGTTTGTACCTGATTTAAGTATTTTGGATTGGCTTTTTAATTGTTTCAGAACCTGAAACCCACGGTTGTTGAAAACCGGGTATATTGGTTTTCCAGGGAAGCCGAATTAGAGCCATACAGGAAATACTCCTGGCCCCAGGCTGAATGAGCCAGACCAAAATCAAGATAGAAATTGTTATCCCTGTAGCCTATCCCTCCGGAAAGGATATTCAGATTATTCCCGGCATTCGGTTCGCCATCGGCATAAGGGTTTCCGTAGGATGCAAAACCTCCCCGCAGATAATATTTTGAAAGATGAATTTCAGCTCCGACGCGCAAGTTGGAAGCCGGTTTGAACCGTTCTCCTATGGCTTCATTTTCATCGAAGAAATCATAGTCCGATGAGTTGAGCCGGGCGGCAGTATAATCCACGTACTCATAATCAACCGATATAAGTCCCAACTGCTTATAAATGAAAGCAACACTGGCATTAGCTCTCAGAGGCGTCGTGACATCATAGTCAAATTTTCCTGATGCTTCATATTTATGTGCACCCTGGCCATCATCCAGATCGGTTTCCATGCTGCTCAGAAAATCATCACTGAATTCCAGTGTGGTCGGGGTTTGGATTGAGGCGCCGATCCGCAGGAATTCTAACGGCTTGGCCAGAATACCCAATTTGAAATTGACACCGGTGCCCTGGGTGCTAAGCGTATTGGTAAAGGAGAACTGTTCAAAGTAATTGATGATGTCGTCCGGATCTGTTTCGGTGTGAATCCAGCGTTCGTAATAATTGGCCTTCTGCACTCCCATGGTAGCTCCCAGAAATAATTTGTCCGACAGGTTCGCGCTAACGCTGAAGTCAAACTCGCCCAGGACTCCCCTTGAGGTGACGGATCTGCGCTGGGTCTGCCCGTAACCGGAAACGTCAAAATCAGAATAATAAGCCCCTGCCAGGGAATCATAATCGATCAGGTAGGTTTCCCAGGCCAATCCGTCGGAAAAGGGATCCCATTCGGAATTGGTATTGGCCGTGTAGACAAACTCATCGACCAGGGAATTAGTGCCGTTGACCGCTTTCATGTTGATTTTCTGGCCATAGTCTTTCAGCTTGTTGTATCCGACCGCAAAATTGATCCCTTTGATCCCTGAGTTCTCACGGTTAAAGGAGAGGGGGACGACAAAACCGAAATGACTGAAGCTCAACTTGTCCCCGTTTGCTTTCATGCCGGAACCGAGGTAAGAGGCATTGCTCCCGAAGGAGTTGAAGTCCGTAGTAAAAGCAAATTCACCTTTCCGGAAAATACCGAGTCCGGCAGGGTTTATGGCCAGGGAGGCAAAGTCGCCGCCTACGGCTCCAAAGGCCCCTCCCATGCTCAGGGACCGGGTTGTTCCGCCGGTCTGAACGTAAGAGTACCGAAGGGCATCCTGTTCGTTTTGTGCGGACAGGCCCAGGAAAGAAAGGATTAAAATGCTGGTTATTAACGCGATGCTTTTCATAACGAAGAGAGTTTTATTTCTATTAAGGTAAGGGTTGGGTATGGACGGGCTCACTTTTGAGGCCATCACGCTGTTTTTTTTTAGACATT
>Ga0136653_10001660_pt1 | contig 12086 bp, 9 predicted proteins | sample LakKivw275mmetaG_FD_94866 | JGI IMG/M metagenome (GOLD analysis project Ga0136653, IMG submission 94866) | Anoxic lake water microbial communities from Lake Kivu, Rwanda to study Microbial Dark Matter (Phase II) - Lake Kivu water 275m metaG... | ecosystem: Environmental > Aquatic > Freshwater >... | reverse complement strand
AGGCCCCCATCTACGCCGCTGAGACCCACGGCTGGCACTCCACAGGCCACCAGCCGGGCGACCAGCCGTTTGTTGATCAAACCCGACAGCACCATCTCCGCCACCTGCAGGGACTGGGCATCGGTCACCCGCAATCCCTCCACAAAATGGGGCTCCAACCCCAGCCGCTCCTGCCAGGTGGCGATCTCCTTGCCCCCACCGTGCACGATCAACATCCGACGATCCGCCATGTCCCGGATCACCTCGACCAATCCCTCCAGGAAATGGAGGTCATCCACTTGGCCGCCACCGATCTTGATCACCAGCCGACCTTGAGTCATTTCTCCCTCCTACTCCAGCCCCAGCCGCTCATCCAATCCCAGCATGAGGTTCATGTTCTGTGCTGCCTGTCCCGAAGCGCCCTTGACCAGGTTATCAATGCAGGAGACGAGGATGAGGGTGTCGGTCCCTTCGACAGGGGTGAGGGAGATGGCGCAGCGGTTGGTGTAGTTGACGTGGTGCAGGGTGGCCAGTTGCCCTGGAGCGAGCACCTGGACGAAGGATTCCTCCGCATAAGCCTGCCGATAGAGATTGACCCATTCCTCAGCGCTGAGGGGTTTCGCCGTGCGCACATAGATGGTAGAGAGGATCCCCCGGCTCACGGGCAGAAGGTGCGGGACGAAGGTAACATGTATCGGCTCGCCTGCCAGCTTCTCTGCCTCCTGCTCCATCTCACTGATGTGGCGATGGGTGTGGCCGACGTTGTAGGGGGAGAGATTCTCATTCACTTCCACAAAGTGGGTGGTGAACGAGGGCGTGCGCCCTGCGCCGGAGACGCCCGATTTGGCATCCACAATCACCCGTGGCTCGGCCAGGAGACCCTCTCGCAGGATGGGCGCCAGGGCCAGCAGCACTCCGGTGGGGTAGCAGCCCGGGTTGGCCACCAGTTTCGCGTTTCGGATCGCAGCCCGGTTCAGCTCCGGCAGGCCGTACACTGCCTCAGGTAGCAGCTCCGTTGCGGTGTGTTCAGCCCTGTACCACCGCTGGTAGGCTTCGGCGCTGTCCAGCCGGAAGTCAGCCGAGAGGTCAATAGTCGGTACATCGGCCCTTCGCAGCTTCTGCACCAGGGGCATGGAGGCCGTATGGGGCAGGCAGCAGAAGGCCACGTCAATCCTCTCCAGCGGGGCCTCCTTGGCGGAGATGAGGGGCAGGGCAGGGGCAGCGGGGTAGAGGTCAGCCAGGGTTCCTCCGGTGTAGGTCTCCGAAGTGGCGAATGTCACTTCTGCCCGTGGGTGGCAGCTCAGAATCTTGATCAGTTCACAGCCAGTGTAGCCACTGGCACCAAAGATACCGGTGCGGATCATAGCTTCTTTTGTCCTTTCGTCGTTGCTACAAATCGGGTCCATCCAGGCTCTCCTTTTCTGCTCATCCGCCTGGGGCCTCACAGTTGCACCCGCATCAGATCCCGCGCCAGCGTCAGTTTCCCCCCGTAACGCTTGCGGATCATAACATGCATCTCCTCCTCCCGCCGATCCCAATCGTGGTGCAGGTGGTAGACCACCAGATGTGGCACCCGATGGAGGGCGGCGAAGTCGGCAATCTCCTCCACTTCCCAGTGGCCGAACTCGTGCAGCAGAATATCACAGCCCTTCAGGTAGGGCACCAGGTCATCCTGACGGCCCAGATCACCAGAGATGACCAGCCGCTTGTTCCCCGTCTCCACGACCAGCCCACAGCTCATCGGCTGGGGAGCGTAGGGGGCGAAGCCCAGGTAGTGAGTGGTGGGGAAGAAAGCGACGGTCAGATCAGACAGGGTAACGGGCTGGCCTAGGGTCACGTCGTGCAGGCTGAGGGGGAAGCTGAGGCGATCCACGCCCAGCAGCAGGTCGTGCAACAGGCAGCGGAGCCGCCGGGCGGTGTCCCAGGGGCCGTAGATGGCCAGCGGCTTCCGGCGGTGCAACAGGTGGTTGTGCTGAAGCAGCAGGGGCAACCCGGCCACGTGGTCGGTGTGCATGTGGCTGAGAAATACCGCATCTACTTTCAGCGGGTCCTCATACATACGATACAACAGCGTGCTCACCGGCGCACCGGCGTCTATGAGATAAAGGTGCTGCTCAGTACGCAGGGCCAGTGCTGTGCAGAAACGTGCCTCCGTGGGCACGCCAGCCGCAGAGCCGATGATCAGCAGGTCAGTCATGGCTGCCTCTCCTGACAGAGATCAATAAGTAGGTCGCCAAAAGTTCCTTTAACTTTTGAGGCCCCCACCACCCCCCATCAAGGATGAACACCGGAGCTTGCTATCACCTCCCTTTTATGATAAAATCCATTTCAGGATATGGCGAACTTGTGGACATGGGTACTTGATATGGTCCGCATCCTGACGCTTTTTGGCCTCCTCTCCATCCTCATCGGATACTGGGCTCCCTGGGTGGACCATCCCGCCGCAGGGTTGGTGCAGAATGGCTTCGATCTGAGTGAATTCGTGAAGTTCCTGCCCCAGGTAAAAAGCGGCGGTGAGCCGATGACTCGCTGGCTTCTCTTCTTGCCACTGGCCGCCGTGGCCCTGAATTTGAGCCTTTGGGCCCACGGGCTGCCCGGCCGAAGGGCACATGGGCTACGCCTGACGTTGATAGCCGTGAGCCTGCTGCTGCTCATCATCCTCATCCCCCCCTACCCCTATACCCCCGACCGGCTGCTGGGGGATGAGTTCCGGGCAAGAACGATTCTGGCCTTGGCGAGTTGGGCCATCTTTCTTCTGTCACTGGCCTGGCAGGGGCGATGGCTGCCCGGAGAATGGATGCCCATCCTGTTGGCTCTCCTGACTCTGGCTGGGACCACCACCCCTATAGTCCAGTTCCTATCCCTGCGTGACGCGCTGAGCGCCGTTTATGGCCGCCCCATCGCCATCGGCTGGGGAGTGTGGCTCATGGGCGGAGGAACGCTTACCACCCTGGGGGGCACAGCCCTGTGGTTCCGAAAGGCCAATCGAGGTGGCAGCGGCTGACGGTCCTCTTCTACATATTTGCCGCACATGTCCAACTGGGTAGCGATGAGGCGCGCCGTGTTGTTGCAACCCCAGCTACTTCTCTCCAAATAGAGACACGAAGTCGAACTGGGCCACGTCCACTAGCCCTTGGTCGGTGAGCTTCAACTCGGGGATGACCTCCAGGGCCAGGAAGCTCATGGTCATGAGCGGGTCGGGCAATAGACAGCCCAGGCGGTGGGCCGCCTGGGTCAGGGCCTCCACCTGATCGCGCACCACCTCCAGTGGCTGGTCGGACATGAGGCCCGCCACGGGCAGCGGCACACTGGCCAACATTTCGCCTCCGGCGACGACCACTTGCCCGCCTCCCATCCCGATCACCTCATCCATCGCAGCCCGCATGTCCCCGTCGTCTGCGCCGATCACCACGATATTGTGGGCGTCGTGGGCCACGCTGGAGGCGATAGCCCCTCGCCCCAGGCCAAAGCCTTTCACGAAACCCAGGCCCACCTTGCCGGTGGCATGGTGCCGCTCCACCACCGCCATCTTGAGGAGGTCCCGTTCCGGTTCAGCCATGACCTCACCGTTCCTCACCGTCGCCCGCTCCACCCGCTTGTGGGTCACAATCTGCCCCGGCACCACCTCGATGACCTTGATCTGCTCCCCTTCAGCGGGCACGGTTAGGTTCAGCCCCTCTCGGGCCACATTCATTGCTCCTGCCGGTGGTTGGGGCACGCTCAGGGCAGGGCCGCAGTACTCTCCCCCCTCGGCCACCCTTCGCCCGGCCTTGAACACTTGCAGGATGGCGAGGTCCTGAGGGTTGTCGAAGACCACCAGGTCAGCTTGATAGCCGGGGGCCACAGCGCCCACATTCCTCAGACCGAAGGTGCGCGCGGTGTGGAGGGTGGCCATCTGGATGGCGACGATGGGGTCCAGCCCCTCCCCGATGGCGGTGCGCACCAGGTCGTCCATGTGTCCCTCCTCCAGGAGGTCTGCCGGGTGGCGGTCGTCGGTGCAGAAGTGGCACATGTGGGCGTTCTGAGGGGTGACCAGGGGCAGCAGGTCCCGTAGGTTGCGGGCGGTGGTGCCTTCGCGGATGAAGATATGCATTCCCAGCCGCAGCTTTTCCCGTGCCTCTTCCAGCGTTGTGCACTCGTGGTCGGAGCGCACTCCAGCGGCGATATAGGCGGCCAGGTCCTTCCCCGAGAGAGAGGGCGCGTGGCCGTCAATGGGGCGCTCGCCAGCGGAGCGCAATTTGGCCAGCACGCCGGGGTTGCGGAAGAGCACCCCCGGCGCATTCATCATCTCCGCCAGGCCGATCACGCGGGGGTGATCCCATAGTGGAGTTAAATCCTCAGCAGAGAGGGACGCCCCTGAGGTGCCCATGTGGGTGGCCGGCACGCAGGAGGGCAGCATGACGTACACATCGAGCGGGGTGTCCTGGCTGGCATCGAGCATGTAGCGGATGCCCTCGACGCCCAGCACGTTGGCGATCTCATGGGGGTCGGACACCACGGCCGTCGTGCCCCGGGGCAGGACGGCACGGGCGAACTGGGGCGGGGCCACCATAGAGCTTTCCAGGTGGATGTGGGCGTCAATGAAGCCGGGGCAGAGGTAATGTCCCTTCAGATCGAGGGTCTCCCTCGCCTCGTACTCCCCAAAGCCCACGATTCGGCCATCGTAGAGTGCCACGTCAGCGGGGTGGATCTCCCCGGAGCAGACGTTAACCAGTTGGGCGTCGCGCAGCAGCAAGTCGGCCGGGGCCTCCCCCCGGGCGACGGCGATGATGTCCTCCAGCATTTCGTCCCTCCTCAGATAGTGCTGACTGTTGGACACCTGGAAGGGCCTCCAAGGGTATCTGCTTTCCCCATTCTAGCACACTGTCTGTCCCATGTCAATCGGAAGAAAGATTGGGGCGTGGTCTTGCATAAAGCGGTAGCCACCCCAAGTGACTTATCCCACCTGGCTCACCGTGCGAATCCAGCTTGCCATATTCGCATTCTGTGGTATATTTCAGCTAGCTGGCAGAGCAAATCATATCCGTGATGGATGGAAAACCACCACATATAGGGCTGAAGATGGAGAAACTACTACATTTAGGCATGCTGGAATCGAGCCCGAGCTGATTACTTAAAATCCGCTGGAGGTTTCTCCGTGGGGGTTCGATTCCCTCCCGCCCCATTGCTATCGCTGAGCCAAGATGAGATGAGGCCATGAGCATGATCATGCAGGTCAAGCTGAATGCGCTGCTGCGCAAATACGCACTCGAAGGAAAGGCGGAGTTTCCCCTCCAGATCACAGAGGGGTGTACCATCGAGGATCTCATCGCCCAGTTGGGTATCCCCCCTTCCCAGGTGGGCTTCGCCACCGTCAACCTCAAGTACACCCCCCGCTCCAGAACCCTAGAGAAAGGCGATCAGGTCATCCTTTTCCCACCGCTTACGGGAGGATAGGAAGGAGAAAACACCATGCTGCAAGGATACGCCGGGAGGATGTTGTTCGTGGATCTCTCGCGTGGGAAGATCCAGGAGGAACCGCTGGATGTGGAGATGGCCCGCAACTTCCTGGGCAACTATGGGATCGGGGCCAAGGTCATCTACGACCGGCAAAAGGGTCACGTTGACCCCCTGGGGCCGGAGAACACCCTGGGCTTCGTCACCGGCCCCCTGGTGGGAGTGCGGGTGCCCTTTGGCATCCGCACCGTCGTGGTGGGCAAATCCCCCCTCACCGGCACCTGGGGCGACACCAGCTCCGGCGGCGGATTTGCCCGCGAGCTGAAGAAGGCAGGGTACGACGCCGTCTTCTTCACCGGCATCTCCGAGAAGCCGGTGGTCCTGTGGGCGAGCGATGGCCAGGCCAAGCTGCGCCCGGCGGACCACCTCTGGAGGCTGGACACCACTCAGACGGAGGAGGCCCTGCGGAAAGAACTGGGGGATCGCCGGGTGCATATCGTCTCCATCGGGCCAGCGGGCGAGAAGTGCTCCCTCATCGCCTGCCCCATCATTGACCAGTACCATGCCCCGGGGCGAAGTGGGCTGGGGGCGGTGATGGGCTCCAAACGGCTCAAGGCGGTGGTGGCACGGGGCACACAGGAGATCCCCGTGGCCGATGGGGAGAGGCTGCAGAAGATAACCCGCCAGGCCATGCAGGCCATGAGCGCCCACATCCGCTCCGATCCGCCGGAGATCAGCAAGTATGGCACCTGTGGAGGCACCGCCGCCTCGGTTTTCAGTGGCGACTGCCCAGTGAAGAACTGGGCTGGCGTGGGCGAGGAGGTGTTCAAAACCGCGGAGCGGATCAGCGATGAGAGCGTGATCGCCTACCAGGTGCGGAAGGACTCTTGCCCTGGCTGTCCGGCGGCCTGCAACGGGATCGTGCGGGTGGAGAGCGGCCCCTACGCTATCCAGAAGGCGGCCAAGCCGGAGTATGAGACCCTGGGCGCTTTCGGAGCCATGCTCCTCAACGATAATCTGGAGTCCATCATCTGGTGTAACCACATCTGCGACCGCTATGGCTTGGACACCATCTCCGTGGGGTGCACCATCGCCTTCGCCATGGAGTGCTACGAGAAGGGGTTGATCACCCAGCGGGAAGCCGATGGCCTGGATCTGAGGTGGGGGAACCACGGGGCCATCGTGGCCCTCACGGAGAAAATGGCCCGCCGAGAGGGGTTCGGAGTGGTGTTGGCCGATGGGGCCAAAGTGGCTGCTGAGCGCATCGGCCGGGGCTCGGGTGCCTATGCCATGCACATCCACGGCCAGGAGCTGCCCATGCACGATCCCAAGTTCGCCCAGCCTCGGGGGTGGCCTCTGGGCGTGGCTTACCAGACGGACGCGACGCCCGGGCGACACACCGTGTCCACCGAGGACCTCGGCCGCGCCTACAACGCCACCGGCATGTGCGACATCGGCCAGTGGTCCTTCAGGGAGTCCGTGGGGCGGGACAAGTTGGGTGAGCTCCTGCTGGCGGTGACCGGGGTGGAGTACTCGCCGGAGGAGCTGAAGGCCGTGGGGGGCCGGATCGGCTGCATCCGCCAGGCCTTCAACCTGCGGGAAGGGTTCTCTCCCCCCGATTTCCGCATGCCCGACCGCGTCACCGGCCATCCCCCCTTTCAGACAGGTCCGCTGGCTGGGGTGAGCCTGGATATGGATGCCTTGGTCCGGGAGCATTTCCAGAGCATGGAATGGGATCCGGAGACCGACCGCCCCAGCCGGGAGCTTCTGGAAAGGCTGGGTAGTCTGGAGGAGGTGATCACTGATCTCTACGGAGGGTGTGAGCGAGGGGATTAGCCTCTCTGTATCGGTGCTGCGCCTCACCTGGGAGGAGGGGTACAAAGCGGCGGCCCGAGCGGCGGCCAAGGTCCTCAGTATTTCCCAGCGTGCCTCCTCCTCTCAGGTGGGGCCGGCGCTCCATTTCGGCCCCCTGCCCACCGACCGGCCCCTGCTGGGTGAGCAGGGGTATCTCCTGTGCGTGGAGCGGGTCGCAGGTGAACCGCTGGTACACTGTCTGGGGCAAACCCCCCAGGGGGCCTTTTACGGGCTCCGCGCACTGCGAGGGGCGTGGGAGGGGGAGGCCTCCCTCTCCCTGCCCCTGGGCGCCACTGTTGAAGAGCCTGCCTTCGCCCGTCGAGGGATCGCCGAAGCGGTGTCCCTTGGCTGGTCGTGGGAGACCAGAGGCCAACTCCTCCTCTTCGCCGCGAGACACCAGCTCGACCACTACCTCTACGCCCCCGAGGATGACCTCTACCGGACCACCCACTGGCAGGAGCCCTATCCTCCCCAGCAAGCCCAAGCTCTCAGGGATTTCATCTCCCAGGCCCGCGAACTCTTTGTCAGCGTCATCTATAGCCTGCAGCCCGATCTAGCCCTAACAAGCGAAGTTGATCTGAAGGCGCTGGAAGCCAAGTGCCGCTGGGTGCTGGAAGCGGGGGTGGAGGGAATTGCCCTCCTCTGCGATGCGGGGAAGCGGAGCGCAGAGGAGTGGGCCCAAGTCGCCAACTGGCTTCTGAGCCGGCTGAAAGTAGGGGCGGTTGGCCAACCGCCCCTACTGTGGGTGGGATGGTCCTCTCCTTCCTCAGAGGGCAGTCCGCTGTACGAGCTGGCGCGGGCTCTGGACCCAGAGGTGGAACTGCTGTGGAGCGGGCCGGAATCGGTCAACTCCCGGCTCACAGCCGAGATGGTCACCGCCTTCGTCAACTACGTGGGGCGCAGGCCCTGGCTGTGGGAGAACTACCCGGACAATCGCTTCGCCCCGCAGAGGCTCTTCCTCGGCCCCTACGAAGGCCGCGAGCCGGAGCTGGCCCACCATCTGCGCGGCGTGACCGCTGTTCCCATGCAGCAGGCCCTGGCCTCCCAGATCCCCCTGGCCACCATGGCCGACTTCCTGTGGGACCCGACGAGCTACGACCCGGAGGCGGCCTGGGAGCGGGCCCTGCGGGAAGTAGGGGGCAGGACGGCGGATGGGCTGCGCCAGTTCGCGGGGCTTAATCGCTCCTCTATCCTCAACTACCAGGAGGACGAGGAATTGGAGACCGCTCTGGCCGCCTGGGAGCTGGAGGGCTTCCACGGCTACCTGGCGCGCAAGCTCTTGGCGCTGGAGGATGTGCTCGGCTCCTTGGGACCATTGGGCGACAATCAGCCGCTGATGCAGGAGCTGGCCCTCTGGCTGGAGAAGGCGAGCTATCTGGTGCAGGCCGCATCCCACGCGCTGGAGCTGAGCCATTCGCTGCGGACCACCCGAAAGGACGCCGAAAGGCTGTACCAAGAGACGGTGCTGGGGCTGGGCTGTGCCCGCCAACTGCCCCACATCGTAGCCCCCTTCCGGCTGGACCGTTTCGCCGTGCGTGTGCTGCGTCAAGCGGAGGTCAAGCTGGGCAAACCATTGGGCCGCATCCAGACCACTGCCCCACGGGGGCCCGAGCATCCCTGGGGACTGGCCGCCGATGGCGATATGATGACCTCCTTCCGCGCGACGGCGGATCTGCAGCCGGGCCATTCCATCACCCTCGACATGGGCACGGTGATGAAGGTGCGCTGGGTGCACCTTTCGCAGGGGTATTTCTACTACTGGCCTGCCGGGTGCGTGGAGGAGGGACGGCTGCTCGCCTCTGCTGACGGTGAGACCTGGCAGGAGCTGACCCGCATCAACGGCCCTGGGGCCTGGGAGGTGGACCTGTACCTCGATCCCCCCCAAGCTCTTCGTTACCTGCGGTTGGTGAATGATGCCCCCCGGCCGTGGCCTATGGTGGTGAGGCAATTGGAAGTGTATGAGTGAAATGTGATGCGTGTTCTGCTAGCCTCATGCAATACGCAACACGTATCCGATGACCAGACGTTGAAAGCTGAGGGGTTCATGGGTAGAGGCGAATTCAGCACGACCACAGAGCAGGAGATTGCTCAGGTCCAGGCCATCGCCGAGACACTCCGGGACAATGTGGCCCGGGTGATCGTCGGTAAGGAGGAGGCCGTCGAGTTACTGCTGGTGGCCCTGCTGTGCGAGGGGCATGTCCTCATCGAGGATGTCCCTGGCATTGGCAAGACCACCCTGGCCAAAGCGCTGGCCCGTTCCCTCGGCCTCCGCTTCCAGCGCATTCAGTTCACCCCCGATCTGCTCCCTTCCGATATCACCGGCACCAATGTCTTCAACCAGAAGCTGGCGGAGTTCCAGTATCGCCCCGGGCCGATCATGGCCCAGCTCCTCCTGGCCGATGAGATCAACCGCGCCGGCCCTCGTACCCAGTCCGCCCTGCTGGAGGCCATGCAGGAGCAGCAGGTCACGGTGGATGGCGTCACCCGTCCCCTGCCCCGCCCTTTCATGGTCATCGCCACCCAGAACCCCATCGAACTGGAGGGGACCTTTCCCCTGCCCGAGGCCCAGATTGACCGCTTCCTCATGCGGGTGGCGCTGGGCTATCCCGAGGAGGGAGAGGAGCGGACCATCCTGCGCCGCTTCCGGGAGGCCGATCCCCTGGCGGAGCTGACCTCTGTCGTCAACGGCGAGGTGATCCTGGAGCTGCAGCGCTCTGTCCGCAGGGTCTACGTCCACGAGGCGGTGGAGGGATACATCCTCCGGCTGACCCGCGTCACGCGGTGCAATCCCGATCTGAGGCTAGGAGTCAGTCCCCGAGGGACGATGGCCCTGTACCGCACTGGCCAGGCTTTGGCCGCGATGCAGGGCCGGGGGTACGTCATCCCCGACGATGTGAAGCACCTGGCCCAGCCTGTCCTGGCCCACCGCCTCATCCCCTCCTCGCGCACGCGCCTGCGCGGCCAGACGGCAGGCCAGATACTCGACGATCAGATCGCCGCCGTGCCTGTCCCCGTGGAAGAGATCTGGTCTGAAGGAGGTGTGCCCTGACCAGCCCCCGGTGGAAGTTCCTGCTCGGCCTGCTTTTCCTCCTCAGCGTCCTCCTCCGCGAGCCCATCCTGTTGCTCCTCGATCTGCTCCTCATCCTGGTGGTCCTGGCCTCCACCCTCTGGGGACGTTACAGCCTGGCGCGGGTCACCTATGGGCGTCGCCTGGGCAGCCAGCACCTCTTCTTCGGTGACGAGACCACCCTGGATGTGGAGATCACCAATGGTAAGCTCCTTCCCCTCCCCTGGCTGCAAGCGGAGGACTATTTCCCCCGCGCTCTCGATTTCCTAAAAGGCCATCTGGAGGTCAGCCTCTTCCCCCACCGGGGTATCCTGCGCAACACCCTCTCCCTCCGATGGTACGAGCGGGTGACCCGACGCTACCGCCTGCGGGCGACCCATCGGGGGGTCTACCAGTTGGGTCCCGTCACTCTCCATGCCGGGGACCTCTTCGGTTTCGAGCATCAACACCGTACGCTTGAAGACACAGAACAGTTGATCGTATACCCCCGCATCCTGCCCTTGACTCACTTAGGCCTGCCGGCCGAGTTTCCCTTCGGTGAGGGCCAGCCCCTTCGCCGGGTGGTAGAGGACCCCCTTCGCCTCCGGGGGGCCCATGAGTACCAGTCGGGCGATAGCCTGCGTCACATCCACTGGAGAGCCACCGCCCGCACGGGACGTTTGCAGACCAAGGAGTATGAGCCCGGCGCGACTCGCTACCTGGTCATCTTTCTGAATGTCAGCACAGCCCGCCACATCTACGAGGGGGTGAACCTCTCTCTGCTGGAGTTCCTGATCACTGTGGCCGCCTCCGTCGCCACCGCCGCTGTGGAGGAGGGATGGCAGGTCGGCTTGTATGTGAATGAGTGGGGCATGGGTGACATCTACATGCACGTCCCCCCCTCCTCTCGGCCCGAGCAACTGATGCTTATCCTGGAGGCCCTGGCCCAGGATATCCTGTGGGGACATGTGAAGCTGGCCAGCCTGCTGAACCTGGAGCTCCCCAGGCTCCCCTATGGAGCAACGGTGGTGGTGATCTCCGCCCTGGTGGATGAGGATCTGCTGAGCGCGCTGCTGGATGTCAAAGCCACAGGCCGGCGGGTGACGCTGCTGGCCGTCGGGGAGCGGGCACAAGGCCCTATGCTACTGCAATCGGACGAGTTTCCTGTCTATTACCTGAGGCTTGAGGGCAAGGACCATGAGGTTGAGAGACTGGAACTGGCTTAGCGTAGGGGCAGTTCGCGAACCGTCCCTAATCGGGCTGGCCCGGGTAGTCATGCGCCTGTGCTGGCTCTATCCCTGGATCGAGGTGGTCAGCTATTCCCTCTTCCAGCTCGATCAGCCCCTCATCCCCCTGTGGCTGATAGGGCTGATCCTCCTGATGAGCTGGGGGCTCACCCTGTGGGCTGTCAGTCAAGAGGCTGTGCTTTGGCGGTGGCAGCTCTCCATCACCGGGCTGGGGCTGGGTTTGCTCCTTTGGCTTCTGTGGTGGCGGCTGTATAGGCCGGCCTTCCCCATCTGGGACATGAGTTGGGCTGAGCACCTGATCCGGGACCTGACGGGTTGGCAGGGGGTGTGGCGCCCTCTCACACTAACCCTCATAGGGGCCTACCTGTGGTGGCGGGGCATCGCCGATGGCCGCACCCCTCCCTGGCATGAGGCCACCTTCCGCTCCTTCAGTGTGGGACTCTTTTGGCTCGTTGCACTGGTGCTTCTCTCCCACTACTGGCCCGCGCTCCGCCCGCCTACGCTCTGGCCGGCGGCGGTGGCCT